>Ga0180437_10011152_pt1 | contig 10833 bp, 8 predicted proteins | sample SS_ome_4_FD_132410 | JGI IMG/M metagenome (GOLD analysis project Ga0180437, IMG submission 132410) | Hypersaline lake sediment archaeal communities from the Salton Sea, California, USA - SS_3_D_1 metaG | ecosystem: Environmental > Aquatic > Non-marine Saline and Alkaline > Hypersaline > Sediment... | reverse complement strand
TGCACAGTTCGACAGATTGCACAAATGTCAGAGATGTGCAATCCCCCTTCCGAGTTCCATATTCCGAGGAGACAACACCAAATCTGCAGCAGGCCTCGTCCTTCACCTTGTGAAGGATGGTATTCCTCGAATTCGCCAGTAGAATCTAGTCCAGACTGAAGAGAGGATAGCGGTCCGTCGTCAACAAGAAAGCGTAGGCGCTTACTCTCAGCCCCCACCTGGTTACCCCCACCACGAAGTCGAACAGACCTCTGGGGTAGCGGCCGGTAAACAGAATGGCAAACCAGGCTATCACCACGCAAACGAAGGCTGCAATCCCCAGGAAGGCCAGGACGATGTAGTGTGGGATAGCCAGAAACCACTTCACGAGTGGTAGCCAACGGTTAAGGTCTTTCGGAACGTCGGGATATGGGATCTCGATGTGGACCGATTGCTCTTCGTCAGTTGACGGGTATACATCTGTAAGCAGACCGATATAGGCGCCAACACGCGTGCTGAACTTGACCAATGCTATATTCCAATCAAACCACCACTTCGGGTACTTCTGCCGGAAAAGAATCATGAGTAAGGTTGCCAGAAATAAGATACCTCCGGCAGCATATTGCCAGTCCCAGCCATTCACTCCCCTGAAATCAATTGTCCCCGAATTTATCAAAGCCAGGATAATGGCGATTGGAATCAGCGTGAACATCCTGAAAAACGTGGTTAGCCGATTAAGGGGTCTGTCGGGGTAGTCGATTGCCAAACTAGCTGGATACGCGGGCGGGGTTGAGGGTGCTTCTGTTGCCATTGTTGTTACCTCCTTTTATGTTCTTGCCCATAATCTATGGACCGCGCAATTTAAGCACGCCCTACGAAGCGCTGCAAGTGCAAGACATACGATGGTAGTATTATCAGGCAACAAGAACCGATCTGTAGCAGGCCTGGGCCTTCACGTTGTGAAGGATGGTGTCCCTGGAATGCAGCGCCGTGGGTGCCGGTGAAATGAAATGCCATCCTGAAGCGATGGAAAGATGGATGATTCGTTTCGTTTGTTTTCCCGTCATGGTTGCAGGCCCTGCAGTCCGGCGGGCCGACGCGGGTAGGCAATTTCCAGGAAATTGTCGACAACAGCTTTGAGGTAGTTGCGCTCAATCGAGTCCAGCCCGTAACTTTCAGAATACCATTTTACGAGTAATCTGGAGGCCTCTCTAACTACGCGGCGGTTACCGGGATCGCGCTCAAGGGAAGACTGTAACTTGACGCGGATGAGAGCTAATTCGGGGTCAACGCCGTCCTGATTGGTGATGGTCCACAGTTCGCGTGTTTCGGCGGGGCTAAGGGCAGCGGAATAGAAGCCGTGTTTGCAGGCATTCCGGTTGCCTTCCTGGCCACCGCGCCTCCTCTTAACCTGTGTTTGGTTTGCAGTCACGTTTCTAGCCTCACCCGCGGGACTTGATTGGTCAGGGTAGCACGCGAGTTCTAAATAGAAATTAGCATGAATTCCTCATTCGAACAAGGAGGAAATGTCGCGTCGTGGAGTTTGTAGAGTTTGTTGGGTTCGTTGAGTTTGTTGAGCTCATCGGGTTTCAATGGAGATGCTTCGGAGATTAATAGAGATACAATAGAGACTATTAGAGATTCATGGAGATTCGGAGAGCTACAATGACGATACATTCGAAATCCAAATGGCAAGGGCCGAATGACGAATGAAGCTCAAATGTCAAAGCCCAAATGACAAACAAATTCCAAATGCCAAAATCCAAATGATACGCAAGGCCCAAATGTCAAAGTTCAAGGGACATACGGCACGGCTAGGGGCTAGGGGCTAGGGGCCAGGGACCGGGGGCACACCTAGCGATTAGTGGAGATACGTTGAAGAGATTGGAGACTGGCGTCACGCTGGTTTCCTTTGAGTTTTCGGGAACAGCGAGGATAAGGTTTTTCTGTCCAAAATATGGCTTATACTCAAATTCAAGCTAGAAAACAACACAAATTGCATGGATTCCCGTCCTGAAGTCGAAACGCTCCTGGCAACCGGAGACAACCGCACGAGGGCAATGCATGACGTCCCAAACTGGTGTGGGGAAGAATCTTCTCCCTGGACGGGAGAGGATAGGGGACCTAGCGCATGCCGCTCACCTACAGACGGCACCAGGCATACAATAGGTCATCAACGTCGAACTGATTGGTCAGATTCTCCTCATCGTCGGGATACCGCCGGCTATAGCCCACAGCGATCGCTTCCAGGGCTTTGCCTATTTCGGCGTAGCCGTCGCCCTGGTTCTCAACACAATCACGTTCCGGGTTCTATTCCAGCTACGGTACTTGCTAGAATGATGGAAAGTCACTTCCATGAAAACCAAGCTGTCGCCGTTTGTGCTTTTGTGTATCATGGGAGGGCTGGCCATTTTCAGTTCGACGATGGCCAAGAACCCGGCGTTGCCACTATTCATCCGCTCCCTGGGCGTGCCGCTTTCAACGGTCGGATACATCGCAGCGGCATCCACAATAGTAGGCATCGTGGTAAGCTTTCCGGCCGGCATACTGTCCGATATCATAGGACGGCGCCGAGTGATGGTGACTGCTGCCGTCGTGTTTGCAACGGCGCCATTCCTGTATCTGGTGATTGCCGCGCCCTGGCAGTTGGTCCTGGTGCGCGTCTATCACGGACTGGCCACGGCTATCCTGGCTCCGGTGGCACTGGCCGCAATTGCCGATACTTTCGACAAGGGCCGCGGCGAACGAATGGGCTGGTATTCATCAGCCACCATGGTCGGCCGCTTTCTGGCCCCGCTCGTCGGTGGAATACTGATTTTCGGAGAGGATTTCCACTGGGTCTACCTTGCGGGCGGCTTCGCGGCAATACTGGCGCTTGTGGCCGCCGTTAGACTACCCCTTGCGTCAGCGCCGTCGGAATCATGGCGAGAGGCCTTCAGACAACAGCGCGCCACATACGGTCAAGCAATCCGTTCCGTTCTCCGCCATCTCGGAATTTTGGCCACCAGCGGCGTTGAAGCTGTCCAGTATTTTGCCTTCGGAGCGCTGGAGACCTTTCTGCCAATCTACTTGCACGAGCAGCTCGGCTATCCACCCTGGAAGATAGGACTGCTATTCACGGCACAAATACTTGCAGCTACATTGACGAAGCCCATGATGGGACGCCTTTCAGACCGTTACGGCCGGGTCCGCATGATTGTATCAGGGTTGATATTGGGCGGTATTGCGACCGGCTCTATGGTGCTATCATCCGACTACTTTGTCATTATGGTGCTCATGGCGTTGTTCGGCCTGGGACTGGCTACGGTGACGGCGTCTACTGCGGCGCTCGTGGCTGACCTTTCGCCGTCGCGGGGTCGCGGCGGCGCCCTGGGTATTCTCTCGAGCATAATGGATGTTGGTCACGCAAGCGGTCCTATCGTAACCGGGATCCTGGTGAGCGCTTATTCCTATTTGGCTGCATTTGCCTCCGTTGGCGGCCTTCTTATCGTCGCCAGTCTGACGTTCGGATTCTTAGTGCATCCAGGTGCACCAGGAGAAGATGGCAAACACGTCCACAATACACGGCGGTCCTGAGTGGGGACACAGTGGGTGATTTGCTGCAGGCCTGGTCCCTCGCTTCGTGAAGGATGCCCCCAGAATGCCGGCGAAATCAAACGCCGTCCTGAAGTCGAAACGCTCCTCGTAACCAGCGATAGCCGCACCGAGGGAATGAAGAAAGTCTTAAACTGGCTAACGGAAGGAAGAGGCTGAGTCCCCGCTCTTTGCGGCTGGACATTCCGTCACATTGTTTGGGAACGAATATCCTTCTTAGACGGTAGCCTCATAGCGGCGAAGGGTTGTCTTTGCAGAAAAAAACCTCTCAGATATAAAACTTGAATTTCGGACTTCTGTGGGTCACCGTTGGATTGGACACCAATATCTCACCTACCTGATCCGAATACCGGATGGTGACAGGCTCAGCTTCCCCTAGCCGACAAGCATTGTAATTCAGTTTTGTCAACGACAGGATATCCATAGCCACCGATCTAATGTCTGCCTCACCATGTTGTATATCGATCCGAACAGGCAAAGGTACTTCCGCACCATCATAGGTTCCTAATCTCGGCTTGAATCCCGATGCCCAAAGATAACATGAACGTTCGTGTGTCCTCCAGTATGTTCCTCGAATTACGGGCATGCTACCTTCGCGGAATAGTTTCAGGCTGTTCCTCTCTTGCCTTACCCTGATTCCAACTAACTTGATACTTGGGGGACAGGCGCTCCGATATCCCTCGAATTCTTCAGCATCAATACCAGACCTGCAGTGTAGAAAAACCTCTTTGAGAGGCTTGCCTTCCAAGTCTTTATATGTTTTGAGGACTCCGCTCAACAGGCGTTGAGCAGCCCCTTTGGTGATATGAAACTGGTTATCAACTGGGGAGTACCATGGCCCGTATTCGCCCATAAAAACGATTCCATCACCAGAGTCAAGAAACATCTGGGCTGCGCAGCACGCCGTCTGACTTTTTGACGTTGAATCCTTACGACGATAAGCGATGCCAATATAACAAACTCCCTCCCTCGCGGATTTCAATCTCCATGGTTTACCCCCGGCTTTGTAATATAGGGCAACGCCCAAATTCCAAGCGCGATCACTTAGTGTGGTCAGCCCTCTTTGTCTAATGTCCGTCTTTGGAGTAAGGCGCAAGGTAGATTCTCGGATAATCTGGATGGGAATATCGTATGCCATAGCCCGAGCCTTAATTTGCCGCCTGAAATCTGGTGAATATGTATATATCTGGGGGTTATACGGGTCCAGAAGGTCAAGTTGTCCACTTCCTCGCTCGCGGCCGATCCTGGCGCTGATTGAGTATCCAACGCCTTCGGTTACGATAGACTGCGGCCGGCAGTTCTGGTAAACGATATCAGGAACAACGCAAACGATAACATTAAGAACCTCGTCATGTTTCTGCAGTTTACCTATTGCATCGACATACAGATCAACCACCCCACCTGTTCGCTTGAAATGGTCCAGGTTGCTAACAGCTTCGGCTAATTTCCCGGAATCTATTGGAGCGACGTGTACAGGTCGCTCCGGCCAATAACTAGCAAAAGCAGCTTCAAAGCCCGGAAACAATGGCCAAAGGCGCCGATCGCCTTCTGGGTAGATTACCGATTGAATACGGTGGCTCCACTGGCTGAACAACTCCACACCCTCTGGGCTACCCAATAGGGCGTAAGATATGTTTCTAGGATGTGAAGGGAAATCGGAATCGTAAGGGCCGAAGAATGATAGGCCATCATGAGGCTCGGCCATATCCTGTCCATGGCGGAATTCAAGAACCGGTTCGTTTAAGCAGAATACCTTAGAATTCACGACCCTTCCTCGTCCCACTCGGTGTCATCGAGCTCGTACTCGAGAACCTCCGGCTCTTCCTCAATGGCTTCAGGCGACTTGAGAAGGCGTTCGTCTATGCCCAGCGGAGCAATAACTGGTAAGGGAAACCCAGATACATGAATCTCATAATTACGACCATCAGCCAGATTGTACGTTGATCGACCATCGAATGCCCATTGGGCTATAGCAAAGATGCGTGAAATCCACTGGTAGTTCCACCAACTTCTTGCTATTCTCTTGCGCCGCCGATTCGTGATTCCAGGCGGCAAAGGTATCCCCTGCGCATCGGTCAAATATAGCCGCACCTGAAGTTCGAGTACAGGACTCCCATATTTCCTAAGGAGAGGACGGAATACGGGCGATAAATGGTAACGGTAAGGGTGTCGAGTACCATCACTTGCTCTTACCGTACGTTGACTGGTCGCTAATACTTTCGATTGCTTGCCCTTATAATCCGTGAATCGGAGCCAGCCATCGGGAGCAATCAGGCTAGGAAGGTATATCTCTCCGTCGAGTGTCTCCTGGGCTCCCTTCTGCAAGCATAATCGACGCACGTGCTCTTTAATCAATATCGCGGCCATATCGATTGGTGGGACACCGTACGGTGTACGCCGATTATCATCCCACTTCACCGCCAAGTAGTCGAGCTTCGGTTCAGGTATTTCGAAACTCCAGAGGACATGTTCAGATTGCTCATGGAAAATCCAGCCAGGATCAGTTATCTTGAAATCGTCGGGCGTCACTATCCTATAAATGAAATCCGGTAAGGCCTTGATTTCAAACAGGTTGGTCCAGAGTCTTTCTTGATCAGGTGTGAGTCTGGATTGCTGCGCTGCCCAGCCACTCACCAACCTCGCCCCGTTAGGCAGCGGATTCGGGGTAGGAATGGAACGCAGTTTTTTGACTAGTTGCGATAGTCCTTGGGCCCAGTTATCATAGAACGGAATGTAGGTAAGATCAGAGTCCATCCAGCCAAGTTCGTCTGGACGCATCTTATCGACCAGAAGAGGTATCACAAAATCAACTGTCCTTTGACGACCAATATTGTAGCCTAGGGTTCGTTCCTTCCGTGGATTCTCTTTGTCTAAGGAATTCTTAGACATGAGAGCAAGCATTCGAAACGTCTGTGTCTTAATTGCCTTGTCAATGTCCCTCGGATATGATTCGCCTCCAAACAGCTTAACCCGATCACACCAGACTCCATAGCCTTCAGCGGTCAATCTCAGCGTGAGCCACTCAGCAAGTTCACCATCCTCAGCGGCATAGCTAATGAAGAGATGATTACCTGACGGAACCCAGCCGCTCTCATCACTGGCATCATCTTGCTGAGCATGCAAGTCCCTCCCGGACGGTGTCCTCTCGAGCTGGGAAGGTCCTCGAAGCCTGCCCAGTTTGTTGATATATATGGTTTGCCCGCTGTCTAAAGACATTCTCCATGATTTGGCCCGCGTAGACTTTGTCAGAGGCTTATGGTTAATAGTGTTTACGACCTTCGCTCTGCCAAGAGGACCTAGGTCAATTTCCTTAGCTGTATTCCTTTCCAGAATATCCAAAACAGCGACCGTCTGACTGCGTCCCCAGCGCTCGATATCGCCACTTTGAATCGCGGATGTATCAAGTGACAGATTCATCATCGTGTTGGCCACGGATTTCAGGTGCTCGTAGTCTTGCACCTGTTGCCACTCAGAAACGATCCACTCCGTACCTAGCAAAGCGCCAAGAATGCCACCCAACATAGATGCTATCGTATCCGTATCCGCGCCTACGGCAAACGCGGCTTCAAGTAATCCTGTTTTGGGGTCTGCTGCATAGCGTGAAGCCAGGTAGACAGCGGATAACGCGGCAATTGTGCCGGCTCCGTTCAACCGACGGTCGAAGCACCCGATTTGCTGCAGCGTTTGAGAATCTACGGCGAGAGCACCTCTCTGTAATGCTTTGCGGGAGATTGACAGTCCGTCCAGGACATTGTCTACTGCCACCTGCCATTCTTTTGCATACCGGTTGTTGAATTTAGTCGCTGACAGGGACCACTCTTCAACGCCACCATCTAATTTAGGTAATGCCGACCAACCACTCTTGGTCTCCATCAACTCATCAATGAGGGCGCCCAATCTTAATGTCGCCTTATTGTGAAAAGCTATGCTCACAGTCTTACCATAGAGGAGTGCTCCCACCAAAGCGACCGGATGACCGTGCGTTGAAATGCCGTTCAACATTATCTGCCGGTACATGGATAGGTCTGTGTTGTTCTGCAGCAAAGCGTGTGGCAATATCCTCATCGCGACACCGTTGCCGCCTGCTCCGAAGTATCTCTTGACAGCGTCTGAGTTATTTGGGGTCTCGCGCCAAGGAGGTACGCCACTTAGCCAGCTCGCAGCTGCGGATTTAGTTGATTGGCCACCACCACGTTGATACAGGAGCCAAAGCGGAAGCTCTTCTAGGCAAAATGCTCGGTTCCAATTGATACCTTTGCTCATACTCCGTATAGTGGCCAGTATCAGTTGGGTATCATCGCTGTATTCCCCTGCATTTATCGTCTCTTCGTATGCGAAGAACCTCCCTCCGGACCTTCGATACCACGTGCTAAAGCCGCTAGATACACCACTTAGCCTGCTCTTAGAATGTATTCCACGACGCAGGTTAGGTTTCTCCTGAGGCCAACCCAACGCATCACCTATAGCAGCGCCCAGAATGGCTCCGGTTATCTTATCCGCCGACGAGCCATAATGCTCGGAAGTGAATTTTGGGTGACTATTAGGGGAATCCATCACATCGTCCTTTTTCCGAGGTACAGTCCCTCAGCCGGTCGCCCACCTCTCCTAACAACCGCACTCCATTCGGTAGTAAATATCTGTGGCACCACTATCCAGTTTAAAGGAATCGCATCTCGCAGTAAAGATAACCGAACGCTCTCTCTTTCAGCTTGATCCTCAGAGCACACCGCAACACCTATGATATCCTCACGAGGGACATTGCCAGATACCAGTACTTCCGCTTGGTCATCCGTAGGGCAGCAAGACAACATCTCGGCGGTTCGCTTGAATACCAGGCTCCTCGCACCAGTAATCTCTGGCTGGAATAGACTCTGAAATCCGGAATATCCACTTCTCACCAGGCGGCCTCTCTGAGAAGAAGCGTTGCGGCAACAAAACAGCGTATCGTCTTTACATAGATGCGACGGCTTAATGAATAATACTACCCAGTCCCTGAATAAAGGGTCTTGATCCTTTATTTTCTTCAAATACCATGTATTTGGAAATTCAATCGAACAACTGATATGGTCAGTATAGCCATCAAGACGTTCGTTATCCGTTACGTCAAGAAGATCTGGAGCTACTGTTCGTAGCTCTGTCGTGGCCATTATTCCTCGGGGGTTACAAACGATGTGCGCTAGTTTCCTCGACTGCGTGAAATGACATAGTCTAGTAATCCCTCTGGCTGTCACCTCCCGTTTTATTTTGACTGCTTCTTCTTTCACGCCTTCTCCCTTTGATACAGGGAAGGGTCGTTTGGTAAAAGCCTTGTCAAATTCCCCGAATACGTAAGTATCAACCTCGTCCTCCCTCTTGTTACGGCGACGTAAAGGAGTCGTGCCTCTTCGAATTCTGCCTCTCGCGTACTGCCAAGAGCGGCGATGCGAGAGTGATCTGGAAGCACGGCGTCACTACAATGAGGAAGAATAACGGCGTCAAACTCTAAGCTCTTAGCTGAATGGTAAGTACCTACGAATATTCCAGGCTCGGGATTCCACCGTTTCATTTTACGGTGTAGTTTCTCTGCCCTCAATGAGCTGTCTCTGTGTCTTATCGCTTTGATGAAGTAGTCATCCATGCTCCGGTCACGGCTTAATAATCCTACGAATTGTGTACGACCCATTGCCGAAGCGTTTTCAAGTGCTAGCTCAGTCTCCTTATCGACGTCACCACATTCAACCAATGTTGGCAGCGGGCCATCAGCTCTTGGCGAATGTGGTTCAACTAAGTCAGCTACGCCTTTGAAATACGGAGTCTTTGAAATCGCCAATCCGAGTTGTGCTATCTGCTTAGTATTTCGGTAATTCTCCTGGAAACACCAAATCTTTGGGACCTTAAGACCGGCACTTCTCCAAGAAATACGGCTTCCATAGATTTGCTGGGCCATGTCCCCGAAAAATGTCAGGCTTCCTTTATGCGCAGTGGCTAGTGATAGCGACCTCAACATTACCGGAGAGAAATCCTGTCCTTCATCTATCACAATATGCTTGTACATCCTTGACGAATCATCAATCTCAAACTCAGAACAAACAGCTTGAGCCAAGTCGTCCCAGTCATAATCGTAGCCAATTTCGCTGCGCAGAGAGAGGAATTTCCGGTAGATCTTCCACACCAGAGGTCTTTCCTTTCGAGGAATCCTCGACTCATCGCGACCTACGCGACTCGCCGAAACATATTCATCTTCAGATACGATCCCATTTCTCTCGAGCCACTGTATTTCCTCGACGAACGTTTCAGCTGGTCGCTGAAGGATCGTGTCTGGGTACCGTTCATTTTTCACAATTTCCAACGCCTTAGCCACTGTCGACAGTTTCTCATCTGGGTCCAGTATAGCGTGAGGCCGCATTTTGCCTCTGGAGCTCAGATAGCCCCTGGCAAATTCATGGTAGGTGCCAATATCAACATTGTTCAGTTCTGCCTCACCCAATGCCCTCAGATATGTGACCAAGGTCTTGTTGAATGTCACGAGTAGAGTCTTTTCGTTTTCGTCCTTCTTGGATAAATAAGCAGCTCTGAGGATAGCTATAATGGTCTTGCCGCTGCCGGCAGTTCCTAAGACGACATTATGTCCCTCTGAGGGCAAATACAAAACCTCTCTCTGACGGCCAATAGGGTTTGGTAGACTCATACCCAACTCCCTCGTTTGTTAGTGCTATTCTATTTCATTATTCATAATCAATCTACTTTATCAAAGAAGTACAAGCAGTCTGATAGCCGAGTAAGAATCCAGCGGATTGTTACCTAATATTGTCGCTTATTTGGCAGGCAACCTCCGTATACCGCCGCGGCTCGATAATCACTTTTGGAGAGTCTTGAACCCGGGCGACAAGCTGTAGCAGGCCTGATTGGATGGTGTCCCCGGAATTCAAAAGGTTTGGATAGACGCGATGCCCTCAGGCTTCAAGCAGGATGCCGGTATTGCGGAGAAGTAATGCCTGACCGGTATGGTAATCCCCGGCATTCTCCGAATCTATCAGGATCAAAAAGTGCCAGGCATATACCCAGGCCAGCCAGACCAGCCAATGCCCTGGGGCCAGTCCAGCAGGACAAAGGGGAGAGACAGCAAGATAAGCAAAGTGGCGTAAACCGCAAAGGTGACCACAAGCTCCTTCCCCGTTTCCGGCCGGTCCTTATTGAACGCAAGCCTCATGGGGAATGTTATTGCAGTAGAAACGAATTTCGGAATGCGCAACATGAATGGAGCACCGGCCGTATACTGTA
>Ga0180437_10011150_pt1 | contig 10834 bp, 7 predicted proteins | sample SS_ome_4_FD_132410 | JGI IMG/M metagenome (GOLD analysis project Ga0180437, IMG submission 132410) | Hypersaline lake sediment archaeal communities from the Salton Sea, California, USA - SS_3_D_1 metaG | ecosystem: Environmental > Aquatic > Non-marine Saline and Alkaline > Hypersaline > Sediment... | reverse complement strand
ACACGCCCCTCGGCAGCCGTGAGATCACTGCGAAGCTTTTCGAGCTGTCCGCGAAGATCTTCGACCTCGCTTTCCTCCTGCTCCGCTGCCGCTTTGAGCTTCGCGTCTATCTCTTCTTGTTGGACCCGCAGGGCATTGGCCGCGGCGGCGGCGGCCATGGCCGTTTCGGTGGCCGCAAGCGCCTTTTCCCGCCACTGGTCGGCCTCCTTGGTCTTCGCAGCCGCCTCCTGCTCCTTCTTCTCGGCCGCCGCCGTGATCGCCGCAAGCTCCTCGGCCCGCTGTTGGGCAAGCTGGCGGGCGGCGTCGGTGCGGGCACGCTCTCGGGCAACAAGATTTGCCAGCACGGCCCAGGCCACCACGGCAGCGAAGAGCACGACCAGCCCGCTGGTGGCCGCCGTCTTGTGATGCCGCGCCCAGCGGAACATGCGGCCATGCCAGGGCTCGCGATACGCGGCGAGCGGCTCGTCGTCCAGCCAGTTCTGCACGTCGGCCGCCAGCGATTTTGCGTCGGCATAGCGATCTTCGGGGCGGCGAGCCATCGCCTTCAGGCAGATCGCTTCCAAGGCGGGCGGAATACCGGGCCGGACCTCCGACGGCTTCCGGGGAGACTCGGAGCGGATCTTCTCGATGATCTCCGGCGACGACTTGCCGGCGTAGGGCGGCTTGCCGGCCAGCAGGTGGTAGAGAATCGCGCCCAGCCCGTAAATGTCCACGGGCACCCCGGATGCTTCCGGTCCGGCCAGGGCCTGCTCGGGAGCCATGTAGGGCGGCGTGCCCAGCTTGTCGCCGAGTGCCGTCAGGTCGGGGAAGTCGGCCGGGTGCGGTTGGGTCGCGTCGGCCGGAATCGATTCGCTGGGAATCGTCCCGGCAGTCGGCTTGGCCAGGCCCCAGTCCAGCACCAGCGTCTCGCCGTAGTCTCCCAGCATCACGTTGGACGGCTTCAAGTCGCGGTGAATCACGCCGCGGCAGTGGCTGTAGGCGATCGTCTGGCAGACGGCGACGTAGCGGCGGAGCAGCTCCCGCAGTCCGGCCGTCGAGGGGGCCTCGTAGTGGTCGGAAATCGCCTTTTCGAGATTCTTGCCGCGGACACGCCGCATCGTGTAGAAGGGCCGCCCCTGCCGGTCCGTTCCCAGGGCGTAAACCGGGACGACGCCGGGGTGCTCCAACTGGCCGGTAATCTGGGCCTCGGCAACGAAGCGGTGACGGCTCTTCGGATCGCCGGCCAGCGAGTGGCGGATCTCCTTGAGCACGACCTTGCGATGGAGCGACTTGTCTTGCGCGATGCTCAGCCTTCCCATGCCGCCCTTGGCCAGAGCCTTGATCACCTCGTAGTTGCCGTACTCCAAGGGGGCGGAAGACCGCTTCGCGTCGCCGACTGCCTCGGTGGGGAGACTGCTCGGGTCGGGGGAGGCTCCCGAGTCCTGCGAGGCGGCCTTCGCATCGGTTTCCGAGACCGGCCCGGAGACGGAGCTGGTCAGGTGCTCGCCGCGACGGGCCGCCAGTTGCTCATCCACCTCCCCAAGCACGTGGCCCAGCTCGGGGCGATTGTCGCCGAACGCCGCCAGGTATTCGTCGTGTCTCGGGCGGTCTCCCCAAAGGTGCCTCGCGCGATACTCCTCGCCGAACAGCTCGGCGGGCAACTGTTCAAGCGGGCCGAACTCCGGGTAGCGGGCAACGTAATCGTTCAATCGTGGCCGTGCTGGAAAAGTCGCTTCAGACGCCTCGCCGCCGGCCGTGCCCTGCGAGGCCGTCTTCCAACGATACTCCATGTCAAGCATCACCAATTCGAGCAACAGCTTGCGGCGATGCTCCGGGCTGGCGATCGACGGATCGAGCGCCAGGTGGTCCCCGATGTCCGGCACCCGGCCGATCTTCCAGGCGCCCTCAAATCGCCTGCAAACCCAGTCGATTCGCCCCCAAGGGCCGGAATAAGCCTCGGTGGGGTCGGTCCCTTCGCTCATGGTGCTTGTCCCCATTTCTCGCGGATGCGTGCCAAGCGGCGCTTTACCGTCCGCAGGGCACACTGCATCTGTTGGGCGATCTCCTCGTTGGTGTAGCCCTCCAGCTTGTAGAGCGCCACCCGGCGGAGGTCATCGTTTTCGAGCCCTGCAAGCAGGCGCTCGCACTGTTCGCCGAGCAAAGCGGCGAACTCGGGCGTGGGCTCGTTGCCGAGCAGTTGGTCCATGCTGCCGGCGGCCGAGCGGCCGCCCCAGGCCAGCGCCGACTGCCCGCGAACTGCCCCGCCGCCCCGCTTCTGGCGGCGGGCCTCCCTCACCTGAGATATCGCTTTTCGGGCCGTAATGGTGACAAGCAATCGCCAGAGATCGTGGCGATCTTCGAGGCGGGGGAAGCGGCCGGCGGCGGCACGGCGGCAGAAGCTGTCCAGCGCGCTCAGGGCCACGTCTTCCTCGTCGGCGGCCCGCCGATCGCCGGCCCCAAGGTGTTTGCGAGCCAGAAGCACAAGGCGGTCGAAGTACCGCTCCCAAATCCGCCGGGCCGCCGCTTCATCCCCCTGCACGAGCCCGCCGATCCAGCCGCTGACATCCTCGCCGGACATGGGAAAATCCCCCGCCGCGACCCCCATGCTTGGTCCCCAGGGCTCCCTCAGTATAGAGGAATTGGGTGGGGCTGCAAGGCTTCCGGGGCGAGGGTCCAGAATGATGTGAACGTCAGGTTGTTTGAGTATGTGGGAGGTTTCGCCAACAGCGGCAATAAGGCGTTGCCGGCTGAGGGGCCAGGCGGTTTGTGGTTTTGGGCCTTCCGTGCTCCACGGCAAGGCGACAGTACGGGATGGCTCCGCCGAGTATTTTGGCAACCTCCGCTTGTCAAAACCTTACCACCCGAGAGGCATTCACCCGCCAGGGAGCGGTGTGGTAGTCTTGAGCTATTACGCTGCCGGGAACGCCGCCTGATCGCGAGATCCGTTGATGAGCCGGGCGAAGCTTAAGAGGGCCATGCTCACTGCCCTGGGGCGCGACTGGCTCAAGGCCCTGGCAGCTGAACTCGACCTGGAGGCCGACCGGTGGCCCGTCCAGTCGGTCCGCCTCGCCCTGGGTTGTTCTCGCAAGGCCGACCAGCAATTTTCTTCGGAAAACTCCAGAGGGGTTGGACGTGATCTGTCCAAGCGGTCTGGTATCTTCGTGGGTAACTGCTGTCGCCGAGGGGAGCGCCGTATCCGCCGAATGGTTGGATGAGCCGCTTCCCGGTGGCCAGAAGGCCGGCGTAGCCGAGAGTCCGGCAGGTTCTGTGTCCCTTCCGCGCGAACGCTGAAGACACGGGGGTGGGGCCGATCCGCTCCGCAAGACTGCAATTGTAACAGCCCGAGCTGGCATTTATCGCCTCTTCCCGACCTGCCGCGATAGCGAATCGCCGTAGCAGCCTCCCCAAATCGCCCGAACATGCTCCTGGTACGTTGTGGGTGCAAAATCATGGCCCTCCGTCGTTGCAAAGCGGCGCGATTCGGGTATGCTGATGTCTCGGCTCGGCAGTATCTCAAGCGGGCGGAACTTTCTGTGGCCGAAGAACCTCCTTTGGTGCGCCAATGGATTCTGCTGAGGGCCCTCTCTGCCCAGCGCTACGGGGCCACGGTCAAAGAATTGGCCGACGAAATGGCGGTGAGCGAAAAGACGATCCGCCGCGATCTGGAGACTTTCCAGCAGGCCGGATTTCCCTTGGAAGAGACGGTCGGCCAATATGGCAAGAAGAGGTGGCGGATCAGCCCGGAAAAAAGTCAGCCCGGGCTGTCATTTGCCTTCGACGAGGCGATCGCCCTCTACCTTGGCCGGCACCTGATGGAGCCGCTTGCCGGCACGCCCTTTTGGGAGGCTGCCCATCGGGCCTTTAAGAAGATCCGCGCCACCTTGGGCGACGGCGCCTTGAAGTACATCGAACGCTTCGCCGGAATGTTCCATCAGACCACGGTGGGCGTGAGCGACTATACCAAGAAGGCTGAGCTGATCGATGAGCTGATGGTCGCCATCGAAGATCGGCGAGCGGTTTTCCTCACCTACCAGTCACTCCAGGCGACCGAGCCTACCACCTATGACATCTACCCCTATGGCCTCGTCTACCACCGCGGCTCGCTCTACCTGGTCGGTTGGTCTCCCGATCATCAAGAGATCCGTCACTGGAAGGTCAACCGGATCGAGGAAGCTGAGGCCACTCAAGTTCGTTTCAACCCACCTGACGATTTCAATTTGCACGAGCATTTTGCCAAGTCGTTTGGCGTGTTCCAGGGGAAAGGCAGTGTCCACGTTAAGGTGCGATTCGCCCCCGCGGTTGCCCGCTACGTCGAGGAGTCCCGCTGGCACACGAGCCAGCAGCTCACGCCCCAGAAAGACGGCAGCCTCATCGCCGAGTTTGACCTGGACGGTAGCGAAGAGATCAAGCGTTGGGTGCTGGGTTTTGGGCAGCAGGCCGAAATACTGGAGCCAGAGACACTACGCAACGAAGTGCAAGAGGAGTTGCTGCGAATGATTCAGCCCTACCGCCGGGGACGACTCTTCGGTCACGGGCGAGTTGTTGAGCCCAGCGGATGACCTGATATGGTGCTCAAGGAGCAAGACCATGATTGTGGATCTAATTTTTGGCATTAGGTGCTTGGGCCCTATCCCCGCCGACCACGGCTATCTGCTGTATTCGGCCGTATCCCGCGCGGTGCCGGAGATACATCGGCAAGACGGGTACGGCATTCACCCGATCCGTGGGCGACAGCTCGGCGGGCGGACGCTGCAACTGACCGACCGCAGCCGATTGGCTGTCCGCACCTCTGCCGACCACATCGCCCAATTCCTGCCGCTTGCTGGAAAGACGCTCATGCTCTTGGACCGCCGCCTGCAGGTCGGGGTGCCGCAGGTCCGTCCCCTGGTACCAGCCGCCGCGCTACGCAGCCGACTGGTGACGATCAAGCTCAAGGAAGCGGCCGAAGCATCCGGTGACACGGCGGCCGAGATCTTCGTGACTTCCCTCCGCCAGCAACTCGACGCCCTCGGCGTATCCGAGGAAGCCCAGGTCCATCCGGGCAAGCGGCGCACACTCCGAGTCAAGAGCAAAGAAGTAGTCGGCTACGAAGTAGTCCTTGAATGTCTCACAGCGGAGGAGTCCATCTCGGTTCAGGAACACGGTCTCGGCGGGCGACGCCACATGGGCTGCGGAATCTTCGTGTTGTGCAAGTGAGAAGGAGGCGAGCCGTGAGTTGCCAACTCGATCCGAATCGACTATGGGCGAAACGCTGGCGGGGCAATGGGCGAAAAGAGTCGGCTTACCTCCCAGGACACCTGAAAGACGTGCATGAAGCCGCGCTGCTTGTGCTCGACGCCACGGCAGAAGCACAGCTCGCTTCGCTGACCCTCGCGGCTACGGATTGGCTCGGCCGTTTCCGCCGTGTGGTTAGTCTGGCGGCCGCGCTACATGACCTGGGCAAGTGCAACAGCCAGTTTCAGAATATGCTGCGACGCGATGACTACCGTCAAGCGTTGCGCCATGAATGGGTAACTTGGTTGATCCTCAACGACCGCGAACTGGGGCTCCGCGACTGGCTCCTTTCCGCACTTGACGGCGAGGAAGACGACTGGCGCATCCTATGCTGGTCTATCGCGGGACACCATCCAAGATATGACCGTAGCGCTCCGCCCGACTTGGCCGATGGCCCGATGAAGTTGTCGCTCCCATTAGACCACCCGGATGTGATCGAAGTCCTCCAGGGCATAGGCGATACGTTTCATTTGGGTAAACCGCCGGAACTCAGCCCCCGCGCGATCGACTTGGGCGTCGGCGGGAGCGAAGCGCTGGATGAACTGTATCAGTCGTACTACGAGGATGAGAATCGCTACGACGAAATGCCGCGAGATCTGCGTCGAATGCTTGCGGCGGCAAAAGACTGCCTCGTCGCAGCCGATGTGGCCGGCTCGGCACTACCGCGGGACGTGGAAGACGACTCGGAACGGTCACACTGGATCGGAGCCGTGCTGGGCACCAACACTCTTCCCACTGCCGCCGATTACCGCGAAATCGTCGCCAAAAGGCTGAAGTGTCCGTCCGATGGGGTGGCTCACAGATTGCGGCCTTTCCAGAGGGACACCGCGGAGAAGGCAGGCCGAGTGACATTCGTCCGCGCGGGCTGCGGCACGGGGAAGACTCTGGCGGCCTATCGCTGGGCCGAAGCCTGTTGCCCCGGCAAGAGGCTCTACATCTCCTATCCCACGACCGGCACCGCGACCGAAGGTTTCCGGGATTACCTGCTGGACCCGGGGCTCGCCCAGCACGTCAAGACCAACCTGGAGCACGGTCGTCGGGCCATGGACTTCATGCTCCTCCAGGCGGACGAAGACCGAAACTCCGACCTCGCCCGGATTGAGTCGCTCGACTTGTGGCGGACTCCGATCGTGGCGTGCACCGTCGACACGGTACTGGGCGTGGTGCAGAACAACCGCCGGGGACTTTTCGGCTGGCCGGCCCTCGCTCAGGGCGGGTTCGTTTTCGATGAGATTCACAGCTACGACGACAAGCTGTTCGACGCATTGCTCCACTTCCTCGACGCTGTACGCGGCGTGCCAGTTTTGCTCATGACCGCGTCGTTGCCGGATCACCGCCGAACAGCCATTGAACACGTCCTGGCGCGGCATGACGAGAAGCTCGTCGAGATCCCTGGCCCGAGCGACATTGAGCAACGTCCGCGGTATCGCCACGAGGAGGTTCCGGCGAAGGAACTAGCTGGAAGAATCAAGTGCGAAATTGGAGAAGGCGGCAAGGTGCTCCGCGTCTGCAACACGGTCGACGCGGCGATGCGAGAGGCTGATGCCCTCGGAGAGCTGAGCTTGGCACCGATTCTGTATCACAGCCGCTTCCGCTACGTCGATCGCGTTCGGCGGCATCAAGCCGTCATTGACGCCTTTGACCCGACGAAGAACTCTGGCCCGGCACTGGCGGTCTGTACGCAGGTCGCCGAGATGTCGCTGGACCTTTCGGCCACGCTCCTGGTCACGGACCTGGCCCCGGTGCCGTCGTTGATTCAGCGCCTGGGGCGTCTCAACCGGCGCACAGGCGAAGGTGACCCGACGCGCCCCTTCATCGTCGCCGATCCTTTGGACAAAGACGGCAAGTTCTCGCCCCTTCCTTACGACGCCGATGATCTGGAGGCCGCAAGGCAATGGCTTAGCGACCTGGGCGACGGGGAGTTGTCCCAGAAGGACCTCGCCGATGCCTGGATTATCATGCAGGAAACAAGTGCCGAAGTACCCCGCTACCAGAGCGCATGGCTTGACTTCGGACCCGCTACTCCGGTACTCGAACTTCGCGAAGGCTCCCCGAGCATCACGGTAGTGCTAGAGGAAGACCTGCCGGCCCTAAAAAGCAAGGGTCCCTCGAAGAAGACGCTGGCCGAAGTGGCCCTGCCCATGCCGGTGCCGCCGGCCAAGAAAGGCGGGCAGCCCTTCGACTGGCAGCTTCGCGATGCAGGCGGGCTCGTGAACCACAACGGCGTGCCCGTAGCGCGGAATGACGCCATCGACTACGACCCCAAACGAGGAGCGACATGGGCGAAGTGAAAACAAAGAAGCAAGCTGGCTCGAAGAAGAATCCACCGCCGTCTTCCGTGACGCTGGACCTCTTCGCCCCCGGCATGACCATGCTGCACCGCGCCGGCCTGGGTGGACTGGCCGCGACGCTAAAGGCCATGGAGCGGCGTCACCGGCTTGGCCGCCTCCGCGACGACGAGTTGCCCGAGGGACCCGATCTGGGTGACGGCTACCCGTGGCGCGTCGAACCAATGGCGGTCACACTCGACTGGGGCAAACCGGCGGCGGCCCGCGAGTATCTCCGCAGGCTGTTCGCGTTCGCCTTCGGCATCAAGGACAAGCTGATCGACCTACCCGGAACGTACCGCGACGAGTTGAGCCGCGCCGTTCGGGCGGAGCTACAGTTGGGCATTGAGTCAACTTTTCTGACTCACGCCCCCACTGCTGGAAGTCGCGCAGGTTTGACGACGTTCAACGTTGGCATCGAGGACGTTCCCTTCTTGATTCGACATATGATCTTCACCTCTTTTCGCCACCAGGGCTGGTATTGGCTTGAGCGTGATGAGAAGGAGGTCGTTGTTGATCCGGTTACCGGCAAGAAGAGCAAGAAGAGCACTGGCCAGAGAGTTAAGCTTCGGTCGTCCCTTGAATGCGTCGACGAACATGGATCGTTCGTGGATGGATGTTTCTCGATCGACAAGAAGCTGTTCCCGGGTGCCATCGTCAGACATGCTGGGTTCGGGGAGCGCACAGCGGCGTTCGAGAACGCGCGGTCACTGCTTTGCCTCTATTTCGCTCTCGTTGGTTGCCTCTGTCTTCAGGGCCCTAGACGAATAGTGCATGACAAACGCGCAAAAAAACGAGTGCCCAAGGCTACAGGTGTTCTGATCGCGCCAAGCGTTACCAACCTTGAGCAGTTCGCACGTGTTCGGGCACGTATGACACCTGCAACGGTCAGTGCGTGTCGCATAGCAGCGGCAAGTGATGCAGTATTGCAGGCTTTGGTGCGTCTAAAAGCGAAACGTCTGATGGGACGACACGGCTTCGACGCAATCCACGGCGTCCATCTCGCCCCGACTGACTGGGCGTCGGACCAGCCATCCCGCGTCGACACGGTCGTCGTGGATGCAAGTTGTCCGGTGCAAGATAGGCGGTTGACGCAGTACCAAGTCGCTCTTGGGCGTCTGCCGCCTCGAATCCGGTCCAAAGAGGTCAAGCATTCGGTCGGGCGCGGTCACGGGCGCACTGCCACACCGGAAACGGTGTGGTTTTGGGCCGAGAGTGTCGTCCGGCCACTCGTCGCGGAGAACCTAGCCCGCGGTAGGCGCTGGTACGATGGCTTCTGCGATCTCGCAGCCGATCGCGACATGACTCATAGAATCCGTTATGAGATGAAAGGACTTCAAGCTATGGCTAACGACAAAGACCTGATCGATGACGATGAGATGATGTTAATTCGGGCTCTCCATCGGGCTGTTGCCATCGGATTGGGCCGAATCTATGACGAGATGGGCCGTCCATCGAAAGACCAACATGGGAAGTATCCGTCAACACTGACAAAGCGCTGGGAACGTTTTCGCGAACGGGCGCGCCTCGCCTTAGTGGGCGCGAAAACCCAGTCACAAACGCAGGACGCGGTTTCGATCATTCTCGCGCGTGCGGGAGTAGTAAGTGAATTGCAGGATGCTCGGGCACTGCGTCAAGTGAAGGATTTGGTCTTCGGCGACGATTGGCGACGGGCACGCGATTTGGCGCTCTTTGCTCTGGCCAGCTATGTGAAGCCGGCAGACATCAAGGCGCTTCCCGAAGGTACGGAAGGCCTGGATCGTCTGGGTGATGAAACTGAAACGAATCTCAAGATCGAGGAGTAGCTGTTATGTCCCTGCATGTATTCGCGAACATAGTCACTTGCCACGGGGTCGCTAGCAACAACCGTGGTGATGTTGAGGGAGGCAACATCGCCACCCTTCAGAAGCTAATCTGGCACGGCGAGACTCACACGAGCGTTAGCGCGGAGGCCATTCGCTTTGCGCTGCGCCGTCGGCTTGAGGAGAGCCATCCAGGGGTATTGAATCGCCACTGGGATGAGAAGAGGCAGAAGAACCAGTGGCGCGACAGCGATTTCAAGAATTGGCATGCAGAGAGGGACAACGCGAAATACGTCGACGACGACCTACTGGGCTTCATGTTGGCCGAGGGCGGGCGAGAGGAGGGAACCTTAGCCCGTCGCTCCGTGCTTGAGGTTTCACGCGCCATGTCCCTAACACCATGGGACGGGGACGTGCATAGTGGATATGCGTCCCCAAACGCCACGCCGTCGGCTCAGAAGAAGGGCGAATACTCGACACCGTATACTGCCGAGATCCACGCCACCCGGTACCAGTACGGACTGGCGATGACACCCGGCCAGCTCCGCGATCCGTCGCGGGCCGCCGTAGCCCTGCGGTCGCTGGCGGCCCTGGGGGAGGTGGCCGGCAACCATGGGCGGTTCCTCTTCGACTTCTCGCCGGAGTCGATCATCCTGCGGCTGACCGATGACCCGGCGCCAAGGCTGCTCTACTGCTTCGTGACCGAAGACGGAGCCAAGAGCGTCGGCGTGACCGACGAATTTCGCAGCCGAGTAGGAGAGAATGGCGCCGACATCCGCGGCGACGAGCTGATCATCGGCGGTGCGTTCGCCGCCACGAAGGCCGCCAAGGAGCTGGAATCAGTGGGCGCGACGCTCTTCCCTCACCAAGTCAAGGCTGCGGTCGAAGAGGCCTGCAAGCGCATTGCGAAACACCCGGACGTGAAGGGGAAATGACAATGCTCGGTATCCACGTCACCGTTCCCGTCGCATGCTTCCGCATGGGCTACGCGCGGGAATACTGGGAGACGCACCCGCTGCCGCCGCCATCGACCTGCTACGGGTTTCTTCTGTCGCTGGTGGGCGAGACGGATTGCACGCGGCATGTCGGTTGCCGCGTCACGGCTGCCCTCCTGGGAGAGCCCCATCGAAGCGTCGTGCTGCGGACGTTGTGGCGGATCAAGTCGAAGGGCAATCCACCCGGCGTTGGAAACAACAAGACGCCCGGCCACCAGCAACTGCTTACGGGTGTCGAGCTGGTGATCTGGCTGGACTCCGCTGGGGAGCAGAACGGGGCTCCCCACCTGGAAACCCGCGTGGCGGAGTCTCTTGATCCTAACCGCCGCGGCCAAGTGCGACGGTTTGGCGGCCTGAGCCTGGGAGAAAGCACTCACCTTGTGGACGAGGTGCGGCTATTTGTCCAAAACGCAGGACGCGAAGGCCGAGTATTTCTGCTCGCCGATCAAGGCCGGTT
>Ga0180437_10011149_pt1 | contig 10834 bp, 16 predicted proteins | sample SS_ome_4_FD_132410 | JGI IMG/M metagenome (GOLD analysis project Ga0180437, IMG submission 132410) | Hypersaline lake sediment archaeal communities from the Salton Sea, California, USA - SS_3_D_1 metaG | ecosystem: Environmental > Aquatic > Non-marine Saline and Alkaline > Hypersaline >... | reverse complement strand
CAGTAGGGAATAGCGACGCTTTTTTAATAAAAATCCCCGGGGGTAACACACCTTCAAGCAGTCGTAACACGCCTCGTATCTCCCTTCCTTACCCCTCCCCTCTAATCCCCATACCATACTATAAACCCCTCTCCATAACTCTAATATTTCCAATAACTTATGTAACGTACAAAAACGTAAAATATCCAAATCAAGGGGTACCCCTCCCATACACTCTTTGTGTCCCTAAATGTTGCTAATTTTGCGGTAATTAATTGCTTGTTTTTCTCTCTTATTAATGTCATAATATAAGTGTTTCAGATATAACAATTCGTGTTACTTTCTTTTTTATTGGAGTAGATAATATGGCTCGTGTAACCCCTCAGCAGTTTCAGGAAAAACAGGCTCGCCGTCTTAAGGGTGCAACTCAGGACATTGTTAATGGTGTCCAGAATGTAACCGAGGCACCCACTCAGAAAGCGGCCGCCAAAGCCGATAAGTGGGTTAATGCTGTAACCAACTCAGTCGATAAATGGAAACGTGGACTTTCCAAAGTCACCCTTGATGAGTGGAAAAGCTCAATGATTGACAAGGGTGTAGCCCGAATTGCTCAAGGTATTGACGCCGCCGCTCCGAAAGTTGTGGCCTTTGCCGAGAAGCTTCTCCCTTACGTTGATGAAGGCCGGAAGAAAATTCAGTCAATGCCTGACATCTCTCTTGAAGACTCAAAACAGCGGGCGGTTGCATGGATTGACCACATGGCCAAATTCCAGAAATAGTATTACACTATTTCCCTTTCCGTTTTACTATTAACTGGAGCTTAAACTATGGCACTCCGTGACAAACAGATGTTCAAGACAGTACTTGGTAATACTGATCTCGAACTGACCGCCGAAGCCGATGAGTCCTTTCTGGTGAAAAACATCTTGATTGACACTCCGGCCTCCGCTCACATTACCGTCAAAGTATCCCGAAAGTCAGTAGGGTACTTCCGTGTTTCCGGTGAACTTGGAAGTCACCTTGCTATGCCGGGAACAAGATCAAGACACGCTCACGATTTACTGACCACCTCTCAGGCTTTACAAGACCAGACCAGTTTCGCAACTATCGCCGGAGCAGATGCCGCCGCAGTAGCGGCCGGTAATATCGGCGGCCTTGCAATCTCGACTCTGTATAAACGCTTCGGTCAGTATTCAGACCGTGAGATTCCCGGTTACAAGTCAATCCTTCAGTACCTTATGGAAATGGGAATGTTTGAAGGCTTCCCCGTTCCTGCCGGTCACACTCTTGTCATTGAGGGAGCCGCTCAAGCCGGAGCCGTTCAGGTTGTCGAATATGAACGGTATGATCCCGGTGACATCACCGCTGATATGCCAAATGGACACGAGGCAAAAGAGTATATGTTCATTAACTACGGTAACTCAGGGGCGGCAATTACTGCTCAAGCTGAAAACCACCTTGACACGCCGGTCAATCCCGCCGAATTTCTGAACTTTCCTTTCGGTGCTGTGGTACCGGGAAATCACGAAATTGATCTCCTCGGTATCCTGGCCTCGGCTTTTGCGCCGGGAGAAAATGACGGGACAGACGGGATAGGTACCAAGTATCTTAAACTGATCAAAAACCGTGACGTGCTTTTTGATCAAGACCTGAACGGCCTGTTGATGTATGCCGATAATTACGGTGATGCACTTGTCGGTGACTATGTCGGAGAGGGACAAGCGGTTGTCCATAATTACTCCGATGAGGACTTCGGTGCTCCCTTTATGCTCGGTGAACCAATGACTTTTCTCACCGGTGATGAACTGGTTATGTATCTGGAAACAATCGCCGAGGGAGCCGGTCAGACAATATCACTCGCCGAACAGGAAGTCGGTGTCATTCTCAAAGTCCGTGAACTCGGTGCATAAGGAACAATAAACTATGTCTAAAAAGATAAAAGCTTTTGCAGTAACCGGGGTTGTCAATACGGCGGTAGAGGATGCCGGACTAACTTCACCTCAGGGAGAGAAGCGCCATTGTAATAAAATCTTTCTAACTGTTTCGGCGGCTGTCGGTGATACTATTGAGGTATGGTTGGAAGAAGAGAAGCTAATGACCATCTATGATTATCTTGTAGACGGTTACGGTGATTCCGGAGCAACCAATATACTGTATCCGACAAACAAACCGAACAGCTTTGAAGTTGACGCCGATATTCCTGTCGGTCAAGTCCTCAAAGTCATTCTAGTTTCCGGCGGTACTGCAATCAATATTTTCGGCGGTTATGAGTACGAAGTAATTGAATAGGGGGTACTTATGAGTGACATACCCCCTAAGGGATTTCCAGTTGAGGAAATCTACCAGTTAATCAAAGACAAGGGTTTTCTGGAAGACTTCACTTTCGACCCTGAAACGCCACGCCGTTTCTACATATCTAATGTAGTCGCTCGTGTTCTTGCTCACTTAATTGCAAAGGGACCTAACGGAGCCGTTCAGCTTGAGTGTGATGCCGCAGGGAACTTAAAGACCACGGCAATCTCCGGAAGTCCTCAGTACTCGGACACTACTCAAATAAGCGGCTCAAGCAGTCTTGTCAAGACCACCTTGCCGGACTTCAGTACCAATATTTTAATACGAAATTCTTACGGTACTTATAAGTTTCGACACTCACTTGATGATATAGTCTATTCAGACTGGATTCACCCCCCTTCACTCGGCGTATTTTTCGCTCCGCTTCAATGCAAGTATATTGAAACTGACCTTGAAAGCGGCGGGACATACTCGGTTGACATTACCAGTTTTTATTCATAAGGGTATTGTATGTTTATGAGTGATGATATAGGAGGGCAAATCTCCGGCCGCATTAACTATACGATGCTGGACGTTGATGACATTCGTGAAGCCATTGAACAGACTTGTGAGTTGCTCGGTCAGTTATCGGTTTACGGTACCACGCCGGGAGAGCTTTACGACTTCACGGACTCGGAAATGTATATTGTCGCAATCGCTCACCATTCCAGAAATGCGGATTCAGTCAACCGGAATATCTCAAGAGTGTATTTTGATCCGGACTCCGGTGCTGATCAAGTTTGGAGTGAAATACAGCTTGAGCCGGATTTACAGGACGGTCACGTTATTGTATTACCCCGGCCGCTGTTGATTGACACTCCCGGTGATATAATGGTTTACAATAATAACGGGAGCGGCAATACCGAGGCGTCTGTTTTCGGCTGGGTTGTGGCATAATGCTATGTTCAAGAAAACCCTCAAACACCTTAGAAAAGAGAACGGCCTACTCGGTAACATATTCCAGGTATCGGGTTTAATTGTAGTGGGTACTCTTATTGTATATCAGATATGGATGTGCAAGAAATATAACGCCGGATTTGCGACGGCCGGAGCGTGGTTATATGCAATCGGTACTAAATTTAAACACGGAGGTTAATTGTTATGGCAAGGGATATTTGGAAAACTATTCGGGACGGTATTCATAACCGAGTACTTGACTTAGCCACTAAGAAAATGAAGGAACTCATAGAGGACTTTATAGATAAGGCTGATAAGTATGCTCAAACAACGGCTAATAAAGTCGATGACAGGCTTGTCGTATTTCTTAAGGAAACTTTTGGAATGGACGCTACTCAAAGCCGCCAAAGGACTCCTGAAGAAATTGAGGAGGACTCCGAAGAATGACTCAGGAGATAACTCCGAGACCGGGACAGACTCCGGCAGAAATGAGGAAGGAACTTAATACCATTAAGAAGAAAATCGTTATAATGGACGCTATTGCTACAAAACTTCGGCAAGCGGGACGCGCCAATAGACAGTTGGAAGAACGGGCAAAGCGTCTTTCCGAGGCGGCTGATCTGGCAGAACAATTACTGCCGGAGTAGTCTGCTTTCCTTTCTATAATACCCCGGTTTTCGGCAACTTGAACCGGGGTATTTTTATATCAGTTAATTAAGGATATATCTTGAGTCCAACGTTTGGGGAATTTTTAGGTATTGACGGGGACGGCGGCGGTTTACTCGGCGGCCTCGGCGATGCCTTAACAGGACTTGCCGAGGGACTCGGTGATATGGCTCAAGGTGCTCTTGAGAATTTAGGGGATAGAGTTGATGATGTATTAACCCTTTTAGCTGAAGACCTGTGGGGAATACCGCAGAAAATCTTTGAGGGTATTATGCAGATGTTTGCTGATGAGAAGTTTTGGCAAGCGGTCTTGTTATTCCTCGGATTCATAATAGCCGCCGAAGGATTAGCGGCGGCGGCGGCGGCTCCGGCCGGTGGAAAGTGGAAAGCCTTTCTTGAGGGAGCCGGGACAATTTATAACGGCTGGCATATAGACTTCGCCGTCAAACTTCACCGCCTGACTTATCTTATAAGTCCTGAATACCGGGAAGCCTTCTTAAATGTCCTCGGTGACTTACCTCAGAAAATGGCTGATGCCGGAATAGATGTAGGTTACGCAACTAATTTAATCGGATCAATCGGCGCACTCTTTGACAGTTTCGGTGCTATGATCGGAAAAGATTGGGCTGTCACTCAGAAAGAGTGGTATGAAAATATGCTGAAATTCGGGAATGTTTCAGCCGAGACAATGCAGGAATGGGGACAAGACCCTAATAAAATGATGGAGTGGATTGACGAAAATATGATCGCTCCGGCTTATTCTCAATCGGCGGCCTTTATGAACTCATTGAGTGCCGGTCTTGCTACTGCTTTAGAAAGGACGGATAAATTTGTCAATGACTTCAGGAGTTTCAGGGGTAACTTGTCGAGAGTAGCTTCAGACATTGATGTTATTTATGGGACGGACTTACAAAACCGCTTAGAGGAACAACTTGTCGATATTGATGATTTGATATACATACAATGGGAACTACTGCAAACTGACTTAAACGAAATACGGGACATTTTAGATGTTAAAATCGCCGAGGGATTAAGTGCTCAAGATGTCCGGCTGGATAGAATGGCAGTCGCTCAAGCTTTCAACCGGCAGGGACAAAGGAACTTGATAAAATATATGGCCGCTCAAAACGCCGCTAAAAGGGTTAAAGAATGACCGAGGAAAAACAGGCAGTTAAGGAATGGGAATATTTACCGGACGGAACAACCTGGGGAGACTTAACACCGGAGGAAATTGAAGCGGTAAAGGATAAGGAACATATACACTTCACCACTTTCGTCAAAATGACCAAGATTCCGGAGGATAAAACACCGGAGGCAGTACTTGAATATTACAAGGCATATCAAGCAAATAATGAGCTTGTGGCTTTTGATAAAGAATACTATGAAGACGCCGTACTATTTTTAAGTAATGCTATGGAGTCAACCGCCGAGGGGGTGAGTAGTGTTTGGAAAAATACTATTAAAGACGGCCTCATTGAATTTTTCTCATTTATGAATAAAGAGGGCGGCACCCTCTTAAACGTTATTGCTGACCCGTTAGTTAAAAAGCTGATTGAGACCGGTATGATCTCGGAGAGATTTGTCGAGGACATAACTGAAAAACTCGGTGATGCTACATTATCGGCGGTACTGTTTAAGCTTGCTTTTGTATTGCTCGGATTCCCTCACCTCTTAAGCAGTTACTTTCTGGCTTTCTTCAAGTTACAGGAACAGGAAAATAATAAACGGTACCGACCGGAATTACCGGATTTAGGAACCGCAGTCAAGGGATATTATAAAGATGAAATTTCCCTTGATTGGATAAATGACCTGTATGCTCGGCACGGAATAAAAGATCAAGACTGGCGTTTTATGCTTCAGGCCAATGAAACCGAATTAAATCCAACTGAGATATTTCCTCTATTTTGGAGGGAGTTAATAAGTGAGGAGCACTTCAAGAAGCACCTATTCAGACTCGGTTATAATGAGGATTCACAGAATAAACTCTTTGAACTGGCTAAAAACCTGCCGCCTATTCAAGACGTTATCAGATTTGCGGTGAGGGACGCTTTCAATGAGAACGTGGTTAGAGAGTTTCAACTGCTTGAGGATTACCCTGAACTATTGACTCAATATGCCAAGTGGCAGGGCTATAGTGAGGATATTGCAAAGCTGTATTGGGCGGCGCACTGGTACTTACCGAGTGCCTTACAGGGTTTTGAGATGCTTCACCGGGACGTTATTGATCAAGACCAGCTTGAACTATTACTCAAGACGGCAGACTATCCGGCTTTCTGGCGGGAGAAGTTAATAGCGATTTCCTACCGAGTGCTTTCAAGAGTTGATGTTCGCCGTATGCACGCTGTTGGAGTACTCACACCGCCTCAAGTAAAACGTAAATATATGGATATGGGGTACTCCGAGGATGATGCTCAGTTAATGACTGACTTCACCGTGAGATACAATGCACCTAAGGAGTTTCAGCTTTCAAAGAGTCAAATCCTCACCGCCTATAAAGATCAAATTGTATCCAAAGATGAAGCCATACAGATGCTTGAGGATATTAATATTAGCCGGGAGGGAGCCGAGTTATTACTACTTTTTGAGGACTACAAGGAACAGCGGAAACTTGTCACCGAGGAAATAAAGCTAATTGAAAAGTACTTTATAAACGGGGAATATTCTGAAGGTGAAGCCGGAGCCAGACTTCGGGGTATCGGAGTCAAGGAAAATAAAATTGAGTTACTCTTTGAGAAATGGCAGTTAAGAAAAGAGGAAACACGCAAAAGTCCGTCAATGGAAAACCTTGTTAACTGGTTTAAGATCGGCGCACTAACGGAGCAGGAATACCGGGACGAGTTAAGGGCTAAAAACTGGCCGGAGAAATATATTGATAAATTCATAATGGAGGCTCAAGCAGGGAGTGGCTAAAATACACAATGATGATTTTAAGCGGCAACTGAAGGATATAATAACAAGAGAAAAGAAGTTACTCAAGGGGAGGCCGGGAGTATCTATACCGGATTTGCCGGTAGAGGAAACGGAACCGGCCTCCACTATGCAAGCGGAAACACCAACGGCTCAACAATTCCCGAGTCTGTAACCGTCCCTTTGCGGTACTCCCTTGACAGCTTTTTAATTATACGCTTAATGGGAAAACCGTCTAAGTTTTCCTCACGCAATAATGTCTTGAGGGAAGGGAAGTATAATTGCCGAAAGACATTCTCCTCAATTTCCTCGGCGTCTGACCGGATTCCCTTCAGGGTTTTCTTGCCGGCAAAAATATAATCCTTTGCACCGAAAACCTGAAAGTCTTTAGCCTCACCCTTTAACCCTAATGCTCCGAGTCTTGTCTTGTGCATTACTGATTTTAGACGCTTCATATATTTCTTTGGAATAAAAAGGGAGTCAGTATCGCAGTAATATACATTTTCAATACCGGCTTTTTCAAATAACTCCCATAAGTAAAACCGTGCATACTCGGTAACGTGAGAGGCTATAGCAGTAAAGCTGTTTTGTGTTTCCTCCTCTCCCTGGAATACCATAAGCCGATTAAATAAGATTTGCTCTATACCCTGCTCCCCGGTATCAAGGTTATAATATTTCCGGCGGTAGAAACCGTCAAACTGACAAGGAACATCTTTTATAGTGCTGGTTATCTTTTGACCAAACTTGCCATATAAAGCGTTCATCAGAATTTTAACAACCCAGTACCAGACTTCATTTTTCTCTTTACCAAAACGTACCTTCAGCTTATAAAGAGCGTTTACATATTCCTTGAAGATCGGAGCTTTATAGTATAAGGAAACCTCCGAAACTCCGGAAAGATGTCCTCTCCTAATTGCTTGTTTAATTCCTTCTGTGCAGAGCACGGTAGAGAACTTCCCAACCGGAAAAGTTGTCCTCCCGTCATAGTAAGTAGGGTAGAGCGGTAAGTCCGTGGTAATATCGCAATTAGCGCATACCGCATAGTTATTAACCGCTGATGTGACATACTCAAGATTACTCCTTTCAATATAATTGCATAACTTGATAGGATACTCCCTCTCTTTCATTACAAAGGGATACATTGAATTGATGTCTAAGCAAACAATATCCTCACCGCTGAAATCCCCAATTTTAAAGCACTCACACCGCCCTCCCTTGTATGACTTTCTTTCTAAGGCGGTTACTTCGGGGTGATTGTGTATCTCAATCGGATATTTCATAAACCGATGTCGGAAGGCTCCGAGTGCTTGTGATGCTTGAGTCATAGCAAAGTTGCCCATATCATTCTGCTCTAAAAACTCAAGATACTGAAGAAATGATGTTTTTACAATATCGGTGTCCCGGCGGCAGTACTCCTTAACGTGTTCGGGACTTGATGATTTAAAGTCAACTTCCATTTTGGGAAGGCCGATTGCATCCCCTAAATTTTTTACTGAGGCGTCAAAGAAATTCTGGATATTAAGTACCTTGATTGTACGGCCGTCTTTTCTAATATACAGTATAAACGTCCGGCCTCCGCTGTAACAGAACTTTAACTCCCATTTTCTCTTAGTGAAGTATGGGAAAAATCCTAATGCCATTAAGTCAAAGCAAGCGTTGGAAGCCACTATGTATAATGATCTCCCCTTGACGGTCAATGAATCCAAGTACTTTAATAATGCTCCCCTGTGAGTCCAGAACTTCCAGTTTTCCGTGTATCGCTTTCCCTTCGCTTTTGATCTTGTGCAGTAGCAACTCCACGCTATTTCTGCATAGTGTCTCTCTATCTGTTTGCTTTCCCATTTTCCCTTTGTCTCCGTGTCAATGAATAAAATACGTCTTGGCATATACCGCTTTTTATTCGGCCTTAACTTATGCCAAGTCCGAGCCATTACCAGACTTCGCCTTCTTTGTGGAATACCTCCACTACTTCATATTCTAAGCTATGACTGGTAATTTCATACTCCTCGGTCCCAAGTATGCTTGAAGCTTCACTCGCCGCACCGTATAGAGTCCTTTTGCGGTTAGAATAAAATGACATAAACTGCTCAGTTTCCTCACCGGTGAGATTATCTATACCGGTTACTTTTATAGTGTATTTATAATTCCCCGGCGGTGTCCACTTTGTTTCAGGTATGAGTTGATTTGGAATAGTGCGGCGTTTATCTAATTCAGGTAATCGCTCAAGCAACTTTAAGCTTGAAGTTATCTTATGGTAATCCGAGTAAAATAATTGAGTGCTGTATCCTAAATCCATTGAACGTAATTGCCTCAAGGCTCCGGCTCCACTCATACCCTGCCTTGCAAATCCCCAAAGACTGCTTTGGGCTAAATAGCGTCTGATACTTGCCATTGTAAAGACGCTTTATACAATGGCTTTTGGTAAGGTGTTTTTCCTCTTAGCAAGGGTATTCAAGTCTGCTTGAAATTGTGCATAACTTGAGTAGTACCCCTCACCCCTCATAAATTCAAACAGGTCTTTCCCGGTAAGTCCGGCGTTTTTATATCTGCTAAGCTGTATCAGCCTTAATGTCTCTCTCATTGTGTAACCTCTTTCTTAACTTAGGCCGGGGAAAGTGAGGTAAACTCTCCCCGGCCTTGCTTTCAACTTCAATCCTGAAGTGATCTCTCTTTGAACTGGCTGAGTACCTCTTGACACTTTACAAGCATTGTCACCATTCCAGGGGTATTTTCCGCTAAGAATGGTAAGTGTCCATCAGCCAAAGTATGGGCTTTATGCAGGGACTCTATAGAGCGGTCTATAAATTTAACCGCCGAGTCCAGACTATTCCGTATCAGCTTCCGAGTTGTCCGGCGTGCCATTGTCTGACAAGTCCCGTTCCAGAGTTTTGATTTCCCCGCCTTCATTCTTGATGTGATCGAAGACGCTCACGCCGTCACCGCCTGAGAGAATGAAGACTTCAAAGACGTTGACTTTATGGCCGCCCTTGATTTCCTTCTGGCCTTTGTATGTCGCTTCAATGACATCACCGAGGCGTACCATACCGGAGATTTGCTTGTCGGTACCCCGGCCAAAGAGACAAGACTGTCTCCCTTCGTCCGTGTCAAGGACATACTGAATAACCGGATCGGCCTGCTCGTCAAAGTTGACTAAAGCGGCATCCTCGACCTTACCGACAATACTCTCACCCTCGGTGAATTTATCGTGCACCTTGTATGAGACCTGCTTTGCTTTCCCTTCGGCCTTTGCTTCTTCGGCCAGTTGTGCATACGTTTTCTTTTTAGCCATTACAGCTTCCCTTTCTACATAGATTCCATTATAGTAATTAAAAAGCGGCTGTCTTCCATTTGCTCGACCCGATAAAGGCACCCGCAATTACGGCACCGCCGAGCACGCTTCCTTATAACGGGATAGTACCACGTACTTTCACAATCCGGACAACCTTGAGGATCGGTTTGCTCCCGTATAAGTGTCTTAAATTTGACTTTCATTTTATCACCCCCTCTCTGGGATTCTCGAAAGTAGTAAGTTTAATAACCGTGTCAAGGTTATTTGCTTCATTGTCCTTAATGATACTGGCTATTGCTCTTGTGGCATTGTTTAAAATGAGTTGTTTGATCTCGGGAGAACAGCGGAAAATATCAACGTGGGAAAAGGCACGGTTGCCGTTAATATAGATTGTGGTTTTATTGTTCATCTTTTTTCCTTCCGAGTGACTCAATCGTAATAGTTATTTTACTAACTTGATTGGTATGCTCATAAAACGCCCTTTGCGGGGGAAGGATTAAAGAAAGCTTATTAATAAACTCTAACACATCAGCTCCCGATTGTAAAATACAACCATTCATATCATCCACAATCTGACCGTCAATAGTCGTTTCAGTTAACACCGGCTTTCCTTTCTATAAGAGAACCTTAACTATAGCGCAATTATAGCAACATTTAATATCCTGTCAAGTATATTTTTATTTTTATTTTACCTATAGCTACATTTATGTAGGAATTAGTTGAGGGTGTGCAACTATATGGGAAAAAGCGTCGCTATTCCCTACT
>Ga0180437_10011147_pt1 | contig 10834 bp, 7 predicted proteins | sample SS_ome_4_FD_132410 | JGI IMG/M metagenome (GOLD analysis project Ga0180437, IMG submission 132410) | Hypersaline lake sediment archaeal communities from the Salton Sea, California, USA - SS_3_D_1 metaG | ecosystem: Environmental > Aquatic > Non-marine Saline and Alkaline > Hypersaline > Sediment... | reverse complement strand
TTGACTTCATGAGCCATAATAGACATCCTGTGTAAAGATGGTTGTCGGTTAAACAATACCAAATCTCCGTTGCTTAGATGGCGTTCTACAGTAAATCCTGGCGCTAACATGTCGGCAATGATTTTTCGGTTCTTAACATAGCGAAGGTCAATCCTTCTGCGATCGTTTCTAATGATGTAGTTGGCTCCTGGGTGAATATTGGGGCCATTTATGACTAACTGTTTCATCTCTTCAATGTTCCAATCGTTAACATTGGTTGGGATGGTAAGAATTTTCGCAATTTCTATTGGTACTCCTACCTCGTTTATGCTAATGTAAGGATTTGGAGAAATCACGCTTCTTGCCGAGAAATCTACTCTTTTTCCGCTTAAATTACTTCTAAATCTTCCTTCTTTTCCTTTTAATCTTTGAGTTAATGTCCTCAACGCCCTGCCTGAACGATGTCTTGCAGGAGGTATTCCAGACACTTGATTATCAAAATAAGTCGTGATATGATATTGTAATAATTCCCATAAATCTTCAACGATTAAATGAGGCGCACCAGCATCAATGTTTTCTCTCAATCGTTGATTAATACGGATAACATCCACTAATTTATGCGTTAAATCGTCTTCAGAACGAATTCCACTATCTAATGTGATAGAAGGTCTTGCACACACGGGCGGGATGGGCAAAACGGTAAAAACCACCCATTCTAATCTGGCATTTTCTGGTAGTATTCCAAGGATTCTTAGATCTGAATCAGCCATCTTCTTTAATCTTCCAATTATCTCAATTGGAGTAATTCTCTTGGACCCCCTTCCTTCTTCTTCTTCGTAAAAGGTTGTTGGCTTCTCAATAACTATTTTTTTCTTAGTAGCTCCACAATATGGACAGATTTTCGTTTTACGAGCTTTTTTAAACACGAGTTTTGTTGAATCTTCGTCTCCTTCAAAATACAAGTCTCTATGTACGAGTTGTTCCTCCTTATATTGTTCTTTTTCTTCGTCCGTTAACATTAATCTAGAGCATTCAGGACAAATAGATCTTAGTACTTTCAAGACTTTTTTCGCATATCCCACGTGAATCACGGGTCTTGCAAGTTCTATATGACCAAAATGACCCATGCAATTTGATACAAGATTACCACAAGTTTGACACCTTTGGCCAGGTTCAATAGTACCTAATCTTTGATCCATTAAACCTGAAGGTATAGGCAATCCATCTTCATCGTAAGTATCGGCTGTAATAATCCGAGCGGCAGACATCTTTCGAATTTCGTTCGGGGATAACAAGCCAAACTTAATTTTTTCAATAAGCTTTGTACGGCTAAAAGTATAACTCATGTCATAAAGACCTCTGTAATATTAATGAAATTAACATTATTCATAGAAGAAAAGTACCTCTAATGTTTTTAAGGACATAATTATTATAAAAACAAGGTGATAAACTCTGCACTATAACAAAATTAATACATCATTCTAAAAAAAATTTACGGTTTTGAGTCTTTTTATTTGGCAATATTTAAAAGAGTTTAATTTCATGGCATATTACTATATTTTAGAATGAACAACTTGAAAAAAATAATTAAAAGCAAATTAATAATATTTATAATTCAAATCTTAATTCTCACGCTTCTAATATATTTTTTTAGCTATAATTTTATCGTGAATTTTGATGCAGGTGCTTCTTTAGAGCAAAGAATTATAATACAAGTACTTGCTAATTACATAATGTTTGACGAGTTAATTAGATTAATGTTTATTTACATCCTATGGAGTATTGTGGCTTTGATTCCAATTTTCATATTTGTCGATTACAAAAAAGCGTACACTATGAACTTAACCACTTTTTTCTTTCCAAACTTCTTTTTCTACGTGTTTCTCTCAAGACACTCCCCGATATATTATAGCACTAATTTTCCATTTTTATTCCCAAGAACACTCATTTTAGGTATTTTTCTTGTCATTATATCATTTGGTTTAACATTTGTCATCAAAAAATTTCAAAAATCGGAAAGAATAGTTTCAGATGAAAATTTAAAGCTCATTCAACATGAAATAAAATATACCTGTTCGAAGTGCGGGACTGAATTTTGCTCCCTCCCTAAATACTGTTATAATTGCTTAAACGAAATAATCAAGGAAGAATCGATTAATGACTGATGATAAAGCGAAATCTTTGGACTTGCTGTTTAAACCTAAAACTGTAGCCATTTACGACGCGAGGGCAACGGCAAGAAGTTTTATTGAAGGTTTTCAAGCACAAGGATTCGATCTAGAGCATCTATATTTAGTTTCTTCTTCAGAGGAGGAGGTTTTTGATATAAAATGCTATAAATCATTTACTGAGATACCCACAGATACGATTGATCTTTTAATACTGGCTGTAAAAAGAGATCTATTAATTCAAGCGCTGGAAAGAATTTTTGCTGAGAAAGTGGTTAATTTTATTCACGTATTCACAGCTGGTACTGGAGAATCTGACGAGCAAGGATTTAAGATTGAAAAAGGAATTAAGGAAATGATTAATAGAAAAGGTATTAGCACTCGTGTTATAGGCCCCAATTGCATGGGTATTTACTGTCCGAGTGGTAAGATCGCTTATCTTCGTAGTTTTCCATTAGAACAAGGACATATTGCCTTAGTCTTTCAATCTGGAGATCTTCACTCAAAAATGGTAAAATTCGGTTCGGCGCGTCATGGATTTAGGTTTTCAATGGGTGCTAGCATAGGAAATTGCGTGGATTTGCAAATTTCTGATTTTTTAAAGTATTATAACGATAATGACGAGACCGATATAATCTGCGTGTATTTTGAGGGATTCCCCAAATTATATCAAGACGAAGGTACCAGGTTGTTTAACGCCCTTAAAAACATGAAAAAACCTGTCTTATTCATAAATGGAGGTAAAACTGATAGAGCTCGAACGGCAGTATTAACTCACACGGGTTCAGTTGGGACGACTCAAAAGATTTGGGAGGCAATTTTCAAGCAAACTCCCGTTATTGAAGTTCCAAACTCTCTAGACGACTTGATAGATCGCACATATCTTTTTTCTAAAGTCATCAATCGGTATAAAAAACAAGGGATTAAAGAAATTCAATATCCTAAGGGAAAAAAAACCTTAGTAATCCTTTGGTCGGGAGGATTCGGAATAATAGCGACGAATACTTTAACCGAATTAGGATTAGAAATGCCCTACTTCAGAGGTGAAACGATAGAGAAGTTAAGAAAAGTGTATCCCTTGAAAATTGGTTCTCTCAATAATCCGTTAGATTTACCCTGGATCTCGAAAACTCAGAAATTTTTAGACCTCAGTAAAGCAGCAATCTCAGAAGACATTGATTTAGTGGTACTCGAAACAGACGCTTGGGGAAACATGGAAGGAGAAGGTTTTAAGGGTTATTACAGCAATTTATTACAAATTAAGGAACACGTGGAGTCTTTAGATAAGATTTTGATTATAATTTTACATCAATATCCTGATAGAAATCGAGACGAGTTTTATAAAATGCTCATAAAGGACGATTTCATTGTATATCCTGGCTTGCGAAGAGCTGGTAAATCCTATTTAGCGTTGTATGAATACGGACAAAAAATGAGAAATCGTTATAATTGATATAAAGCATTTTTACTACCTTAGACTGAAGAGAAAATTTAAGGTTGATACTTAACTAATTATTTTAATCTAAAAAAGAAGCTTAGAAGAATAGTAAAATGGAAAATTCCTTGGATACTTTATTCAAACCTAAAACTGTCGTTATTTATGAAGCCAAACCGCAATTCTCTTATTTTATTGGAGGATTTCAATTACAAGGATTTAACATGGAGAACATGTATTTAATATCCCCGTCCGAAGAAAAAATAATGGATATTAAATGCTATAAATCTATAGATGATATTCCGATCGAAACTATTGATTATTTAATTTTAGCTGTAAGAAGAGATGTATTAATTCAGACTTTAAATGAGTTTTTAGAAAAAAAAAAAGTTCATTTTATCCATTTTTTTACGGCAGCAATGGGCGAATTCGACGAAGTTGGGGAAGAAATTGAAAAGCAAATATATAAAATCCTAAACAAAAAAGAAATCACTACGAGAGCAATCGGCCCAAATTGCATGGGTGTATATTGCCCACTCGGAAAAAGTGCCTACATGCCTATTTTTCCAAAAAAAAGCGGAAATATAGCTTTTGTTTTTCATTCTGGGGATTTAACCACGAGATCGATAATGTATGGATCTATTACATATGATTTGACATTCTCTAAGTGTGCGAGCATTGGAAATTGCGTGGATTTACAGGTATCAGACCTTTTAAAATACTATAGTGAAGATGAGGAAACTGAAATTATTTGTGTGTATTTTGAAGGTTTTAATAAGTATCATGAAAATGAAGGAAGAGAATTATTCCTTACATTGAAAAAAATTCGTAAACCTGTTTTATTTCTGAGAGGGGGAAAAAGCTACCGAGGTCAAGCAGCAGTTTTAACCCATACTGGTTCGTTAGGAACGGATGAAAAGATTTGGCAGGCGATCTATAAACAAACTGGAGTAATTGAAGTTGCGAGCGATATGAACGAATTAATCGAATACATATATATTTTCAAATACTTTTTTGAGAAAAATAAAGGGCTATCTTTTGAAAAGCAAATCGACTTATATCCAAGAGGAAAAAATGCTTTAGTAATTTTATGGTCAGGAGGATTAGGAATTCTAGATACCGACATGCTAACAGAGTGTGGAATTGACATGCCTTTATTTGATGGTGAAATAAAAGATAGATTAATGAAAATTTACCCATTAAAGGTAGGGTCATTTTCAAATCCCCTAGATATGCCTTGGTTTTCAGATCGTCAAAAATATCTTGAAATATGTAAGGCAGCTGTTTCAGAAAATATAGATCTTGTTGTAATGCATACAGATGCTGGTTTTAGGAGGAGTGATGAAGAAGCTAAAAGGCGTTACAATAATTTATTAGCATTAAAAGACCATGTAGAATCTCAAAATAAGATTTTAATCCTGATTTTACCCGAATACCCTGATAGATCTCGAATTAAGTATTTTAAACAACTCGTTAAAGATGGATTCATCGTGTATCCTTCTCTTCGAAAGACAGCAAGAGCATTCTTGGCTTTACACGATTATGGAAAAAGAATAAGAAAAATTAAAAAATAAATCATTTATCAGTATTCAAATGAATCTAATTTAAAAGAATTTACAATATCTTTAATATCGTCCATTATTTCTGGTTTCTTAAGAAGCGCTTCCACACCTTCAGGTGCAGAGTATACATCAAACTCCTTCATTTTAAGGTTCTTTCGAACTTCTTGTTCGAGCTTGTTAATGCTCTGTCTCATGGCAAAGAACTTGATTACCTTAAATTTGAGCTTGGCTAATTTACCCGCCCATTCCTTTGCAAATTTTCCCGAGGAGATCTCGTCAAAACTTCTTTGCATTTTTTCCTCTAAAGGTAAACCCATGTATCTCGCTCCCCTCGACATTGCACCGTACTGAGAGGTGTGCGAGTGAAAATTTGTTTGTTTTACAAGGCCAATTTGCCCCATTTTCGTATATGTATAGGACATTTCGTTGCTCATGTACATCTCAATCAAAGCTGCTTCAGGAGGAAGGCCATTTTTAATCAATACTTTTATAGCAGTTAATAGTACCCTTCCAAACGCTGGCCCAAAGGCTTGTTCGTTGAATAAATCTAAAATGGCTTCTTGCTTCATCGTTGTTTCGATTCCTCCTTTTTTTAACGTTCCCAAGGCTTTTGAAAGTGCCAATAAGATTTGCTTTGCTTTACCGGATGAATCTTGATGAACGCATAAAAAACTAAAATACCCTTCTCCGCTTAAATAATTTTCTCTAACGCCCACTCCGATCATCCTGGGTGCAATCATTATGACATCAATCTTTTCAGAAGGGATAATGAGATCAAACGCTATATTATAACCACTTGCGAAGTTTATACACGCTCCGTCTTTCAAATTAGGTTCAATTTCTTTTGTATATAATTCAGGCATTGTCTCATCAGGTGTTAATATGAATACTATATCTGCTTTTTTTACCGCTTCGGGAATGTTAAACACTTCAAAACCATCGCCTACCGCATTTTTCTTGTAATCGTCGTCTTTATTGCCTATTATCACGTCTAAACCGCTATCTTTCATGTTAAGCGCTTGAGCTCTCCCTTGATTACCGTAACCTACAATTGTAATTTTTTTACCCTTTAAATCGTTAATATTTCCGTCTTCTTCAAAATAAATAGTTGTTTTTTCTGGCATTTTTCATTATCCATTGTTTTTTCTTTTTGTTATTATATTCAAATTAAGTTCATGATAAATATGTTTATAAATATTTCTTCTATTTAATGCATATTATTATTAATGATACTATATTAACCTTTAAGTATTTAGAATATTGATAAAACATATGAATTATTTAAAATGTTTTAAAGTATTTATGATATATATAATTAAAATAAAAACAATTAGAAGTGATTACAATAAAATTGGATAAAATTAAAAACATTAAGTTAAATAAAAGAAAGAAATTAATACTTGGTATTGGAATTGCAATAATAATAGTGTTTGTAATTTTAATCACCACATCATTGTTACTTTTAGGACCTCTTGCATTAGTGTCTTTTTTCTTCGATATTTTTGTTGGTCCCTTGCCGATTGTATATTTGTTGGCAATAACTTTAGTTTTACAGTTAAGGCAGAAGAAGAGGATTAGAAAAAAAAGATTGCAATTAGATAGAAAGAAAAAAATTATTATTGGGTTATCTTCAATAATCATTATTACTATCGTTGTCAGCGTTACCTTTACGGTATTGATTCTCGGAGGTACATTCGGAATTTCAACATTGATGGAATTTGCTTTAAGTCCGATTACTTTTGTTCTTATTTATGAAATAGTTGCCGTTATTCTCATGACTGCATCTTTATTTGCTTCCGGTCAAAAGCGATTTTATTCTCTTATTACATCTATTATTATAACGAGCTTTTTGGTACAATTTTACTTATATATTCCTTATGTTCCATTTCACATGAGTCCCAATCATCCCGATTCAGATTGGGATCATGGTTCTGTAATTCACATCCTCCCTGCGGTTAACCATGAACGAATTCTTTTAAAAACTTCATTTGATAAACCGCTAAGTAGTCCGAACTTAATCATTAATTCAATACATTATCCCGGTCAGCAAACGGATACTTGGGGATACTACTGGTGTTTTGATGCTCAAGGTCTCAGTTCCAATACTACTTATCAATTGAGGCTTATAGATAAAAATGGTCAATTGTTATGCGACCCCTGGCCATTAACTACATTTCCAGCCCTAAATTCTAGCCCAAGTAATCTTAGAATCCTAGCGTTTACGGGATCGGGTGGGCACGATGCATGTCACAGCTGGTATGGATCAGGACAGATACCCGTGGCCACTCGACAGAGAATACTGAATAGAGCATTGAGGGAAAATCCAGATGTAATAATTGGGACTGGAGATCAGATATATTATGATATTAGATATGGTGTTTCTTCAAAATTAATGGGAGATTCAAGAAGGGCTATTCAATACTCAGGAAAATTTGATCCATCCCTCCCTGTCCTTGGAACGGCTAATGAAAACGTACTGAAAAATGCAGTGGGCCCACAGGTTGCCTATTTATATGGAACTGCTGCTCGGTCTATTCCAAGTTATTTTATATTTGATGACCACGATTATTTTGCAAACGATGATGCTTACGAAGAAGATGAGATTAACATGCAACTCTTAATGGCCTGGATTAATCCTGTTGTAAAAGCATGCGTGACCTTTCCTCCAGATGATTTTATGCTTGAACTTGGTCGCGCTGCTCAAAGATTATTTATGCCCGAATTTCTTCCGGATCCTAATAGACCCTTGGATTTACCTGGAACCGGCGCTTCAGATAGACCAGAAAATGTGTCCGAATGTTTTGGAACTCTCCGTTATGGAGATCTCGTAGAAGGATTGATGTACGACGTGAGAAGGTACATCACTCTTACTGGAGAAAATGGAACGTTTATACCACTAGATGCTGAACAATGGATAATCGATCGATGTCAGGAGGAAAATGCATCTTATGTGATCAATTTTTCACCAATAAGTTATGGATGGAGTGCGGGTAAATGGTTATCGTGGTATCCTGATATCAAGGTAAAACGAGATGGACAAACGGTCCTTTCTAATGAAGGTTCAAAGTACATGTGGCAAGAAGGATGGTTTGAGCAACATAATCGCATCCTTAACGCCTCTTATAATATGAAAAATAGCACGGCGCTTTTTGTATGCGGCGACATGCACACGCAAACGGCTGGTAAGATTCATCAAAGTGGTACTTTAAACTTTAGTTCTAATCCGATATCATCAATTTTAACAGGATCCATGGGCGTAAATGGGGGGGGATTTCCTTCTGGAGGCCTCCGTGGTATAGAAGCAGCTCCACCATGTGATTTAGTTGTAGAAGAGGATTTACCTAGTTATGAAAAGGCAGGATTTGTAATCTTAGACATTACTCCCTCTAACATCACGATTCAATTTTTTGGATGGAGATATGGGCAAGATCCAGTTGAATGGATCGATATCTTAACGCCTCATTATGAACTTATACTGAATCGATAAGGATGCTCATTTTTTAATAATTTGAGCTTCGTTAGTTTGATATTTTAAGAGAGTTTCTCTCAAACCATCGACCAAGATACTTAATCTGTTAGTTGTTGCCGTGATCTCTTCCATTGAGGCTGTTTGTTCTTCTGCTGAGGCAGATATTCCTTCTACCGAAGTAGATGAACCTTCGCTCTCTACTACGGCTAATTCAAGTTCTGCGCTGACTTCAACAATGAGATTGGCGTTATCGTTAATTAATTCAGTTATTTTTTGAATGTTTTCTCCGGTATGAGCAACATTCCTCTTGGATTCCTCCGCTAATTTCCTGACTTCCTCTGCGACAACAGCAAAGCCCCGACCATGATCTCCCGCGCGTCCTGCCTCAATACTGGCATTCAATGCCAAGAGATTAGTCTGTTCTGAGATACTCGTAATTATAGTCATGATATTTTGAATCCCTTGCGTTGCTTTTGTTATTTTTTGGGATAACAATTGCATCTTGAAGGTTTTATCATTGATTTGGACAAGTTTATCGACTTGCTTCTGGATGAGATTAGACACTTCTTGAGTACTTGCAGATATTTCTTCGCTTGCCGCGTTTACTTCGCTTGCACTTGCCGCAAGTTCCGTAGCAATGTTAGCAACTTGAACGCTCGTCTCGGAAGACGTTGTTAGAACGTTTTTTAACGCATCTTTTGATTTTTCAATGCCTTTCGCAGAATTCATGAGCTTTAATTCGATGAGGGCAACCACTCCAGAACAAAACATTAAACTTTGTTGGATAGTGCTCAAGTATTTCTCTAATTGAACTGTATCAATTCCGAATCCACTTGAAATGGCTACAATCAAGCTAACAATCCCCAAACATAACAACATTATGATAAACAAGTGCATGGGCATTCTTTTAACTAAATAGATCCTTACTATCAGCAATAATGAAACGATGACGATGACTAACATGACGCCGCTAAAAGCTAATGTTGACATCGCTGCGGGAGATACGGCAAGAATCACGGCGTTTTTCTTTAGATTCACGTTGCCTCGAGTAAGTATTCGATACTCGTTAAATACAATCCCTACTATTAATAATACACCTATGAGCGAAAACATTAATTGGATGGTGTTCAATATATCCCCTTTCTCTAGAGAGAATGGAGCGACAACTTGTCCAATCGTTATTAAAGCATAAGCAGGAAGCCAAATGCGCAAATCCCGACGTTTAGTGACAACATATGAAAACAATCCAGTTGCTACTACAGATAATACGGCAATACCAATATCAAAAGTTAAATATAATCCCATTTATTTATTACCTCACGCGTTTTATATATCTTATTATTAGAATATGTGCTTTTACAAAATAGTAATAGATATTGTTTTTAAATTCTTAGATTTCGAAAAAATAATTGAAAAAAAAAATTTATTGATCAATTATTCGTCTTTTTCATTCAATGTCGTTGAAAGAATTACACAATAATGAAACAAAAGGCAATTAACATTTAAATAAAAAATAGTTGAAAGATATTAATATTGAATTTAAAAACAAATTGTTTAAAATGAGTGATAAAAAGAAAATTGCTTTTTTTTCGTGTTTTTTAGGGGGAGTATTAATTTTAATATGGGGAATATTTCACGGGGTTCTGGTACTTATAGTAAACATCGAATTAACTGCCAGCGGTGTTGATAGAGGGTTTATTTCATTGATTACGCTCTCATATTGTGGCGTGGCTGTAATGATATCTATTAATGGACTTCTAGTAATCTATTCTTCTTATATTGGAATAAAAAATGGAGAGAAGTGGGGTTATTTTATATGCTTATCTCAAGGGATCATGTTTTCTTTTGTAACTCTTTTATTAATTACACTTCAACCAAGAATTGATATATTAATATTTTCTGAAGATTTTGTTCTAATTCTTGCGATATTATGGGATTTAGCAATCTCATTATTGATCTTAGGACCATTACTAATCTGGTATAAGGAACTCAAATAAACCTCCCAAATACATAAAGGAGAGAGATAAAAGCAAATTAATAAAGAATACATCGATGATTATTACTATAAATGCTTTAAATTCGTGATTAATATTTCAACCGTGAGAAATAACACTATCAGAAAAACAAAAAGAAACCATCTCTGATTTTTTAGATGTAATGAATGTTGTCATGAACAAGGACCATTGGAAATGATTATAATTCTTCTAACATGATCATTGAT
>Ga0180437_10011146_pt1 | contig 10835 bp, 22 predicted proteins | sample SS_ome_4_FD_132410 | JGI IMG/M metagenome (GOLD analysis project Ga0180437, IMG submission 132410) | Hypersaline lake sediment archaeal communities from the Salton Sea, California, USA - SS_3_D_1 metaG | ecosystem: Environmental > Aquatic > Non-marine Saline and Alkaline > Hypersaline >... | reverse complement strand
GACCCCGAACCGCCCTGTGATTCGCCCGTAATCCTTTTGCCACACATAATTTGACACCCGACTGGTACAAGCGATCCGCCTCGCTATCAGAACAAACCATCGAGGAAAAGCGCGCCGATGATGCGCAGACACCCAGCCCACATAAGCGCGCCTTTGAACGCCACTTCAACCATTCCAGAAAAGCGGGCCATTGGTGTCGATTCAAACACATATCATCAGCGAGCCGTAGCAGGGAAGAGAGCCCGTCTAGCGCAGCGAGCCATTGAACACGTAACGCCCGAACCTCAAACGCGCGCCGGAGAGCAGCAGTCCACCATTCACGACAAGCGAGTCGGAGGCTCAAAGACACCCGGGATGACGAACGAACCGTTTTCGGTCAGACCACCGATGAACCTGAGTGCGCCGCACGACATTAGACAACCGATACGCCGAAGCGGGCCATGGACACTCTATTTGCAATTGCACTTCTACTCGCAGCATCATTTGTTGAGATTGGATGCGCGTTGATCCTCGCAATCCCATCTGTAGTCTTTGTTGTTCTGTGGAAGAGGGAGAGGGAAAAAAGGATTGTTGTCGAAGTGAGATTGTCTGAATGCCACGCTCAACGAGCCATGGATGCGCGCTGCCGGCGCGTACTCACAGATGCTACAATGACCGTGCAATGAGCGAAGACTCTGAGCCGAAGATCATTTTCGACGCAGGAATGCAGCTTGGATTTTTGAAGCTGCATACCCAAGCGGCTCACAAGCTGATCTTGCTCGCGAGCAACGATCACAAAGAGCAAATGGACGGAATTGGCGCAGCGACGCTTGCCCTGATCCAGCTGCTCACTGCAATCCTGCGGCGCTCGGGATACAAGGAGGAAATCCCGAGAATTGACGCTCTTCACGCACTTGGACTCCTTGCCGTTCAACAGCAAACGAACCGAAGCAATCAGCAGATTGTGGAATCAGGCTGCCAGCTTGCACGAGATATGATCGAAGCCGCTGAGCGCGTCGCAGTCGAAGACGCGCTTGCTGAAGTCCGCGAAGCGCAAGAGCAAGAGCTTGAGATCCGAAGAAAGCTCAATGAGCTTTTGGAGATGACGGAGTACTCGAATACATTCGAGCCTCCCAAGACGAAAAAGAAAAGCGAAGACGACGAGGAGTAAACATGGACCTCGAAGTCTGGGCGCAGGTTCACTGCGTCATCATCGCGCTTTTCATTTTGCTAATGATGTTTGGCGGGTCTGACGATCGTTTCGCAGGCCCGTAATTTACGAAAGAAAATAAAATGCAAGAAACGATTAATATTGAAAAAATCTACAAAGACTATCTGTTTTGGTCCCAGTGGGCAAAAGACGAGATCGGGCCTCTGTCGCTTTCATTTTCAACCGATGTGACCAAAGATGTGACGCCCATGGTGAGGATCACCTTCTTCATTCCTTGGTACGGGATGTCAGAGGGTGCACAGATTGATTTTTATCCGACCGACAACACTTGCTTCGTCATGTTTTCTGGAGAGAGCTACAAGCTCGATGAGATCTCACCTCTAGATTTCACATGGGAGAACCTTCCAGGCCCGATCGTCGATCGAATTAAACTTGCGGGTCAGCGTCCACCTGATTCTCCGGACCCCATGGACCCTCCGATGGAGACTCAGTTGATGGGCATGATCAAGGAGGAGTTCAAAAAGAAAGACTCTGAACTTCCGGAGATTTTGTGCACGTGGATCTGCGCGCATATGGGAAAAGACCCAGATGTGTACACAGATATGATTATGGATTTGATCGAAACAAAGATCGACAGCGGCGACTCCGCGCTCGAGGTCTGGATTAACGAACGTAGGCGATCAATTGACATTGACGACCAGGTGACGAGCCTTCGCTACGCGGCTGACGCCATGACTGAAGCAATTGGTTCGATGGAGTCCGCGGTGAGTGACATTGAGTCTTCCATTGAGGACATTGAGCGAGAGCTCGACGACTGAGCCCAGCTTAGACTTGTTACAGGTCTAGGACGGTGTTATACATGGGAGGAATGGGGCGCTTCGGCGCACATGACCCAACAGCACAAAATCTTTGAGGCGCATTGCCTCCAAACAAAAACCTAAAAACATGACACAATCGAGTGTTTCCAACGCACAGTCTGAGACAGGCGCCACCTTGCTGGTGGACGGCACTGCGATCTTCTTACGCGCTCGCCAAGACGGAATGGACCGATTTTTGGACTACAACGCGCTGTTGGACTGCTTGTGCGACGAGGCAGACGTGGACGATTTCGACACGTCGATTTTTTTTACAACATACGACGCGTCAAATGACGGTCAAAGCAAGTTCTTAAACTTCATCGCTGACGAACTTGGTTGGCGAATTGAGAAGCGGCAGGTTTGGGAGGCGGATCCTTTTCCGCGCTCACCCAACCATCGGCCCGCGGACGACATCAAGCGGATCCGCTTTGACTCCATGATCTCGTTCGCGGTCGGACGGCTGATGAAGCCGGGCCGGAAGATTTTTGTCGTGAGCGACTCTTTCTCGCTGTCGCCGGCGCTGTACTCTGCCGCGGTGGGTGGGGCGGATGTGACGCTTGCGTTTTTCCGGCACCACCTGGACCCTCGATGGATCCGGAGCTATCCACAACTGAAGAACAGTCCCAATATCTTGGATAATTTCAAGTTCATGGACCTGGACCAGGAGTCCGCGGAGATCTTCTCTCAGGGCCAGTCCAAAAAGCCAACGACCGCGCCGACCCCGAACAACGGGCCGCTCGCGTCGCTATAAGCGCTTGCCCGCCACGAGCGCAGCTGGTATGGCTGTGCTCGTGGTGCAGACCGGGGTTCTGCGGGAGACCGCAGATCTGAGGCGCGCTCTTGCGCCTCGCACATCACACATCATCATTATGGGTAAAAAAGCAAAAAACAAGGTTGAAACCACCATCGAGCGCATCGCTCCGAACCAGGCCAAGGAGTACCTGGAGAAGAACCCGCGCAACCGAAACCTTCGCAAGAAGACGGTGGAGTTTCTGGCGGCTCAGATGGTCGCCGATAACTGGCAGCTCAACGGAGAGACCATCATCTTCGACGCACGGGGGAACCTGCTCGATGGTCAGCACCGGCTGAACGCATGCGTTGAGGCAGGAAAGCCCTTCACGACCTTCGTCGTGCGCGGCATCGACGCCAATGCGCAGTCTTCCATCGACACCGGCATCGCGCGTACGGCGGGCGATGTTCTGACGATGAACGAAATCTCGAACGGGGCTCGGCTTGCTGCGGCGGCACGAGTCATCTTCGCGATCGAGGGCATCGGGGATGGGGATGAGGTTCAGCGTGTTTCGCTGAGCACGAAAGTCCCGCACAACGTCGTGCTGGACTTTGTTCGCTCGAACTCGGACATCCTGATCGAGGGTGCGCACACCATCGTCAAGGGTCAGGGCAAGGCCATCTTGCGTCCGCCCGCCACGTGGTGCGCGCTGTACTACCTGTTCGCTTCGCGCAACCGCACGAAGGCGCGAGAGTTCTTCGACGCGCTCACGAGCGGCGAGGAGCTCGAGAAGGACCACCCCGTCTATCGGCTTCGCAGCCTTCTCATCTCCAACCTTGCGCAGAAGAACATCAAGCGCAAGAAGCTGTGGTACTGCGGTATCGCCGTCAAGGCATGGAACGCGTTCTTGCGCGGCGAGCAGGTCCGCGGCCTGAAGTTCGGGGACACCGAGCAGTGGCCCCATATCCGCAGCCGTGGGTGATATGAGCATTCATCTTGTATGGGGGCTGACGGTCTCATCGATCGCCTGGGCGATCGGGAGTTTCTTTCAGATGATTACAATCATCGACAACAACGGTTTTCCAAATAGAGAAAAGGAAGACTGGCACCCCCACGCGTACCGATTCGTTATCTTGGTCGGCGCGTCCGCTTCTTTGATTAGCTACCTCGCATCTTTTCCGTAGAGAGGATAAAACAGTATGTCGCAAGAAAAGCCGAAGGCTATTAAGAACACGTGGCAGCGCCACTCCGACGCAAAGCTTCGAGCTCGTTTTGACGCTTTGATCGAGGGCGATGAGCACGCTTTTGAAATCAAGTTCAACGTTCCAGTCCGTCTATTTTGGGACGGCAAGAGCGACTCGACAGGGCTGCGCGCAGAGTTCGACGATTCGATTTTGGCAGCCAAGCCGAGTGAACTTCTCAGCGCGAAAATTGATCGCACAAAGTCGACGATTTTGCGGCGGATTGAAAGCTTCCGTCGTGACGTTGAGCGATTTGCGGCGGAGCACATTATCGAGCCTCAAGAGGTCATGGCGTATCTCAACCGCAAGCGCGAAGACAACCAGTACTCCCATCTTCCGTGATGTCTGACATTGAACTCGACCTGGGCGTCCTGATCGCGGGTGCCCAGGAAAACCTTCAGACGATCAACAAAGGCCTGCAAGACGGCGATATCGAATTCGAAGATTTCGATATCTTACAATCCTCCGGCGCCCTGTACCTGCGATTGTCCTCGACGCTTCGCGCGATTGCAGCGAAGGCGGGTATTACAAGCATGAATCGGCTCGAGGTCATGACTCTTTTGAGCATGATGAGCACGGCGTGCGAAACGCAGATGGACACGGACGAGCGAGACCGCCGCGCCGCAGACATCGCTCAAAAATACATCGACGCTATCGAATCAGATTGACGATATGAAAAGCACCATCCCAAAAGACGAGCTCCTCCAGGTCATTCGAGACAACCGCGAAAAGCACATCGAAGATTACGAAGATGCCGTCTTGGGATGGCTTTCTAAAACAACGATGGCCCTGAACAACAGGGCCTCCGTTTTTGAAGACGCTTTGCGCCTTTGCCAGGACGGAAAGAAGGTCGACATTCAGTCGATGAAGGTCGACCGAGGGCTCGAGCGGTTGAAGAAGCCGACAAGCTATCTGCTCGACTACGATCGCGCGATCAAGATGATCGAGCTTCATGTTGAAGACTATATCGAAATCGACGATAAGGAATTTTCGATTTTGGTATTGGATGAGTGGGGTTGGAAGTCGGAGTTCTACGAGTTCAACCGCGCGTACATCGAGATGGTTCGAGGTGAAGTGTGAGCCGCGTATTCCCGTGGGACGGATATGTCGATGGTGATCTCCGTGATTATGTCCGTGAAATGTCGGAGCAGATGAGTGCTATTGCGCAGCTGGTTCATAGACAAGCAAACGAGATATCAAGCGCAAATCAACACGACGCCCTTGCGTGGAGCGAAGCACTTCGCTCTTTGCGGCGCGCCGCCGACGGCTACAAAGCCGTTACCAAGTCCAAGACCACGCCTCGAAATCGAAAAGAGGCGATTGGGTACATCAATAGGTATCGCGCGGCGGTAGGTCAGCCCTTCCTAGATGAAGGGCTGACCACTGAAGAGCTGCGCGAAATCGTAAAGAAAATCGATCAGGAACTGGAGTAAGAAATAAAATGGAAAAGACGAGAAAGCGACGAACGGTGGACGAAAAGCTCAGAGACGCACAGGCAGAGGTTGCTCGGCTTCATGCTCAAAAGCGCCAGGAAGATCGCGAGAACGCTTTGAAAGACGGTTTGGTCCGCGAAGGATGCGAGGCGAAGTTCAAGAAGTACCAAAAGTACTTGAAGCAGATCTCCAAGGCGATTGACATCTGCTTAGAGCTTGATGACTCGTCTCCCGCAGCAGGAAACCTCTCGAGCCTTCGCACGTACGTCGAAGATGAGATGGAGGGGATGATCGTGAGCCATGAGGCCCCGCGAGGCATTGAAGTCGACAGCGAGGACGAGGGTGAGGACGGCGTCGCCCCTGGACTTTTTGACTGATGTTTCACGACTACAACGCCAAAGAAAATCAGTGGTACAGGATCCGCCGCCCCATCTACTCCAAGCGGTGGCGCACGGTCCACAATCTGATTGCCCATCCCCTGATGGCCGTCTACCGGCCGCTGGGGGAAAGGCTTCACGATTTCACGGCAAAAAAGATGTACGAAAAGAAGCCAGGTCGAAATCCGATCTGGACCGACAGTGACTGAATCCCGTTTAGCGTGCCAATGAGCGCCATTCACCCGAGTAGTCGTAGCGCGCCAATTGATATCATCGATCATCGGAACGGGAATGAAATACTTTTATAAGGAGGAAGACGCATCGCTCAAGCTTCGTAGGGTTGCCATGTCCCTGCAGGGCATTACCATTTAATTTGAATTAGGAATTGAGTTATGCGCGAACCATTTGACGTCGACAAAAAACAATACAAAATTGAAGTGATTCAGGACGACGGCTTTGACACAGACGAACCCTTTATCATCTTGAATCGAAAAGATTGGGACCAGCTTTTTATGTGGTTCACCTCGCTTGCGAGAACGTCCAAAGAGGCTGTGCCCAATGTTCCGCTTTGGCATATGACCATCCGGTCGTATGAAGACTACGATGCTTAGCATCGTAAACCCATAACACCATAACCATAATCATAAGGACAATCCAATGACGAACATCAGCGACAAAGAATTGATCGATTCTATGCCCGCCCAAAAGCGTGCAGAGTACGAGACCATGATCCGGAGCACGAAGTTTCATCGGCTCATCAAGTGGTCTGCGGTCGCCGCGATCGTGAGCATCCTGATCACGCTCGCCCTGATCTAGCCTGTGGATTCTCGAACACAAGTTCGAAGTTTCGACCTTGTCATTGACAAAGAGGACGTCTCGGACGTCCAGATCAAAGGCCTGGCACATAGGTCTTTGACCCAAATCTTGAAGCTCACACAGTTCAAGATTGTCTCGATCGAACTCGTCGAAGAAGGCGAGATCGAAACAGGTAAGGGCATGGTCACTGGCAAACGATTCGTGGTCGAGTACGAAAACCAATTACCCAACTAGCGAAGGGGCCTTCGGGCCCCTTCCTTCATGTGAACGAATCCAACAATGATTGAACCCTTCCTATTTCTGGCCACGTCCGCCTCCTTCATCTTGGTCTGCAGATGGACGGAGTACCCTGGAGATAAGTACGATGAGATTCGTTTGCGCGGTCGCGTCGTACGCGGTCGCAGTCATTTTAAATCTTGAAAGAACAATATATGTCTGAAAAAGTCACCGTCTTAGTCGACGGGAAGACGTTGGAGTTTCCAACGAAGCAAGACGCGCATATCTTTTTTGAGTGGGCCTTTTCCCAAAAGCAGAGCGCCCCCTTTGAGCGAGAATCAAAGAAGGCGGTCGAGCGGCCGCGGCGGCGCGCAGTTGATCTCGTGCTCGCCAATTACAGCTTGGACATTGAGGACCTTCCCGAAGAAGAGTGGAAGGATGTTGAGGGGTACACCGGATACCAGGTTTCAACAATGGGTCGGGTGAAGAGTTTTCGAAAGAACAACCCGAAGATTATGAAACCCGCAATGAACAACGCAGGGTCTTTGCGTGTTCGACTTTGCGATCCGGACAAGTACCATATGATTTACCGGCTTGTCGCGAACGCCTTTTTACCGCAAGAGGACCGCGGCAAGCACGTTCACTTCATTGATGGGAACCGTCACAACGTCACCGTTGAAAACTTGAGGTACGAATGAACGCACACGCACCTTTGTGGCTCAAAGAAAAGCTGCAAGACGCTCAGTCAGAGAATGCCCGCCTGCTTTCTTTGATCGATAATTTCTCCAAAGAACCCGACGCATTCGGAAGCATCGTAAAATGCCCAAAGTGCGGGGCCCCTGAGCTTGTCAAGCACGGAGAGGAGCTCACACACTGCCCTCGAGACATCCACTGCTGGTGCTCGCACCAAAACGTAGATGAATGGGGCGTATGTCGCGACTGCCTTTCGTTTGTCGGCGATGATTCCGTTGAGCTTTGGAAGCCTGTTCCAAACTCGAAAGATTACGAGGTTTCGACGCGCGGCCGAATCCGCTCCTACCGCGCGCCCTACACCCCATCAAGCCCTGATGCCCCACGGCGAAAAAAAGTTCCAAAGCTCATGAAGCCTAGGTTCAACAAGTACTTCTTGACGTCAACGATTTGCGACCACGACAACCAAAGGCGGCCGTGGGCCCTGCACGTTCTACTGGCTGAGACTTTCTTCGAGCCCCGCAAAGGCCGGGTCATTGCGATGATCGACGGGGACGTTACGAACGTTCATCTTTCGAACATCCGGATTGAAAAGCGAGTTGAAAATCGGCTTTGGAAGAGATCGATCTTCGCGTACAAGGATGATTAATATGGTGATAAGATTCAATCATCATGGCGCGTGCGGCGAGAGAGAAGTGGAAGAAAATTCCCGGATTTTCCGGGTATGAGGCGTCGAGCCTCGGACGCATCCGGTCGTACAAGCCGGTCAATCAGTACGCAGATGCGCCCAAAAAACCGAAGCTTATGAAGCAAAGGTTGGGCGACCACGGCTACCCTCGCGTGACCATCCAAGATGACGATTGCGCGAAGCGCGTTGTCGCCGTTCACCTTCTGGTCGCGCGCGCTTTTTTGGGCCCGGCTCGAGGTCGCATCGTCCGGCATCTCGACGGTGACTCGGGAAACCCCAGGCTCGACAACCTGGCGTACGGGACCATCCAAGAGAACAGCGATGACAAGTACGAGCACGGCACGCACCACATGGGTGGGCAGAACCCCGCTGCGCTGCTGACAGAAGACGAGGTCATGGAGATTTTTGTCATGCGTGGCGTCGAGAGCCAAGACAGCCTTGCGGAGCGATTCGGCGTGTCTCGGCAGGCGGTCAGCGATATCCAGCGCGGCGTGACCTGGACTGAAGTCACCGGCGGATAGCCCTTGACCCGGACGTTATGGTGCGCTATTTGGTGAATTGATATGAAAAAGAAACAGCTTAAAGATATCTCCAAACATGAATTGGCGGAGAAGTACAACGTCCTGAGGAGGCGTCAAGAACAAGCTGCAAAAGACTCCGTCGACTCAATCCTTGCCATGGGCGCCATCACCGGAGCCGCGATCTTTATGAGAGATTCGAACCCGAAGATGGCCGATATGCTTTCCTCGATGAGCACTGGAATGCTTTCGGCGTGGGCTGCTCAAAGGGCCATGGATATCGGTATTCGGATGCCACCTAGATACCCCGCAGTCGAAAGTGACGAGCCGCTCACGGTTGACTGGCAAGAGTTTCGGCCAGGGGAAACGCCGCAGATCAACGTAACCGTTTTCGAAGACGGGTCGATTACGCTTCAGGAGGCGCGCGAAGGTGGCAACACGATCACCACTCAAGGACGCGATGTCACAATCACTGGAACCGAGGTTGAGCACCCGATCATGTCCCGGGAGCAAAAAATCGGCACGGTCAACCGATATCTTGCTGCCATGGGCAAGCCCGTCATTGATGACAGCATTGACGAGCAAGAGTTAAAGTCTCTGTACGACCGCGCAGTTTCTGTTTAGAACCTTCGCCTTGCTAGCGTGGCTCAATTGGTAGAGCACCTGATTTGTAATCAGGTGGTTGTGGGTTCGAGTCCCTCCGCTAGCTCAAAAATATGGAATACGACATCATGGAATACGCCACGTTATCAAGTGATCATTATTTTGTCCATGTTCCGACGATTTGGCCAGGCCCCGCATTGCCCGAAAATCCAAAAGTGGGAGATATGCTGGTAGGTGAAGAGGGGTACCACATCTATACAGATCGTGGCTGGGTGAAGCCAGAACGCTTTTACGTAGTACCACTTCCGCCAAAAAAAGAAATGATTGGAAGTCTAAATCGTTATTTTGCGGCCACCGGCAAGCCCCTAATTGAATCTCACGTTGAGACAAGCCATTTGGAAAAACTGTGGGATGAGTACAAGGATCACATTTAATATGTTCCGACAAAAATCCGAAGAGCTTTATCGCAGATACCCCAAAATCTTTGCTCAGAAATTCAGAGGTGAGCATGGTGGGTTTTGGGGTTTTGAATGTCGTGATGGATGGTTTGACCTGATCGATCGCCTGTGCGCAAAGATCAAGGCAGAGGGGTCTCCGATTGAAGCGGCACAGGTCAAAGAGAAGTTCGGAGGCCTCCGTTTTTACTATGACTGGATCGCCGAAGAGAACGATCGCGAATCCGTGAACGAGCTTGACCTTGTCATGAAGATTCGAGGGCTTGTTCATCAAGCCGAAGAAGAGTCATTCACGATTTGCGAGGTCTGCGGTGAGCCCGGAGAGCTTCGTCATCTTCGGTGGATTCAGACGCTATGTGACAGGCACACCGAGGAGTACAATGCCAAAATTGAAAACAAATGATATGGGCGCCCAAGTCTGGGAGGAGCTTGACCTTCCCAGCTACCGCGGTCGTATGCTCGCCGTTTACGAAGATCTTAAGCGCGAGCTTCCCCGGCCCTCGATTGTAGACAAAAAGAATCTTATCGTACGGTGGTCCTTGTTCGATCCCCAGATGGGGTTCATCGAGATTGAAGCCGACGTCCCCCAATACACATTTCGGGAAGAGCTTGAAGATCTAGAGATCGATCTTAACCTTCCTGAGGGCATCGACGAGATCACGCGCTGGAAGGTTCGGTCCTCGAGCTCCGAACTCGCGCGGGAGATTGCTGAGGACGCCTACGGCATGGTCCAAACTCTGAAGAAGGACTCTGATGAGGGTCCCCGTCGAACTCAGACGCAGGCGCGAGAGGAGGACAAGGCTATCAAGGAATTCCGGGGAGTTGCAAAGAAGCTCGGCCTTGATGTTCGAGACGGTGAGGGCGCGCTGACAGTGCATCGAGACACATGGGACGACGCGCAGATCCGTCAGTTCTATCAGGCCGCGTGGGAAACGGGTCTTTATCGATTCTTTGAGTCCTCCGAGATGGATGCCGACTGCACCATTGAGCTCACGCCACGTGAAGACCCAATGGACAAAAAACAATGGAAGCTAGAGCTTCGCGGCATGAAGCACTACATG
>Ga0180437_10011144_pt1 | contig 10836 bp, 7 predicted proteins | sample SS_ome_4_FD_132410 | JGI IMG/M metagenome (GOLD analysis project Ga0180437, IMG submission 132410) | Hypersaline lake sediment archaeal communities from the Salton Sea, California, USA - SS_3_D_1 metaG | ecosystem: Environmental > Aquatic > Non-marine Saline and Alkaline > Hypersaline > Sediment... | reverse complement strand
TGCTGGTCGCTTTCTTGAGCTGGAAAGACACTGGTCGGTACAACTTCCGCTGCCTTTCGCAGAAAGTTCATGTCTTGGCCATTTTTCGCAGTTTGGCCTCTGGTTGCACAAAAGTTAGGCTAGAATACCCATGACTGTGGCCCTCTACTGTAAGCCGAACAGATGCGCAGTCAGAGTCTCACAGACCTGGTTATCGCCTGATTAAGAACGGTGCCTCTATCTTCGGCTCTGGCTTACCGTACACTTCAAGCTCCCACAGCGAGTTGCCCCAAACCGTAGCCCGTCGTGTTGCATGCAAGCGCAGGTAGCGGCCTGTGCCGGCTACATCTAGATTGTCGACCTGGCCCTCACCAGCGTCCGTGCTGTGAATGCTGGTCCACCGCGTGCCATCGTCTGAAACCTGGATTCGATAAGCCTCTGCATGCGCCCTCTCCCAGTGCAAAACTACCCGCTCGATGCGCTGCCGGGTGCCCAAGTCCACAGAGATCCATTGTGTATCTGTAAACTGGCTACTCCAGCGTGTCGAGAGGTCGCCATCCACGGCATGGTGGCAATTGTAGCCTGGTCCTTCGGTGGACGAACAGGTCGCGGGGTGATCGAGCGCCACATTGCCTAGGACGGGGCAGGGTGCCGGGGTCGTCCTGCCGGTCGCACTATCGTACAGGAAGGAGGATGTTAGCTCGATGACGCCCGAGAGGGGCAGATCATCGGACGACCCACCTACGCGGACAGTATAGGCGCCCGCTTCGACGCGAAAGCTGTCGTCGGAAGTCGACCAGAACGAGAGCTCCTCGGGGCCAAGTGCAAAGGTGACCGAGTCTGTCTGCCCTGGCGCCAGCGTGATACGCTCAAAGCCTCGCAACTGCTTGATGGGCATCGGCACGAGAGCCGACGCCTCTTGATCCGCAAACTCGGTACTGAGATAGAGCTGGACCACTTCGTCCCCGGTCATTTCGCCGGTGTTTGTCACATCAACGCTCACGATGATCTCAGGTTTGCCTTTGGCCATAGTGGGAGTCACTGTCAGGTTGCCGTACTCGAAGGTGGTATAGCTGAGACCAAATCCAAAGGCGTATCGGGGTGTCAGTCCCAGACCGTCAAAGCGCCGGTAGCCGAAACCGTCCACAAGGTCGTTGCTAAAGTCCAGATCGTCCCAGGCCGGCAATTGGGCATCAGTGCGCGGCATGGTCACAGGCAGCTTGCCACCTGGATTCACGTTGCCGACCAAGACGTCGGCGATTGCATTCCCGCCTTCCTGCCCGGGATAGAAGGCATAGATGAGCCCCTTGACGTTGTCGATGCATTGCTCCAGGGCAACGATGCCGCCGCTCTCCATGACCACAATGAGGTTAGGATTGACCGCCGCCAGTTCGTTGATCAGCACTTGCTGTTGCCCCGGCAACTGGACCGAACCACTTGCTCGATCCCGCTCTTCGCCCTCTTGCGTGCCATCCAGACCCCCGACAAAGACCACCACGTCCGAGTTCTTGGCAGCGTCAATGGCCGCCGGGAAGCCGCTGGTGTCACTACTGTTGATATCGCACCCTTTAGCATAGTTGATGGTGACGCCGGGGGCGCGGTTTTCAATGCCCTGTCTGGGCGTGTATGTATAACAAGGTTCCACCACGCTGCTGCCAATGCCGTCCAGTTGGGCCACGTCTGCGCTTGGGCCGATCAGAGCGATCGAATCGATCTGGGACCTGTCTAGCGGCAGGATACTGACCTCGTTCTTGAGGAGTACGATGCTCTTCTGCGCCACCTCCAGCGCCAAGTCGCGGTGCTCTTGGCTGCACACGTCGTCTGGATTGCCTGGTGGGTAGTCGCCGAGCAAGCCAGCAGAAACCTTGGTCCGCAGGATATGCCTCACCGCTCTGTCCAGGCTGTCCATAGACACTTTTCCGCCGGCGACTGCCTTCGGCAGTTCAGTGGCGTACTTGCCAGGCTTGTGGGGCATTTCGAAATCGCAGCCGGCTTCTAGGGCTTGCGGGGCCTCAGTGTAGATCGAGCCCCAGTCGGACATCACAGAGTAGGCAAAGCCCCACTCGTCTCGTAGAATCGTGGTGAGCAGCTCGCAATTGGCTGAACTGGGATATCCATTGATCCAGTTGTAGGCGTTCATGATCGACCACGCCCCGCCTTGCTGCACGGCCATTCGAAACGGCAACCCGTAGAACTCTCGCAGAGTGCGGGCGTTGATCCTGTGATCGGCGTCTCTCCTGTTCTGCTGGTGGTTCGACGCGGCAAAGTGCTTGGGGGTCGCAATCGCCTGCGTCACCTGAATGCCGCGGGTGAGTGCCGCGCCCATCTTCCCAATCAGGAGTGGTTCCTCCCCGCCACTCTCCGGACTACGTCCATTCCTTGGATCTCTGTTGATATCTACACAGGGGGCCAGCGCCACGTTTCTACCTCTGCCCCGGAACTCCTTGCCCATGGCGATCCCCACTCTCTCGATGAGGTCAGGGTCCCAGGTCGCTGCCATCGCGATGCCGACGGGGAAGCTCGTGGCTGGTCCACCCCTTAGCCCGTGCGGACCATCACCCATACCGAGGCCCGGGATCCCCAACAGGATGTTGTCGACGGTGTCCATCCAGTCGATCCCGTGCAGTTGGTCGATCTTTTCCACGACCGTCATGGCGGCGATCAGCCAATCGATGACTTCCTCGGGTGGTTCACAGGGAGGGCGAGATGCCGCGAAGGAGATCCAATTGAAATTGATCCCACCCGAATCCATCACGATGCGCATGACGTGCCGGCCCTCAGTCAATTGAATACGGCGGGCAAAGACCGATGTCCAATTCTGCCAGCCACCCGTGGCCACAAAGGTCAGCGGCCCACTCACGTCCTTGCCATCTATCTCGATGTGTAGCGTGCGGGTGAGCGGTACGGTCCAACTGACCTTCCCCAGGATCGGCATAGCTTCGGTGACGGTCTTGTCCATTGCCGATGCCACTCGCACCTGGATGTCATACAGGCCAGTGGGTGCCACATCGACCGTGTAGGCGAGCCATTCACCTTCCTCGGTCCAACCGACGTTGTGGCCGCCCTCCAGGTCAGACGTCCTCTCGATGCCCACTTCGTCATGGCGATACTCGCCCTCCTCATCGCCTGGCGTCGCGTCGTGGTAGGCTACGCCCTGACCGCCAGTGTCATAGTCCTCCGCCTCGATTCTGCCTGGGATGAGGTGGGGCTCTGGTCCTGGAAAGGGCTGCTGCCCAGCGGGAGTGAGCGCGACCTGCAGATCTGGGCAGGCGTCTGCTGGCCCGGAGAGGAATAACAGTCCCACCAAAAACACCAAGCTGGCAAGCATCACTGCCGTGAACGATGTCCGTTTCACCTGACTCCTCCATCCATTGTTGGTCAGCGCCTTTTGGCCGTCCCCGTTGCCCCTGAATCAGGGGATTCACATGCCCCCGAGTCCGTCTACGGCGTTGGATCGCTCACGCGCGCCGTTGCGGTTCTCATTGGGCTGATCCTAGCATGTTCAGGCGGCATAATCAATCGCGGCGAGCTAACAGAAGCATAACAACTTCTCCCCGCTTAATCCGGATGCTTCGGCCTGTGACCTATTGGGAAAGGGAAAGGGTGGCAAGCACGTCTGACCACGGGAATCGTGCGCGAGGATTGACAGCAGTATCACTCCGCGACTGGCGCGAAGGGGCCGTGCCCCGAAGTCGCGGGCAGGCGTGGGAAGGCTCAGGGGGAAGCGGCTTCAGGCGGCAGTTTCGCGATGCCAAGCCGGGAGCGGCGACGTAGAGTGCTGCTATTGCCCCCACGTAGGGAAATGATCGTCGTAATCTGGGCTGTTTGTCAGATTGACCTGTCCGGTACCATCGGCGTTCATGACATAGATCTCCCAGTCTCCGTCTCGATTGGAGTCGAACACGATGAGCTTCCCGTCGGGTGACCAGGAAGGGCTACCGTCACTCCAGGAGTTGTTCGTGAGGCGCCGCACCTCGGTCCCGTCCGCCTTCATTACATAGATCTCGCTTGGCGTTTCGTCGCTGTAAGAGAAGAACGCGATGAGTTCCCCATCGGGTGACCAGGCAGGGCTCTCGTCGGGTGCTGGGTTATGTGTCAGCCGAGTCACGCCAGTGCCGTCGGCATTCATCAGATAGATCTCTAGATTTCCGTCACGATCGCTCATAAAGGCCAACCGGCTCCCATCAGGCGACCAAGCCGGCTGCCGGTCGCTGCTTTCCGAGTGCTTGGTCAAATTGGTCGCCCCAGAACCGTCGGCATCCATCACATAGATCTCGTCGTTGCCATCACGCCCGCTGTCAAAGGCAATCTGCCTTCCGTCAGGCGACCAGGAAGGGCTGCCGTCGGCGTCCAGGTGGTTGGTCAGCTTCTTCTGCTCGGTACCGTCTGCGTTCATCGCATAGACCTCAGCGTTGCCGTCCTGCCAGGAGTGAAAGGCAAGGCGTTTGCCATCGGGGGACCAGGCGGGGCTTTCGTTGAGGGATCTGTTGTCGGTGAGGCACGTCTGGCTCCTGTCGTCGACTTTCATGACGCAGATCTGTAGGCTGCCGTCCGCGCCCGAGGCAAAGGCAATAAGGCCACCCTCGGGGGTAGTGGACGGGGTCGGCGTGGGCGTTACGGTAAGCGTGGGGATCGGTGTGGGAGTTGGCATGGGCGTGACGGTGGGCGTGGGACTCGGTATGAAGGATTCCAGCATGTCCCTGCCGTCCAGCAGCAGCAGGGCAAGGATCAGGACCACGACAAGCAGCGCAACCAAGAAAGCGGGCCGGGTCCATTTCGGCAGGCGAGACGGCCTGGCAGGGGGAGAAGGCGGGCCCGGCGGTGGCAGTGGCTGAGTCGGCCGGGGGCCGAGGAGAGCACACACCTCGGAAGCGGTGCCCGGGCGGTCTTCGGGCCGCTTGGCCAGGAGGCGGAGCACGAGGTCGTCCAGCCAGGGCGGGACGAGACGGTTGTGGGCGCTCGGCGGCGCGGGCTGGTGATTCTGGATAAGGTCGATGTCGTGTCCGATGTCCGCAGGGGTGGCGCCATCGCGAAAGCCAGCATAGGGGCGTCCGGTCAGCGCCTGGTAGAGCAGGGCGCCAAGGGCATACAGATCGATGCGCGGGTCGGAGCGCTCGCCCCCGACCTGCTCTGGGGACATATAGGCCAAAGTGCCCATAAAACGGGGGCCAGTCGTGACATAGTGCTGGCTGCCTGGCTCGTGGAAGGACATGTGGGCGATACCAAAGTCGGCTACCTTTGCTGTCCCATCCGCCGCGAAGAGGATGTTCGCTGGCTTCAGGTCGCAGTGGATGATACGATTGGCGTGGATGTGGGCGTAGGACAGGCCCTTGCACACCTCCCGGGCGATGCGCACCACGTCGTCCACAGGTAAGGGGTTGTTTTGCGGGAGGGCATCCTCCAGCGAACCGCCGGGCATGTACTCCATGACCAGGTAGTAGTTGCCCTTTTCCTTGAAGAAGTTGTAGGTGGCGACGATGTTGTCATGGCGAAGTTTGAGGGTGGTGAGGGCCTCGCGGCGGAAGCGCTCCTCCCTTTCGGAGTCGCCGAATGCAGAGGGCACGAACTCCTTGATGGCAACATCAAGGTCGAGGAGTGTGTCGCGGGCAAGATATACGGAGGCGTAACCGCCCCGGCCTATGAGGCGTACGATCCGGTATCGCCCATCGAGCAGCGTGTCGCCGGGCGGGAGTGACATGTGTGTCCTCTGCCAGGGCCGGTGAGGTGGCAGGTGTGCCGACCGGAATGGGTCCATTATACCACGGCTGCGTAAAGCGGGCAAGCAAGGGTGGCGGATTTCTGTGCGCTGAGGCCGATGGCAAGGAAGTTGCCTGCCATGTCGTGAAGCACGCAGGGTCTATTACAGATCGAGCATGTAGCCGTAGCCCGGCACAGAGCGGATCAGGTCGCTGTACGGCTCCAAGCGCTTGCGTAGGCGGTAGACCAGGGTGGTCACCTCCCCGTTGGTGACCAGAGGCAGGCCGTCAGCACCCAAACCGCGTTCTTTCCATACTTCTTTCTTGATATCGAGAGTGCTCACCGCCCGCGCCCGATTCTCATAGAGCAAATGGAGAAGAGCATAGGGCTTCCCGCTGAGGGTGAGGGGCTTACCATCAAGGATGACCTCACGCCGCTCCTGGTCCAGGACGAGTAGAGAGTCTGGCTTCCGGGCCACTGGTGGCTCCGGTTGCGACTCTGGGTAATCCCACGTCTGGCCGCCTGCCGGGGCAGCAGTAGAGAAGGTCAGCACAACCTCGTCTCTTGCCAGGCTGATCCGGTCCCCATGCCGAATCTCGCACGCTTCGCCAGGTACCAGCCGCTTATCATTGACCCGGGTGCCATGCCGGCTTTCTAGGTCAACCAGATAGTATAGTCCATCTTTGAACTCAATCTTGGCATGCCGTCGCGATATGTAGGGGGAATGAAAGGATACATCGACTTGGTCGTCCGGGGAGGCGCGCCCGAGCAACATCTTGCCCCTTAACAACGGCAAGGCCTCGCCGACACCATAGGGTTCCCCTTTCTCCACGATCAGAAAAGCATCAGGCGATTGCAGCATTTTGCTTTCTCTAGCAAGCTGATACCAAGTCGCGACTCTCTAGGCTGCTATCATCCAGCCTCCTGAATCGACGGATTGACATACCCTATTATACCACACTCCAATCCGATCTGCGGAATCGTTCAGGCTGCACGATTGGCCGTGACACCCCTGTATGATATCCAAGCTGCTTCCCTGGTTGTTCCCGCAGTCTTACCCTCTGCAAGACGTCCCAGATTCCTAGCTGGTATAAATCACAGATGCTCCCAACACGTCATCCCCTGGAAGCAAGAACCGGCCCGTAGGCCGGTTCACCACCTGAACTCGGTTTATGGAGGGGATACTGAAGGTGCCCCCTAAGGGACCTCGAATGCACGCCATGTCGCCACCCTGGCGGGGCTGAAAGCTCAGAGTGACCTATGCTCCCTCCGACCGGGGAGCGCAGACGGAAGGAGGTAGTCTGCCAGCATAGAGATCAGGCACAATCACCCAGTTTCGAACAGCGAACGAGGCAAGCCAGACTGCCTGATGATCCCTGATAGGGTGCCCATCCTCAACTCAGCGTGGTCTGGCACGGGTACCGTGATGGTTGTGTCCTCTTCTTTCTTCTGCATGATGATGTGGCTCCCTTTTCGGCGAACCTGCTCGAATCCATGGCTTGACAGGATCCTACAGACTTCTCTGCCGGAGAGGACACGGAGCCTGGACATTCCCTAGCCTGCCGCTTTCATCGTCTGGCTGGGTGGCATGGTCGGCATAATGGATGTGATGTAGGTCTCCGTCTTCCACCTACGCTGGATCTCTGAGGGTGACGCCACCTCAAAGAATCCTTCCACAGCCTCGAGGAGATGCAACCGTGCTTCCTCGACAGTATCGCCCTGGCTGACAATATCCAGCTCCGGGCAAGTAGCGACATAGCCATCCCCTTCACGCTCAATCACGGCTGTCAGTTGTCGCACATTATCCATTTCGACTCCCTTTGCACAACAGGGGGAGATCCTTGCCAAACTCCCCCTGCTTCCACGCCCACTTGGTTGGCGGTGCCGATTCCCTCCCGCTATGCCCCACTGGCCGCAAGCGCGTTAGGCCAACCTGGAAAGTATACATAAATGTCCCCCAAGGGATCTCGAATGCACGCCATGTCGCCACCCTTGCAGGGCTGAAAGCCAGTAGAACGAATTATACCACATCCAACGAAAACCACAAAACTGCCTCGGGTCAAATTTCTGCGGCCTTCACTTGATTCGCCAGCCGCATGGCCTCTGGAAGCCATTGCAGCAAGCCTTCCGCTGATCTGAATCCTTGCTGGATCACCATGGAACACGAGCGGGCACAAAAACGGTGTCCGCTCGTGTCCTTGTGTATCCCTTCTGTCCAATGGACATCGAACTTATGTAGATAATGTCCGTTTTGGTGTCCGCTTGGGCCACTTATTGTAAATGATGTCCGATTTGATGTCCGTTCGTGTCCCCACGTGTCTGCTCGAACGTGCTAAACTGGCTATGAGCGACACAATCTTCCGTGACAGGCAGGTACAGGCGGTGTTGGGTAGCAGTGACCCCGAATTGTCAACGGTACACTACGCGCAATGTCAAGTATTGAGCCATCGCGTGAGGTTGCCTGGGCAGCACAAGTTTCAGGTAGTGGGTCTGGTCAGCAGGTGGAAGGCCGGTAGTGCATCCTCCCAGATAGTTGCTGTCGATAGAGCGCTCGCTTTTTACTCGAGCGTGATGGCCAAGCCGTCCTCTGTGCCCCTGCTGCGCAGATTCAGAGCCAGAATGTAGACGCTGATGATCAGCACCCAACCCGGAAAGATCAGTGTCACCCACAGACTGTAGCTGATGCTCACCAATAGAACCAGTGCCAATCCATAGGTCAGGAAGACGAGCCACCTCGGCATGGTGTGGGTGCGGACCCAGATGGTGCCCAGTGAGATCATGAACACGCCCGCCATGCGAATGGCATAGATATTGCTAATCTGCCACATCATGGCCCGGCCGAACGTATAGATACCACTGTCGATAAGCTGAGCCGGTATGATGGCATAGGTGCTCAGCAGGCTGCCGGCCAACGCCGCCGAGACAAACATCATGGCCAGGTACAGCAAGCCGCTGCCAAAGAAGACGCTCGAAAAGAAGCGGTCCTCGAGCGAACCAATGCGATCACGGACCACGCCGATGAACCACAGAAAAGCAATGCCGGCAAAGGGCGCCAGGCCCAAGGCTAGGGCAACCGTGCTGCCCTGCTCCTCCAGCCACCTGCCCCCATCGGCCGGGTCGGCCGGGATAGAGATCCGGATGAGGATGAGGGATGTGCCCAGCAGCAAGGCGAATAGTATGCCGGCTAGGGCCGCGGCTCGGGGTGTCCTGAGTCGCCGGTCGGTCAAATGAGGCAATTCATCGCCCATGGCCAATCTCCTACCGCTTTGGCGGCAGCATGCCATCCTACTTGAGCGCCTGGATGGGTGTCTCCTTGGCAAGTACCAGCTCCCGCGCCTCACCCGTCATAGAGATACCCGCGGCCTGCAAGGCGTGTTTGATCAGGCGGATGACGGATGATTGGACGTCTGGCACGCTGTGCTGTGTCCCGTCCACCCAGTAAAACACGTGCAGGTCGACACTGAAGGTACCCAAGCTCTCCACCAGAACCGACGGTTCCGGATCCTTCAGAACGGCGGGATGTTCCTCCAGGACCCTGAGGACGACCTCCTGCGCAGCGGCCACGTCTTCGTCATAATCGATGCTTACCACAAAGTCTTTGCGGCTGTTCGGGTTGCTTGTATAGTTGTGGATGGTATTTGTGTAGACCGTGGCATTGGGAATCTGCACGTAGGTACCGTCTGGTGTCATAAGGATCGTGGCCCGGGGCGTCAGTTTTTGCACGAACCCCACAATGCCAACGATCTCGACGAGGTCGCCGGTATGGAACGGGGTCTGTGCACTGAGAAAGATGCTGGCCAAAAAGTTCTCGGTAACGTCCCGGAAGGCAATACCCAGAACGACGCCCAACAGTCCCGCGCTGCCCAACACGGTCAGGGCTATGTTGGTCAGGCCCGTCGCCTGAAAAACGAGGTATAGACCCACCAGGAGGACGGCCAGGCCCAGGCACCAGGCGATGACATCGAGCAGCAGGGGATTGCTGACCCGCCGGCGCAAGGCCCTGTGGGTGATGGCGCTTGTAAGACGGGCAGCCAACAGGAAAATGGCCAGAAGCGACAGGCTCAAGGCGATGATCGGAAGTGCGCGCACCAAGACTCGCACCTGTTGGCGCAGTATGAACAGGACCGGCTGCACGTCCCAGACAGGGGGTTCCATAACCGAAATCAGGTTGACGACGGCGGCGACGCTTTGCGTGTTGCGCGCCAGATCGCCGGCCCACGTTCTGTGCTCGGCTGTCGTCGTCTGTCCTGTGAGAAACACGACGCCATCCTGGACTCGCACCACCGGGGTTACAAACCAGCCTGTCGCCTGGAGTATGCTTTCGAGCCGGGCGCCGATCTCGTCGTCGCGAGCCGTGGGTTGGATATCCACCTGATCCGGTGCCGCGATGGGGGTCTCCCCGGCAGCGACGGTCGGCTCCGTCGCGGGTCCTTCCTGGGCCAGGGTTGCTGTCGGCCAGGTGGCCAGGCAGAAGAGGATGGCCAGCAGCAAAAGAAAGCGGGGCTCTCGTCTGCCGTGGACTCGGGATGAAAAATCGAACAGATACTTCATTTCAGCTTGCTCTCGATTCTCGTCTACCGCTACTCAAAAACAGCCACCAAGGGGACTGCCTACTCTCGAATCTCGTTGCGTTTTCCATTGTCGCTCTCCTTTGTCTTTCCACTCTTTGGTTTCTCAGGACTCCAGAAGCCCCCTTTGGCGAGATTCTCTTGGTCAAAGGCTGCCAGGATAGACTCTTTGACGCTGGCTGAGCAAGCTACTCGCACGTGAGCGATCTCATGGCTGCGACGGTTGCACCCATTCCAGGTCGCCCAGGAAAAGCGAGCCGCTGGCGGTCTGATCAAACAGCAGCGCCATCTCGCCAATGTCGGCCAGATCGATCCCGTCGAAATCACTCAGCGTCCAGCGGATGGTGATCATGGGGACCGGGCCGGTGAAAAACTCACCGGAGAATTCATCTTCCACCACCAATCCGGCAGGGAATGCCAAGGCCGGCTCGTCAGGCCGCGTTGGTACGGAAGCGCGATTGCCCGCGCGGTCGGTCAACTGCAGGGTAAAGGCCTGAGGACGGCCTGGGGCATTCAACGGTGACAGCGGGTCAACAGCCGCGCGCAGGCTGAACGTCGTGTAGCCGCTCAGGTCGCCCTCGCCCGCCGGCAG
>Ga0180437_10011139_pt1 | contig 10837 bp, 7 predicted proteins | sample SS_ome_4_FD_132410 | JGI IMG/M metagenome (GOLD analysis project Ga0180437, IMG submission 132410) | Hypersaline lake sediment archaeal communities from the Salton Sea, California, USA - SS_3_D_1 metaG | ecosystem: Environmental > Aquatic > Non-marine Saline and Alkaline > Hypersaline > Sediment... | reverse complement strand
GTCCTTCGAGAACGCGAAGCCTTTCAGCACGCTGGAGATCCGCGGCAGGTCGCTCATGAAGACGTCCGTCACGTCGACCACGTAGGCCCCGCCGGGCGCGATCGAGGCGATCGGCAGGCTGAACAGCACGCTGTCGGTGAAGGCGAACTGGACGGCCTTCTCCTCGGGGCTGTCCTTCGCGGCGCGGAAGCGCACGTTGCGGCGAACGATCTGGATGCGTTCGTCGGCCTTGCGGAATTGCCAGATCCAGTCGTCGCCGAATCCCCAACTCATTCCGCCCAGCAGGGGCTGCTCGCCCATGCCTCGGGCAATGGAGATGATGACGATGAAGTCCTTGTTCAATTGGTCGGCGGGGATCTCTCCGTAGAGCTTGCCGTCTTTGCGGTACAGCTTCAGGAGACCTTCGATGACCTTGGCGTCTCCGAGCAAGTCAGCAAACTTGGGACGCTTCGGCTTCGACGCGGCAGGGCTGGGCTTGGCGTCCGTCGAAGCGTTCGAGCCGGAGACGACGGCGATCGTCACCTCGCGGCCGTGCTCGTCGGCGTTCTCGTCCGGCGAATGAGCCCAACACGCGCTAGTCGGGACGAGCGAAACGGCCAAAGCCAGAAGACAGCATATGGGCAACGCGGGGGAGGGTTTGTTCATGACGGAATCTCAGTCAGGCTGGGCCTAAGGGGGTCGATAGGCATACTGGCGGGTAGGTGTTGGCGGGAAAGGGTGTGGCATAAATGCCTCATCAAACATACCCTATTTTGCGCCGTTTGCTTTTATTGGGGAAATATTGCCTGCCGCCCTCTTGTCGGCTGTAGTGGGGCAAAGTTCATTGCACGCTACGGGAGTCTTGCCGGCAGGTCGTGCGGCAGTGTCCACGTAAAGGCGCGGCTTCGTCGGTAGGAGTTTTCGGACTTGCACTTTTCGCACGGTCCAGTCAAACCGTACGATTTCCTGATGAACTCTCCCAAATAACCGTTTGTAGTGACCGCATTTATGCGGTCTTTCCCTGACTCGATCCGTCGAGTCGGTGCGGGGTTGTGTCGGCGTTGTTGGGCCGATCGCCAGATGTGCTGCCGTTGATCCGGCTCGCCGAGATGAATAGACTGGGGCCCTCCCTATACACCGAGACGTAATCTGAAGGACCGATTTCGTGATTCGACCACGTTTTCTCGTCTTGTCGATTCTGCCGATTTTTCTCGTCGGATCAGTGACCGCTCCTCACGTTCCGGGCCAGGACTTCGGTCTGCCCGGCAGCGGACAGGGGTTCGGCTTTTTCTCCGGTCCCGGGGGGCAGGACGAAATCGTCACGATCGCGGCCCAATTCACCGCGGCGGCGGCCGAACGACCGGCAGGGCTGTATATTACGGCCACCATTCAGGACGGCTGGCACATCTATTCGATGACACAGGCCCCCAATGGCCCAACACCTACCCGGATCAAGGTAGAGCCGTCCGAAGCCTATCAAGTCGCGGGAGGCTATCTTGTCAGCCCTCCGCCGGAACGGTCCAAGGAGGAAGATGTCTGGGGCGATCTGGTCATCGAAAGCCATTACCGGAGCGTCACTTGGTTCGTGCCGATCCGTCTGGCCGCCGGCGTGGATGCGACGCAGTTGACGATTCAAGGCAGCGTCAGTGCGCTGGCGTGCAAAACAGGTTGCGTTCCGGTGGGGCCGATTTCGTTTGCGGCGACGTTGGGAGAAGGCGTTCCGATGCCGAATGCAGAGCCGGCGGAGTTTGCTGCGCCGGAAACCCAGCAGTCTAAGACACCGCCACGGCCGCCGGAGGTTGGCGGGGATGGCGGTCGCGAACCGAAAAGCGACAGCGAACTACCTTGGCGGCCCTATACGACCTTTGAGGCCTTTCGGGCATTGCTGGGCCCATCGTTCGATCCTAAAGTGCTTCAAGATAATATCAACCGAGGCTTCAGCGAATCGTCAATATGGTGGGAGGTTCTCTTTGGTTTCCTGGGCGGAATCGTCTTGAATCTGATGCCGTGCGTCTTGCCGGTAATCGGGCTGAAGCTTCTCTCGTTTGTCGAACAAGCCGGCCACAACCGACGGCGGGCCTTTATGCTGAACGTCTGGTATTCGGCGGGCCTGCTCTCGATCTTCCTCTTGCTGGCCAGCCTGGCGGTCTTTCTCAATCTCGGATGGGGGCACCTCTTCAAATACGCCGCGTTCAACATCGTCTTGGCCGGCATTGTTTTTGTCATGGGGTTGAGCTTTTTGGGCGTTTGGGAAATACCCATTCCCGGGTTCGTCGGCACCGGAAAAGCGGTCGAACTGGGAGAGAAGGAGGGCCTCTCGGCAGCTTTCGCCAAAGGTGTGATCACAACCATTCTGGCCACACCTTGTACCGGGCCCTTTATGGGCACCGCACTGGCCTGGGCCGTCAACCAGCCACCGCTGAAGACCTATGTCGTGTTTACCTCCGTCGGCCTGGGAATGGCCAGCCCTTACCTTCTCGTGGGTGCCTTTCCCGCGCTGATCCGCTTTCTGCCGAAGCCGGGCGCCTGGATGAATACGTTCAAACACGTCATGGGATTCGTCCTGTTGGGGACGGTTGTCTACATCTTCACTTTCATCCATTGGCCCTACGCGGCTCCTACGCTTGGGCTGCTGTTCGCCTTGTGGGGAGCGTGTTGGTGGATCAACCGCACTCCGTTGACGGCGAATCTCGGGGCGAAGGTCCGAGCATGGTCGGAAGCGGCTGCGTTCGTTGGGGTCATGTGGATTCTGCTGTTTCCCGGAATCGATGAGATCCTGCCCGGCAGATACTCGTTCAGTGGCCTCCACGACGTGATGCGCAGCCGGTTCGAGGAGAAACTGGATCGGACCATAGCCCTACATGCCGAACAACTCAGACAGGCCGGTTATGAGCTTGTCCAGACGGGCCGCACGGACGACGGCCCGCCGCCGGGGCGCAACACCGTACTCGTCGACTTCACGGCCGACTGGTGCCTGACGTGCAAGACGCTCGAGGCGAACTTCATGAACACGCCCGAAGTTCGGCGGCTCGTGGACAAGAATCGTGTGGTTGCGGTCAAAGCCGACTGGACCGACAGCGCCCCGGAGGTCACCAGGCTTTTGGACCTGCTCGGTAGCCGAAGTGTTCCGACCATCGCGATATTCTCGGCCGACGATCCGAACAATCCCACCGGGCTGTTCCGCGGCGCTTACACGCAGCAGGACATCCTCGACGCCCTGGAGAGGGCCGGCCCTTCCAAGCCGTCCTCGTAGCCGTCCGGGTTTTCTGGGCCGAGATCATCTCAGGTCGGCGGCAGTCGACGCGGGCGCGCGCTGGGCCCAATCCGGGGGGTGTCTTGTCGGCGGGCCGGGAAACGTCCCCCGCGAAACTTGACATCTCCCCCAGGCAAGGTGTATAGTGAAGCTTATACCGGTCTGCTGGATTTTCTCGATTTGGCGGCCAGGGGTGCTTTCTCGCGTTAGGAAATACAGGAAGGGGAGTGAACTCATGCAATCTCGATATTGGTCTTGCCGACGGCCGTGGATCCGGCTGGCGGCCTGTTCTGCGCTTCTGATGCTGGGCGGCTCGTTCATATTCACGCAAGTTGCCTATCCGGCGGCGATCATCCTCAATGAGTACAATGCCGTAAGTAGTGGAAACTATCTCGGTGGGGATGACTATCGTGATGAGGTGGATCCCATCTGGGAAGACATTTATTTCAGGACGCTTCCCGGCCTGCCGGACGGACGCATCCAGGGCAACGGCGGCAACTGGATCGAGTTGGTGGTGATCGAAGACCACCTGGACCTCCGCGGCTGGCAGATCCAGTGGGCCGAGGCAGGATCAAACAACACCAACGGCAGCGACTTGTGGTACGGTGATGCGGCGGTGGAACAAGGCATCGTCACCTTCAGCAATGCGGCGGTCTGGTCCGATCTGCGTGCGAGCACCATCATTACCATCAGCGAAAAGGATGCGATCGACGTCGATACCGATTGGGACGGCGGCGGCGACGATCGCAACAAGACCGACGGCCTCGACCCGGGCGAGGCCGACACGACGATCAATCTGGCCACTGACGTAAGCTACGACCCCTTCGGCGGCGATTGGTGGATCCACGTCAGCACCCGGGGGGAGCAGGCACGGCCGGAACCACTGGACCGATTGGTGACCAGTGTCACGAATAACCCCAACAACGACGCGGGCGATTTTTCTGTGGGTTCGTCGCGTTGGGAGTTGCAGATCTACAATCCGGCTGCCGGTCCGAATCCCGATTTCGGACCCGTTGGCGAAGATGTCGTCGGTTGGGGAGGTGGAGGTGTCAACAGCGAGGAAACCGCCATGGTGAAGGTTGACCCAACTGCAAACGTCGGCCCCGGCGACTTCGACGACCTCGGCAACGACTCCAGGCTGAGCAGTTTCGGCCAACCGAACGAGTGGTTCGACTCGGCCGGGCAGCACTTCGCACAAGATTTCACAAGTTTGCGGCCCACCACGATCACGTTAACCAGCGCCGGGTCCGGCCCTTGGCACCTGCCCACCACGTGGGACGACGGCACCCTGACTCCCACGTCAGAGGACGAAGCGGTGGTCGTTGCGGACCACACGGTCTACGTCAGCTCGGACGGCGCGGCCGCCTCCTCGCTGACGATCAACGGCAACGCCGCAGGGGTTGTCATCGTGCCGAACCGAACGTTGACCATCACGCGCGACGTGGACGTGGTCGGCCACAGCATCGCCTTTGCACGGGGCGCGAAGTTAGACCTCGGCCGCGACTTCACCATGAAACGCAATACGGTCTTCTCCTTCGATCTGGACACGTCGACGCAAACGATGGTCGAGGCCGGCCGAAACGTGGCCCTCTACCAGGACACCACGCTGTCGATGCGTGTGGAAACGCTCAGCGGCCCGTTGGGCGACTTGGACGCGAGGGAGTGGGGCCCGAAACCCGTCACGATCATCTCCGCTGCCGGCCAACTCACCGGAGAGTTCACCACGGAGCCGCCCACCGGGCACCTGAATTACGGCGTGTTCAACGAGGGATTGAGCTATCCGCCCGACGCGGTCGTGCTGGGGCTCTTCCAGGGGGCGCCCGGCGACACCGACGGCGACCACTTCGTCGCCGGCAGCGACATCGAAGCCATCCTGGCGGCCAACAAGTTCGGCCGGTCGCAGGCCGACCTGATGCTCTCGGGCGACTGGCCTGCCACCTGGCCCGACGGCGATTTCAACGCCGACCAACTGGTCAGCGGCGGCGACATCCAAGCCATCCTGGCCGCCAACCTGTTCGGCCAGCCCGATCCCTATGGCGCGGCCGACCCGGCCCAGCCCGTGGACGCGAACCTCGCGTTGATCGTCACGCCGGACGGACTGCTGATCGACACGGGCGACGTTTCGATCAACGGATACGTGCTCACCTCCGAAGCCGGTATTTTTACCGGGCAGCCGGCCGACAACTTGGGGATCTTCCAGTTGGACACCGATACGGAAATCAGCGGCAATTTCGGCTTCGCCCTGACCGGCACGCATCTGCTGGGCGACGTGATCGGGGAGGAGTTCTCCGAGGTGGACCTGCTCGGCGACGTAACGCTCAGTTACACGGTCGAGGGCGCGTCGGGGCGCTACTTTGCCAGCATCGTGGTTCCCGAACCGGGCACGCTTGCGCTGCTGGCATCCGGCGGTCTGGGCCTGATGTTGGCACTACTGCGCCGGCGGCGGACCGGTTGAGGCGTCGCCTGGCACGGACTCCACTTAGACGGTAGCCGCGGATCACTGCGCAGGTTTACGCTCGGCAGCGTCGGTCAGCCACGGAAGCGTGAACCGGGCAAACGTGATCTTCCCGTATCTGTCCCGCTCGTACAGACAGCCGACCGTCCCATCGGGCAGCACGATCAGGTCGGAGTAGGCCGCGGAACCGGGGTAAATCACTTTCGATACGGGCCAGGTCTTGCCTTCGTCGTAACTGAGCCGGACCGTCATGTTCTCGCGTCCCGGGCCGCCGGGGCCGGAATAGAGGATGACGTTCTTGGGCTTCAGCGAATAACGGTGGATGCTCGATTGGCAGGTGGGGCAATAGACCTGCGCGTGGTGCCCGGGCTTCGACCAGCTCAGGCCGACGTCGTTGCTGGTGGCGAAAGCGCGCTGGTTCTTGCCGAAGTAGTTGCGCATACTCAGCAGCAGCGCCCCGTCGGCCAACTCGACGACCTCGCACTCGTTCATTCCGCGGTCGGTCACGCCGCCGAGTCGCCAATTCTTGCCGTGGTCGTCGCTGTAGAAGACCAGCGAGCGGCCCTTCTTGTCCCATTCGCCCCATCCCTTGCTGTCGCCGCAATCGCAGGGGATGACGAGTCGTCCGCTGGAAAGCTGGATACCGTGTCCCGGGCCTGTGGCGTACCAACCCCACTCGGGCGTCTTAACGTCGGCGGTGATTTCGACCGGCCTGGCCCAGGTCTTGCCGTCGTCGGTGCTGTGCGTGATGAAGACGCGATCATTGTTGCGGCAGAAGGGCAGCCAGACGGTGCCGGTATGGCGATCGACCACCGGGCAGGGATTCCCGATGGTAATCTCGGCGGCGCCGCCCTCTTCGTAGACCAGTTGCATCGGTTCCCATGTGTCTCCGCCGTCGCGGCTGCACCGCAGCATCAGGTCCAGGTCGCCGTGGTCGCCACCGCCGGTCTTGCGGCCCTCACAGAAGGCCAGCAGCGTGCCCCGGTTGGTCAATACGATGCCGGGGATGCGGTAGGTGTGATAGCCCTCAGTGCCGCTGACGAAGACGTCGACCTGGCGGACGGCGTCGTCGGTTGCCGAGACAGAGTTGCAGATGTTTGCGATTCCCAGCAGGATCATCAGTTCAACAACACGGCGCGTGCGGCAGTGGCGAGCGATTTGCATGGCGGGTTCTCCTTGTGGCTTGTGCGTGGTCCGAATCGAGTTGCACGAAAGACAAGCGCGCAGTTTAGCGTCTGCGGACACGCGGCGTCAAGTCGCGCCCGGATTGAAGAGGGGCCTCGAAGGGCGATCCGGCCGAAAGCGGCGAACCGATGCCGTGGCTCAGGACTCGTACAGGATGACTTCCCCTGTTCGGAAGGGGACAGTCCCCAGGTAATCTCCTCACGAGTCCTTACACTTCAACCACGCCCAGCTCGTGATACACCGACTCGACCACGTCGGCGTCGATTTGCTGCAGCTCCGCACCGGCGCCTGCCACCAGGGCCAGATCGGCCAGTTGGCTTACGCACCGGGGGATGCCGTGGGAAAGTTCATGCAGCCGGGCAAGCGCCGGTTCGTCGAACACGGGCGAGCGGCAGCCGGCCTGGGCCAGCGACTGGTTGAGGAAGGCGGCCGTCTCCGACTGCTCCCAGGGTTCCACGTCGATGCGGAGTTCGGCCAACTCCAGCAACCGGCGGCCCAGACGACTCATCGTTTCACAACGGCCGGCCAGGACGAGGGTCAGTCGCGACTGGGGCGAAGGATCGTGTTGTGCCAGCCGCGTCAACTGGGAGAGGACCTGCCGACCGGCCCGATCGGCGTCGTCCAGCAGCACGACCGTCTCCAGCTGCTGATAGCGGTACTCGGCCAGCCGATCGGTCAGTGTTCTCCAGAGCTTGGCGATGCGCAGGGCCGGGTCGAGGTTCAGTCCCAGTCCGGCCGCCAAAAGGTGGAGCACTTCGACCGGCCCCACGCCCAGCAGGTTGACGCTGGCCGCCTGACAGCCCCGGCGACGGAGCTGCTCGGCAAATACCTCCAGCAACAGTGATTTTCCGCTGCCGGACGGCCCCATCAAGATCCCCAGGCGACGCCGCTGCTCGACCAGGAAGTGGAGCCGCGCCAGGGCCTCCTCGTGAGTGGGGCTCTGGTAGAAGAATTCTGGGTTCAGGCAGTTGCGAAACGGTGATTCACCCATACCCCAGTGCGAATGATACATCGGCCGTGACCCCCACCCCACAAAAACTGATACATTCCGTAACTCTTATGTTTTCGGTACAATTCAGCGGGAAACTTGATGCGGATAGTCCATACGCCGGCTGCGGCCATGACCGATCGCTATTTTGTCGAACCCCCGATTGCCGAGGCCCCCAGCGAAGAGGCTGAGGGCGGGCTGCAGCGAGTGCGGCTGGCGGGGGCCGAGGCGCATCACCTGATCCATGTGATGCGGGCCAAACCGGGCCTGCAGGTCGTGCTGTTCGACGGCAGCGGGGCCGAATTTCCCGCCCGCGTCGAACGGGTCGGGCGCACCGACGTGCAGTTGGCCGTGCTCTCGCGTGTCGAGGTGGATCGCGAGTTGCCGCTGGATCTGACTCTGGGGGTCGCCTTGCCCAAAGGAGACCGTCAGCGCTGGCTGGTCGAGAAAGCGGTCGAACTGGGAGTCACTCGAATCGTCCCGCTCAGCACGGTCCGCTCGGTGGCCCAGCCGGTGCCACAGGCGTTGAAGCGGCTGCGGCGGACGGTCGTCGAGGCCTCGAAACAGTGCGGTCGCAATCGTCCGATGGAGATCGCCCCCGCACAGCAGTGGGCCGATTTTGCGGCGGCGGGAGCGAACACCGCCTTGCGGGTCATAGCCCACCCGGGTGGCGGGGGTGGGCCGCGTCTATCGTTCGCGGCAGCGGATCTGCCGGGCCAGGTCCACCTCGCCGTGGGGCCGGAAGGGGGGTTTGCAGACGAGGAGGTTTCTTTGGCGGTGAAGACCGGCTGGCAGTCGGTCGACTTAGGGCCCCGCATCCTCCGCACCGAGACGGCGGCCATCCTGCTCGTGGCGATGCTGGCCGGTTGCTGGATCTCCGACCCGAAATATGCTATACGTGGTCCGAGCGATTTGACGTCGTAGATCACCCCACGTTCACCACCTTCCCCGAACACTGAGGAGCACCGCAGATGTTGAACCGACCGAAACTGGCAGTTTCCCTTTTCCTTCTCGTGGGGGTTTCTTTCAGCGGCGTTGCACCGGCTGCCGACGCCCCTTTTTGGCCTCGATTTCAGGGACTGAACGGCAATGGCATCTCATCTGATACCGGCCTGCTGAAGCAGTGGCCCGAGCAAGGCCCCAAGTTGCTGTGGACGGCCCAAGGTATCGGCAGTGGGTATTCGGGCGTAACCATTGCCGATGGCCTGATCTACACCACGGGCAACATCGACGACAAGACGATCATCACGGCCTTGGATCTTGACGGCAAGCCCCAATGGCAAGCCGAAAACGGCAAGGCCTGGACGGCTTCGAAGGAGGGGACGCGCGGCACGCCGACCATCGACGGCGACCGGGTCTACGACGAGAACCCGCATGGAGATGTGATCTGCCTCAGTGCCAAAACGGGCGAGAAGATCTGGTCGGTCAACATCCTCGAAGCGTTCGGCAGCAGCAACATCACCTGGGCGCTGGCCGAGTCGCTGTTGATCGACGGAAACCACGTGATCTGTCTTCCCGGCGGACCGCAGGCGAGCGTCGTGGCGTTGGACAAGATGACCGGCCAGCCTGTGTGGAAGGCCGCCAGCGCCGAGGGCGACAAGGCCGGCTACGCCACGGCCACACTGGTCGAGTGTGAGGGCTTGCGGATCATCCTCACGATGACCGAGAAGGCCCTGATCGGCGTCGATGCCGACGGAGGCGAGTTGCTCTTCCGGTTCGAGCACAGGACCAGGTACAACGTCAACGCCACCAAGCCCATCTATCACGACGGCCACGTCTTCATCAGCTCGGGCTACGGGACGACCGGCTCCACGCTGGTGAAGCTCAGCGTCGACGGCAAGAAGGTCACGGTCGAGCAGGTGTGGAACTCGCGGGAACTCGACAACCATCACGGCGGGGTGATCCTGCTGGACGGCTTCCTTTACGGGGCCGCGCACAATTTCAACAACGGCAAGTGGATCTGCCTCGACTGGAAGACCGGCGAGATGCAATACGCCGAGCGAGGCGTGGGCAAGGGGTCACTGACTTGTGCCGAAGGGATGCTTTACACCTTGAGCGAAAGTCGGGACGTGGGTCTGGTGAAGGCAACGCTGGAAGGCCACCAGATCATCAGCCAGTTCGAGACGCCCGAGGGCCCCGAAGGTCCCACTTGGGCACATCCGGTCGTCTGTGGGGGCCGGCTGTACATCCGCCACGGCGACAGTCTCTACGCCTACGACGTGCGGGCCAAGTAGTCGCCAGACGATTTCTAAAGCTCGCGTCCGATGGAATACGCCTTGCCGAGGAACTCGCCGATCCGGTAGTAGGTGCGGGCGGCGGGGGCGAACACGATCGGCCGCACCTTCTCGATGTCGGGGAGCCCGTTTTCGCCGAGCACCGATTCGTCGGCTTTGACGTCGATGATCTCGCCGACGAACTGCGTGTGCTGTCCCAATTCGATGGCCTGGAGCAGATTGCACTCCAGGACCAGGGGAAACTCGGCGACGTAAGGCGCGTCCACCAGTTCACTGCGGACGGGCGTTAACCCCGCTCGGGCGAACTTATCTTCTTTCGCCCCGGTGGCCATGCCGAAATAGTCGGCCTGCTTGGCGTGGTCCTCGGAGGGGACGTTGAGCGTGAACGCCCCGCGTGCCATGATGTTGCCGTGCGTGTAGGTGGCCGCTCGAAGCGCGACCGCCACGCACGGGGGACTGTTGCAACAGATCCCGGCCCAGGCGACCGTGGCCGCGTTGGGCTTGTCGTTCTGGTCGTAGGTCCCGACGACCCAGACGGGCGTCGGATAGATGATGGTTTTGGGGCCGATCGAATTCTTCATGGGAATCCTTTCAAGGTTCACGGTTACAGGCAAAAGGCGAACGCCGGCGAGTGGCCTATTCTTCGGCCATGTAGGCGTAGCGGAAATCGGTCGGCGGCAGGAACGTCTCCTTCATAGTCCCGGGCGTGACGCAACGCTCAAGCTTATACCAGCTTCCCGCCT
>Ga0180437_10011138_pt1 | contig 10840 bp, 6 predicted proteins | sample SS_ome_4_FD_132410 | JGI IMG/M metagenome (GOLD analysis project Ga0180437, IMG submission 132410) | Hypersaline lake sediment archaeal communities from the Salton Sea, California, USA - SS_3_D_1 metaG | ecosystem: Environmental > Aquatic > Non-marine Saline and Alkaline > Hypersaline > Sediment... | reverse complement strand
CGGGCGAGGCGATAGCGTGGTCGCCGTATTCAGACACGGGCGGCGCGGAGATGGCCGGTGTCCCGAACAGCAGCTTCGGTGCGGGTTCGGTGAAGATAGAGGCGACGCAACCGGTAGTTGGCCGTGTGATCCAGATGGAGGTGGTTGAGGGCACGTTCGTGAGCATGGCCACTCAACCGTTGGTGGAATAAGCTGCCTTGTCGAGCGAGTAGCAGTGAGAACCGGTCGAGAGACTCGCGGTGTATCTGCCTGTTTTCTCTGTTTATCCCACAGCGATGTGTGGGCAGCGCAATGCGCCTTCCGGAATCACGTTTAGCCAAACCTGGCGGCGGCAAGATTCTCCTGCAGGAACCGAGGGTCTCGACTCGCGGGGTAGTATCAAGTTTTTGGCTGGACAAACGATACCCGCGCTGATAAAGTCAATGGGGTAACGGAACAAACGGTCTTGTAGGTATAACCGTGCCGAATTTGTCTCGTTTCATCGCAGTCTGGTCAGCGTTGACGGCCTTGTTGCTATGGCTTCCGGCTTACGCCGCCGTACCGGTGACGATTGTGGCTAATCCCGGACCGTTCGCCACCGTCGAAGATGCCGCCGTCGGCGAAGCTCAGGTTGACTGGTGGGACGATGACTCCACGGATGATAATGCCTGCACCGAGTCGTTCGCGGCGACGGAGCTGCGGCATTTCCTGGCAGCATGCACCGCCTTTGATGAAGCGGATATCCGCTTCGCGAAACCCGACCGGATGCCTGAGCGCGGATACCTAATCCTCGTCGGCAGCCGGCGATCGAACCCGCTTGTTGCCTCTCTCCCGGTTCGGTCCAGCAGCCAGGTTGGCCTTGACGCCCCCGAGTCTTTCCGGATCCGCGCGTTTCCGGATGGTGACAGGACGATCTGCGTTATCGAAGGCGCTGATAGGGTCGGTACACTTTATGGCGTTTATGCCTACCTGGAACACATCGGGATGAGGTTTTTCGGCCTGGGCGAGCAGGGCACGGTCTATCCGACGGAGTCGGTTGAGCTCCCGAAGGAAACTGACACTGTCGAGAGTCCGAAATTCCTTACGCGAGGGTTCTGGGCATGGGAGGACAGGGGCAACGAGGAGTTCTTCCTGTGGATGGCGCGCAATCGTATGAACTTCTGGACGGCCGCTGAAGCGGAAATCCCCTTTCTGAAAAAGCTCGGCCTCAAGCTCACGGAAGGGGGCCATATTATCCAGGAGTACTTTCTGAATCCTCAGGCTGAGTATCCGTACGACCATGCTGCATTCGAAGGAGACGATGGCAAGCCCGAGGACCCCTACCCTTCCGGTTCCGAATACGCGGGCGACACGAACGGCGACGGCAAGCTTAACTACTTTGAGGCTCATCCGGAATGGTACGGGCTGCGTGAGGGGAAACGAAGCGACCGGGCGCATGACGTGCGCGGCGTCAACTACTGCACATCGAACCGGGACGCTACACGCGAGCTGGCGAAGAACTTGATCCAAAGCCTCGTTGACGGGCGATGGCGCCAGGTGGATATCGTCAACTTCTGGATGTCGGACGTCGGCTGGTGGTGTGAATGCGAGAATTGCAGGAAGCTGGGGACGCCCACCGACCGACTGTTGCTTCTCATCCACGACGTATTCACCCAGATGCAGCAAGCTCGCCGTGAAGGACGTCTGGAACGGGCCGTCCAACTGACCACGCTCGCCTACATCGAGACCCTGTCGCCGCCAACACGACCTATTCCCGAAGACTTCGATTACGAGAACTGTTCCGTGACATACTTTCCGATCAGGCGTTGTTACGTCCACTCGCTCGCCGATCCGGCATGCACAGAGATCAACCAGTCTCAACTCGAGAACTACCAGGGTTGGGCCATTGGCTCAGGCCGGTTCTACACCGGCCCGATGTTCATCGGCGAATACTATAACGTCAGCAGCATCAAATCGCTGCCGGTGGTCTACACGCGCATCCTGGCGGCGGACATCCCATGGTACTACCGTACCGGCGCACGCCACTTCCATTATATGCACACACCGACACGTCTCTGGGGCACGTGGACTCTCAACCAATGGCTGCTCGCACGGCTGCTGTGGAATCCTGAAGTCAATGCGGACTCTCTTCTGGACGAGTATTTCCGCCTGTATTATCCGACGGCATCGGACCGTACAAGGGCCTTTTACCGGTATTTGGAACAGGCCACAGCGAATATCAAACCGTTCAAACACAGTGTGCCGGGATATGCTTTACGAAGCCAGTTGTCCAGACGAAGCGATGAACTGTTCCCGCTGGATCATTTGCGCTACTCGGCGCATCATCCCGCGCGCAACGACGGACCGGATGTCGTCGAGATGGTTGAGACCATGCGCCACGCGCGACGCGAGATTGACGCCGCGCTTGTCGAGTGTCGCGATGACACGGAACGCGCGCGGTTGCTCGAGGACGAACGCCGGTTTGCCTATGGCGAGGCAATGTTCCTTTTCTACTACCGCCTCGTGCGGCTCACCATGTTCCACAGCCGGCACGATGAAACGTTAGCCCGCCACGAGTTTGTTCAGCTGGAGCGGTTGGCTGAACAGCTTCGTGGAATAACCGATCTCGTTCAGGTGGCGTCCACCCATGCGAACGCTGCTAACGGTCTTGAAGCTAGCCAGGTGGTGAACGCGTATGAGTTTTTCAAGAAGAGGTACGGAACGGAATAGAATAGGCTCCTCGGCAGAGTCAGTCGCGATCTAGTCCATGCCGTACTTGCGTTTCAGTTCGCGCAGGCCCTCCACGCAAAGACCTAATTCGTACTGTTCGCAGACCCAGTCCGAACCCGGCCCGCACAGTTCAGCGAACTTCTCCTCGGTGAGCTTCTCCGCCAGCAACCTTTCCATCTCCTCGAGAGTGCGTTCCTCCCCCACCCTCACGCCCAGAAGCTCGCGCACGGCGGCATCTTTCGTTATCTTGTTCTGCCAGCCGGTACTGCATCGTCCGTCGTTATCGTCCCAGTAAGGGCATACGTAGCAGAAGATGTCGTAACCGAATATTGTCTCGACGATAGCGTCGGGTGCTGAGCTCAAATCGTCGATTATTCTGTCGTACGCTAGCGTGAACTGCTCATTTTGAGTCAGACGACTCCATCCTACAAGACACAGATGGTGATGTCCCATAATTCGGATTTTCTTCTTCATATCCACCGGTTTTTCCCAGACGTCGCGCGCCATTTGTACCTCCTTAGTGGTAACGCCACCTTATTCTTGTTAGAGATTCTTGCTGACCGCGTAAGCGATGCCCCGGCTGTTAAGGAAAACCTCGTGCTCGAGAATTTGCCAGCCGGCTTCTGTCAGGTTTACGCCACAGTCTGTCGCGTGGTCCGCGAATGCCTTACGCACCTCCTCTTCGCAGAACGCTATCAACTCATCCGCGACCAGATTCGCCGCCGCAGCCTCCTTGGTGATTCTCTCCATCGAATCGATCGATCGCAGCACTTGTTCCGCGGCATCAGCGACCGGGGTCACTTCACCGAAATGTGTTAAATACGCCCGTTCAGCGCCCGTGTTAACGATTCTCCTGATGCTCTTGCGCGCCTCCACCGGATCGAAATCTGCCGACGCGCTCGAACACACCAGAAACGGTTTGGTTCCATGCTGCATTACGGGGAACGACAGCCCGAACGAGTCTCCGGTGAACACCGCATTCGCACCGGAATCGTAAATGCACATGTGGTGTTTTGCATGACCGAGTGTGTGTAAGAAGGTGAACGTGCGTTCCCCAAAATCGAGCGTCTCACCATCTTCCACCGCACGAACACGGTCTGCTTCCGCCGGTTCAATCGTGCCGTATCTCTCGCGGAACGTCTCCTCACCGTAGAAAGCGGCTGCGCTGGCGACGAGCCGTGACGGATGAACCAGATGCCGTGCACCACGCGGATGGACAACAGCTGTGGCGTTTGGACACCGTTCGAGCAGAGCTGAGGTGCCTCCCGCATGGTCCAGGTGTATATGGGTCACCATTGCGTAGTCCACCTGTTCAGGCCGCAGACCGTGAGCCTCCAGCGCGTCCATGAGCAGCGGCACCGCGAACACCGTGTTGTTGTCCACAAACGCCGCCCGGTCGCCCTCGATGATCAAATACGCTGCAGCATACTGTGGCGCGATATAGTTGCAGTCGATCGTGACTATAGAATCCGATCCAACTTTCTTCTTCACAACAACCTCGATGCGTTGTTGGCCTTTTCTTCGATTCCCCCTAATAATATGCATTACGTCTGACTTATGCAAGTAATCGGACGGCCATGATCCGTACCCGGCTCTTGACAGAACGTCGCCCACGTGTTATGAATATGCTCGACTTTGGCCTGCGTGTGTCAGGGGCGAGGAGATCGATCGGGCTAAGGCCAAACATTGCTAAGATGGCTAGGGGTTTTCTAGCTCGCAGCACGTAAAGCACTGGTTAGCAAGTATTTGCAAATACGCAGATAGGGCGCGAAATGATAACTGAAATCATCATGCCGAAGATGGGTCAGACGATGGAGGAAGGTACCATCGCCTCCTGGCTCAAGAAGGAAGGTGAACACGTCGAACGGGGCGAGGTGTATCTCATCATCGATACGGACAAGGCCGAGATCGAGGTTGAAGCGACTTTCACCGGCACGTTAAGGAAGATTCTTCACGAGGAGGGCGACACCGTGCCGGTCCTCACGGTAATCGCCCTTGCCGGCGACCCGAACGAACCGCTGCCGCCGCTCGAGAAGTACATGGGCGAGGCTGCTCAGGTTACGGTGCCTGCACAGAAAGCTGGGAAGGTTGCTGCGGTGGTTGCAGAGAGAGCGGCCGAACCGGCACCGGCGAGACCAGCGGTTTCCGGCAAGGTGGTTGCGTCGCCCCGAGCGAAGAAGTTGGCGCAATCGCTCAGTATACCGCTCGCGGTCATACAGGGTACGGGTCCGGACGGTCGGATCGTTGAAGAGGACGTCGAACGAGTGAGCGCCGAGTTCGACAAAGTACGGATATCGCCCGTTGCCAAAAAGATCGCGTTCCAGAAAGGTATAGACATACGCGCTATCACGGGGTCGGGACCTCGCGGCAGAATTGTGAAGGAGGACGTCGAGAAAGCCGTTGTGGCTGCTCCGGCGGTGCTGCCGACCGTCATCCGCACTGAGTCAATGTCGCCGATCCGCCGTATCACGGCGAAGCGGATGGCGGAAAGTATGTCGACTGCGCCGCACTATTACGTCACCATGGAAACGGATATGGGTGAGGCGGTGAAGTTGCGCAAAGCGCTGTTGCCGGACGTCGAACGCGAACATGGCGTACGTTTCACGATCACCGATATGATTGTGAAAGCCTCGGCAATGGCGTTGCAGAAGTTCCCTATCGTAAACGCGCGCGCGGCCGGACAGACCATCGAGTACCTCGAAGAGATAAACATCGGTGTGGCGGTTGCGCTAGAGGAAGGTCTGATCGTGCCGGTGCTGCGCGACCTGGCAGGCAAATCGATCGGTGAAATAGCGGTGGCCGCGCGTAACGCCGTCACGAAGGCCAAGGATGGCAAGCTGATGCCGGACGATTTCGTCGGCGGTACGTTCACGGTGTCCAACATGGGTATGCTCGGTGTGGACGTGTTCTCAGCGATAATCAACCCGCCTGAAAGCGCGATCCTGGCCGTGGGCCGGGCGGTCGAGCGGCCGGTCGTCGTCAACGGAGAGATCGTTGTCCGGCCGATGATGAACATGACGATGTCGTCCGACCATCGGCTAATTGACGGGTCGGTTGCAGCTCAGTTCCTGGCGTATGTCAGGGAACTGCTCGAGGACCCGGGGAAACTGAGCTAATAAACGCTGCACGCCCCCGTCGGTCAAACCTGTTAGTCAAACACCCCTGCGGGCAACTGCCGGCGAATCAGGTATACGATTGCAAGCAGTACCTGCACGATGATCGCGCAGATCCTTGCGGCCGTGGCGTACTCGGTTCCCGCCAAGTGACCCGGCACGAGAAAGGTGGCTGCCAGAAGCGCCAGGACGATGAACTTCCATTTCCACGACACGTCTATGACCAACGCCACACAGAGGACAAGCACCAATATAGACAACATGTCCATCCCTCCCTTCCGTAATATGTATACACGCGAAGGACGGTTTTATTCGTATAATCCGCCTCCATTTCGCGGGATTTCTTTGAGAATCGGCTCTTTGTCGGTGCGAGTTGACGTGATCGGACGCCTGTGCTAGCATTTGATATAGAGTCGCGTGGCCGAGGTTTTCTGATTTTGTTGGGAATCGTCTCATCATGACTATAATCATACTCGTTGTCGTGTTCGGTTGCGGAGCGGCCCTTATGTCGTTCGAGATCCTGGGTAGCAGGGTGCTTGCGCCGCACTTCGGCAGTTCTGTGACCGTCTGGGCTTGTCTCATAGGGGTGTTTCTTGCGGCGCTGAGCGTCGGCAACTTTCTCGGCGGTCGGGTCGCGGACTGGAAACCTGTCGGCGGCATCCTGGCGCTTATCATCGTGGCGGCAGCGTTAACCTCGGCGTTGGTCCCGCTCATCTCGGATCCGATCTGCACGCACATAGTGCAGCGTAGGTTCGCGGATCCGGGTTCCGACCTGATGGGCACGCATGTCGTGCAACGACCGTTCGGATATCAGGTCGATCCGCTTCTTGCCACTGCCTCGTTGTTCTTCCTGCCGACACTTTTTCTTGGAGGCGTCACACCTTTCGCGATACGCATGCTGCTCCGCAGCGTCGAACGTGCCGGCATGACCGCCGGCGGCATTTACGGGCTCTCGGCGGCGGGGAACATCTTCGGCACGTTCTTCACCGCTTTCTACCTGATTCAGACGTTTGGTGTGACGAGAATACTGTACTTCTGGTCCGCTTTTCTGGTCGTCCTCGCGGCAATACTGCTGTTAGACCCGGCACGCAAGCTCTTGCGGGCAAAGCGGGCGCTGGTAATCGCCGTACTGCTCTGCGCGGCCATCCTGGCCGTCCATACTCCCGCCGGAGCCGTCGTCGTGTACCAGCGAGATACGCTGTACCATCGCATCACCGTCGACGACGTGAGAGGGTTGCGTTCGCTCAAGTTCGACGCCGCCGTTCAGAGCACCATGTCGCTCCGCGACCCGTTCGAAGGTGCCCTGGAGTACACGGATTACTTCCACGTGCCGTTTGTCTTCAACCAGAACATACGCAGGGTATTGTTCATCGGTCTTGGAGGAGGGTCCGGACCAAAACGGTTTCTCTACGACTACCCGGACGTTGAGGCTGACGTCGTCGAGCTCGATCCCATTGTCGTGCAGGTGGCGGAAGAGTTTTTCGGCGTTGTTAAAGATCCGAGACTGAGGATCGTTGTGGAAGACGGCAGGGTTTTCCTGAACCGGACGAACAGACGGTATGACCTGATAGCCGTTGACGCTTACCATTCGAACGCGTACGGACCCTACATCCCGTTTCACCTTATCACACGTGAGTTCTTCGAGAGCGCGCGCGACCGGCTGACCGTGGAAGGTATCCTGGTTTACAACGTCGTTGGCACGGTCCGTGGGCCTGAAAGCACCGCCGTACGCAGCATCTATAAGACTATGAGTACCGTTTTCCCTTCACTGTGCATGTTCCCCGTCGAAACAAGTATGAACGTCGTTATCATTGCCACAAGAACCAAGGTGAGCTATACACCCCAGCAGATCTATGATATAGGTAACCGGCTGTTACTCGAGAGAAGGGTCCGGTTGCCGGCGTTCCTGAGAAGGTTGTCACGAATCATCGTGTGGCCGCCGCCAATGGTTGATGTACCGGTGCTGACGGACGATTTTGCACCTATCGAGAGTTTGCAGGCAGCGGGGGTCGCACGTCAGCAGACGCCTCCAGGGCAACAAAATGCCCCTGAGCCGGGAGGATCTCCGAAAAAGGAAGAAACGCCCACGCCGTCACAGTCGACCGTCAATGCCTCCGAGTCTGCGGAAGAGAATGATTCTGACACCGATGCCGCCCCTTGAGATACTTTTGCCAAGACGCGTGTAGTTGACTTCTGGAGATCTTTTCTGCTATATTCCCGTCGAAGCTGGATTGGCGGGGGCGTAGTTCAGTCGGTTAGAACGCCTGCCTGTCACGCAGGAGGTCGCGAGTTCGAGTCTCGTCGCTCCCGCCATTATGATTTACCCCTACCAGAATCACTTTTGCAACCAGACGAGACAGATGTCTGCCTAACATCTCCAGACTTGTAGGGCCCGCACGCCCGGAGGGTTGCTGGCCGTAGCTCGCCATACCTCCACCACCCGGATTGCTGATTGTCACCAAAGAAAGGCGCAAATACAGATGCATCACCCCATGATCGGGATAATGATTCCTATATTCGGCAAAAACAGCTTGACTTCTGTCCCAAAAGAGAGTATACTATGGTTGTAATATTGTCGGGGATGGGGATATGTTCTTGATCGAAACGAGACCAGCCTTATGACTTCTTTCCCACCCTAGGCGCCACGGGTTGTGTATTGCCGAGGGGAACAGTCAATGCAACTCTGGTCCAACTCTTCCTTTCTCGTACGTCGGCACCTCACCGGATTCGACCCAACCATAAAGGAGATCCAGCCATGAGACTTTCATTCGCACATCCTTCATCGTTCCTGAGGAGGGCGCTGACTTTGCTGACGATGCTGGCGATGTGCCTCTGGTGCTCGACAGCTTACGCCCAATGGTACGACACGTACGATTTCGCTTCGAAAGACGTCGTCGCCTACTACCCGTTTGAGGACGACGTTAACGACGTAACCGGCAACGGTAACAACCCGACGAATTCCGGCGTCGCGATTGCGAGCGACGGCCGGTTGGGTAATTGCGCCGATGTGGCCCTCGGTGATTATCTACAGTATATGACCCTGGAGTTTGGCGCGAGTCCGGCAACGTGGGCGTTCTGGTACCGTCCACGCACAATATTCTATAGGGGTTCGATGCTGCTTAGCTACCAGTGGTATGCCGGGCAAGGGAGTTTCATTGCCTTGGGAAACGACGTCGATGAACATTTCATCTTCGTCAACGTGGGACCGAATAACCCTCCTGACGACCCGCGCTTTTTTCTCGAGACAGATGTATACGGTGTCGTAGGCGAATGGTTCCACGTGGCATTGGTGATAGCACCCGACGAAACAAGGTTCTACGTCAACGGTGAGCACAAAGGAAGCGGACCGGGAAAGGCACCTCGTCTGCTCGGCGCTCCGTATCTCGGTAATACCCAGCTTTACGACCATTGGGGCACCGAGGTCGACGGTGATTTCGACGACCTCGTCTTCTCTGACCGGGCCTTGACCGACCGCGAGATCGCCGCGCTTGCGACCGATTCGGACGGCAACAGTATAGCTGACTTCTTCGACGGGCTTCTCCCGCCGCCGACGGTGATAAACGTGCCGGATGACTACCCCACGATCCAGGCGGCAATAGATGCCGCGTTGACTGGCGACGAAGTCGTTGTATCGCCGGGCACATATGTCGAGAATATCAACTTCGGCGGAAAGAACGTCATACTGCGCTCTACTGACCCCGAAGACCCTGACATTGCGGCCGCCACGATTATTGATGGCAACGGCTCCGGCAGCGTCGTCACATTCGCCGGCACTGAATCTCCAGCGTGCGTCCTCGCTGGATTCACCATCACCAACGGCAACGCTGAGGGGTGGCCGCAGACTTATGGCGGTGGCATCAGTGGCAACGGTACCGTGGCCACGATCCAGAACAACATCATCTCGGGCAACCGCTCGGAGTCCGATGGCGGTGGGCTTTACTGGTGCGGCGGGACGATCGAAGGCAACACCATCGTGGGGAATTCGGCTCGTGGGGGGGGCGGCTTGGACCGCTGCAACGGTGTCATTCAGGGCAACACGATCTCGGGCAACTCCGCTGAATCCGGCGGCGGGCTGTACGGCAGCGAAGGGCTTATCCGGGGCAATATTATCCGGGACAATAGTGCTTCTCTGCGCGACGGCGGGGGACTCGTGCAGTGCTCCGGTGTTATCGAGAACAACATTATCTGTGGTAACTCCGCTGCGCGCCAGGGCGGTGGATTGGCCTATTGCGAGGCTGCGGTTATTCAGAACAATGTTGTCTATGAAAACACCGCTGAGTATGGCGGTGGGCTGGCGGCCTGCGGGCAGGATCATGCACCCTCTGCGATCCAGAGCAATGCCATTTACGCGAACACCGCCGATTACGGCGGCGGACTCGCTGGATGTTCTGGCGTTATGGAGAACAACGTCATTTGCGGGAACTCGGCTGATTACGGCGGCGGGCTATACGAATGTGATGCCAACATTTGGAACAACACCGTTTACGGGAACACGGCGGAGTATGGTGGTGGACTCGGCTGGTGCTTCGGCACTATCGAGAACTGCATACTCTGGGAGAACAGCGCCTCGGATGGTGCTCAGGTTTACTCCTCAGCTACGCCGTCATATTCCTGCATACAGGACTGGACGGAAGGTGGTGTCGGCAATATCACGGACGATCCTCTGTTCGTTGATTCCGGCAATGGCGATTTCCATCTGCAGCTTGCTTCCCCCTGCATAGACGCGGGCAAGTATTCGGACGATCTAGTTGAGGACTTTGAAGGTGATCTCAGGGGATACGACGGTACGGACGAACCTCGCGGCGACGGATCGGATTACGATATCGGCGCTGATGAGTATGCGGATACGGACGCAGACGGCCTGCCGGATTGGACTGAGACGAACACCGGCGTGCACGTCAACGAGACGGATACCGGCACCGATCCGGACAATCCCGACACCGACGGTGACGGGTTGGACGACGGCGAGGAAATCAACGCAACTCTGACCGATCCGAACAACGTGGACAGCGACGACGACGGGTTCACGGACGGCGATG
>Ga0180437_10011136_pt1 | contig 10842 bp, 7 predicted proteins | sample SS_ome_4_FD_132410 | JGI IMG/M metagenome (GOLD analysis project Ga0180437, IMG submission 132410) | Hypersaline lake sediment archaeal communities from the Salton Sea, California, USA - SS_3_D_1 metaG | ecosystem: Environmental > Aquatic > Non-marine Saline and Alkaline > Hypersaline > Sediment... | reverse complement strand
AAACTTGTATATTATACGAACAATCTGTAAAATTTTAGTTAGTTTGTATTCTACCATTTTTTAAACAAAATGCAAGACTATCTAGAAAAGATAGAAATTGAGCTCAAAGCCAGAAACTATAGCATAAAAACAGTAAAAAGCTATTTGCGGTGCTTAAAAGAATATTTTGCTTTTCGTAAAAAAAATCTCCGGCAGCTGGATGTTGCAAATATTAAAAGTTTTCTTTTAAAAAAACAAGAAAAAGGATATTCAGCGCAGACAATAAACCTCTACCTTAATGCTATTAAATTCTTCTATAAAAAAATTATAAGAACTTCGGAAAAGATCAGTCTTCAGTTTTCTAAAAGATCAAAAAAGCTTCCTGTTGTTTTATCCCGAAAAGAAATTTCAAAAATAATCAAGACTATCAACAATTCAAAACATAAACTGCTTATTTCCTTAGCTTATGGAGCCGGCTTGCGGGTAAGCGAAGCTGTTAATCTAAAGGCAAAAGATGTTCAATTAGAAGAGTTGACGTTGCATATCAAGCAGGCCAAGGGACAAAAAGATCGAATAACGGTTTTTCCAGAAAAATTAAAAACTTTTCTTAAAAACTTAATTGCCGGGAAAGGAAAAAATGATTATGTTTTTCAAAGCGAACGCGGAGGGAAGCTGGGCGCAAGGACTGCCCAAAACATATTTCAAAAAGCTTTAAAAAAGGCAGATATCAAAAAAGAAGCGACTTTTCATTCTCTAAGACATAGTTTTGCAACCCATCTTTTGGAAGATGGAGTTGATGTGCGTTATGTACAAGAGCTTTTAGGACACCAAAACATTAGAACCACCCAAATGTACACCAAAGTTACTAACCCAAGCATCAGAAAAATTAAAAGCCCATTGGATAGTTTATGAAAAATTTATCAGTTTGCACTTTAGCCTTAAACGAAGCTGCTCATATTAAAAAGGCTTTTGAGTCGGTTAAGGATTTGGCGGGAGAGATTATCGTCACTATTGATGAATCAACGACTGATGAGACGGAAAAGATTGCAAGAAGTTATACTAAAAAGATTTATAAACGACCACACAAAAAAAACTTTCATATAAATAAGCAGTTTACTATAGAAAAGGCCACCCGGCCTTGGATCCTTTGGCTGGACGGAGACGAGAAAGTGACTAGTGATTTGAGATTTGAGATAGAGAAAAAGATTAATAAAAAAGGCAATTTTTATAATGGATACTTTTTACCAAGAAAAAACATTATTTTCGGAAAGTGGATAAAATACACCGGCTGGTACCTGGATCACCAGCTGCGGCTTTTTAAAAAAGGCAAGGCCAGATTTCCCTGCAAGCGAATTCATGAGGACCCGATTTTGACCGGCCCAGCCGGTTATCTTAAAAATCCTCTTATCCATTATAATTACCAAACGGTCTTCCAGTTCATTGAAAGAATGAACCGCTACACGACGGTTGATGCCAAATATTTTCTTAAAAGCTTTAAACGCCCATACTGGAGGCACTTTATTACCCGGCCGATTGATGAGTTTATCAAAAGACTTTTAGCCTTTAAGGGCTATAAAGATGGTCTCCACGGTTTGGCCTTATCTCTGCTTCAGGCAGCTTATGAACTGGTAGTGGTAGCCAAAGCCTGGGAGATTAGAAAATTCACTCAAGAGAGGCCGGATAAATTTATTAGAAAAGTGGAAAAGCAAGGAGAGACAATTTTGAAAACCTGGTGCTGGTGGACAAGGCAAACACAAATTGATAATAGTGAAAATTTACTTAAAAAGGCGTGGTTTAAAGGCTTGAGGAAGCTAGGGAGATAGAAATTTAAAAAACAATAATTTTTCCTCGCCTTTTGGACCTTTTGGTTTTTTATACTCGCCAATTAATTTTAGTCGAGACATTTGGTCTTGCTTGATTTTAAACCGCGTATTGTTGACTACTAGATAGACTTCTTTCCCTTCGCCTAGGGCATCAAGCAGTTTTTGGTTAAAACTGACAATCGGCTGGCCAACGCCGAAAATGTCAATATTTTTCTCTCCGTCCAAATAAATCTGCAAACCATTGGGCAAAGTGCCAAAATAGCCCTCGGTTCCGACAGCAATCTTTTTATCTTTGGGCAGGCTTTTAAGATAGTTAGCTATCTCCCTTATGCCGAAACCGGCAGACCACTCATAAAGATATTGCTCTTTTTCAGCATGGTCTAAGGGAGCCTTGGCCGGATTTGTCAAAAGCCAAAAGCCAAAGTAAAGCCAGTTTGCCACCATTCCTCCTAGCAGCAAAAAAGCCAACAAACACCGGGTGTTATTTACTCTGATAACACCGGGAGTTTTAAAAATTTCTAATATTGCCCAGCTTAAGATAATCAAAAAAAACGGAACAGTAATTAAAAGATAGCGGGGGTAAATGATTTTCCCAATCAAAACTTGAACTAAAAAAGGAGCAGCTATCCACAAAAACAACAGGCCGATTTCCTTTTTTCTTTTTTTAAGAGCCGATATCAGGCCGGCAGCAAGAATAGGGATCATCCACCAGGAAAAGTAGCTGACAAGCCACAAAAACATTACCTTGGCAGTGTCGGGAATATACTCAAAACTATTGGTTAAAAACTCTTGGGTTGTGCGCATATAATCAGCGCTTCGGGAGCCTAGCATATGAAAAGCAGGCGAGAGACGCAGGACATTGAAAAAACCCAGGGCGTAGCCGCTAGCCAAAACGGAAGGAATAAAAAGCTTTTTGATTTTGTCGGGCCATTTTTTGAAAGGAAACAAAAATATGAAAGCCGGTGTTAAAAGGGGAAAATAGATGCCGGTTGGCTTAGTCAGTATTGCCCCGCCCCACAGGGTTCCTAAAATGACTCCTTTGCCAATTGTCGGTTTCTCAAAAAGCAAATACGCCGCATAAAAAGACCAGACGCCAAAAGTAGTCAACATGCTGTCAACGACAGCTAAGCGGTCGTAGAATAGCAAGAAGGGCTGAAGGATTACGAAGATGCTTGCGAGAATAGCGACTTTTCTGGAAAAAAGCTTCTCGGTTAAAAGATAAACCCCGATTAACCCTGATAACCCTGAGGAAACAGATAGCAGGCGGCCAGCTAAAAGAGGATCGCTGAAAACTTTTAGAAAGGGCACCATCAGCCACATAAAAAGCGGCGGTTTGCCGTCGGATAAGGGGATAAAGCGGTTGGCGGCATCATGCCAAATGACCTGAGCCCAGTGGATATAAATTGCCTCATCGGCAAAAACCGGCAGAAGGGTTAGGTTTAAAAGCCGAGTGATTAAGAAGATAAGCGATAAGATTAAAAAAATCAGCATTTATTAGTAGAATTTTATCACAAAATAGCTAGTTATCTCGTTAAAACTATTGCCCATCAACTGGCTGGAATTTGTGTGGTTTGAGACTTCAAAATTATTATGGCTTGTTTTTTGTATTGTTTTTAAAAGCACGGCAATTGGTGCTGGACCATCCAAATAATCACTGTTTAAAGCCAGCAAACTTTGATAATCAAAATTTTTAATAATTTCTAAAGTTTTTTTATCATTCTCCTCAGCTTCTTGCTCTTTTAGGTAATGGGAAAAGTCAACACTGGCAATTAAAACCGTGTCTTTATCAATTTTTTTTGACAATACTTCTGCCAAGTCTTCTATTTCTGACAAGCCCATTTTATTACTTAGAACAATTGGGGAAATGGTGGCATCAGGTAAGTATTTTTTTATAAAAGGAGTGATGTTTGTGATTGAGTGTTCTTTATTCCACCCTCGAGGTGTTAAAGATTTCACCTCGGGGGTGAAATCTCCGTGATCAGGCCCTAGAAGGATAATCCTTTTGGGGTTTTGAAAAGATAACTTTTCAAAAAAACTGTCAATTAATCCCCCTGCCAAAAGATGGTGCGGCACTACCCCGCCAACAGCAAAAACACTTTCATCTTTATTTTGCGGCCGCAACAAAAACCCCAAAACCCCAACAAGAACAAGAAGAAATATTATTGTAAAAAGAAAAAAAGTGAAATTTTTATTGACATTTGTAATTTTTAATTTCAATTTTACATTTTCAATTTGCAATTTTAAATTTCTTGGATACTAGATACCAACCCCCAAGCGTCAAGACGGTTCCTCCGCCGACAATGGCGGCGACGACCTCTTTTTTCTCCCAGAGCTCTTTGGACTTTTGCTTGACAAACTCTTGAGCCGCTTTCAAAGGAGCCAATTTGGATTTTCCAGCAATTTTTACCACCTCTGCTTGGCTTCTGGCATTGATTTCCGGCGCATACATTAGAGAGGCTTGGGCTGGCGGAGTGTTGAAAGTACCCTCGTTTACCACACGGGCTTTGTAACTGTAGGTATGCGTCCCAGGCCCGACTTTGCGCAAAGATAATATCATTCCATTTTCCGTTACCTGCCGGCCAAAAACGCCTTTTTGATACTTTTGTTCGGTAAACTGTTCGCTTTTAAAAGCCGGGTTTATCGGAATCATGCCCGAAGGCAGCTCGTCAACAACTACTCCATAGTTTTCCTCTGCCCCAAGCCCGGAAAGAGTCAGCCTGACCTCAACAGTATCACCGACGCCTAAGCCGTATTCAGCGCCTTTTTCATTGATATATTCTCGGCTAACGGTAAGATTATTACTGACAGCTTTAGCATTTTTGTCTGTATGAAACTGGTCAACTACTAAGGTTGAATAGATTTCTCCTTGCCCGCTTAGTTTTTCAACGCTTATTTTAGAGTCTTTTTTAACCTCTGCACCTTTCATATTAATTTCTTCCAAAGGTTTTTGCCAGTCGTCTGCCCAACCTTGGCTAAGTATTTTATCATCAAGCTTGACGTGGTATTGGTAATTTGGCGCCAAGCCTTGCTCGCTTTTTGAAAATTCAATAATAGCTTTAACCACTTGGGCAGTAGCAAAAGTGTTTGACCAGTAGTGTTTTTGGCGATTGCGGGTTAAAAAGCGCACTGCCTTGGCGGCAGCTTCTCTGTTGCCGCCTCCTTCAAGAATTGCCTGAATAACTAAAGCAGTTGAGGCGTCTTTTGAACCGAAGTAGTCATCATTGCCTGCTTGCCAGAAAAAACCGTCTCCTTGGGCTTTTTTCATTGAAACAAGTTTATCCAAGCCATTTGTTTGGCTGTTTAGATTCCCATTTCTGGCATTGGTCATCACCGCAAGGGCTAAAACATCTGGCGTCAACTCGCCGAAATCTCTAATGCTTTCTGTTTCCACCCCTAAAAGCGATAAACCATAGTTTTTAGCAACTATTTTCTCTTTTGTAAATCCTTGGGGTTTGTTTTCCTGCAACAAATAATTTTTTGCCTTTTGCAGAACTTCGTCTTCGACTGCAAAACCTGCCGCTTTTGACTCAGTTAAAAACTCAAGAACATAAGAAGTGATAAAAAGGTCAGAAGCATAAGGGCTGTCCGGCCACCACAACCAGCCGCCATCGTTGTTTTGGAAACTTTTAAGTTTTAAAACTGCTTTTTCAATAATTTCCTGAACATTTTTTTCTGCCAAAACCGTTCCGAAAATATCAGGGTTTTGGTAAGCTAAGACAGCAGGAATTGCCCGGCTGGTTATTTGCTCGGTGCATCCGTAAGGATAGCGGATTAAGTATTTCATAGCCGAAGGCAAACTGCCTAAAAGGCTTGAAGCCAAAGACAAGTTGATTTCTGTTTTTTCCTCATCTATCTTTTTGCCAAGATTTAAAACAAACTCTTTATTGCCGATTGCTGTTTCTCCTGTTTTTTCCCAAAAGCCAAACTTTTGCACAGGGATTTTTTGAACGATGGTGTCGCCAATCTCTTTGTCTGTTGTTGATTGGCTGGCAAAGATAAGTTCAGCTCTTTCGTTTTCCTTATCAGGCACTATTTTCCAGAAAAAGCGGTTAAACTCATCGGCTTTTATTTCCTCCTGATGATTACCGGACATGATTTTACCGGAATCAAATGAAAGCAAAACATCAAAAACATAGCTCTCCTCTGTGTAATTATAGACAGCCGTTCCTAAAACCAATTGGTCGCCGATTCTTAAGATGTTAGGCAGGATGGGGCGGACAATGACATCCTTGGTAACGATAATTTCTGAAGTCGTCTGGCCAACCATTGTATCTAGCGTTGCCGACACGGCCGCTACCGCCCAGGTAGTTAAGTTATCCGGCAGTTTAAAAGAAAGTTTGGCCTCGCCAAACTCGTCGGTTGCCACTTTAGGGTTCCAATAGGCAGTATCCTCAAAAACTTCCCGGATATCACCGCCGCCTCCGCCGCCTCCGCCCTCGGCCATAGAAACATTAATGCCTTCAAGCGAGTGGGCCTGGGCGGTGCCATCCCAGCGGGTGTTCCAGAAGGTTTTTATAATATCCTCATGTCTTTCTGCCAGCTCAAAAATTGCCTTGTCAACTGCCCAAACAGCCGTATCAGCAGAGACAGGATTGCCTTTCAAGTCAGTTGTTTTTATAAAAAGCTCAACAGTTTCGCCCGGCCGGTAGCGTTTTTTATCGGCCGTTATTGAGACCTTAATCTTTTTAGGGTCAGAAGAGACAATGATTTGTTCGCTGTCATGATCTAAAAAGTTATCGGAAAAACTGGCAGCTTTGACAAAAATATTAGGAATGTCTGTTTCAACCAAAGGAATTTCTATTGTTTTGGTTTTGTTTTCAAGCCGGACGATTTCAAAACGATTTACTTTTTCTCTGTCCAGAGAAAGGAAAACATCGCGGTCTGAAATTTCTGAACTGATTGTTATTTTGGCAGTTTCCGTATGCTGGTACTTTTCTTTTTCAGGCTGGATGCTAATTCCTTTTTCTCCACCAGAACTTTTATAAAGCGGTTCGCCTTGGGCAACAACCCAAATATTAAATTCTTTGGTGACAAGGTTTCCTTTTTTATCTTTACCCTCAACAGTTATTTTGTATGAGCCTTTTTTAGAAGGTGTAAATTCAAAAGTTAGTTTTCCTTCTTGGTCGCTTTTAGCTTTAATTTCCGGCAAGTCTTCTTCTTCTTTTGTCCAGGTGGGATATTTTTTATCCGGCTCTTGGTGGGCAGCCCAGGCGGTTCGTTTGATATTAGCTTTCAAAGAAACGCCTTTGATTTTGGTTTTCCGGTGGGGGACTAATACAAGAGGCAGAGAAAAGACTTCATTTGCCCGGCCGGTGCGGCAGCTTTCGTTTCTGTAGATGCCGTACTCGCCCGGGTAAACCAAGATGTTTTTTCGGGCAAAGACCGGGTTGCCTGAACCGTCGTCAAACTCAGCCTCGATGGCAAAAACCTGAGTTTTTTTAGTGTCTTCAGGCAGTTTTATTTTAAGGTCAACCTCGGCTTCGCCCTGGGTGTTGAAAACCGCTTTTCCCTTTTCAATTTCCCTGCCATGCCAACAACAGTAGCTGAAGTCATCAGAAAGTTGGGAGGCGATGTCGGAAACATAAGAATATTCATAAAAATTGGCTGAGGTGATTTTGTAAGAAACTTCTTGGTTTGAAAGCGCCTGGCCTGAAAAATACTCGCCGGTTATTTTAAATAAAGTTTTGTCGCCTGCGACAAACTCTCTTTTAGGCACCTCAATGTCAATTGAATACTCCGGCTTCCTGAAATGCTCAATGCGAAAGCTAGTTGTTCCTTCAAGCCGCCAGTCTTCCCACGTGCCTTGCTGAGCGGGATCAAGATCGACCTTTAATTGGTAATAGCCGGCGGCTGTTTCTTCCGGGATTTCAATTCCGCCAAAAACAGTCCCTTCAGGAGTGATTTCGTAATCTTTTTCAAAAATTAAGTTTTCCTCTTTCCAGTCTTTGTAGACTTTTACTTTAGCCAAGCCTTGAGGAATCGTATAGCGGACATCGTCATCGTCTCTGATAATAGTTTTGAAGTAAATTTTGCCGCCTGGCCGGTAAAGCGGCCGGTCAGTAAAGACAAAAAACTTAGCCTGTCTTTGTTTCTCTTCAAAGCGTTTGTAGTTATAGCCCATGTTGAGGTATTTAAGGTTTATGGGAACAAGGGCTAAGTCGTTTTCATGCTCCAAAAGCCCAATGTCTGCCTCAGAAGCTAGAGGCAGTTTGGCAATGCCTTGGTTATCAAGGTGGCCGTTGCCAATTTCTGAAACTTGGCCTACAAGGTTGTAGGCTGTGAAAGTGCCTTTTTCAAGGGACTTTTTAGTTTCAAAGCTTTGCCCCCAGACGATAAACTGACCATCGCCTTCTTTCAAAAGAGCAGCCACTTTTGAGCGGACGACAAAAACGCTCTCAATATTGCCGGCTAAGTTAAGTTCAAGATACCAGATGCCTTCATTTTCTATTGGTAAGGTAATTCTATTTTTTTCTTTATAGCCTGATTTAATTTGCTGGCTGAAAATAGTTACCGGCTCTAAACTGTTTGTATCAAGGTGTTTGTTTAGCTGCTTGCCTTCTTTGTCGTGGATAAGATAGTTAAGCAAGTCCTGTCTGCCGGCTTTAAAAACAGTAATTTGGGCATTGCCGGAAAGCTCCCAACTTGAGATTTCAACCTCAGGCTCAGCAAAAGCTGAAAGGGCAACCACACCGCCGCCATATTCCTCTTGGCCGCGGATGAAGATTTTCGGAGCCATTGTTGTTTCGCCAAGAACCCGTTCTTGGGGGACGGAAGTTGCTTCTGGGGATTCTTTTAGAAAAAGCTTGCGGGTTATGAAAATTGCTAAACCAATTAAGAGGATTAGAAATAATAAAAGAAGAATTTTTCTGGAAGAAACTTTAGGCAGCTTTTTCACCTTGATTTAAGAATAAATTATAAGGAATAAAAAAACAAGAACAACCCGCTCCACCCCGGGGTGGATGTCTCTAGGCACCCCGGGGTATTTTTTTAACAACACTTAGAATCGGGAAAGTTAGGAGTGCTGACAATACCCAGATAATATTTCTTAGCATGTAAACCGGCGGATCCCAGTGGCCGAAATAAAGATATGGTGTATAGCGCAAAAGCGCGCCAATGGTTAAGGCCGTAAAAAGGCTGATAATCCATTTGCTTTTAGACAAAACTGCAAAAGAAAATGCCCAGATTAAGTACCAGGAGTGAAGCTGGTCTGGCCGGGTAAAAATAATTGCAAAAAGGAGAATGGCGGCAAGAGAAGGAATATCTAACAGATTAACACCGGGTGTTTTTTTATCAACACCCGGTGTTTTTATACTCAGTCTAATTAACCAAAGCGGTAACAAGACAATGGTGGCGTATTTTATAGAGACAGATAGTCCTAAAAACAACAAAGAAAATAATAAATTTTTATCAAATAACCTTTTTGTTTTTAACAGAAAATAATAACTTGTTAATGCTAAAAACATCATTACGACATCATTGTGGCCGACAACTAGAGTTTCTATTAAGACTAAGGGATTTAAGGTAAATAAAAACCACCGCCAGTTTCCTTTTTGGGCAGGGCAATTATGGATACTATTTGGAAAGTTTTCTTTAATAATTTTCGATAGTATCCATAATTGCCCTGCCCAAAAAAGAGCAATAAAGGCTTTCATCCCCCAGAGAGAAAGTTTCAAACTTTGCGTTAGAGTCAGAATTCCGGGAATTAAAGAAAGCATTGTCCAGCCATAGGCATAAGGGGCCGGCGTGTGCACGTTGTGCATGAACCGCAGCCAAACATCATGGACAAAATAAGCGGCTACTTGTTTGTGTGGGTTTTGTTTGTAAAGCCAAACCATTTTGGCGTTGAAGATATAATTGAAAATGTCGTGGGAGAAGAGGGGGTAACCAATTAGTAAAATTAGGGCAATTACTAGCAACGGCCATTTTAAACTTTTAAGCCTTAGCCTTTTTAAGTAAGTATTAGCAGCAAGCAGCAAGCAGCAAGCAGCAAGCAGCATGGATAAAACAATAAATATTATTGTCGAGAGGGGGCGGTTGTAGTAGCCCAAGCTGGTCATTTGCTTTTGAAAAGCAAGATATAGGGGGGTTTTAGATAATGTGAGGTTTAAGTCAACCTGGGAGTAGGAAAAAATGGCGAAGCCAGTAACCAGTAACCAGCAACCAGTAACCAGCAGTTTATTTTTCATATTTTCCGAATAAATCGTAGAGCCTGATTTTTATAACATCTAAGGCCATTAAGATAGAATCTTTTATTGGGTTTACCCTTTTTGTTTCCACGTGTTTCCAAAAAATCGGCACTTCAGCAATTTTGTAGCCGAACTTTTGGGCCAGAAAAAGAATTTCTACATCAACAGCGCCAGTAAAAGCAGTGCTAATTTTTTTAGGCTTATAGACTTGAAGTTTTCTGAAAAGTCTTTTAGCAACTACACCTTTGAACGCCTTAAAGCCGCACTGAGTGTCGGAAATTCCTCGCAAGGCAATTAGTTTAATGCCAAAATTAAAGCCCTTACCCATCAAGTGTCTGTAGAAAGGCTCCTCCTCGCGCTTGGCACCTTTAACTTCCCGGGAACCGATAACGACATCAAAACCTTTTTTAAGATAAGCATGGAGTTTGGCAAACTCGGACAAAGGAGTTGCTTGATCAAAATCAGTAAACAAGATATATTTGCCAGCTGTCTTTTTAACGCCGGTACTTATAGTACCCGCTTTACCCATGTGAGGGTTTTTAATTAAAGTAAAACCTTTATGGTTTTTAGTAAAATTTTCCAAAAGCTTTACTGACCCATCAGTTGAGCCGTCATCAACAATTAAAACCTCCCAGGAATATTTTTGCTTTTTTAAAAAATCGACCACTTCATTAAGCACGCCTTTTTCAAAATTTTCTTTTTCATTGTAGGCAGGAATGACAACCGACAAATAAACGACTTTTTTCTTCATGTGTTTCACCTTTTTATTACAGTATTTATAATGCTTTAGGCAAATTCCAAATTACAAATGACAAATTTCAAATTGAAATTTAGAATTAAAAATTTTGAATTTT
>Ga0180437_10011134_pt1 | contig 10844 bp, 6 predicted proteins | sample SS_ome_4_FD_132410 | JGI IMG/M metagenome (GOLD analysis project Ga0180437, IMG submission 132410) | Hypersaline lake sediment archaeal communities from the Salton Sea, California, USA - SS_3_D_1 metaG | ecosystem: Environmental > Aquatic > Non-marine Saline and Alkaline > Hypersaline > Sediment... | reverse complement strand
GATCGCGAAAGAGAAAAACCTCGAAACCGCGATTCAGGCGCTGGCCATTGCATCTGACCGGGGCGCCGACGCACATCTCGTGCTGGTGGGAGGCGGTCCATGGGAGGACGACTGCCGCCGGGAGGCCGAGCGGAACGGTGTTTCAGAACGTCTCCACATTACCGGATACGTCGAACGAGAAGTAGTTTTCGATTGGCTTGCAGAGGCTGACGTTTTTTGTTTCCCGTCCCTCACTGATACACAGGGAGTTGCGGTGCTCGAAGCAATGGCTTTGGGATGTTCCCCGGTGGCTGTAAGTTCGGGGGCGATCGAAGACGTAATTCGGGATGGAGTCGATGGGTTCATTGTGGAGCCAACGGCAGAGGCGCTTGCCGATAAGCTGACGACGGTGCTCGAAGACGCGGATCTGCGCCAGCGTCTTGCAGGTCAAGCGCGAGCGCGCGCCGAAGAATTCTCTGCCGCCAGAATGGCTGAGCGGCTCGTAGGGGTGTATGAGAAGGCGATGAAGGTTGGGGCGGTGTAGGGGGATTACCCTGTTTATGGAGGCACGAACGGATTATGTGTGGCATCATGGGCTATCTGGGCAGCCGCGATACGGTCGAGGTGCTGCTCGAAGGTTTACGGCGACTGGAATACCGTGGGTACGACTCTGCGGGAGTGGCGGTCGCTGTGGATGGCAAGATCAAACTCGTCAAGTCGAAGGGCAAGATTGCCGATCTCGCAGCACTGCTCGAAAACAATAAGCCGGAAGGGCGCTCTGGCATCGCCCATACTCGTTGGGCAACTCACGGACCGCCTTCGACGAAGAATGCTCACCCCCACATGGATTGCAAAGGACACATTGCGGTCGTCCACAACGGAATCATCGAAAACTACCTGGAGCTGCGCGAGCAGTTGCAGTCTGAGGGACATACGTTCCGCTCAGAAACCGATACGGAGACTTTGGCTCACCTCTTCGAGAAGTACTATAAGGGTGACCTCGAAGCGGCGGTACGCAAGGGGCTGAAAGAAGTAGAAGGCTCGTATGCGGTCGTTGCGATGTCGGACAAGGAGCCCGATCTCCTTATCGCTGCACGTCAGTACAGTCCGCTCATTATCGGACTCGGTGATAAAGGGGAGAATTTCGTCGCATCCGATCCGTCTGCCATTATCTCGTTCACGCGTAGGGCCTATCTCATCGACAATGGCGAGATGGTCATCGCCACCCCAGACAAAGTCCAGATCAATACCCTGAAGGGTGCGCCAGTAAAAAAGTCTGTATTCCACATCAAGTGGGACGCGGAGATGGCAGAAAAGGGTGGCCACAAGCACTTTATGATCAAGGAGATCTTCGAGCAGCCGCATGCGCTGCGTGAGACCATTGGGGACCGCATTGTCGGACGCAACATGGACCTCAATCTCGAAGACCTCAACCTCACAGAAGCTTTTCTGAGACGGGTGAAGAAAATCGCAATCATCGCCTGCGGCACAGCATCGTATGCTGGGATGGCCGGGCAGTACGCCATTGAGAAGCTATGCGATGTCCCCGTCATCGTCGATGTGGCATCCGAACTTCAGCATCGAGAAAGCCTTTTCGACAAGAACACCCTTGGGATCGCCATCAGCCAGTCCGGCGAAACGGCAGACACGCTTCAGGCTATGCGAATGGCGAAGCGCCAAGGGGCAAAGCTGCTGGCCATCACGAATGTCATTGGCAGTTCTGTCGCCCGGGAGGCCGATGGCATAATCTACATCCACGCCGGGCCGGAAATTGGAGTCGCCTCGACGAAAGCGTATACGAGCCAAATCATGGCCACGCTTCTGTTCTGCATGCATCTGGCTCGCGTTCGGGAAACGGTGAAGCCTCAGAAAGTGCGCCGCTTGCTTCGCGGGATCAAACAGCTTCCCGATTTGGCGGAGGCTGCACTCAAAGAATCCGGTCATATCGAGAAATTGGCGAAGAAGTACAAGAATATCATGCGCTATCTCTACCTAGGCCGCGGAGCTCACTACAGCTCGGCCATGGAAGGCGCGCTGAAACTGAAAGAGATTGCCTACCTGGATGCAGAGGGATATGCAGCCGGCGAAATGAAACACGGCCCGCTTGCGTTGGTAACCGATGAGGTGGCCGTGCTGTCCGCCGTCATTGCGGGTCCACACTATGAGAAATCGCTGGGCAATCTCCAGGAGATTCGGGCGCGAAGCGGCAAGGTGATCGCTGTCGCAAATGAGGACGACAAAGAGATCAAGAAGTACGCGGACGACGTTATCCGAATCCCGAAAACGGAGGAGATCCTCTCGCCCGTCCTTGCCGGGATTCCGATGCAGCTCTATGCCTACTACGTCGCTGACCTCTGGAATCGCGAGATCGACCAGCCGCGTAATTTGGCCAAGAGCGTAACTGTCGAATAAGAGATATACTCCTATGCCCGACCCGCCGGGAGCGGGTCGGGCACCACCTGAGCGGTTCAACGAACATGTGCTGCCGCCACCCGATGCACTTCCAACGTCACCTGGCGGCAGGAGGAGGGTCACGTGGATCCGCATCGGACGGCTGAGGGGCACGCAAGGTGGGACCATAGTCGATTCGCACGCATGGCCCTCATTTGGCTCGTTTTTTCCAGCGGTGTTGCCGTCATGGGCCTCGAGATGTCCGCCTCACGCCTCATTGCCCCCTATTTTGGGAGCACCCTCTCGGTCTGGACCAGCCTCATCGGCCTCGTTCTCATCTTCCTGACGGCCGGCTACCATGTCGGAGGTGCTCTTGCAGATTGCTATGCCTCTCGCAATCTTCTCGGAGGCATAGTCATTGCCGCCGGCGTTCTCACGATTGTGGTGCCGATTGCCGGCAAGCCCATTCTCGAAGCGGCATGGGGCCTCATGCCGAGAATAGGATTGCTCGGAGCTTCTCTGGTGGGAACGTTCACGCTTTTCTCTGTTCCGATGGTTCTGCTTGGATGCGTCTGCCCTTTTGCCATGAAGCTCAGCATCCGAGACCTCGGGCGAACCGGGCGGACCTCAGCGAGGATCTACGCCGTGTCGGCCCTCGGCAGCGTGATAGGCACTTTCCTTCCCGCACTCCTCATGATCGATCTCCTGGGCGTACGGCGGTCGATTATGGTCTTCGGCGTTATATTGATCCTGGCCGGTATTCTCTTCATTGGGCGACTTCGAGCCTTGCCGTTTCTCACTCTCGCACTGCTCCTCTTCGTGCCTCTTCCCCCCTTGCTCGCAACTCAAGGCGTAATCGCTCAGGAGGAATCTCCATACAATTTTCTTCAAGTTGTAAAGGCCGGCGATACACGAATTCTAGTCGTCGACTGGGGTGCTTTCTCGCTCTACACACCCGGCCGGTTTCGCACGCATCAGTACTTCGATTATCTGCTTCTCGCGCCACTTATGCGGCCGCAGAATCCTAACACCTGGTTGAGCGACGTGCTAATCGTGGGGCTTGGCTCCGGAACGGCATCGAAACAGATCACCGAGGCGTACGGCGCACTACACATCGATGGGATTGAGATCGACCCGGAGATCGTAGGACTGGGAATTCAGCACTTCGACATGAACGAGCCAAACCTCAATGTGCACGTCACCGATGGACGGGCATTCCTCGGCTGCAACGATGGCTCATATGATTGGGTCATCGTCGACGCCTACCAAGGCTCTGACATCCCATTTCATCTCATCACTAAGGAGTTCTTTCGACAGGTTCGAGCCCACATGCGGCCGGGCGGCGTTCTCTCCATCAACATCGCCTGGTGGAGCCCGGATGACTCCGAATTGCTGAGGCGCACGGTCGCTACAGTGGAGGCTGTCTTCCCATCCGTCTACGTCGTACAGGGCATATCTGACAAGTCTGGCGCCGTCCTTTTGGCGGGTGGTGATAATTTTTCGCCTAGCCCGATCTCAGGCAACGCTGAAGCGCTTGGACACAAGGGTCTCATCGAAATCGCCAGGGAGGCTCTCGCGACTGGCTATCCGGAGCTGTCTCTAGTTGACGGTATGGGGGCACCACTTACTGATGACAATGCCCCGGTCGACAAGATCGCCGATCGGCTCTACCGAAAAGCCCGAATTGAAGACTACCGAGTCCAGCGAGCCATTGTTTCGCTCGAAGATTAGGTTTTTGGTTCGGTATTAGAAGGCTTGCTTTGCTTGAGGTAACTTAATTTCAGCGGGGTGATTCTATCCACCCCGTGAATAATCTTCTCTTGGGGCAACGAAGATGGCTGGAGGCAGAGATCTTCTGCCGCGATCGCCACGCTGGCTCAATGGATTGATTTGGTCTTCCGGACTCGGAGCGGCGGCAGTTCTCATCTGGCAGGCGCTATTCTACGACGCAGAACCAAGTTGCATTCCTCTCGGTTTAGCAGTGGCTGCCCGGCTCCTGGCGTGTTTGACGCTACCCGTCCTACTCGCCGTGGCGTTTGTGGCACGCGCCATCCGCTGGGTGTTTGAATAGACCATTTCCTCTTCCTGACTCAGGTTAGCTCGTTCCCTTTCTCTCCCGAAAGATTTGCTGCATATCGGTAGCATTTTGGCCCTAACACCGGCAACCGCAGCGTTATTTCTGACATTCCGGACACCAGTGCATTCCGCGGCCCCCTGGCATACGCGTTCGCCGGATGCTTGCTCCGCATGCGCGACATGGCTGGCCGGTTCGCTGATAAACCCACATTCGATCTTGAAACCTTCCCGGCTTCCCATAGATGTCTCGGTAGCGCTCGTCTCTTGCGGAGGCGCCGCGGCACTCAATTCCTTCCGCCAGCACTTCTCGAATGGCATGCCAAAGCCGTTCTCGCATCGGGCCGGTCAGGCCTGAAGCGCGGCGACCAGGCCGAAGGCCTGCCCGAAAGCAAATTTCGTCGGCGTAAATCTTGCCGATTCCCGCTACGACGTGCTGATTCATCAGCACATCCTCGAGTTTGGCTTTGCGCCGAGCCAGCGCCTTCGCCAAGTACTCAACGGTGAACTCGTCAGAGAACGGTTCGGGACCGTAGTGCTCGAACTCCGGCATCCGGTCGACGTCGGTTCCCTCGCGAGCAATGAGGGCGCCGAAGGTGCGGGGATCGAAAAACAAGAGACTCAATCCGCCACTCAAAGTTAGTTCTGCAGCCGGAGATTCCTCGAGCGATTGGCGCGAAGATACGAGGCGAACGACCCCTGTCATACCGAGTCGAAAAATGAGCGTTGTGGGCTTCTCACCGTCGAGGATGAGAAAAGGAGCCTTCCCACGCCTTCCGACTTCGGCAACACACCGTCCTTGAATCATCTCCACAAACTCGTCGAGGGATCGATGGAAGCGCCACGTCCGCGGCTGTTCGGCTGCGATACGTATAATTCTCCGGCCTTTGATCTCAGCCTCAAGCTGACAGCGTATAGTTTCAGCTTCCGGAAGTTCAGGCATCGCAAAACCTCTTCAGAAACTGTCCCGAGGAGCGTTCCACTTCTGACAGTCACGCTCCTGCCGCCGGCGATACCCCCCTCTGAGGGTGCCCAGACATTCACGATTGCACTGACGGGACTCAAGCGAAAGCCGGCATCAGCCGATAATAACTATGGCGCTTGCGGGGGAAGCTGTGTCGGAGGGAGGGATGGAGAAAAAGAACTATGTTCCCGGCCGGCGGGAAACCGCGCGCCAGGAATTATTGGCGTCATTTAGCGTTGTTTTCAGCGATCTCCTTTGGACTCGCCGCCCTCTATTGGGCGCCTCTGCGACTGGGTGTCGTCTCCGGGCAGTCGATGGCACCCACGCTTGAGCAGGGGCAGGTTTTTCTTATGCGCCGAGGCCGTCGGATTCACCGCGGCGATATTGTCGTATTGGACATCAGAGGCCAGAAACACATTAAGCGCGTCTACGCCGTGGCCGGCGACAAAGTCTCTGGAATCGATTGGGAGGAAACATCCGGACGGCCCGACTACATTGCCGAAAGCCCGGAACTATCGACTCTTCCCGACCTTCTTCAACGGCAGCCGGCGATCGGACGACTGATCGAGCTAACTGTCCCAGCCGGGCACGTATTTGTTCTCGGCGATGCGCTAACCTGGTCGTACGACAGCCGACACTTCGGGACAGTGCCTATCGAGTCAATCAGCGGTCGGTTCATCCGTTCTCTGTTTCGACTACACGATCCTGGCGCAGGATGTCAGACTGTGCTCGCGCTGGAATCGGAGAAAGCAGGCCCCCTCCCCGAAAATCCTTTATAGACGTTAAGCCCCATATATAGCAGACCACCTCAAGGATGCTTCGCCCTTTGCGCACCAGTATCGGACAACAAAAGTCTGGAACGTTCTTTCCCGATCAGCCAAGTGACTTATCTCACACCTAACTTCGACGTCAGAGAGACGCTTGGAGTGGAAGACCCCATAGGCTTCGTAATAAGTGGACATCAGATTGCCTAATTGCCGCCTAAGGCACAATCAATCTTATAAATACTACTTGCGTAGAACAAAATCGCTTGGTAAAAAAACGAGAGAAAAAAGACAGCCCGGCCCTAGTACTCAACCCCTCAGACGACAGCCACTCAGCAAGGTTCCCAGGGCCGGACCCGGTAGTGCTCTATCGCGCTTTGCCCGAATGGAGATTGGCTACTTACAACCCTAAACCTCTTTCTCCGGATGATCCACATAACCTAAAGTTGCATCCGATCGGCGAGTGGAGAGAGCGTTTGTGCTGCGAGCCGAAGACGCGGAAGCCATCTGCGAATATTATCCTCGGTCAGCTCGTCCGCCAGAGGTGCTATTGCAATCGTCCCAACCATTTCCCCCTTGCTATTCTCCAATGAGACCGCGAGGTTCGCCACACCGACCACTGACTCATTGCACTGAGTCGCGTAGCCCCTCTGTCGCACAGCTTCGATCTCGCAAATGAGCCGTTTGGGAGAAGTGATGCTGTATTCAGTCTCTGGAACAATACCTCGGGTGATATACTCACGGGCAAACCGATCCGATTGTCTAGCAAGAAAGCACTTTCCTGCTCCAGTTGTATGAAATGGGGCGTGGGCCGCGTATTGCGGATGAAAGCAGGGCGTATCCTTCGGTAGAACATAGAGGTAGGGACGAGTCCTCATGCTCGATCGATCCTGCACGGCAATCATCGTAGTGCAACGAGCCCACTCTGCCAGCTTTCCGAGGACGAGCAGCGCCGCTGGATCAAATGAAACCGGCAACAGAGATGGGGCAAAGTGAAGCCAGGCGGCCGCGTTGAAGCGCCAGAGACCATCAACCGGTGCCTGGTAAGCTAAATCCTCTGCTTGCAGCGTCTGAAGAAGCCTCAGTGTCGATGTTTTATGCAGGTTGAGACGGCGACTTAGCGCGCTCAGGCGCGTTCCTTCGGGAGTTGCGACAAGTTCTCTTACCAAAGAAATGGCCCGGACAACAGATCGAACTAGCGAGTCTGACGATTCGAAGCAAGTCGCTATCCTCGTCGATCCAGACTCCTCTAGACCGGGCGACGCGTCTCCCGACCTATCATCAGCCCCATAGTCGCGCATAAGGCGCGAAATATCATCCCGTGTCGCTTTCAACATTGGGACGAAGTGCGCTGGAGGCCTTTCAGAGCGGCCTCGGCGGAAGGAAGTGAGTGTCACGGCCCCGATAGCTATATCTCGTACGTCGCCCAGTGGAACGGCAGCGGAACAGGTTTCTGCCCCATGCCCGACATCGAGGGCGTAACCCCTCACTCTAATTCGCCGAAACTCCCTACGCAGGGCATCTGTATATTCAACATCCGAAGTGCCGAGCATATTTTCGTGCTGCGGGTATAGGGTTTCTCGCTGGTGCTTATGGGCAAGGATGCACTTCCCACCCGCAGAGACTTCAAGGGGTAAATATATCGACACCCGCGCTCCAATTTGGATCGGAGTTTGTGGAGTGGCGAGCATTGCCACAACGGTTTGCTTCCGTGTTTCATCGAGCAGGAGAATCTCGGCTGTACCGCCGGATGCTGACGCAAGACCTTCAAGGGCGCCCTGCGTTTGGGATAGAACGTTCAGCATTTCCTGAGCAGCTCGGTTCGGCCGCAGCCAAGCCGTGGGGTTAAAGGCGTAGCGGCCGTAATCATCATCTTTTGCGATGACATCGAGCGCCATTAACGTGCGCAGAAGGCGAAGCGCCGTTGCGGCACTCATGCGTAGCGCCTCGCTCATCTCGGTTAGATGAAGTCCACCAGAGTGGTGACCCAGGCGATAGAAAAGCTGGAGAGCGCGCCGGACCGCCCTAACCGTCGGAGTATGATGCAAGACGCATTTCGCCGTATTGTGCGCAGCGCGCTGACGGGACACGGCAACCTCGCATTGCGTGAATCTGCTCAGAAAAAGCCAGGCACGACGAAATTTCCCCTTAAGTCAACGCGGTCCTGCCGGACAGTCGGGACAAACAATCGCTTAATGTAATCGCTCGCAAAACCGAACTCGTATTTCAGTTCCTACAATTCAAGTTCGGCCGAGCCATCCACCTCGAAAGTTTCATTGAGTAAGTTACGACCGGCTTGCACCCCTCGGGAGAACGGCTGACCTCCTCCTACAGCCACTACGAACTGACCGGCTTCAATCAGACGCCTTCCCTCGTCATCGATGAGGGAAATCTGCTCGGGATCCAGCGAGAATCGAACGTTTTCGGACTCTCCTGGTTCCAGGTGGATTCTGTGGAATCCCTGGAGCGAACGGATAGGAACCGGATATGAAGCCTCGACGTCGCTGAGGTAGAGCTGAACGACTTCGTCCCCCGCGATCAGACCGGTATTCTTCACGATTACGGAGACGTCTAGGGGATCGCCGGCGACGAGGCATTGCGAGGAGAGACGAAGGTCGGAGTACTGGAAGTCCGTATAGCTCAAACCGTAGCCAAACGGATAAAGGGGTTCGCCGGTGAAATAGCGGTACGTTCGACCGGCCATGCTGTAGTCCTCGAAGGGCGGCAATTGCGACAGCGACTTGTAAAAGGTCACCGGCAACCTCCCACCTGGGCTGAAATCGCCGAACAACGCCTCGGCAATTGCTGTGCCGCCTTCTTCTCCAGGATACCACGCATTGAGAATAGCAGGCACTTGTTCGTCTGCCCAGTTGACGGCTAGAGCGCTACCGGTCATCAATAAGAGCACAACCGGAGTGCCGGTATCACAGACGGCTTGTAGGAGCTTTTCCTGGACGCCGGGAAGGGCGATATGGGGTCGGTCGTCTCCGACCTCGGACTCCCAGGCGTGATCTTCCTCGCTTTCCCAGGCGACCGAATTTCCAAGCACCAAAACGGCCACGTCGGCGGCGCGGGCGGCCTTGCAGGCTTCGTCGAAGCCGATGGTGCTGTCGCTATTCAAATCGCACCCACGTGCGTAGAGTACGCGCGTAGAACCGGCCCTGTTTCTAATGCCCTCAAGCGCGGTCACTTCTCTCGAGGGAGTGCCGGCATAATTCGCCCGCAAGACCTCATTGTCATCCGCGTTATGCCCGATAACGGCAATAGATCGGATATCCTCGCTCAATGGCAGAATCCCCCCAGCGTTCTTCAGGAGAACCATCGACTGACGGGCCGCATCCAATGCCAGCTGCCTGTGCGCATCGCAATCGATGACGCTAACGGGAATCTTCGAATATGGAACCATATCGGGATGGTCGAACATTCCGAGACGAAATCTTGCCGCGAACAAACGCCGTAAAGCCGCGTCGATCTCCGCCTCGGTAATCAGCCCTTGTGCGACGGCATCGGTCAGACTTCCAAACGCCTCACCACAATCTAGATCGCATCCATTCCTCACCGACAAGGCGGCGGCTTCCGAAGATGAGCCCACGACGCGATGGTGCTCATAGATGTCGTTCGTAGCGAGATTATCGGCCACGACAAATCCATCGAAACCCCACTCGCGCCGTAGAATATCGATTAGAAGCCTCTTGCTTGCACAGCACGGTTCGCCATTCAGGCGACTATAGGCCCCCATCACAGAGGCGGCGTTGCCCTTTTGAATACAGGCCTTGAATGCAGGCAAATAAGTCTCCCGCAGATCACGCTCGCTGACGCGGGCGTCGAATTGATGCCGCATCTTCTCCGGTCCGCTATGCACGGCAAAATGCTTTGGCGTGGCGACCAATTTGAGATATTTCCCGTCGGTCCCTTGCAGAGCTCGAACAAATGCAACCGCGGTCTCCGAGGTCAGATAGGGATCCTCGCCATATGTCTCCTGACCCCGTCCCCAACGGGGATCGCGAAAGATGTTGACGTTGGGCGACCAATAAGTCAACCCGGTGTGGGGCTCTAGGACACCGCGGCGCAACACGTCGTGGTGCTTCGCACGGGCCTCGTCCGAGATTGCAGTGCCAATCCGATGCATCATCTCAGGATTCCAGGCGGCGGCCAGGCCAATCGCCTGCGGAAAAACGGTTGCATTCCATGACGAGGCGCAACCGTGCAAGCATTCGTTCCACCACTCGTATGATGGGATACCGAGTTCTGGAATACCTGTGGCCCAGCACAACGAAAGGGAGACATAGCCGCTCCGGGTTCGGTATTCGCGTTCCGCCCTCTCTCCCGGCTTGGAAGAGTTGAACATCTGCGACACCTTCTGCGGGAGCGTCATCCGCAACAGAAGGTCATTCACTCGCTGGTCTATAGGGGCTTCGGGCTTGCGGTAGATGGATTCTCGGCTTTTATCTTCGCTCTGCATCTGACTGACCTCTCCTCGACGGTAACTGCTCGCCTATCATCATTGGCGCGCCATCCTTCAGTATTCACCACCAACGGACGTCGGCTGAACTGACCTGGCCCCGAAGAAGTGGACACATCGTTATGCAGCCTTGACAGTGGACAGCCGCTCGAACTCGACCGGGGCACGGTACCCCAGAGATGAGTGCAACCGCTGTCGGTTGTAGAAGACT
>Ga0180437_10011130_pt1 | contig 10846 bp, 7 predicted proteins | sample SS_ome_4_FD_132410 | JGI IMG/M metagenome (GOLD analysis project Ga0180437, IMG submission 132410) | Hypersaline lake sediment archaeal communities from the Salton Sea, California, USA - SS_3_D_1 metaG | ecosystem: Environmental > Aquatic > Non-marine Saline and Alkaline > Hypersaline > Sediment... | reverse complement strand
GCCAGCACGAAGCCGATGGCCGCGACGCCGCCGGCCTTGCCCGGCGAAAGCCGCCGGCCCTCGCCTATCTTCAAGCCTATGAGCACAAACGTCATCAGGGATTCTTCCGGCTGCGTGACAAACACGGTGCTGAGCAGCCCAAGCGTTATAAGCCCGCTGGGCCCGAGCGCCTTACCGCCGAACAGGCCGAACAATACCGCGACGGGCAGCCAGACGATCTGGACGTAGAACATGCCGAACTCGGCCGTGATCCGCGCGACGGCCAGATACGCCAGCATCGCCAACAGCACGAACGCGAGCGCCAGCGGAAAACTCAGCTCGGCCCAGAAGCACAGGACGATCACCAGCGCCACGAGGGAGATCAGGAACACCCTGCACGCCCAGACGGAATAGCCCTCGGCCTCCGAGCCCCTGCGCCGAAACGTCAGTGCCTGGCTGAGGACGACCGAGTAGTATCGCCGGCCCAGGTACAGCAGCATCAGCGCCAGGGCCAGGCAGCTTGCCGCGCGCTGCCACTGGAAGGTCCCGCCGGTGATGAAGTCCTCCGGGCGGCTGAGCCCCATGTCCAGCAGGAACGCACCGAGCACGGTGGCCAGCGGCTGCGAGATACCGACGGAGAAAGTCACGTCCCTTGCCAGGAAGAAGGCCAGCGCCACGGCCGTCGGCCAGATGGTAGGCCGGCCCATCGTCATCGCGCCCCAGCCGTGGCGAAGATACTTGTACTTGCTCGTAAGAGCCGAAAAGTCGAACCTCAGCGGTATCCGGATAAGCTGATCCGGCCACCACACGTAAAGCCCGTTGACCAGGTGGTAGGCGAAGACCAGCCCCAGCGCCACCCAGAACCATCGCTGCCTGTAGATCGGCTGGGGCTGCGATTCATCAGACCCCAGCATGGAGTCGGCGAAGACGGCTATCGGATAGCGCAGCCGCTCGCGCTTCGACCACTGCGGATGCACGATCAGCGCCAGGGCCACCGACGCCGCGGCGAACAGGAGTATCAGCACCCCCCAGAACGCCAGCGTCTGCGACCACTGGGCCCACGGCACCTGCTCGACGCCGATGGCCTGGTTCTGCTTGCCCAGGCCGGCGACGAAGCCCCGTACCAGCTTCTCGTCCTGTGGGGCCGTCGGCTCGAACCGCCCCTGGTTCACCAGCATCGCTGGCGGAACGTCCTTGAGCAGTTCCTTCTCTTTCCACCCGACCTGGACCTCGTTGAGGTGCAGCGGCATGATGACGATGCGCGTGAAATACCTGAGCAGCCCGTTGCTGGGGATTGAGCAGGCGGCCAGAGTGGCCGCGATGATGACGCACAGCTCGGCCGGGCGCAGGCGGCGCCGTCGGCTGCGGATAACCGAAAGAAAGGGGTTGATCAGCAGCGCCGCCAGGACGAGCGGGCCATAGACGATGATCGGAAATTGGCCGCAGACGAAGCGGTTGAGGCGGCTGACCTGACCGACGTAGTAGCCGCCCGTTGCGATGATCACGGCGCCGATCAGGCCTATGAGGATCGCCCGGAACGTCACTGGTCCGACCCGATCCGCCGGCCGGCCGGACGCCGCCAGGCCGGAGTTGCATGCGTTCCGGCTCGCAACCGGCCGATAACCATTGTGTCATTAAGGCTGTCTACAGGCATTGTCTTCCGCTCGCGGCGCTGCGCAAACACTTATCACAACGCATCTGCCGCGATTTTACCAGAGCAGACGTGCGTCTGGCATCGGGAAAAGCAATCACACGCGTCGCATCGCGTATGGGCGGCGGGGGGGCTTGCTTGGCCATTCTATCACGCTATTTCCGATGAAATGTTGAATTGACTCATTGCCATTGTCGGGTAAACTATACGATGTGCCTGGTAAGCACGGGGCCCCGCACTCAAGAGGGCTGCAGCGCGGAGATAATCTGGCTGTCTCGCTGTCAGCGAAAGGGAGACTCTTATGACGGGACAGACTCGCAGGGCAGTCTCGCGGGCTGTCTGTCTGTTCGCATTGTGCTGGGCGGCGCCCGGCTACGCCAGTCCGCTTTCCTGGTCCGCCCTGACCGTTTACACCGGAACTGACGCCGACCCGAATCCGTCAATTTCGGCCAACGGCGTGGACCTGATCGCCGCCGGTTTTTGCGCTGCTACCGAGGTTGACCCGTCGGTCGTCGGCTATAGCAGCATCGTGAAGTTCGAACTGAGCCCTTCGTACCTGACGGGCTTTGAAGGGATCTCGATCAACGCTTCACCGTCGCTTTCGGGCACACGGCCGTTGGCGATGGTTGTGCCGGGCGACATCACTATCAACGCCCCCTGGAGCCAGTGCGGTGCGAACGGAGTCACCAGCAGCGGCGTGTACCAGGGCCTTACAGGGGGCCCCGGGGGCGTTTGCGGCGGCTATAAGGGAGGCGACAGTTGGCCCGGCAGCGGCCTTCCGGGCGACGGGCCGGGCGGAGGCGGTGGCGGCAATCCGTCGGGAGCCGGCGGCAGCCTCGTCTCGAGCGGCGGCGCCGGCGACGGCAGCAGCGCGAACGTAGCCACGGGCTTCCCGCCCCATCCGGGCAAGTCCGCCGATCCCGTCAGCGACCTGTGGGCAGGCAGCGGCGGCGGCGGGAGCGGCGCCACGTGGAGTCTTCCCAAGTACCGCGGCAGCGGCGCCGGCGGAGCCGGAGCTGTAGGCTTCTTCTGCAGCGTCGATAGTGGAAGCATCGTGGTGGCCAACTCGATCACCCTCGGTGGCGGCAATGGTGGCAGCGGCTCCAAGGGCGGCGGCGGGGGAGGCAGCGGCGGAACGATAATCCTCATGAGCGGCGATCAGGGCAGCGTCACGCTCGCCGGTCAGCTTTCGGCTGACGGCGGCGCCGGCGGATACCTGGCCGGTGGAGGCGCGGGCGGCGAGATAGCTGTCTACTACGGCACGGTGCTTAATGATTTTGCCACCCCGACCGTGGACGGCGGAACGGGGTCCAACGATGGGGACGCCGGCCACTATTACACCGAGGCGCTGTACATCCCCATTCCCGGCGACGCCAACCTGGATGGCACCGTCAATCTTTCGGACTTCACGATACTCAAGGCTCACTTCGGCCAGAGCCCGGCCGACTGGCCCGACGGCGACTTCAACGACGATGACACGGTAAACCTCTCGGACTTTACGATCCTCAAGGCGCACTTTGGCGAAAGCAAGTCTGCGGCGACGGCGCTGCCCGAGCCGGCTTCGCTTTCGCTCCTGGCCTTCGGCGCGCTGATGGCTTTCGGGAGAAAACGGAAGTGAGTCGGCCGTTACGTGACGGTCGATATCAGGCGCTATGCGCTCGTACTGAGCCGGGGAAGTCCCCCTTCTGTACGAACAGTTCCAGGCCCGATCAAAGGCTGCGCGCCGTATCGAAATGATTGCCCTCTTGCGGCGGCGCGGCATATACTACACCGGGCAGGATAACATGACAAACGCACAGGCTCCATTTCCCAGGCCGCGCGAAACAAGCCTTGAGATCGGCGTCAGGGAGGTCTTTGACATGGCGGCGCAGATCGAGAAGGATGCCTGCGCCTTCTACCAGCAGGCCGCGGCGACGCACGGCAGGTCACGATATCGGGATGTCTTTACCGAACTGGCGACCATGGAGCAGGACCACGTCGGGGTTTTCGAGGGCCTGGCGGAGGGCCTTGCCGACCATGAAGCCGCGGGCAAGGCCCAGCAGCGAGGGCAGAACTGGCCCCTCGTGACCAGTCTGCTTGCCTCCGGTATCCAGTCGGACCTGGCTGAGCGATTCACAGGCCGGGAAGGAGACAAGGAAGCCCTCGAAAAGGCGCTCGAATTCGAGAAGGATACGCTTGTCTTCTTTGCTGCGCTTCAGAACGTTGTGGCTTCCCCGGCCGACAAGAAAAAGGTGGGCAAAATCGTCACGGAGGAGCTTGGGCACATCTTCCTGCTGACAAGCAAGCTGGCCACGCTGAAATAGGGATTTCCTTTGCGGGCCGGCGAGTTCAGCCGCGGGTGCAAGGGATGGGTGTTGCCAGGGCCTTCGCGACGTCGGTTGGCTAGGGCGCATCTGCCGGCGGGCCTCGGCCCTGGGCCTGGAGAATCTCCCGCAGAATCCGCGCCGCCTCGCGCCGCGGAAGGGCAGGGCCGTTCCGTGTCAGGTCGAGGATATGCCGTGCGGTGCGTTCGGCCTCGTCGAGCAGGTCCTGCTTCTGGAGGCGATGCAGGCGGACCATCAGGCCGAAGATGCTTTCCGGCTGAATCTTCAACGTTTCCTCCGCGGCGTCGAAGGCGATCTCGGGCCGGCCGGCCTCCAGTGCGTAAGCCAGGAACATCGTCAGCCATAGGATGCGCCCCTCCTCATTGTCCACGGAGACGGACATCTTCACCCGCGCCGCGAACGCGTCATCGGCCGCCTTGGCCACGCCGGCACTGCTGAGCGCGGCGCTGACCTTGGCAAATTCCGGCGGATGTTCGCCGAGCAGCTCGTGAAAGCGGATCAGCGATCGCAGGTAGTCCTCAAAGTCCTTGGCTTCCCTGGCCCTCTGCATCCACCCGGTGTACTTATGTATCCCCTCCTGGAGCGAATCGAAGGTCTGATACTGCCGCAGGCGCTTGGCCATGTCCTCGCCGGTTACCTTGTCCACCGCGTTCGACAGCGCATCCGATTTGGTAGCCCGGCCTGAGCAGGACTCGTCAAGCACCTTGGCGACTATCTCGACCCCGTGTGCGTCGATCAGCCGCCGGGCCTCGACCGTCGCGTAGCAGTAGCGGGCGTGGCTGATCCGGTCTTCCATAGGCAGCCTCGAGCGGATGCAGAAGCTCAGCCCCGGCCAGTAGCGCAGGTTGATCTCGTCCCTGGCCACGTCGTCTTGCGGTTCGTATTCGTCGGCGAAGGCCTTGGCCGCCGCGGGCCCGCGGTAGGTGTTCAGAAGGTGGATAGTCAGGGCGTTGGCAAAACCGTCGCTGAACCAGCGAAAGTACGGATCCGCCGGATTGATCCGCTTGAGGATGCTCAACTCGGCCATCTCGTGCAGCGCCATGCCCGTCGAGGCCTTCTCGAAAAGATAGATTATGCCCTGGCAATAGTCGCGAAGCTGTTCGACCGGCTCGGCCTCCTCCAGAGGCACAGGCAGGCTCAGTGTGGCGTCGAGGTCCGGCCGGGCGCTCCGACTGCCCCAGTAGCCGAAGTACTCGACCTTGTCCGCGGCCTTGTCGTACGTGAAATACGGCAGCGTGCCGCCGAGGCGAAGGTAATCCTTGATTGCCTGCCGGCCGAGCATGTAGATCGTTACGTCCCGCCCGGGGCGCGCCACCCGCAAGCCCAGCAGAACGTGACGCAGCAGCTTGCGATGCTCCGAGACCGTCTTTTCGTCAGCCTTAAGGCCGACGAGGCGATGGATTTCCGGGACGATCTCATCGGCCCGCCCGGCGAGCTTCTCGGCCTCGGCGAAGAACTTCTCCTCGGCCTGAAGGTATTCCAGGAGAACTCCGGCGAGCTCGTCGCGCTGACCTGCCAGCGGCCGCTGAACGTGCAGCGTCACGCCCCGGACGTTCATCGTGACGAACTCGAAGTCGGCGTATTCCTTTGCCGGCTGAGAGGTCGCGGCGGATGAGGGCTGGGTGGCCGCAGGCTCCGCGCCAGATAGCGGAATGGCCAGCGCGGCGTTGACAATCAGCAAGCCCGGCAGGGCCAGTCTCATTGGCAAGCTCCCTTTTCGCCTGCTCATCCGCTCCTCTCTTCTGCTGCTCACCTGCTCTATTCGCCTTCGCCCCGAAGGGGCTGCGGCGAATCGGGGCGACTGGATTCGAACCAGCGACCTCCTGCTCCCAAAGCAGAACCACGAACCCAACATGCCCACCCGGTCTTCCTCATGACTACTTTTCGCCCAACTCCCGCCACGATCACTTCGATCAGCTACATCCCAGTCCCTGGCCTACTACCCAATTTGGCACCATGGCCCACCAATATCTCCGGCTCTCGCCCCGTCACGCCACTCTCCACCAAACGAAATAGGACCTCCAGCACCCAATTCCCTCCCACCATCGCAACACGCTCATCGCCATGCCTTCCTATTATCAACCTACTGTCTTCTTTCCAATCCACAAGTACCTGCTGTGTTCCTTCGCCTACCGCTACCCGCGAACCCCTATGCACCATCTCTCCCCTAAGGTATTGCCACAGCACCTTTTCAAACGGAACGTAGTCCTTTGCCCCCATCACCTGAATTTGCAATGAGTTACACACAATAATCTTGGGAAACACCATCTCTGATACATACCGCATGAAACGCTTCCCTATTCCCCCCCGTCTCCCATACTCTGGATACTTATGCTCCGGGTACTTCGCTTTCGCCAGACCATCCGCCGCACACAGTAACAGCAACAGCGCGCTCTCCCTTCCACCAATCGCTGCCATCCACTTCGCATCGTACAACAACCAACTTACCTCACCACCCGGCAGTCTTACCTTACCAATGCACATATCCCGCTTCCGTCTCCCCCGACCCATTCCACCGACCTCAACACTTACCAAGACTTCCCGCCCTGTCCTTCATACCGACACTATCTTCCTCTGCATTTCTTCCTCGCGCCTCCCTAACAAACCCACCGCCCCCTTCATGTCCAACAGCATCGGGTCTGTATACAAGTTCGCCGTCAATCGCGGGTCACTGTGGCGCATCAACCGTTGCGTAGTGCGCAGGTCCATGCCCTTCATCGCCAAATGTGTCCCGAACATCTTCCTCAGGCTCTTACGGTCAACCTGGCCATGCCTGTTGTCGTACTCAATCCCCGCCCGGACAACATCGCGCATGAAAGTTCTCCGCGTAGGCGACGACTTGAAGATCGGCCCCTTACCCTTACCCCTGATTCTCAGCACTTCCAAGACGTCAGGGGCCAAAGGAAGAACATCGGCCCGCCTCGCCTTCGTGCGACCGGCATCAAGATACAACGTTCCTTCCACCAAGTCCACATCTTCCCCGCGTGGCAAAGTGCGTTCTGGAAAGCGCTTCGCTTGAGTTGAGTGCGCCCGGGAGAAAAGCATCTTGAGCAGCTGAACAGGTGATCAGTTGACCGCAGGTGAGTCCCGGCGCGCCGGGACTCTCCTGCTCTATTCGCCTTCGCCCCGATGGGGCTACGGCGAATCGGGGCGAGAGGCGATTCGTTTGAACCGTTGGAAGCGGTCGCTGCGTACGTTCAGATATTTCTGCATCCGCAAGAGCCGTACATCCTTTGAGTTACAAGCATGATTCGCTCCTTCCCGGTTCCGTATCCGGCCTCGAACCTTGATCCACCCACTTAGGCTTGCGCGTTCGCCTTTCCCACACGTACTGAGAAAAGAGAAACTCCCCATCTTTGTAGGTGATCCTCTGGGTCTGCACGACCGGAGATACCTCTGCATATCTGCGAATCAGAGGTTCGTCCACTAGCCCTTGGGAAAGTATGGCCTCATACGCGAACCGACATATTTGACGGTTCATTGCCTCGACCTTGCTGCATTCTGACAGTTCACCATGGCTGAACCCGTTCTGGGCAAATTGCTCACGTACGGATGAATGACCATAGAGCATCAACTTTGGCGTTACGGGGAACAACAGAACAATCGGGCCACCTTTTCGAATCACGTAAGGCCGCATGTCGTCTTCCGCAACGGATGGGTCGAACCAGACCACCGGGTTGTCGCTTGTCAGGAACGGAATATTCGTCCTGTTATGAAGCGCGCCGATGCCGATCTGCTGCAATAGCTCGCGTACCCCTGTGAACATGTGCACGATGGCATGGATGGATTGATGGGGATTGATTGCGACATCCACATGCTCAAGGATGTCTGCATATCCCTCGGGCTTTGGCGGTAGTCTGCCCGCAGCGCCCAGACGCCGTAGTGAGGCCTTCACGCTCTCAGAGAGTATTGCCTCGCTGGCATCTCGGGCCGCAGGCACACGGGCACGCTGGAGCGCGATGAAGTCAAAGATATCTCCCAGGCAATCGTTGACATTCTCTCGCTGTTCAAGTCGTTTAACAATGCATGGCCACGTCGTTTCAAGCTTTGAGAACAGATCTTCAAGCCTGTCGTGGTCCTTCCCACCTTCAGAAAGTGGCTGGGAATAGTAATACCGATGAAAGCAAACTTTGCCCGGACGTTGATGGATTAGCTGCCCTGGATTGTCCTTCCGGTACAGACATACTTTGCCTTTTGCGTCGCAGAAAGCCTTGAGGTACGCCTTCGGTAGGTAATGATGATGTTTTTTTGTCATCCCGGCTGCCATGGTTTCGCTGTGTGCAACCACGCTGCTCAAGCCCGCAGCTTACCCCAACGGCGAGAGAGCAGAAAGTAGAAAGTAGACCGCAGGTGAGTCCCGGCGTGCCGGGGCTCACCTGCTCTATTCGCCTTCGCCCCGAAGGGGCTGCGGCGAATCGGGGCGACTGGATTCGAACCAGCGACCTCCTGCTCCCAAAGCAGGCGCTCTAAACCAAACTGAGCTACGCCCCGTCTTAACTTTTCAAGGCGATCTCATAACCGGCGACCTGCCCTAAGTGCCGCTCTAAACCAAATCGAAGCGAAGCGCATATCCCTTCGGGACTGAGCGCCGCCGCCGGCGGCGGGCAAGCACGCCCGGCAATGCGGTTATCGGCAGTTTGGATTGTCGCAGGTTTGCGTAAATCGGTCAAGCCCGGCGAGGCGGGGCAGCGGATTTGCAGAATCGCAAGGAATCGCGGGCGGCTTATTGGACGATAACTAACAGGTACAGTGGCGCGTAGGATAACTCACCGGGCCAGGGCAGGGGGGAGTCCGCAGGCCCGGCGGGAGCGGCGAGAATGGCTGGCTCTCAAGGCCAGGGCGAAGCGGCCGAGCAGGCGGCGCCGGCGACTATCAGCGACGAGGATTTTCGCAGGCTGCTCTCCAAGCGCGCGCGGGGCCTGCTGAGGCTTGTGGCGTGGGTGTCGCAGGTGGATCCGGCCAGCGCATCGCTGACGCGCCCGGTGCTGGGAGATCTGCTCTCGCAGGCCACGCAGTTGGAGGAGCTTCTCGACGCGTACGGGGCCGCGACCAATCAAACCTGGCACAAGTTCCGGTCCTTTATGGCGGCGATCAAGCAGTTTTCCGACTTCGACTACGAATTGCTGCACATCCGGCAGGCCAGGCCTTCCTACATGCTGCTGGCGATAGAGGAGGACTTTGCCGACGCCACCGAGCGGGCCATTGCCTTTGCCGGCGAGGTCCTCAAGCGCACCGCCGGCGGAATGGTGGCCGAGAGCGAAACGCTGACCCTTGCCATTCCCGCCCCTGAGGTACCGCCCGGAGCTTACGAGGAGCAACTGCCGCCGGGCCTCCTGCCGCGCGACCGCGAGAGGCGGGCCACAGCGGACGCCGGCGAAGTGGTGACAAACCTTGCGACATCCTTCCTCAGCCTGGCTGCGGAAAGCAAAGCCGTTCACGTGGCCAGCCGGGCCCGCGCCGAGGAATACCCCGAGTGTTTTCCGGACCCCGTCAGCGAAGAGAAGCTCAGGTACCTCCAGCACCGCTTTCACAACCTTCAGTCGCTGTACGACACGTACGTCTCGGACACCAAGCCCGAGAGCCTCGACGCCGACCTGCCCGTGCTCCGGGGGCACATAAGCGTGGTCTTTCATCTCCTGAAGACGGCGACGCTTCTGGCCCACTACTACGAGCGCCACGTGAACCTTAAGTCGGCCGCATTGGTCAACAGCAGCGCGGATGTGGTCACCGCCCGCGAGCTGCTGGACGTGCTGATGAGTTATTCCATCGCCTTTGCCAGCCGGTTCCTGTCCTGCGGTATACAGCTTTGCCAGGGCATGCTGGACAGGTACGCCGAAGTGGGGCGGATCGAGGTGCCTCTGCCGGAGTATCGCGGCTTCCACGTTCGCCCGGCCACGCTCGTCTCGAAGATCGTCACGCACTACGGCAGCAACGTCCGCATGGAGCTGGAGGGCGAAAGCTACGACGCCGGCTCTTCCCTCGAGATGTTCAGAGTCAATGAGAAGATCAACGCCGGCAAGCGCGGCTGGTTGTCCGGGGAGATAGAGCGGCTCGGCCTGGTCCCCTCACGGACGGACAGAGAATTCGCGACGGTCGTGCGAGGCGTTGTGATGGTGCTGGCCGAGTTGGGCAAGGTCGTCATATACGAGCACCCTCTCGCCGTGCAGGACCGCCCGGCGGCCGACGAGGCAAGCCTGCTGGAACAGGTCATTGATGAGATAGCGAGGCTCCAGGCCACGGCAAAGATCGACATCCGTGCGGACCTGACCGTTGCGTTCGTCGGCGACAAGCGAGTGCTCGCCGACATCAAGCTCCTGGCTGAGTCCGGCTACGGCGAGGACAACTTCGGCAACAACATACCGCTGCCGGAGGAACTCGCCTACCTGAGGCGCTGAAAGCGGCGCTCAGGCCGCCATGCCGGCGCGATTCATCTCTTGTAAGTTCCCACCAGTTTGCCTGTCGCCAGGACGCGGCTCTCCATGGCCTTGAGCAGCTCGTCCTTGGTCAGGCCCGGCTTGACGTCGAGCTGGGCGCCGAGCGCGTAGAGCTTGAACTCATAGTGATGTGTGCCGCTGGGAGGCGACGGGCCCCGGTAGCCGATGTTTCCCGACGGCCGGGAGTTCTTCCCTTGAAGCGCCCCGGCCGGTTCCGCGAGGCGCTCCTGCCTGGGTATCGCCTCGTCCAGCGACTTGACCGTGACGGGAATCTTGTAGATGACCCAGTGGACCCACGGTTCCGGGCGCGGCGCGTCGGGGTCGTCCATTATCAGCGCGAGTTCCTTTGTCTTTTCCGGCAGGCCGGACCAGCTCAGCGGCGGCGAGACATCCTGACCATCGGCCGTGTACTTGCGCGGCATGGGCTGGCCTTCGGCGAACGCGGAGGAGGTTACAGT
>Ga0180437_10011128_pt1 | contig 10847 bp, 8 predicted proteins | sample SS_ome_4_FD_132410 | JGI IMG/M metagenome (GOLD analysis project Ga0180437, IMG submission 132410) | Hypersaline lake sediment archaeal communities from the Salton Sea, California, USA - SS_3_D_1 metaG | ecosystem: Environmental > Aquatic > Non-marine Saline and Alkaline > Hypersaline > Sediment... | reverse complement strand
GTTACTTATCAAAGTGAGAATTACATCGGGGTGGACTGTGCAGACGTGCTCGTGGCGGCGTGGGGGAAATGGAGAGACCGGCCGATGAGCAAGAACTACAACGTGGCGATGGTGGTAAGCGAGTGGCCTCGCGTTAAGGAATTCGACCTGCGGGAAGGAAGCAGCAGCGAACAAGTATTGTGGGGCAGCCATATTCAGCCGGGCGATTTCATAGCAGTTCGCTACCCGGGCGGCAGGCAGTACCAACATATCGGGGCGCTTTACGGGGATGCAAATGCGAACGGGATTCTTGACGGCGGTGATATTGTAATCCACGCCGGTCCGGAGCCGCTTCGCTATTCATACCTGAGCAGCGGCAACTTTGACGGGCACGTGGCTGTTGTACGACCCGAGTAAATGATTAATGATGAAGGATCGATGATTATTGGATGGGATACTCGATGCCCGATCCTTGACGAAGAGGCGAGGAATTGGATTGCCGGCAGTTGTGGGTTGGAGCAAGAGTCCATGAGGTAAAAGCAGCTTTATGAGGGTAAGGCAAATGTATTGTGGCTGGTCGATGATAAGAGCGAAAGGATCTGCAATGCGGTGCGTGCTTTTTGTGGTATTGATTGGTTTTACGGCTTCGAGAGCATTGGCAGGGAGTATCGGGTTTGAAGATGTGGTTGTTCTTACAGTTCCCCATGGGCACGGTCTGGGAAGAGTGGTTGTTAATTGCAATGCAGGAGGTTGTGACAGGCCGACTTGTTTTTGGATTGATCCGAACGGACTGTTCTATGTCCCTGAAATAGACTCTACCAACAAAGGCTGGAAGGATATCCGGATACATAAGTTTCGTCCGGATGGAACGGCCATTGAAGTGGTGAATCTCGAAGGGATCACGAGTTTTATCTCGAGCATGCGCACGAGTTCCAACGGGGACATATTTCTTGTTGAAACGGTTATCGGGCTTGCCGAGAGGTATGTTGGTCATTACGACAAGAACGGCAGACTAATTAACCGATTCGGGCCAAATGGGGAAATTACCAAAGCGGATTTCAATGACATAACTTACGCAAAGGAGAGAAAAGAACTGGTGCGTAGAAAGTGTTTTACCTCTGATGCGCCAAGACTGGTAGGTGGCGGCAAAAAGGACACGCTATACGCGGCGCAGAATCTATTCAACGAACACAAACCTAATACCTACCTTTTTAACACTAAATCGGCGATGCTTCTTGAGAGGGTCCTCAAAAACGATAACTTGCCGCAAGAAGTGCTGGGTTACAGAAACACGTTGGCTGAGAGGTTGTCCCTGAAAAGCAGGATTGACGACGAGGACGCCGTGCTTAGAATGAGGAGTGCGTACATTGGTATAATCGGGCCGGATGGGGCATACTATTACCTGCAAAACCATTTTCGACCGCCCAAGCGAATGGAAATCCACAGACTCACTTTCGAACAATAGGCTTCGAGACGGGGCGCCTGCGCACCGGCGGCGCAGCCGGTTAGGTGGTATATGGGGGCTTTTCCGGATGGGCACGCTTCGCAGGCGATGAGTTTTAAGGGGGGCCGCAATCTTTCGAGCGACCGCGTGAGCCTTTTGCTGTTGGCGGACAAGCGCCGGGCAGATTTTTCAGCCCCGCCTGCCGAGGCTAAAGCGTTCGCAGGCGACAGGCAGCACGGGGGTCGTCGGGCAGGAAACGCGAGGGATAAATTGCACAGGTAATTGAATTTTGGGGGCAAGTCTATATACTCAACGGCTTTGAGTGAGAAAGGGATTTTGAATATGGGCCTGAAAGCTTTTTCTAAGGACGTACTCCTCAGCGAAAAAGCCATCGTAATTTACTTTATCCTGATAAAGCTGATTCTGTGTCTGTATCCCTTCGAGTACGGCTATTTTCGGGACGAGTTGTACTATATTGCGCTGAGTGATAATGTGGACTTCGGCTATGTGGATGTTCCGCCGATTGTTCCGTTTCTGCTTGCGGGCGTGCGGTCGGTTCTGGGCACATCATTTTTTTCTTTGCATCTTCTGCCGGCCCTTAGCGGGGCCCTGGTTGTCTGGCTGGTTGCGCTGATGGTTAAGAAGATGGGGGGCAGCCGCGGTGCTATGGTGCTGGCGCTTACCTGCGTGACGCTGGCCCCGGTCTATCTGTGTTTTGAGAACATGTACACGTACGATGTTTTCGACAAGCTGTGCTGGACGCTGATGCTGTACGTGGTGGTCTTGCTTCTGAAGGGCGGCGAGGGGAAATACTGGATATATTTCGGGATAATCGCCGGCATCGGACTGATGACCAAGATTACGATAGCTTTCCTTGGGTTTGGTATATTGTCGGGATTACTGATGAGCAGCCAAAGGAAGCACGTTTTGAGCCGGCAGTTTTGGTTAGGCGGGCTGATAGCTTTGGTGGTTTTCTCTCCTTACATTTTGTGGGAGGTTCGCCAGGGGTTGCCGTCGCTGGAGTACTATGGGAATTACGCCGCCGGCAAGACGTGGCCGGCAACACCGCTTGAATTCATAAAGAATCAGATTGTGATGATGAACTTTCTTGCCTTTGGCGTGTGGTTTTGGGGCCTCTGCTATTTTCTCTTCAGCCGCAGGGCAAAAGAGTTCAGGGCTTTGGGGTATGCATACATCGTCGTGCTGGCAGTCTGCATGATTCTCAAGTTGAAGTTTTACCTGTTGGCGCCGTTCTACACCGTCTTGTTTGCCGGAGGCGCGGTTGCGATTGAGGAATTTTCCCGGAGGCCGAAGTTTGCGTTTCTCACCAAAGCGCCGGCCGCGGCAATACTTCTTCTGGGGCTTGTTCATGTGCCGTTTGTACGACCCGTGGCGCCGATTGACTTTCTTATCGAGCATTCGGGTATGAGCGTATATATGGGAATAAGAGGTGAGCGGTGCAAGCTCGGTCGGCTTCATCAGCATTTTGCGGACAGGTTCGGCTGGGAAGAAATGGCGGCAAGCGTTGCCAAGGCATACTGGAAGCTCAGTGCCCAAGAAAGAGCAAAGGCCTGCGTGCTTGCGGGCAATTATGGAGAGGCCGGAGCCATCTGGGTGTTCGGTGAAAGATGGAACCTTCCCAGACCTGTAAGCGGACACCTGCAGTATTTTATCTGGGGGCCGAGAGGGTATTCGGGCGAGGTGGTGATTTCGATAGGCATCAGCTTGCAGACTCTGGAAGATCATTTCGGCAGCGTAAAGAGGCTCAGCAGCCACAGATGTCTGCTGGCAATGGGCCATGAAAGGGTTTTGTCCGTTTATGTGTGCAGAGACCCCAAGGAACCGCTGGAAGAAATGTGGCCCTGCTTCAAAAATATGGATTAGTGTTGCGTGCCGAACCAGTGACTTGAGAAGTGCTGAAAGAGTGCCGGCCGGCCATCCGTCGTTTTGGGCGATTTGAGCGGCAGGGTCGGCAGGAACTCACGGGCCCGCTCGCGCATCGGGGTCGCATATTTGAACGTCAGAGGCGTTGAGGTTCGTCCGGAGCGGGAATTGCTCACCAGAGGAGTCGGAAAATAGTATGAGGGTAAGGGCATCAGAGGGGCCGAAAGGGTGAGTATAATTTTTTTGAATATTTGCCCTTGACGGGGCCGATGTAAAGTGATAATTGATTGTTGATTTCGGCGTACGAATAAACGTGGGATTTCAATAATGGATTGGAATCCGGTAGGAGTCATTCGATTCGTAAGAATGTTGTGAAGTGTGAAAGGAGGCCACTATGGCAAGGATATTTTTGACCGCGGCGGCAATCGTGACGCTGAACGTGCTGGTGAGCTGTTCGGCGTTTAACAGCGGTTTGGGAACGCAGAGACCGGTGCGTCCGTCCGCCTGGACGGGGGCGGCGCCGGTGGTTGCAGATGCAGGCGAGACGGACCTTGTCGAAAAGGTAGCAGTAGCTCGACAGGCCTACCACGATGCGCTTCTGCAGTTGGCGCAGTACTACCGCAATTCAGGCAACCACATGAAATTGACGTGGGCCGAGAAGGAGCTGTCTTCGCTCAATACGATGCCGCAGTACAGCTATATAATCGAAGCAGTTGTGGCGGGGCCCGATTTGCGGGCGACCGACGTAATCGCGGCGGCGGACAACCTGTATTTGGAAGGTACAGAGCTTGAAAGGAAGGCGGGAATACTTCCGATTAAGAACAAGAATCAACTGCGGCAGGCACTGGATAAGTATAATGAGCTGATCAGGCGTTATCCCACGAGTGACAAGATTGACGACGCGGCCTATCGGGCGGCGAACATCTATGAATATTTCAAGGACTACACGATAGCCCTGTTGTATTATCAAAGGACGTATCAGTGGGATCCTCATACGGTGCTTCCGGCGCGATTTCATGAGGCGCACATTCTGGACCAGCGGCTGCACGAGAGGGACAAGGCCCTGGTGGCTTACGAGGCGGCGCTGGATTCAATTACGATGGAAGAGGAGCATCATAACTGGGTCAAGTTCGCCCGGAGACGGGTGGCGGAGCTGACCAAGACCGCCGAAGGCAGCTGATGCGTGTCGTTGAGCTTTAGGTTTGTGCAGGAAGTTTTCGGGCCTGGGTATACAACAGGCCCGTTTTTTTTGTGCAGTGACAGCGGTGTTGGAATTTGAGACCAGAGTAGCGGGTTTTATCAAATCCGAAAGTCTGTTCGGCGCGGCCGACAGAGTGCTGCTGGCGGTTTCAGGAGGAGCGGACTCGGTCGCGCTATTGCATACGATGCATTCTTTGAAAGCCGAGGGGATTTTCGACGGGCAGCTTCATTGTGCTCATATTAATCATTGCCTGCGAGGTGCCGAGGCGGACCTGGATGAGGAATTCGTCCGTGGCACAGCGGAGCAGTCGAACCTGCCAATCAGCACCAGGCGAGTTGACGTGCGTAAGTTTGCCGAGCAGAAGAGACTGTCGATTGAGACGGCGGGGCGGCAATTGCGCACCGAGGCGCTGCTGGAGATAGCACAGCAGTGCGGCTGCAAGTGCGTGGCGACGGGGCATCAGAAAAATGACAATGCCGAGACGCTCATTCAACGGCTGGCGCGCGGTACGGGCTTTCGCGGTCTGGGCGGCATCCGGCCGGTGCGAGAGTTGGGCGGGGGCATTCGGTTTGTCCGTCCGCTGCTGTGCGTCACGCGAGATGAGATTATCGAGTATCTGCGCGCTCGAAATCTGAAATGGCGTGTTGACCGGACGAATTTTGACTGCACTTACAGGCGAAACTTCATCCGGCACCGAGTGCTGCCGGTCCTGCAAGAGGATTGCAGCGGTTCTGTTGCAGAAAAGTTATCCGAGCTTGCCGCCGGCGCCCGCCGATTCTACGATTCGCTCAGTGACTGCGCGAATGCGGCTTGGGCGGAATCGGCGGACTGCTGCGGCGATGAGGTGACATTGGATTTGAAGAAGTTCTCGATGCAGCACCCGGCTGTCCAGGTGGAGCTTGTTCGGCGCTGCCTGGTCCAAATAGGCAGCGGGGAGCGGGACCTGACACAGCGGCACTATGAGGGTGTATTGCGATTGGCTCAGCAAAACGTTGGTGGCAGCCGAATTGCTTTGCCGAACGGCTTTATTGCGCGGCGCGAATACGGGAAAATGGTTTTCAGCCGGACCAATGAGAAGGCTGAGGCCTCGAGGTGGCAACGTGAGAGTATTGAACTGAGGGTTCCGGGAAAAACAACATTCGGCCCGTACTTGATTGAGGCTTCTTTTGTTGATTCGGACAAAGATGATCTGGGCGGGTGGAATATGGATTCCTGCTTGCGCAGGAATGACAAGGTAGGGATCAATAACAAGGTCGGGAGGAATGACAGAGCAAGCGCACATGCGGTGGCAGGGCGGGCTAATTATGTCGAGCGGTTTGATTTTCAGAAGGTGACTTTGCCGTTAGTGGTTCGTGGTCGGCAGGCCGGCGACCGTTTTCGGCCTTTGGGTCTGGCCGGTCAGAAAAAGGTGGGCAAGTTTCTCACAAGCGCGAAAGTGCCGCCGGAGCTGCGCGACAAAGTGCTTATTATTGCCGACAGAGAGAAGGTTATCTGGGTCTGGCCGATAAGAATGAGCGAGCAGGCGAAAGTTGACAGAGAGACACACAAGATTTTACAATTGAGAATAACAGATAAACATAGGCCTAACCGGCAGAAACAGGAGTGAAAAGAATGAGTACAAAGTTTCACAGACGTCGGGAGTTTTTGAAGGGGGCGGGGCTGGCATTCGGGTCGGTGGTTCTTTCGGGATGCGGCGGGGCGGCGTCTCTCTTTGCCGCCGCTCAAAGGAAGAAGCCGAATATCTTGTTTGCGATTGCGGACGACTGGTCGTGGCCGCACGCGAGCATAGTCGGCGACAAAGTGGTAAAGACGCCGACGTTTGACCGCGTAGCGGGCGAGGGCGTGATGTTCACCAATGCCTTTGTCAGCTCGCCGTCGTGTACGCCTTCGCGGGGGGCGATTCTGACGGGGCAGTGGCACTGGCGGCTGGAAGATGGGGGCAATCTGTTCGGCACGCTGCCGGCCAAGTTCACCGTGTATACGGACTTGTTGGAACAGGCTGGCTATCATGTCGGCTATATGCGCAAAGGCTGGTCGCCGGGACAATACAAACCGGGAGGGTGGAAGAGGAACCCGGCGGGCAAACGCTACAAGAACTTCGCAGAATTCATGCAGCAGCGCGAGCCGGACAAACCTTTTTGCTTTTGGTTTGGCAGCAGCGACCCGCACCGCAGTTACGAATGGCAGTCGGGGATAAAAAGCGGGATGAAGCTAAAGGACGTGAAAGTCCCGGCGTGTCTGCCGGATAGCGAAACGGTCCGCACAGATATTTGCGACTATTTCTGGGAGGTGCAGCGGTTCGACCGGCAGGTGGGTGAAATTATCAAAAAGGTTGAAGAGATGGGCGAATTGGATAATACATTGGTGGTCATCACGAGTGACAATGGTATGCCTTTTCCGCGGTGCAAGAGCAATATATATGGTATGGGGACGCACGTTCCGTTGGCCGTTTGCTGGCCCGAAAGAGTCAGGGGCGGCAGGGTGGTCGAGGACTTTGTGAGCCTGACGGATTTGGCGCCGACGTTTCTCGAAGCGGCCGGGCTAAAACCGACCGAAGAAATGACGGCCCGCAGCTTTCTCGATGTGCTGTTGTCGGGTAAATCCGGCCGGGTGGACCCCAAGCGGGACAAGGTCTTCACGGGCAAAGAACGGCACACGCTCTGCCGCCCCGGCAATGCCAGCTATCCAATGCGGGCGATTCGCATGCACGACTTTCTCTATATTCGCAATTTCAGGCCGGAGCTTTGGCCGGCAGGCGACCCCGACCGGCGCGAAGGTTATTGGCCGAAGACACCTTATGCTGACATCGACAACTCACCGACGAAGACTTATATGATGGAGCATCGCGACGAGCCGCAGGTCGCTAAACTGTTCGAGTTGGGCTTTGGTAAACGCCCGGCCGAAGAACTGTATGATTTGCGAAACGACCCCGGCGAACTGAACAACGTCGCCGACGAACCCGAATACGCGAAGGTTAAGAAGAAGCTCGCGGCAACTTTGATGGCCGAATTGAAGGCCACCAACGATCCCCGCGTCATTGGCGGCGCTGACGCCTTCGATAAGTATCGTTTCTATCGGTGAGGATTATTGCAAAGGGGCGAAGTAAGGTCGGCCCGGACGGTATGTTGCTTGATAGCACAACTCCCAGCAAGCCGGACAACGGAATGTTCGTCACTGCTGGCCTTTAGCCGGTACGATGTTAAGCCAAATAAAGGGGTCTGACCCCTTTAATTTCACGCCATAGCCATCGTATGAGAAGGCGTCCTTCACATCCTCATTGTTGTCAACAAGCTGCCTGGTCGAGCCGTGGCCGTCATAGACCAGATACTCAGTGCCGGAAGCGGTCCAATTCCAATGGTCCACATTCCAGGAGCCTGCTGACTCGGTCTGACTGATGACATCGTCGCCGATCGTGTAGGTAACGTCCGGATGGCTGCCCGAAGGCGACCACTCTTCCAGGACCTGCGCATAGCCGGTGTGGTTGTACGAGTCGGTCAGGAAAATCTTGGTCTCTTCGTTTGTCGGATTGCCGCCGTCAAACGTCTCGTAGTAGTAAGACTTTACGCGGATTCCCTGGTCGTTATAGGTGTACTCGGTTACCTCGTTAACATCATATTGGCCGTCGTTGTAGGAGGTAATGGCCCGTTTGAGCCGGTTCTGCAGGTTGTACTCGTAGGTGACGGTCTCAACAAGCGCCTAGGTAGTGGTCACCTTGGTTTCTTTCTCTGTGCACGAGCCGTTGGCGTCGTATTGGTACTCGACCGTCGTATTACCATTAGCCCAGTCCAGGGTGCTTATCTGGTTGTACTGGGTGTCGCCGTAGACTACGGACTCGAGCACGCCCGGGCACAGCAGCATCAAGTAGGCCAGCAGAACCGACATGCAGCGATGATAGAGGCTCAGCGTTATGACGCCTTTGGGATTCTTCTTTTCGGCGTCTCGCAGTCTGGAGGCCCTCTGTGCCAGGGCAGGCGCAAGGAACACAACCGGCACAAGAATAAGCAGCGCAAAGAACAGATACCGGGACCACACAGAGGGCAGACCCATGAAGAAGGCCCTGAACTGGCCGATATCCTTGCTGCCGCCGCCGAGACGATAGTGGCTTACTCCACCATCGCTGCCGGCGTAGGCATATCCGGTACGTGTGCAGAACGCGCCGGTGCGGGGCTACATGGCTTATAAAATTGCCAGGAAAGCGGACTTAATCGGCCCGCAGGGGACAAGGTCGTTGTTATTCGCCAAAAATCGGCATTCTCTCACCTGCAACGGGGTTTTGCAGACTTACAATGCCTTGCGGAAGGCTGCAATAAGACGATGTAAACTTACAATGCTCTGCGGAACTCTGCAAAAGCGTTTTGTAAACTTACAACACCTCTCTGCACGCTCCAATAGGACGATGTAAACTTACATTGTGGCATTACGCTCTGGAATGAGACGATGTAAACCTGCAAAAGGCTTCTGCACTCTGCAATAAGACAATGTAAACTTGCATTATCGTTTTGCACGCTGCAAAACGTCTCTGCAGTGTGCAGAATCGCATTGTAAATTCGCATCGTCGCAATGTAAGTTCACATTGGGACGATGCAGGTCTGCGTCGTGATGATGTAAAAACAGGTTACCGGACGAACCAAGGATTCTTTGGACGGTTGAAGCCGAAGCCCTAACCAACGACACCGAGATCTAGCGATGTGCAATATGAGGGTTAGTCCGAGCATAGTTGCTCGAACGGTGGCTCTCGGTACAAGCGTAAAGGGTGTAGCGGGTCGCTTAATTATGCACACATTTTGATGCTATTATTTTCATCAAACCCCCTACAGGAAATACCTTCTTCCATTTGTCGGCTGATCCAAATACTTCAACAAACTCACGTTTATTTAGAAACCTGCTGTATACTAAAGCAAGGCCTAAGATAACACAAATAAACACAACATACCCCACACACAGCCAGGGTAGCAGTTCGACCGCAGACAGAACAACAATTGCAGCGATGTTAAGCAACAAGTGCACCTCTCCCTGCATTTGTTCACTGGAGAAGTCATGAATTCCTAAAAGGTCTCGCACACGTCCGTCTCCAGTACTAATACGAGGCAACACAAAAGAAACAAATAACCATACGCTGAGGAATGAAAATAGCAGTGTCATGGCTACGATCACCCACAGAAAGACAAACTGAAACGTCCTAACCCTATTGTTACGCATATATCTTCGAGAAGAACATACTCAAGGAATCAGACGACCCATTTTCACTGGTATTTATGCCACTGGTGCATATTCTATCCACAATCCTTCTTGCTTGCAAGCAGGTCAAAAAAAGGTAGTAATGCAAAATGAGCTCATGCACTCACACCTGTGCATCACGGCCCACAACTCCTTTAGTCGATTGTTCTTACTGCTCTAGCGTGACGGTAGCCCCGAAAAAAGGGGCTTACATATGGTATAGGTTTCTACTTGAAAGCAGCTTGGCCTACTATTTGGGCAAAGCGCCCACTTATGAAGCCACATAACGCTTTAACAAGGGCCTCCGTGTGTTCTTTTGCGTGGCAGGTAGGCCAATCGTATTTCACCGTCAAATAAGTTGCACCTGCACTCACCAAAGCCTCGACCAGAACTCTACCTGGCTCTTTGAACAGCCTTCCAGTTCCTAGCGCAGTTACCAACTCCATACCAAAGCCGATTAGAAGCGACAAAATAAGCTCTCCATGTTCAGGATCAACAAACTTTGAAACAAATTTTTCAAAGATGCCCTTCTGTTTAAGACCATATTCGATGAAGCCGATAGCGAAAGCCGTCATGCACGCCCATGCAAACGTCCTAGAAAAGGTTACGGCATAGTATTGCATGCTCCTACTGTGTCCCTCAAGAACGTCTAAAACGGACTCCCCTAGGACCGCAATAACCGCCGCAAGTACTGCTATGGCCGCAGTCTTGACAACTGCGAATCCTGCATCTATTACACCCGCCAAGCCTTTCCCAGAGGTTAGAAATGCCAGAACCGCTAATCCGGCTAGGGCCGCCCCAGCCAGAGCACCGTATAGCGCTCCCTTCCAAGACCTGGTAAAAATGGCCCCTGAAATGGCACCAATTACGGCTCCTATGGCCACCGTTATGGTTATGTTTAGGGCGAGGCTCCACCCGCTTGGATCAATTCCATTCACCGGATTTGCATGACAGTACAGGTACTTGTGCAGTGACTGCGGGTCCTGGGTGTTTCCTGCGAAGGGGTCCATGCGGTTGAATCTGCCGGCGGCGGCGTCGTACCAGCGGGCGCGGAGGTAATACATTGAGGCACTACTGTCGTACATCTCGCCGGTGTAGAGCAGGCTGGTTGCCGCGTTGGCG
>Ga0180437_10011127_pt1 | contig 10847 bp, 14 predicted proteins | sample SS_ome_4_FD_132410 | JGI IMG/M metagenome (GOLD analysis project Ga0180437, IMG submission 132410) | Hypersaline lake sediment archaeal communities from the Salton Sea, California, USA - SS_3_D_1 metaG | ecosystem: Environmental > Aquatic > Non-marine Saline and Alkaline > Hypersaline >... | reverse complement strand
GGTCCGAGTCTTCCCTGACCCCGGACACCCCGCCAGCGCTAGCCTTCCAGGCCCCACGTTTGCGGCGGCTCGCTGCTCCGAGTTCAGCGAGTCCAGCAGCGCCTCGATCCCTGCAGTATCCACGGGCTATTCCTCCTCATCGGGCACGAGCTGCATCGTAACATCGACCCACCTGAAGGCTCCGCCGAGTTCACACTCGATGCCTATTGTGAGCTTGCCCACGTCCTCCGGGTCAGCCTGAATTTTGGGAGGAAGGAGTTTGATTGCGGAGCGCGCCACAGTTGCACAATCTGGGATCCTTGTTGGAACGTTGAACCCAATGCTTCGAAGTTCACCGGCGGATACCCTGGCGCCAAACTTTAGCAGCTTGTGCACAGCCTCAAGTGCCTCCACCCTCTGCTGTGGCCCCGGCTCCCCAGTCACCGTGCCTAGTTTCTGCTGAAGGAAGTTGGAGAGTGTTCCAGCAACCAGGCTGGCTGCCTCATCAAGTATTTTGCCCTTGTTTCTTTTCACAGGCCTACCTCAAGCCCGAGCGCTTCCTCGGGCGCTTGCCCTTCTTCGTTCCTGCTGTCTGGCGCTTCCGGGCTCGCTGCCGCTTCATGGTGGCTCCAGTCGGCCGCAGGAGCTGAAGGAAGATGCCGTTCGGCTGCACGCGCTCGACCTCGAACTCCCATCCCTTCAGCGGGATGACCTCCCCAACCCGAAAGTGGGGCACGTCTTCGGGCACCGCCTTTCCTGAAGCGATGAACACCCGTTGCCCCTTTTCATTCTCCACGTACTCCTCAAGCTTCTTCGTGTCAGGATTCATCGCTTCTTCTCCTCGACCCGCAGGTCACGTGCGATCAGGAGGTCGAGTCGGACCCCCGTCTGCCTTGCATGGATGACTCTCTTGCCGATCCAGTAGTCGATCCACCATCTCGGCCGGCCAAGGGTCATCAGTCGCTCCCTGGCTCTCGCGTAGATGCTGCAGCTCATGTAGTAGCTCCCTCTTCTCATCCTGGTCCAACGTCGGCCAGCACTCGTCGCACTGCCACCACGGCAGGCAGTGGGGACAAAACAGCTCTCCTAGTAGGCTCATAGGCACAGCTCCTCGCCGACGCAAGTCCAGCCTTCTTGCTGCTCCCTCGCGAACATTTCGAGCCTGGGCTCAGAGGAGACAGGCTCTATGATGTTGCGGTAGACCCATCTCGGCTTGGCGCTGTGAACAGGCTTTCCGTCGGCCTCAGTAGGCCGACTGCAGATTCCAACCGAGAGAGGTCTGTCCCCCGTCCGCGGCTTCATTGTCCCCCCGATGCGTCCTAGCAGCAGGTGCTCGTGCAGGCTCTTTGAGTATTGCCCAAGCCCCGGGCGGGCCAATCTGTACTGCCGCTCGTTCCCGTAAGATGAGGACAAGTGCCCCTTGACCCAGACGAAGTCCGTCACGTAGCGGAACCCGAGGGCCTCCATGACCCAGAAGGCGTCAGGCAGGTGGTTCCGCGTGGCCCAGAGCCAAAGGTGGCAACCCGCGTGGTCCGGGCGCCACTCGGGCGACTGGAGCATCACGCGGACGATCTCCTCCTTCGGCAGAAGTGGGTAGTGCCGGTCAGCACCGCGCTTCACCCTCCCTCCTCCCGATTCCTTCCAGGGAGGGTCAGCGACGATGCAGCGGTAGGGCTCGGCGCTCATAGCATCGTGTCTGGCATCGCATGCTTCACGTTGAACCACTCCGAGTCCGCCATCCGAGTAGCGACTTGCTTCCATGTCGCTACTCCTCGGACCTTCGTGTCCTTCAGGTTCCATCCGAAGCCGGTCTTCCGGAAGGCCAGGGAGTACATGGACTCTCCGTACTGCCGCTCGATCTTCGTCTTCGCCTCCACGTACTGAGCGTAGAATGCGGCGAGCGCGTCGGCGAGGGCCTTGACAACGCCATCCCGCGTGTGATTCGGCACGAGGAAGTTCTGCTTGTTCAGCACAGCGTAAGCCGGGTCCTCCTCGCTGCGTTCGAGGAGCGTCGAGGCGAGTCCCTCAACGACCGTGGCCTGGTGTGCCTTCTTTTCAGCCTTCTTGGCCTCCTTGTCGAGGTCGACCGGGGCGGCGGCAGCTTGCTCCTTCTTCTTGCGGGCCGACGGCGCCTTGTACTCGACGAAGTCCTCGACACGAAGGATGCTGCCCTCATCGACTTTGTAGTTGACGCGATCACCAGTGTGGCCGTTGTCACAGATATGGAAGTAGGGGCAGAGCCCGAAGCGGCCCTGGCACGCGAAGTCGTTCTTCCTCCACTTCGTCTCGTCCCCTGCGATCTCTGGTGTCGTCAGCATCTCGTAGAACCGGGTAGCCAGAGGTGTCACGACGTCACCCATGAACCGGGTGACCTCCTTCATGTTGTAGGGCGCCCGCGGGCGGAAGAAGCTCTTCGGCCCAGGGTCCTTGTGCTTGGCAGCGATGCAGAGCTGGACGCCTCGATAGGGCCCATAGGTCGCCTCGTGGCCACCAATCGTGTAGACCCCCACGTAGTACTTTAGCTGGGAGTCCATGCCGTAGCCGACGGTGAGGTCCTGCGTCAGGAACGAGGTGGTCTTGTGGTCACAGATGTGAATTCCTGAGGACACTGGTCCAGGCGGAGGGTGCGACTCGTTGGGCTGCTTGAAGGCAACCAAGAGGTCCGTTCGGCATGCGAGGGGAATCCGGACCTGCTTGCGCCCGACGCGCGTGGGGGGCAGCCAGGCGTGGAGGATCTGCTCGACAGCCCGGGGGCACCACGTCTGCCACTCCTCCTGCTCGAAGAGTTCGAACTCCACCCGGATCATCTTTCGCACCTGCTCCGCAATTCCTGGGGCCCCGGCTTGAGTGACCTTGTCACACGGGACGTAGGTATACTCAGCTCCATGTAGGTAGCGCATCGCCTTACAGGCATGGTAGACCGACCCGAGGGACAGGGCGGGGCTCGTCAAGATTGGCCGCAGGCCGAGAACGTAGGCGCAGTACGCCTTAAACTCGCACGTCGCGAAGTCCCTGATGTGGTGGTGGGCAAACCCGCCCTTCGAGGGGCCCCCGGGGCACCCCTCGATTCCTTCGAGCACGGCATCCACATCCACCCTCGCCTCGTCCGAGGCGAGCTGCACCTCCCCAGGGAGCGTGATGTCTGTCAGCGATGGCAGCTTCTTTTCGTTGTAATCCTTTTTGTGAACCTCTGTGGCCGCCATGGGCTGCGCCGCCGAAGCGGGCACCGGTTCTGCAAGCACCGGCTCCGAGAGGACCTCGACGTTGTTAACAGTGATGCCGGTCGCGTTCTCCGTCATCAGATGTGGAGGCTCGGGTTCTGTGGACTTCGGCTGGGTAGGCAGCTGAAGCTGCGTCGGCATCATCCATTGCATCACCCCGTCGGGTGCCTGGCACAAGAAGAAGACTGCTCCGTCTTCTGGTCGATGGTGCGTGTTCAACACGCGCGTCTCTGTCCCATCTGCAATGAAGGCACTGCCAACATACCCTGGCGTGGGATGCTCTATCGGCATCGGCTCCACGGAGGCCTCCGGCATCGGAGGCATAGGCTCTGGCAGCGGCTGCGGCGGCGGCTCGGTAGCCTCCTCGGCCGGAGGAGAACTCACTGGCGGAGAGCCTGCAGGGTCTGAAGGAGCGGCAGCCGGGGGAGGCGCCTCGACGTCGCCCACAGCGGGAAGAGGCGCAGCAGGCGCCTGCATTGGTGGGGCCTCCGGTGGCACTGCCTCAGCAGGGGCTGCCCCGACGGGTGCCACATCCCCCGTTTTCTCGTCGGTCTTCGAAGAAGACCTGACCTCCACCACGACTTTCCTGTTCTGCACGATGAAGGGGCAGGCGGGGCACAGCTTGTTGATAAGGTCTTCCACCTTGGTTCCAGGCAGGTGGCCGTTTGGGCATTTCGTCCCAAGAGTCCACACACCTTTGCTGTCACAGTGCACACTGAGGGCCTTGCCGCAGCGTGCGGCCATATGGTCTGCTACTGGTTGCTTCGCCACAGGTTCCTCCTACTGCATGTGCGAGAGGCACATGATCAAGATGATGCCGGGAATCAGGAGCCACCTCCACTGGGGAGGCAGGAGACAGAACGTCAAGAGGTCCCAGGAGCTGATGCTTCCCGGGGCCGGAGCAGGGGATTGGGCAGGCGCTCGCCCCCGATGAAAACTGCTAGGCTTTGATGAGGGGCCAAGCGATTGTAAGAAAGACACGTCTCCATCGGCGTTGTAGCCTGCTTCAAGGAGGCGGCCAACGCAGGCCTGCGCTTGCTGCTGATAGTTTGGCCGCCCCCGGTCGCTGACGACGACGACGTCGCAGCCCTCCTTGCCCTCGTCGGTACGAAGCGCACGACCCGAGCGCTGCAGCAACCCAATGGGGGCCTTGCCACAGCCCGCCAGGAGGACCCACCGGAGGCAGGGGATGTCGAGGCCGGTTGCCCAGGCATCGGTTGCCACAGCGACAGGGACTTCAGGGTCAGCCTGCCGCATGCGCTGCGCGAGCTGCTCCCGCTGCGCCTTTGGCATGTCAGAGGTCACGACGGGAAGCGTCTTGCCCAGGGCGCGTCCGATCTCTGCGGCGAGCACACGGGCGTGCTCCTTCGTCCGCGTGAAGACCAACCCCGGGCCAGTAAACTCCGAGATGCGCCGCGTCACCTCCGCTGCGATTTCGGCATTCCGGTCCGAATTCTTAACGATATCGTAGTCATAGGACCCGTTGCCTGCCTTGTTTTGTGCCAAACTTGTCATCGTTTACTGGGCTCCATGAAATCACACAGGAAGTGTGTTGTCAACCAACTTGGAACAAAAAGTGATCACCGTTTACTGAACACCATATTATTATTATTTATTTGTTATGACGACCCCCTGTTAATCAGTAAACTCTGACCGAAGGCTACGTGCGCGCGATCCCCGCGCCGCATGTAGCAGTAGCACTACCTACTTGTGCTCGTAGTCCAGTACGGACACCCGACTGGAAGCCAGGAAGCCCTCCCGCTCCAAGACGGCAATGGAGATGGAGTAGACAGAGGGGCCAAAGAGGCCCACGACGTGAGCATTCCCCGCATCGCAGCGGTCAAGGGGTGTTGCGGACAGGCCGCAGCGAAAGAGCGCTCCGCAGCGCGCCAGGGCGTCTGCGCGGGTTGCTGCCGCTGCGCCATGAACTTCGTCGCAAATGAGGGCGTCGGTCGGCCCGAGGTCCGCATAGGAGACACAGCGGACCCGCCGCGCCGGCAGCCCGAGGACCTCTCGCATCTGAGGAATCAGGTCGGCGAACTTCCGCCCCGTCTGCGCCGCCAGCTCCTGATTCTGAACCACATAGGTCCAGTCATCGAATGGGCCGCAGGCGATGATGCCAGCAGCGATGTAAGTCTTCCCTGCGCCTGTGGGCGCCGTCACGATACTCCGTCCCCAAGGCGCCCTCAGTGCTTCGGCCGCAGCCTCAGCCTGAAACGGCCGCAGGATGCCCGCAGCCTGCAGCTGCGTGGCTCTGGCCGCCTCCTGGAGCACGTCGGGGGGAGGCTGGGTCTCGTGGCACCACGGGAGGGAAAGGATGGCCCCCGACAGAGCCTGCAGGTGCTCTGGGCCGATGCGCAGTGCCACGGCGATCCCCGAGCCTTTGGGGTCCAGTTGACATGCCCATTCCTCTAATATATCCTCAAGATAGTTCAGTTCGTGTTCTGTGCCTGTTACGTCAGCGAAGATGCCGCGCATCTGAAAGTCAATTTGCATGGCGAAGAAGGTCTCCAACATCCAGAACGACAAGGTCACCTTGGCAAACCGGAGGGTCAAGGACGAGGGGTTCATCCAAGATGAGACGGAGCCCGCGGCCGTTCCGCACCCCACGGATCCCAAGCTGATACTCGAGCGCAAGGCCGAAGAGGTACGGCACAAGCCGGTCTGGCATCCTCTGCGAAAGGTGAACGCGCAGACGATGCCCATGGTGAGTCAGACTAACGACAACGAGGTCGGCCACGAGGAATGGAAGCTGATCGCTGCTCTCTATGCCCAAACGGGGCATCGAGGGAAGCTCTCGGAGCTGTCGGGTGTCAGTCGCACGCACATCAGTCACCTCCTCCACTACGGTGTACGTCGCCTCGGCCTCCCACCCATCAAGGAGTACCTCGTCGACCGCATGAAGGTGAACCTCCGGCTGCACAAGGAGGAGCAGGAGAAGGAGGAAGAGGCGTTCCTCACGCACCTCCCGGAACTTCAAAAGGCCATCACGAAGCGAGCCGAGCGAGAAGCTGCTAGCGCCCAGGCCGCTCTTCAAGCAGTGCTCAAGACGAACGACGTTGTCCTCGGCCTCGTACAGAACATTGCGGGCAAGGTGGAAGACGAGGGCATCGAGGCCTACGAGCTGCCTCAGAAGCTCACTGGCCCCTATCTCGAGAAGCTTACAGCCACTGTGGACAAGCTTGCTGCTGCGACAGACAAGGCAGTCCGCCTCAGCCGCCTGACTGCTGGAGAGCCCGAACACAACGTGGCCATGCACGTGGCGCACCTCGTAACCATGCTGGGCCCCGATGAGCTGCGTGAGTATGGGCGCACGGGCGAGCTTCCAACCCGCCTCCGGACAGGCAGCGGCGTCGGCGCCGCTTTTGCTGCGCTGTCGGAGAAGACAGCCCTGAACCTTCAGGACAGCACAGTCATCGACATCGAAGCTGAAGCCGAGGCTGAAGCCGAGGAGGACTCCAACCCCGTTGAGGCGGATGATGGACCAGACGCCTGAGCCCGTCCTGCCTGTCGAGGAGCAGATTGCACTGCAGGCCAAGATGGCCGCCGACCTCATGGCACAGATCGAGGAGGCTCGCCGCTCTCCGCTCGCCCTGTACCAGCTCCTGTTCACTGACGAGTCTGGCAAGCCTGTCGTCATCAAGTTCTTCCACAAGGAGTGGGAGCAGCTGATCCTGAAGAACCGCCTCGTCATGATCCGGGCTGCCCGGGAGCTGACGAAGACGAGCTTCATGCTCGCTGCCGTTCTATGGATGCTTGGGCAGAACATCAACATCCGCATCAAGTGGCTGGGCGAGAACGACATCAGCGCGACGAAGCGCCTCGGTGTCATCCACTCCGTTATCGACAACAGCCCCGTCTACAAGCACGTCTTCCCCCACGTCGTGAAGGTCGGGCGCTCGTCGAAACGGCCGAACAACGTGACGATGCTCAACCTCGAGCGGGGCATCGAAACACCCGAGCCCACCATCGAGGCGCTCGGTGTCACGAGCGCTGGCACCGGAGGCCGCGCGGACCTCATTGTCATGGACGACATCGTCGGTGAGTCGAATAGCATCTTGAAGCCCTCCATGATGCCCAAGGTTTTGAACAAGGTGCAGAGTGACTGGCTCGCAACGCTTGTCGGTGGTGGCCGCGTCTGGAACATCCACTCCCCGTGGCACGAGAACGATGCCAACAACTGGTTGTGGAACAACGCGACCTGGGAATGCCGGGAGTATCACCATGGCAAGCCTGGTGACCCGTACTACTCCATCTTCCCCGAGCGCTGGCCCAGGGCCCGTCTCCTTGAACGGCGCGCCTGGTATGGTGAACTCCACTACGCTCGGGCTTACCTCTGCAAGCTCTTCACAGTAGATACTGTGATCGTGATGCCGCAGCACCTGAGGCGCTACGGCCGCAGCGTCCTTACTCCTGACAAGCTCCAGCGGGCAACGGCCGTCATCTCCATTGACCCGAGTAAGGGCAAGGATGTCCAAAAGGGCAAGACAGCCTACGTTGGTCTCACCGTTCTCCTCTTCGTTGACAACCTGGCAGGGTACAAGCCAGTCCAGTTCGACGAGCAGGGAAATCCATGGCCTCCACCCCCAAACCCGCCCTTTGAGATTTTCACTGTCGAGAGCTACCAGATCAAAGTCTCGACCCGCTTGCAGGTCAAGCTCCTTTGGGAGGTTGCTCGCACCTGGGCAGCGAGCTACATCCTCGTTGAGAACGAGGGCATGCAAACCCTCGCTGAGTGGCTGCAGGAGGAGCAGCGTCAGAACCCCCTCCTCGGCGCCCAAATCATGCCCGTTCAGACGAAAGGCATGGGTAAGGGTGCCCGCCTTCTCGCCATCACACCGCTTCTCGATCGCCCCGAGGGCCAGCCGCCCATCCTGTGGTTCCATCCGGACACCATCAGCACTCGACCCTTACCGCAGAACATCACACTCCCCGACGGCAGCCAGGCCGAGATTCTGCGGGACCTGCGCGAGCAGGTCCTCAGCTTCCCTACTCCCTACATGGACATCCTCGATAGTTGGACACAGGGCGTAAACTGGATCTGGCTCAACCTCGCTCCCAAGCAGCCCGGTGCCGAGCGCAAGACCCGTCTCCGCACGACCGTGATCTCTCTGTAAGAGATTGGCCTACGGGCCCCCTACGACGCTGGAGGCCTTTCACGCTTGCCCGTCAAGACCCACTCCACGAGGTACTGCACGTCGGACCAAGTCTTGACATCCGGCACTTCAATGTGGGTTGGGGCGCCGCTCTTCCGCAAGGTCGCCACGAACCCCACCTCCCCGTCATCGCCCGCGCAGAGAGCCAACTCCAACTGCCGCCTGTCCACCCACCATTTCCACACAAGGCCCAGGGGGAGGGCACTGAAGCGCGCTCTGGCAAACAAGGCCTCGACGTCGATGCCTTCAGCGCTCGACCTCTTGCCAGCCATCACAGGTTCTCCCGCGCACGCTCACAGGCAAATCGCAGAATACGCATCGCGGCCTCTGAGCAGCAAAGAGTCAGCGTTCGAGTAGAAGGTTTGCCTGCTACTTCCTCAATGAACTCGTGCACCGGCTCAAGGACGAACTTTGGCCCACCTCCAATCACTTCCCCCAACCGCCCGTGCATTTCGGCGAGGGCATCGGCGATGTCCTCACGGTTGGAACTCGTTCCCCACTCCGGGTCGTAGCTATCCGACACAGGTCCTGGCATCAGCTTCTCCGCCACACGATGGCCTCGGGGGCCACCAGATTTAGGATTCGTTGTACCACCTTCCAGTCTCCCTTTCCGATCCCGCACCCCATCCCCCAAGGAATGTGGAGTGGGGGCAGGAGGACGGTCCCTGTTAGCGCCGACGGCTCTCCAGCACCGTCGATGACATCCTCCCGCAAGTGCGTGAGCGCCTCCTGCAGAGCCACGTAGTCAACGTGAGCCCCAGGCTTCTCCATCGCTGCAAGGTGCGCCACGTGCAGCCCCCGCTCGACCTCCACAGTCCAATAGGATCCGAGGGGCTGCGCCCGGAAGCGGGCCTTGTAGCCCAAGTACGCCGCGGGCCACCGTCGGCGAATCTGCCCAGCAAGCCCAGCCCCGAACGCGCCCCCCAGGTTGACCACGTGGCAGATGTAGCCCCGAGGGACATCCAGAATGTTCCCGCTTAGCACCCTCACGGCATCATCAGCCCAGGCTCACCCCGCCCGTCCGTCACGAGAACCGGCATGCGCCGGATCACCTGCACGGCCTCAAGCAGGGACTCTCCGATCTCCCTCCGTGAGATCTCCTCCCTTCGGGGGTGCGCCCTGGGCGCAGAGTACAAAGCCATCCCAGGGAACCTCGGGGAGTAGCGGGACAGGAGGTAGTGCTGGATCACTCGCGGCCGGGGCTGGCACTCGAGCCCCCAAGGGTTCCCCTGCCCGTAGCTGTGGTACTCGTCAAGGGTGATCCCACAGCGGAAGCAGACCACACCCTCCGCGTCCCCCCGCAGGATGGCCCGGAACGCTTCATCCCGAACGCGCCCCGTGCGCATCCCCATCAGCTGCTCGTGCGCAAACCACAGGAGCACCCAGCGGTGTGCTGGCTGACTCCCGGGGAACGGCGTTCGATGTATAGGGACAGATTCATGCGGGACGATGACCGGTTGTCTACGAGACATGGTTCTCCCCTTCCCCACTCCCTAACCGCCCCTTCCTGCCTCTTAGTGTAGCGATCAGCTCTGGCTTTGTCAACACCTGATTCGCCTTTCGTAGTAGTGCCTCCTCAGCCTCCTCGAGTGTGCGACCCGTGGCGGCGAGATGCACTGGTTGGTCATGGATGGGGCAGAATCCGTCAATGGTCAGCATGACGATTTGGGTCTTGCAGGCCTCTGTCAGCTTCATCCACGTCTTCAAGTCTTGCTTCGTTAGCACGTAGTGCCTCCAGTGCACGCTTCATGGCAGCCCCGTTGATTCGAGTTGCGATTGTGTCCGGAGCCGTTTCGTGGCGCAGGTGTTGTAGTGCTCCTGCTGCCAGCTCAGCCGCCCGAGCGGCGAGCTGCAAGTAGGTTTCGGTGCTCATCTGTTCTGCTTCGATGGCTGTTGGAACAGCAGCGACGGCGTCGCTAAAGAGGAAGCTCGCTAGCCAGGCGAACTCCTGTTCAGATAGCGGAGTGCCAATACAAGGAGCTGCCTTGTTGAGCATGGCAACGCCGGCTGTGATTCCAGGCTCTACGATCTCAGGCCCAACGCACTCACGCATCTCCAACCGAATCAGAGCGGGTGCCTGCTTCTCCTCAGCAAAGTGCATTAAGGCAGCGCTATACATATCTTGTACGAGCGTTGCCCTGTCATTTAGTTCGAGGAAAGCTTCGGCCCGGCCATTCTTGAGAACGATGTTGCAAGCATCAGCAAAGGCTTCGTCGGGCGGCAGTTCTTCCAGGGCAAGTGCGTACTCGTGTCGTAGAGCGACGATGGTAGCATGCACCTCTTCTCGAGGGATCAGTTCAGAAGGTACAGGGACGTATTGAGTCCTTGTTTCTAGGCACTCCGTTACCTCCCAGTACTGGGGCTCCCGGAGCGCTCGCTTCACTGCCTCTCGCAAATCGGACGCCATCAGTTCAACTGAGGAAGCAAAGCAGCGCGCTGCTTCCAACGCTGCTGCAGGCAAGAGATGCAAACGGCTGAAACAGGGCAGATG
>Ga0180437_10011126_pt1 | contig 10848 bp, 8 predicted proteins | sample SS_ome_4_FD_132410 | JGI IMG/M metagenome (GOLD analysis project Ga0180437, IMG submission 132410) | Hypersaline lake sediment archaeal communities from the Salton Sea, California, USA - SS_3_D_1 metaG | ecosystem: Environmental > Aquatic > Non-marine Saline and Alkaline > Hypersaline > Sediment... | reverse complement strand
CCAGTCACCCCAGGCACCGCGTTCGCTCACGCCCATGAGCAGATCGTAATAGTCCTGCCGGTAGCGGTGAAAGAAGTCGCTCAGATAGAGCAGAGGGAGCGGGATGAGACCCCACTCAACCAGCAACAGCGAAATGAGCAGCCGCCCGATGCGGCCGTTGCCGTCTACAAAGGGATGAATGGCTTCAAACTGGTAATGGATCAAGGCCAAACGCACCAGGGGCGGGTACACGTCATCGCTATGCAGATACTTTTCGAAAGCATCAAGGGCCTCGTGCACGTGGGGCACGGGGGGCGGGACGAACTCTGCCTCATTCAAGGTACAGTTTGGCGGTCCGATCCAGTTCTGGCTGCTGCGGAATTCACCCGGCGTGGCATGTTCACCCCGCACGCCAGCCATGAGTCGTTCGTGGAGTTCGCGGATCAGCCGCAGGCTGACCGGCAAGGTATTCAGCCGTTCCAGTCCATACTCCATCGCGCGCACATAGTTGAGCACCTCTCGTACATCGGATTCCGGCGGCGCAGGTTCCATGCCGGGAAGGGGCAGTTGGCCCACCTCGTAGGCGTACAGGTCGGTGATGTTTGCCTGGGTACCTTCGATGCGCGAAGAGAGCACTGCCTCGCGGCGAACAAAGGGACCGATGAGCAGATGCGGATTGGGCATCGTGCGCCCCACGCCGGCCAGTTTGCTGAGAGCGCGGTCGGCCTGGGAGAGGTTGCGCGAGAGCTCCCAGTCCGCAGGTAGTGTAGGAGGCAACGGATGAGGCAGGAAGGCCCAGTAGGCCGTTTCACCCTGCCCAACCCGTATCAATTGGCCAGAGGGGCTGTGGCGGAAGCGGTCGAGGTTCATTGCGGATCCTATCCTTTGATGGGCAGGCCTTCGATGTGGCGGAGGTTGTCTAGGTTGTCGGGCATTGACATTACTGCCTCCTGGCAAAGTCGTGTTCTTGAGGATTGCGCGAGAGGAAAGAGAAATAGGCGCTCAATAACTGCGTAGAAAGGGGAGCACGATACCTCCCCACGCGGCGTATACCAAACTCGAAAGTGCCATTGGTATCATAGTTGAAATCAATATTCTCATCGGAACAAAGCAGCATATACTTCAAGGCCCTACTTTGATAGTCCGAAATGCGATGATATGGCATTGCTTGAAACTCCCGATGCACCGTCTGATAATACCGTCGAAGCACCTCAAACCGCTTTCGCCATGGCGTGTGAAGCGTTGGAAACCTGATCCCATCAGCGTCGGGCAACGTTATTCGACATGCCCCAGTGTCATTAAAGACAGCCAAATCCAACACTTTCAGAGACATCTGAAACGAGTTCCTAAACTTTGCGAAAGCCTCTCGTCCGGGTTGATCTTCAAAGTAGCTCAGTCGGAAACTTGAAACTTCACTAGGGTGGTCTTTTGCCTGCTCGTACGTCTGAATCCGCACCAAGGTGGCAGTGTCAATACTCCTTTTACCCATAGGCTTGCTACGAATCATCAGATCACAGGGTTGAGCGAGCAGGATGTAGTATCTTCCATCGCCAATTTCGAATATGTCTCCCAAATCCAAAGGTTGATGCGCGGGATTGAGTAGTTCAGCCGCGTCAAACAGCTCGGTATGCCGGATCCGATGAACTTGATCTGAAGGGCAATCTTGTTGCAAGTCCAATGTTTTGATGTCACGAATGGCGCGCATGCGTTCGATATCGCCATATAAAGACACACGCCTCTCAGGAGCAAGAGCCATTGCCCTGAAAGCGTTGTAGCGGAAAAGGTCAAACAGCCTGAACAAGGTATCGGGTTCCCAAACACCTTCTCCTTCGGAAGAACGAATGACGATGTGCTCAAAGTCGTAAACGCCGATATCGTTCATGTGCTGTTGTGCTTTTTCGCTTGCTTGCTTGGTCACATCTGTGACCTGCCTGGACAACCGCTCGCGCGCATAGTTCAAGACAGTCATCTTTAAGCCATCGGCAAACTCCATAGGGTCGCCGCGAAGCCTATCCTTGGATAGGGGTAGGAATTGGTCCAGACTCAGTCCCATCTCGTCTGCAACCGCCCTCGCCGTTGACAATTCTGCATCCTTGCTGATCGTTTGAGTGAGCAGGCCACAAATCACATGGCCCTCACCATACGTCCCCAATGTTTGCTGCAGAAGGGTCATGCCGGCGCTATCCGACCGACCGGCAAGGCGCAAATCCTGATCAAAAAGACACAGTACCCCGTGGTCACCCTGGGCTTCTGCCAGAATGCTCTCCCGATTCTGGTCCCAATCGTCGGGGCCGATGGCAACAAACACATCTTCGGGAATGAGATTTTTCAGAAGCGAAAGGTCCCTCACATCGGCAGGCAATTCTTTATACCCTGTCGTCGCCGCAAGTTCGTTCAGGATTGCCAATCTCATGTCCGGGGCTGCATCAGACCAGAAAGCCTCCAACCGGCGAGTCCAGATATTCTCCTTTGCATCAAGAACCTTCCGAGGTATTAGCTGACTGTATTCGCTCTCTCGTTTTGAACGAGCTACCTGGAATAGGGCAACTGCATCCTGGTAGTGGGAATCAGCAGCAGCATAGAAATCGTCAACAGATACCACCTTTCGTATCCCTATCCCAACCAAGATCTGTCTGACTATTTCCCGAACTGCAACGCTCTCTTCATCCATTGTGTAACGCTCCCGTAAAGTCAATGCGGAAAATGTAGCGACGCTCGAACTGGTTCCTGTCAGGCAGTAGGGATATCTGGCAATTGCTCACATCAAGCAGTTGACGGTTGATGAAAAGGCCCAGCCCGCGTCCCGTTCCCTTGGGTTTAGTGGTGACAAATGGCTGAAACAGTTGATGCTCTACGGAAGGGGAAACGCCGCGCCCGGTATCATACACCTCTACGAAAGGTTCTTGAATCCTCACGACGATCTTGGCTTCCTTAATGGTCGCTTTGCGCAAGTCTTCTTGGAGCCAGTACTCGGAATTCAGGAGGAGATTATCAATGACTTGCGTGAGTTTCCCTCTGTTCAACAGAATCGTAAAATCCTTGTGCGGCTCCTCGATCACCAGGCTGATGCTATTCCGCCCAAAGCGCTCCCTGTAAAATTCTTGGACTTCCCTGAAAAAGACCATCATTGAGATCTCTTCCCGCTGTTCGCGCACATACCGCAAAGAAGGGTCAAGGTGGCTCAACTGTCTTCTGAATCCTGCTATCGTGGTGTGAACGAATTCAGTATAGGCCAGAACTTGAGGATCGACGGACTGGTTGGCTCTAAGTTTTGTCACAAGGTTCGTGGTTCTCGCAGCCAATCCGTCGGTGATGATCTTCATCTCGTGAGAGAGCGCCTCCGCCGTGATTCCTAGCCCAGCCAATTCCGAGAACTGCGCAAGTTGGTCACGCAAATACTCCAGATCCGGTTGGATGACATCGGCAATGCTGCCGAGTTTCCTGGTCTCAGACAGGATTGCTTCGACCTGCTTCAGGATGAATTTTGCTTCTAATAGTGTTTGGTTGATCTCTTGCAGCAACAGCGCGCCCCGTCGCTCCTCCTCGGTGTGGAGTATGGGGGAAGAAACTACTTCTTCTGTGGTTTTCTCTACACGTCGGGAGACTTCTTCCAGTTTCCGATGCGTGGCGACGACCTGGTGGGCCAAATCCTGAGATTGGGCTCCTGCACTTCTCATTTGCGTGAAGAGCGTGTCAACTTCTTGAGAGGTGATGTCCGAGTCTTGTTCTGCTTTCAACTTCCGGTATTCGATATATCCGCGTCGTAATGTCTCGTTGATACCGGTCACAGTTCTAACCACTTCCTCCATCAACAAGTAAAAATTACGCGAATAAGCGTTCTTCACAAAATACTCTCTATCTGTGGTCTCTTCTAACCGGCTATTGTGTGTAGCCGTTAGGGCTACATAGCCAATCACATTTTTGGGTCTCAATCCGTAATAAGAAGCCCCACTCGTCCAGGCTTCGCCCAGACCAAGCCAATCATTGCCGGCCAACCCAAAAGGTCGAATGCCAAAACCATCCCGAAACACGCGCACACCCATGTGCCTATCCAAAAACTTACGGTATTCCCTTATAGTGCTAAAAATTTCGGTAAGACTGAGATCGGCTTCCCGACGGGGAAAAACGTACATTTCGCCTTCAAAAGGTCCTGGGTTAGCTACGGTTCCTTTTTCATCATCTTCAAGGCTATAAGCACTCATCGCAGATTCCCCCACTAACTCTACTTTCCCGAGATCGGCCAGTTCAATCTGATGCTCAAAAGACAAAAACCAACCTGGCTTGTCTTCCCACGTGAGAGCCGGAGACACCGTCTGATTCTTTGACGATAAGAAGGCATAAAAATCGGCCCCTTTGTCAACCGCAATCAGTTCTTGATATTGCCGGAGTACATCTTGCCCTTGACCTGCGGCCTGCAAAAACGTCGGCCGGTACTTGCCGCTTACACACAGGTTTTGTCCATCGAAAAGGAACTCTATTTGCAAATCTGCAACGTCCAGAACTGATTGCGAGATCTTGTCCAGGTCTACCCTTTTGCCATCAATTTCCAGGAAAACCTCAAATGGACGAAGCGACTCGAAGGGCGAAATAAGCTGTGAAAGTTGGTTCACCAACTCATTTTGAGCGCCGCCACTCCACACTTCAGGCGCTCTCAAGCCCGAAATCAACAACATGGTACCTCTACGAGAACTCTCGGACTCGGCAATATAAGCAGGCACTTTCGAAAGCAGCTTATCCTTGAAATCTCCCCAATCTACACCGACATAGAATTCAACACCGGTCTTGTCTTTTGTGCTCCAAAGCTCCAAGTAACGTCCGAGACGCTGCGTGCCTAAGCGGCCTAACCCTTTATCGCCAATGGGCGTTCTGCCTTTGGCGGTCGTCTGGCCTTTCCGCTTCATCTCGCGCTTGGGAGAACGGGAAATGGTCAGCCAGCCAGTCTTGATCTCATCCCAGCCCATACCTATGCCATCGTCTTCGACAAGGACATACCCTTTCGCATCTGGGAATATGGGACTTTGGTCACCAACTACTGCTCCCGTCTGTACAACAATGTTGGCGTAGGTAGCGTCCGCGTCATACGAATTCTTCACAAGCTCGACCAGGGCTTGCACCTCATCAGAAATCAGCATCTCACCTAGCTGGTAAACCACCGAGGCGTCAATTTCAAACTCGTACTGGGCTTGGGGCTGTTTGTTTGCCATCAGCTTTCATCCTGTTTTCTGAAAACTAGAATGTGCTCTTTGCGCATCATACCGGCGCGCTGGTTGCGAGCCGCCATACGACGATAGAGAATTTGGCGATTGAACCGCTTGATTAGCTTAACATCTCGTAGTTTCAGGAGTTCTTCCAAAACCTTGTCCGTTGGAATCTCCTCGCCCCCAACGTGGCGATTACCAACAATCCATATGAGATAGGCGTTGGGTCGCATTATTTCGACAATTGGGGCAAGGGTTTTATCTAGATCCAATAAGAACGATGTTACACGTGCTGGACGATCTTTGGGTAAATCCCCCAGTTTTTCAATCGTTGTTGCGTAGGTGGGTGAGTGTTCTGCCAGGTGCATTATCGCTGGTTCTAGTTTTACCAGAGTTCCCCCACCCAAGCTTCTGCGATCAATCTCCTGGGTAGTTCGCAACCAATCACCTTTGACAGCGTTCGCATCAATGTCGGCTAGGTCAATCCACTGAAGCGGAAGATAGGAAAACTGCCCATACGGAACAGTACTAAGATTATCACCATAAGGAGGGGAAGTAATCAACAAATCATACTGGTCTGCACCGTTGGGCGGGAATATCTTCGCGGACGAATCCTGTGAATAGATAGCAAGCTGGCCTTTATAAGTATTCCCATCTATGTGCTCTTGCAAGGCGCATTTGAAACCCTTCAAGTCTTCAAGGTTTTGTGAGACAACCGCTTGGAACACTTCAACCGCCGATAGACTTCTGGATTCAAGCTCATCGGCCGGCCGAATATGCAGCTTGTAGGTCGAGGTGCGAGAATTGCTTGTCAGGCGCACAGTTTCAGCTAACGCCACCCAGAAAAAGCGTCGCACCCACAACTCACCTTCTGCCCTGATTGCACGGCGGATTTTGCTCAGTTCAATCTTTACATGCAACTGGAACCACTTGTCAATGTTGGGGAAATCAGCTTCAACACCCGTCAAGGTATCCGCAGTAATTGCGGAGAAAACCCGCTTCTTGCTCTCCTCAAGCACCTGCTCATCGAACGGTCCTGCTTTTGTACGTGAGACCAACACGGCCAAAGGGTTGATGTCCTGTCCCGTGAAGTTAAGGCCAAATGACATACAGCTTGTCATAGTCGTCGCCGCTCCCACGAAGGGGTCAAGAACATTATCGATGCCAGTCTGTGACTCGTAAACTACTTTGACAAGTTCGCGTTGTATCTCGGGCACCATCATGGCGGGATACTGCATATAGGCGTGCATATTCTCCCGTGGATCCCGATCCACTGAGGCCCAGAACTTGTCAGGGTAGCTATCAATACATCTCTCAATCTTGCTGTCCACTGCCTGTAGCTGTTTGTCTTCCATAAAACACTCTTTTCAGAAAACCCTACGCAGGTTTCCGTATCCAGGCCAACCGCAATCAAACGACAAGAGCCATTCCGATCAGAGACAGATCTGGCACTAACACCAGCCCTTGCTCCATCCCTACCAGATCAGTGCGGCGGCGCTCCAACAGCTCGCGCTGCTTGGCCTGGCGGATGTTCTCAATGGCGATCTGGGCCACAGCCATCTCTTGCTGACAGTAGTAGCGCTCGACCTTTTTGCGCTCTTCGGCCAGGCGTTCGGCGTGGGCCAGTTGCGCCTCGCTAAAGCAATCGGCGGCCTGGGCCTCGGCCAGTTGGCGGGCCTGGGCTTGCAGGACGGGAAGGTCCGGTCCAGAAACCAGGTTTTTTGCCGTCTGAGCAGATGGATCGTTGCTTTCAAGGCGTCCTGAGATGTGAAAGGATATCTTATCAACCGAAAAACCTGGTTTCTGATCCCTGTTATGAAAAGTGTCCGGTAGAGAGCGTTGGGCACTGGGATACGTGACTTCCAAATTATCAAAGCTCTGTGTTCTCCGGGTCTCTGGCTGGCGCGCTTTTTCGTTCAGAAACTCGAAAGGCCATAGTACGGGGCGCGCCGCTCTAGATCGTCTTTTAGACGCTGTACTCGTCGGATAATCTGAAGCTTCTCTGTAGGAGATAACCCTGACTCTTCCAACTGATCCCGCAACCAGCGAGGCCGAATGGCAAAAACTTCTTCGTCGGTCAGCGACTCGCCCACGTACAATTTGATGAATACGGCCTCCATGTCGAGCGGAGGTAGCCCCAACGCTTTGCGATCGTAGGGGTTGGTCAGGTCAATACTCACATCACCCTCCATCTATGAGGAGTTGGCTCTTTCAGCACGGAGGTTCGAGCCTGCAATGACTTTGGGTCGCCCCGCAATCTATCTTTTTGGCTGGCTGCGCTTGTAACGAGACACCAGGTCAAGCGGCTTTTTTGAGAACCCTAGCGGTGGGCCGGTTCGTTGATACGCCTCCTGATAGCCCGCCGAGTCAATAGCCATTTCGTCAACCAAGCCCGCCTCAAACAGTTGGCCGATGAGATCATAAGCTCCGGGGTCGCGCAGGTCGCACAACCGTCCAACCACCGATGTCCAGATTTGCGGATCATCCACGGCCTCTTTGAGCGCCTCATAGCTCTCGTAGGCCTGCCAGTCCAGATTGGGATCAGGAAGCAGGCTGCGCAAAAAGGCTGTGACACGGTCACAAGTTTCGGGATAACGGTGGGCAATGATCATCATGACCCGGCAGGCCACTGCGCGCGGATACCATTCCACCGTTTTGTCGGCGGCGACGGCTTCCAGCATATCGAGCGCGGCCGGGCCGAATTTCTCCAGCGCGTCGTCGGCCAGCCAATCGGCCAGGTCGTGGCCCCGGGGTGCGCTGATGGCCCGTTGCAAGGCCGGCAGCGCCGACTCGGCCCGCAGTTCGCACAGTAGCAGGCCCGCGTGAATCAGCGGCCATCCTTTGTCGGCCTCGACGACCTCGATGAGGTCGGGGACGATCTCTTCTCCACGTTTCAATAAAGCCTGGATCAGTTTCAGGTCGGGGTGGCGCTCTTGTTCGAGCAGTGCGTCAATCAGTTCCGTTGAAAAAGCTCGTTTATAGTCCATGGTTAGCCACTCCTCTGTTCATTTGTTGCATCACCCACTGCCGGGCCAATTCCTCAAGCTCTGCCGGAATGTGCTTCCGGCCAGCTTCGATCAGTAGATCACGCACCCTGGCTTGAGAGAGACCAGCCGATGCAAAGACGTGAGGGTAAAGGTAGTCCTCCAATAAGACCTTGCCATTGATCCAACGCTGAAGTCCATCCCAACTGGCGGCTATGTCCGCGGACATCTGGGCGTAGCGAGCGTCCAGAACCGCTTCGACCTGATCGGCGGATGTCAGGGCAGCTAGCCTCCGTTGCAGGCTTTTGAGCACCTCGGCGTAGGAAACAGGGGGCAGCGGGCCGAAATAGCGCAGAAAGCCCAACTGCTGGTCGAACATGATCCGATCACGCCATTGGGAGATGACCGAGTTGGCGGCCGCATAAAGGGCCAATTCACCTGCCCATTGCTTAAGCACTTGCCGTGTATAGGCCTCATCCAACCAGGATTGAAGATGATCGGCGACAGTCGAAAGTTGACGCACTGCTGCGGCGATGATGGTGGGCTCCAATAGATAGTTCTCGATGCAATAGCGTTGCATGATGACGAGGCGGCTGTGAGGCGCTCGACTGGCTGCCACCTCGTCGTCGGTGGCAAAGTCCCGATCTAACAGGCCATAGCTCAAATCATCTTGCTCCACTTTGCTTTTCACCTTATCTTTGCCCCCAGCCGTTTCAAACTGCAATCGGGGAAACCAAGACGAGAGTATGTTCCGGTCGTTATCGCCTTCGACGTAGATGTTGCGCAAAGCGAGCGTGCGTGTCATGGCTGTGGCTCCCAAGCAAAAACGGCATCCAGAAGGACTAACTCGTGCTCGTAGACGGCACTGGCGACCTCCTCGGAGTGGGTAGTGATAATCAGTTGGGCATCGTGCTCAGCGCACAAATCGGTCAACGCGCGGACCAGCAATCGTTGCCACTGGGGATGCAGGTGGATCTCTGGCTCGTCAATGAGCAGGATGCCGCCCCGGCGGATACGGCGCTGGATCTCGCCCAGCATGAGCAAAATTTGTTTTTCGCCTGAGCTGAGAGCGTCAACACTGAACTGCCGGCCGTTGTCCGCTTTTACCTGAACACGGAATGACTTCTGGTCAATCCCGGCAACGCGCCTTCCCTGTAAGAATCGGTTGATCACCTTGACAAATTGCTGGAACTCGCCGTCTCCGGTTCGGCCCTCGCGCTGTGCCATGAGGTCCCGGTAGTCCATCGCCACCAGGAAACTCTCCAGCGACCCTTTCCACTCTCGGCTATCAGAGAAGCGATAGACCCACTGGTAGCCTTTGGGCTCACCGATGACCTGTCCGACCTGCTTCGGCTGTAGTTCACGCCCTTCTGAGGGAAAATAGAGACAGTTGGGGAAGTCAATCTTGCCCGCTTCGGCTTCCTTGATCTTGGCTGGAATCTGTTCGGCAGGAGAGCCAACATAAGTGATGTTGGGACCACTTGGTTCTGGCCCGCTGGAGATAGCACGCCGGCCACTCAAGTAAGCGATCCCGACCATTTGTTGTGGGTTCCCCACTTCAATGACCAAAGAAGAATAATCAGGGGCGAAGGGCAAGTCTGTCACGACAATCCCAGCTTGAGCCCCGTTGGGGCGCAACCAGGCCGGTTTTTTGCCTTTGACCAATTCCAACAAAGCATAGATCGCTTCCAGGATGGTTGTCTTGCCGGTGCCATTACTGCCAGCGATGACCATGCGTGGCCGGATCTGCCCGGTTGCTTCATCGAGAAAATCCAGGTTGATGTCAGGCAGGCCACGCACGCCGCGCAGATAGAATGATCGTATTCTCATTGATATGTCACCTCATCTCCCTATTTTTTATTCCACTGCCGCCATCCCTACTAATGCCAGATCCGGCACCAGGGTGAGGCGGTGGTCGAGGGCAGCCAGGTCGGCGCGGCGGCGCTCCAAGAGTTCACGCTGCTTGGCCTGGCGGATGTTCTCAATGGCGATCTGGGCCACAGCCATCTCTTGCTGACAGTAGTAACGCTCGATCTTTTTGCGCTCATCGGCCAGGCGTTCGGCGTGGGCCAGTTGCGCCTCGCTGAAACGGTCGGCGGCCTGAGCCTCAGCCAATTGGCGGGCCTGGTCTTGCAGGACGGCAAGGCCCGGTCCAGAAACCCGGTTTTTCCCAAAAACCGGGTTTCTTGTATCCACCCAGTCAGGCGTCAGGTCCAGCAGGGCCTGGGCCAGGCGCGGGTGGGCTTGCCCGGACTCGTCCACAAAGACTGAAACCAGTTCTTGCCGGTCCACGTCGTCGTGGTTGGTCATCCGCAGGCGATAGACGGCCCACAAGCCAGGGCCGTCTGGGAGCGACACGCCAGCGGGCAGGACCTCCGGGCGCAGGCGCAGTTGCGCCATGGCGGGCCTCCGGTCGCCACCCAGTTCCCCCAGGATGCGTTGGATGACCGGGTGGTTGAGATGCAGGTAGGTCAGGCCGTCGTCAGCCACGGCCCGCTCCCGGTCAAAGACCACGTCAGAATAGCGGGTTTTTGCACCATCCGTGTCGGGCAGATCAAAGTAATACACGCCGGGACGGCGGCTGTACTCGGACAAACCTTGGCCGTGAGCCGACAAATAGCCTTCCAACAGGGCCTTGACCCGCTCCTGGGAAACGGCAACCAGGCGTCCGCGATAGTCCTCCACCT
>Ga0180437_10011124_pt1 | contig 10850 bp, 7 predicted proteins | sample SS_ome_4_FD_132410 | JGI IMG/M metagenome (GOLD analysis project Ga0180437, IMG submission 132410) | Hypersaline lake sediment archaeal communities from the Salton Sea, California, USA - SS_3_D_1 metaG | ecosystem: Environmental > Aquatic > Non-marine Saline and Alkaline > Hypersaline > Sediment... | reverse complement strand
TGCGATGGCTTCATTGGTGTCCTCGCCAAAGACCTGATCGAATCGATCACAGGCCTGTATCAAGGGGTGGGTCTTTGGGATTTCTTTCCTCAAATCAAAAACATTGGCCGCGTTGCCCATAACGGTCGTGGCGCCGGGCAGGAACACAATCGTGAGGAGGGTGAGCGTCAAGAAGACCGCCAAGGGGTACTTGGTTACCACACGAATCCATCTCTTCATGCAAAGCCTCAGGAAGCTCAGTGCAGTAATCTCGGCGATTTGCGGGGAAGATCCGGTCGAGAAAATAGCCGCTCACGAAGGCCTCGGAACGGAATACCTCACCGGATGACCGGGGGATACCACGTCCCCGTTCCATCGGTTCTCATGGTGTCGGGCCGACATCTTCCCCTCCTCCGTATCGGCCTGTCCCCATGTGAAGCACTGTCCGGAACGTCTTGCAGTTACAAAATCGAATTTCGATAGTCCGGCAAGAGTATATCTTATGTATCATAATATGTCAACCAAGCAACACCTTCTGCGGAGGAACGCCGGCCAGAACAACCTGCTTCCGTGGCCGCCGCCAAGTAGCGATTTGTGAGCAATTGTGAAACTTTTGACTTTTCGATCTCTTACTCCACCTTCCGAATTCGGGCGAAAGTTACACTCGGCCCGAGTCAAGAATACGTATATTTCCGGACCAGACCTTCACTCACTCGTCACCGGTCGGAATGGCCTGGATTTGGGGCTTCAGAATGGTGAAGGCTCTGATGCATTCTTCACTTTTCGATTTTTCTCAGGGGTGAAGAATATTTCGGGCGGAAGTTGCACTCGGCGGGAGTCAAGAATACTAGGGTTTCCAAAACAAATCGTTACTCCCGATTGGCCTATCCCCGACTGTGCCATTTTGGTGATGCAAAGTGATTCTGTTCGTAACATCCGCTTGCATTTCATCTAGGTCCGGTAGCCACTCCTCAGTATTTGTTCAAGCTCATCCCAAATCACCTGATCTTGAGCATTCTTTATTTCGGGCATGAAGCCGAATACTGAGTATAGCCGTATCGCTGGAAATCTTACTGTCGCGGTTGTTAAGTATGTCCTTTGGTGTCCCAGTTCTCGCAATCGATTGCATAAGATCGTCATGAGAGGCTTCGACAACCCTTTCCCCCGCATCTCAGGAACAATTGCCAACCAGCCGACGCGACCATGCGCGAGCCCTCGGTAAGAGTTGTTAAACCAGGCAGTCGCCGTCCCTATCGGCCGCTGTCGGCTATCAAACAAAAAGAATTGCCTTTCACCCAAAATGGATGCATCCGAACCAAACTCTTTCGCGAATAGATCGGGAGTAATCTCAAGATGAAGTTCGGATACCGACTGGATTTCATGCCATATACTTTCATCGCCCTCCTGAAACCATCGTATTGAAAAACCTGGCGGCACAGGAAGCTGAGGGATATTTTCGAGATTCTCGCGAATCATTGAAACCGATGAGTATTCTTCCAGAACGCTCACTGCTGAATCCCTTTCCAATAAGGGGGCGAAAACGTGAGCCACACCTCAGACCGTAACGCATTTTTCATGGGTCTAAATGCGGTACCTGGAGATCCAGACGCAAACTTGCTGTCTCGTTTCTCACGATTATAGCTCCTACACCTCCCCTCAATCAATAGCTTTGTTGCGAGCAGAGCATGAAAGAACTCTCTATTCAAAAGTCTATTCCTCAACCTGCCATGCGAACTATCTATATGAAGCCTCCATCTTAAACGCCTCAATGGGCCACGCAACATAATCGCAAGGAATAGAACGCCAAGAATATTGACGTAACCTTCACTTTTCCAGCTTTCTCAAAGTCAACCTTTCACCCATCCGATCGTTCAAATATCGCTCTCAGAGAGTCAAGAGTTCGTTTTCAACGTTTCGCTTCTGGTTGGTGTGCCGGGATGTCAAAAATCTGGCCGAAGTTGTCACTATTGGCGCAAACCGCTTTCTTTGTACTGGGTATGAAGCGTTTATACCTATTACAAAGTGGGGTAGGCGGCAATGGGGCTGTTTAGGAGTCGGCTCGAGGGGTTTTTGGGAGATTGAATCGACCGATAGGATAAGCGGTCAGGTTTGAATCAGGGGGACCGCTGGGGTTAGACAGGAGGAGGACCTCCGTGATACCATACCCTCACTGCCAAGGAGGCTGATTCCTTGAGGGCAGATGGTTGAGGGTAATGGCTTTGCCATACATCCTGCTCCAACAGGATGTGGTATCCGGAGGTCCTTCTCCGGGCGCCTGCCCTCATCTCATTGGGCAGGCATAAGCGGTCAATCAGTCCTCAGATTTCCCGCGCGGCGGCCGTGAGTCCTCCATTTCTTGGTTGCACGCATGTGAAAGCGGCGGCGGCAGGTGCTGAGCCGCCCGTTGTTTCCTCGTGACTGTCCCCCGCGTTCTCGCAGCCACGGCCTCAGAAAATGTTGATTATAACCTGTGCCGCTCCTGCTGCCGGTGGATCGTACTCGACAACCAACTCTGCGACCGATCCCCCGGTTTGATCATAACTGTCGAACTCTCGTATTTTGTTGCTCGCATACCCGCCGTCACCGTGCGTGATCTTGAAGCCGAGATACTTATCTTCAGCGTCATTCGGGTCGTAATCCCCATCATTGACTTGGCTTTGCACAATCGAAGTCAGCGACGGGGACTCATACCAGTTGTCGGCAGTCCATGCCTCCACTGACGACCACCCCACCGAACCAGCACCAACAGAAATAGCGTCAAGAGCAGAGCCGTCCGCGTAGTTGTCCGTGTGGAATCCATCGGCCCCCTTCCACGCAGGAGAACCGCTTTGCGCCAGCCAGTGAATCGAAACATTGGTGATCTCACCCGCATCTGATGCATAGGCATAAAATCGCAGCTTCGCGGATGTGATAGTAGAATCTTTGGGAATATCGCTCACAAAACGCAGATACGCCTGCTTGTCGATGTTTGGCGTGGCAAAGCGCCCGAACTGTACGCGGCCCAGCGTGTACAAGTTGCCGTCATTGTTGACCGTGTTGCCCGTGGTATCATCAACACTCGCCGCGATGACGTACGTCGGATCGAGCACTAACGGATAATGACCTGACGTGATGAAAGAGGGGATTGTGTATGTCAATACCCCCTCATCTTCAGATTCATCTGCAAGACCGATACAGTGGCCGTCCGAAACCAACAACGGCTGACCGATCCACAAAGGATTCCAACCCTCCGAGTGGTCCACCGCAAACTCAAAACTTTTCGGCGCGTTCGCGGTTTTCAGAACGATTGAAGTCTTGAGGCCGTATGCGTGCGCCTCGTAAACCACGTCCGTGTTCGGCCAATAATCGCGGAGAGTAACGCGGCGTCCGTCCGCAACCGCCGTCACAAGGTTATGATCCAACGGCTCGAAGCTGTGCCATTCGCCCGCGTATGCAAACTTGACTTTGTGCCTCGAAATGAAAGTCTTGAAAACCGCAGCCCCCGCCTCGATCTCATAGCCTGCTTCGGTTGTCGTTACGAAGTCGAGCTGCGTTTCCGCTGGCACGTCCGGCCCCTGTAGCCTATACGTCCGGCTAATTGTCTCACCTTCAAGCGCCCATGCAAACGACGAAGCGAACACCACCGCCACCGCACAGACCAAACACAGTAAGATTGAAAGTTTCGCTTTCATGACAGACCTCCGATTTCTTTTCTGTTGAGGTGGGCAACCTGGATCGCCCGCGAAACATCAAACTCTTTTATCGAGAGTGACGAAATGACTCAGTGTATCGGTTCCTGACTGCGGGTCCACAGCAGCCAGCGCCGGGTTCAGTAAACTTTTCGGGGGTGTTATGGGTCGGGTCAATGTGAGATCTCCTATCCTGGTGCATTCTGAGGCCTCGTTTCTTTTCCCTCTTCACGGAATCATCCCAAATAGAGCAAATCGCTCTTTCTCACCGTCCAGGTGCTTTCACCTAGAGGGAACCCGACATCATACCTCCGTTGCCAAACTCTCATAACTCTATTTTGGTCCCTCGGGTGCGCTATTCCAAATCCCTTGAGGCTGTCTTTTTCAAAAACGGCATTGCTATAGAAGCTGTAGTATCGAGACTCTTCCCCAACTATAATTTGATCCAGGAGCGGTACTCCCAGCCATTTTGCTTTCTCGAGTACGAACTCCACGAAACCATCATCTCCTCTGCTTGGCTGCGGTGTTCCACCTGGATGATTATGAACAAGTATGAAGGTCTTCGCCGATATGATGATTGCGCTTTTGAGAATCTCCCGGGCTGTCGAAGCGGCCTTATCCAGTATCCCCATGGCTACGGTATCAATGCCCAAGACCTTCAGTTCTTTGTCGAGCATGACGCTAAGGAGATGTTCTCTGTCGTAGGCGGCCATTTCATCTCCGATTATTTTTACGAGGTCAGCGGCGTATCGTATCTGCGGTCGGTTCTTTCGGAGGGGAGCCTGTCGAACGACTTTGCAGGCCAGGCCTCCGAATGAACCAAAGGGCTGTATGGTTACACGCTGCTGGGAGCGTGTCTTCCTTTTTCCCTTCCTCTGTTCTTTATTCTGTTTCCCAGGCACGAAATTATTCTCTTCTGGCAGCTCCGAATCTTCTGTTGTGCCAGTTCAGATAATCCTGGTGGAGTTTGGGCCTTGTCTTGACAATGTGGGACATGGCGTCGCCGAGTTTGCAGTCGTGTTCGCTCGCGTATTGCTCGGCGCGCCGCATGAACTCGTGTTGTTCGGCATACTCAAAGAAGAGTTTCATTCCCCGATTGCCGAACTGCGCATCCTTGAGTCCTCTGACTGACGGCGTCTTCGCGCCCAGGAACGTGACGGCTGCGAGGTATGGCCTGCCGGTCTCCGGGAGGCTTGGGTGTACTTCGATAGATCGCTTTCGGTATTCGCCGAATCTGTATTGTTGATAGAGCTCCGGGTGGAGGTCCCGAATCGCGGCTACGACGATATCGCCTGCGAGCCGCAGCGCGCTCACCCATCCGAAGGCCGATCCATCCTGTGCGTGGTCTTTTGTAACGGGCGCCTCCAGGAATTCGGCGTCGTAATCGGCGACAAGTTGTCGGACCTTTTCGATTGGCCAGTTACCCTGCGGATAGCTGCCCGGCTTGAAAACCTCGAATTCAAACATGGTTATTTCCCGGTCTCTTTCTCGTCTTTCTGTTTTCGGGTTTTTCCCTTCTCAGCTTTTTCTTTCTCGGCTGCCTGGGCACGCGCTTCCTGCAGAAGTGCCTCCGCACATTGTTCCTTGTTCGCACGCGCCAACTTTTCAGCTTTCCGCGTGGCCTCTCTGGCCTCGCCAACGAAGCCCGGGGAGAATGGCAACTCTCCGCCGATGAGCCGCTCGGTTTCTTCCACCCAGGCCCTTTTGATGTTCGGGTCTGCCGCGCCTCTCCCATTGAGCTCGAAATAATATTCTCCGCTATGTCCCCCCTCGACTTCGCGCCACTTGAGGAAGAACGGCGCGAACTCCTTGATAAGCTCGGCGCGTCTGACGTGCCTCTCCTGCCACTTCGCCTCTGCGAACTGTTTCAGCTCCTCGATTTTCGCGTGTTGTTCCGCCTGGGCCTTCTTGACGAGAATCGGCTTGAGTTCCTGGATGGTAGCCTGCGCGGTCTCAAGGTCCTTTTTAGCTTCTCGCTTTTCGGCTTCGGCCTCTACGATTTCCTCGGCTTTGACGGACTTACCACCGAGCTTCCTCTGTCGGAGCCTCTTGGCGGCCTGCGCCGTTGCATTGGCGTTGGCCTCGAGGCTGGGCAACACTTTTTCGAGGATCACAATTTCGGCGGCGATCTCGTCACCACTTACATCCTTTCCTTCGAACAGCACGTTTACGAAGCTCATGGTGTCTCCTTTTCTTTTTTTGGCCTTCCTGCCCGGCTTGCGGGCTCTTCCATTGCTCAGGTACGTTATGAGAGCAGCGCGCGTGATGCGCCGCGAGCTGCCGATGTATCGGATATCGAGTTGCCCGGAGTCGATCCGTTCGCGGACCGTCTGCCTCGAGCAGCCGAGAATCCGCCGGGTCTCCTCGATGGTGAAGAGCGCCTTATTCCCATAAGTCCGCGTCAGGAATGCATCCCATATCGGGAGTCGGCTCTGCGGAGTTCTCTTGTTCATCATTCCCATTGCTCCCGTGGTCCGGTGTATCATCAACCTTTATGAATGCTCCCCACGCGCGGCTCTGAGGGCCGTGTGTTCTGTTCGGCGATATGGGAGCCGCGACGATGCAGCCCACAGCAGTACACATGTGAAAGCCCTTGTAGTCCTTCCGGCTCGATATCGGGCATGCGGGACAGAGGACCGGGTCCGGCCTTTTGATCGGGTTCACGTTGACGCTTGCGGCGTCCGGCTCCGGTCCGGGCTCTCCATCGAGCCGCGCATCTTCGAACGGCTCGAGCGCGGCGAAGAAGTCTCTCCAACGTGCGAGCCTGTACTCATAGAACCGTCTGATGAAGTTTCCGTTCATGGATCGCCTTGAGCGCCTCGATGACGCTGATCGCCTGTTGTTTGGTGAGCTGGTCGATCTTGTGTTTCTTTCCCCGGGTGTGTTTCTCGATGATCCTGCTGATGGAGACACAATCGCGTCCGTCCGGAGTCCAGCCGTCTTCCCATCCCAGGTCGTTGCGCGCGAAGCTCCGAATCTTCGCCTTCTGTCCGGGCGTGGCCAGCTCGATGACTTTTTCAGGATTGTGAGCGCGCCGGCGCGTGTGGCGCTTCCTCTTTTTCGGGCCGTATCGTTCATCGACCCAGGCGAACCAGGCGTCGAATTGCTTCAACGACATTGAGCTGACACTTGGGCGTCCGCTCACTTGTTCGGCGATATCGCGCACGGTCTCCTCATCGATGCTCAGTTCTCTTGCGCGTGCCCACAGGGCCTTGACTCTTGCGGTGTATATCCCCTTCTCCGGGAAACTGTCGTGCATGACCGGCTACCCCACGAAATACCATCTGTCAAGCGAGTTGATGACCTCGCCTGTGACCTTCGGCTCGCTTGTGATAAGCGCGCGCATCATCGCGTTCGAGGCAAGCGCATGCACCTGGAGCGGCGTGTCAATCATCGGCGCTTTATCGTTCGGTGTGAGTCGCTGCTTTATGGCCCGGATCGCGTCGGCCGTGAACACGTTATCGAGCGTGCCGCCCGCCTTTTCGATTTTCCAGCGGAGATAATCCTCGATGCTCTTTTCAATCCCCGGAAGCGGAATCATCATGCAGCGGAGCGCCACTTCGCGCAGCGTGATGTTGCCGTACGAGAATTTGTCCTCGAGGATTTCCGGCTGCGCGTACATGAGCACCGTGAGCGCTTCGTTGAAGCCGTTGGTCAGCTCGATTATTCGTTTGAGTGACTTCATGGCCTCATTGTGGAGCGCGTGCGCTTCTTCGATCTGAAGGATGACGTTCACGCCTTGCTGCGTGTGCGCCGCCATGCTTCTGCGCGCGAGGTCATAGAGCGACTCGCGCCGATTCGGGAACGACGTGCGGCCGGGGTTGAGGTCGCGACAAATGGCCATCGCGAGGGCATTGGGCCGCATGCGCTCGCGTTCGGCATCGAGCACGGTAACGAAGCGAACCTTCGTGTTCTTCCTCAATCGTTCTTCGATCATGAGTCTGAGCGTCGTTTTCCCGGAGCCGGATTCGCCGACGATGCACGCGAACTCGCGGTCCTCGATTACCTTGAGCGCGGCTTCGAACGCGCGCTCAAACGTCTTCGACCAGAACATGTCATCCGTGCCTCGAAGCTTCTTCGGGAACGGATTGCGTTCGAGGCGGAAATGCTTCATGCATTCGAGGTCAATCATACGCACCCCCAATAGTCTATGCTTCTTTTTCCGCGCCTCGGAATGCGCCTTGCCATTGCCGCCGGGGAGCTCCTGTCGCTCCTCGACCGGCACGGTTTCCGAGAATTCCCATATTCTCCCGAGCTGCGCATCGGTTGCGCCGTTTTTCTTGAGGAACCGCTCGATCCGGGCCTCGACTTTTTCGCGCGGTACCCGTGTCGGCCAGATGTTTCGGTTGACGATGTTCGAGACCGTAGCCGGCGACACGATGTTGACGCCTTCGGAGACTCTTCTGTAGGTGAGGCTGAGCTCATGCAGGACGCGCTTCGCGTTGAGACCGCGCTCGATGGACGTGACGCCCTGGCCGTGCCTCTCCTTCTCGTTGCTCTTCAGTCCTCTGCCGGGTCCTCCCATCATTCCATCTCCAAATCACGCGCTCGAAACCATATCTTGATCCGCCGCCTTCTGCGGCTGCAGCTCGTCGAGCATGTTCTCGATCTCGGCCTTGGAGACCAGCTCGCTCCACACGTTGTTGAGATGCGTAGACTCATCTCTTGTGAGCTTGCGGCCGAGCAGCTCCTGCAATCGCTTCTTCGCCTCGAGGCGCGGGATGCTCGCCGCCGGAAATATTTGTCCTTCGCCGCCGGCGATCCCCTCTGTCGAAAATTCCTGTGCGGGTCTCGTGATGAAGCGGAGGTTATCGAGGAGATCGTCGTTGGAGAAAACCTTCTCGAGCCTGGGCGGGTCGGCTGTCTGCATGCGTTCGATGTTCACTTGCCACGTGGGCCTGGCGAGTTTCGGGGCGGCTGCCGGCGTCTTGATCCTCACGGCAAATGATGGGTAGCCGAGCGCGTCTCTGACCACCTTCGCCGGATAATAGGCGCGTCCGTCTTTGGTGACTATCTTGACGCGATCCTTGTCGAACGGGCAATGCATGACAGTGACTTTCTGGCCTTTGAGTGCGGTGATCGCCGGATTGCTGTAGCTCTCGGCGTCGCCAAGGAACGAGTACTCGTTTCCTTTGAATCGAACGCTGAGCTGCGAGGAGACGATGGCACCGAACTTGCGATGGGCAAGGCCGAGAAAATAGTCGAGGTCCCGGGGTGGCAGCCGCAGATGTTCTCTCCGGGCATAGGATGAAAACGCGGCCGAGCGAGTCATGTTGTGGCGCGAATGAATCTTTACGCCGTTGAGCTCGATAAGCATCGGCCGTATCTTGCGATTGAGGTCCTCGATGGACGAGGCGGGATCGAACTTGAGGAGCGATTCGATCTCGCGTTCGGCGTAGAACATCAGCGTCTCGACGGCTCCTTTTGCGCGCGGGTTCCCCTTCGCATGAGGCCGAAAATCGATCTCCAAATTCTCGAACAACTTGTCGCAATAGCTGTTCTTCAGGCCCGACCCCTTATCGGCAATTAGAATGTCGGGCATGCCCTTCAACGGATATTTGTCCTCAGATTCTTTCAACATCCATGCGCGCCAGAGGATGGGCAAGAGGTCGGTTATGGATTCCTCTCCACAGAAATACTCGACATAAAAACTGCCTGTTGCGACTTCGACGTAGATCGCACGCTTGATCGCGGGTCCTTTGCCGCGCTTGTTCTTGGTCCAATAAATCGATGGGTCCTGTGAGCCGATGCCGCCGTTGTTCTCAAGATACCACTGCGCACAATTGGAGACGTCGAACTGGCCGACCTGGTTGACGTGGTCGGGCCGGCGCGGTATGTGGGGAGCTTGGAGCGCGTGCGCATTCAGGCGCGGCGCATGAGCTCGCAGATACTGATTTACCACACGCGCGGTCAGCTCACCGGGCGCACAGATCCCGTTCTGGACCGCAAGCCGGATCGCCCGTTCGGTCGAGAGCTTCGGCGGATACTTCTTCGAGCCGGTCGCATGGATAATGCGGGAGACCTGCTCGAGCTTTTCGGTTGGCAGCTCACGCGGTTGTTTCGAGTCGTTGCGTGGGCGGCCGAAATCGAATCCGCCCTTCACTGCCAGGCGGCGGACCGTGCGCGCCGATATCCCATACATTTTCGCGAGTTCCTCGATGACACGGACCCTTTCACGGATCGGGGTTTCTTTCAATCGTCCGGCGATATGATGAGAACGGTCGCGGCTCATTCGGACTCCTCTTTTTTCACCATCTCCTCCGGTTTCACTCTCCCGCTACCCCATCGCCCTTTCCCTGCGCACCCTCCAGGATCGTTTCCTTGCCGCGAGGATTGTTCACGTCTTGTTCTAAACCAAATGGTCTACCCTTTGCCCGCGTGGGGGATTTTAAGGGCCTTAGAATCGATTTCTCAGGAACCGTCCGAATCGCCCTGGTCTCCGGTTTCGCTGGTACCCTTCTTCGCCTGGGCCTCTTCGGCCATGAATTGATCGAGGACTCTTTTGGCCTCGGATGTAAGCGCCACTTCTCCGGACGGCCCGCACCGTTCACGCCAGCCCAGGAGCAAGTCCCAATCGGGCGTGTAGTAGATGCTGTAGTCCGGATGAAGCGTTGCCATGTGCAGCTCGGCGTCGAGGAGCTGGTCGATGACCGATCGCATCACAACAAAAACCTCGTTTATCGAGTCCCGGGAAATATCGGGCTTGAGCTTGCAGATGCGGTTGACGCCTGCCCGAACGTCTGCTTTCCAATCATGGAGCCACCTCTGTATTTGCCGCTCGTCGAACGTGCCGAGCTTGAACGAGTTGAACTCTCCCTCGATATTGAGCATCGCTTTCCTCTGCTCCTCCAGTTGCTCCTCGAGGCGCTCAATCTTCTGAAGATACTTCTTGATGCTGGTTGAGTTTCGCCGGGCGAGGTCCAAGGCGGTTGTCTGGCCGGCCTCGATCTTCTCGGCCAACTCGTGCTCTTCTGCAAGCCTCGCTACGACCTCATCCTCTTCTTTGTGGTCCGGGGAAGGAAGCCCTTTCTTACGCCTGTTATTCTGAAGGGGATTCCTGGTGACAGCCTTGAGAGCGAAATCGCTAACACCTCTCACCTCACTGATGACGCGAGTCATCTTATAACGGGTAATCCCATGTTCTTCGAGCCATTTGAGAAAGTGCCCGCGCATGAGAACCTTCGTGATGATAAGTCGCCGGCC
>Ga0180437_10011122_pt1 | contig 10850 bp, 7 predicted proteins | sample SS_ome_4_FD_132410 | JGI IMG/M metagenome (GOLD analysis project Ga0180437, IMG submission 132410) | Hypersaline lake sediment archaeal communities from the Salton Sea, California, USA - SS_3_D_1 metaG | ecosystem: Environmental > Aquatic > Non-marine Saline and Alkaline > Hypersaline > Sediment... | reverse complement strand
TTCAAGGACACAGCCGGTCCTTCGCTGAACACGCTGATCACGGTCATGTCGCTGGTCTCATCGCTGTTTGCACCGGTGATTGCCGTTTTCCACCTGTTGTAGGTCTGCTTAAGGCACGAGACAAATCCGGCTGCCGCAACTGTTGTAGGAGAAGCACCCGGATTTGCTGTGCCTGGCATTGGAAAGCACTGCGGATCGGCAACTGGCCGGGTGCCTCGATGTCCGATGAACGGCTTGAGCGTGGCCTCTCTTGCAGACGGCAGGGCGCCCTCGCTGCGGGTGCCCAAGACGCTCCCGCAAGCGGCTCGGCAGTCTTCCTTCCAACACAATGCACTGCACGCCCCGTGTCACCTGGCACAGAATGACCTGACGACGTCATGCAGGACGGTCGTCCCAAACTCCATGTTCGCCAACGAGATACGCTCGTTCGGCGCGTGGGCCATCAGCAGCATGGGCCATCCGGGCTCCTGCTTTGCGGGTGAAAAGCCGTAGGCTCTGACCCCGCGCTCTGCCAGGTATCGAGAGTCCGTAGCTCCCGGGACCAGAAACGGGACTACCTCGCATCCTGGGTCGTGTGCGCAGAGTACTTGCCGGAACACGTCGTAGAGTGGGCTGTCAGATTCGCTCTCGTAAGCCTTGGAGTGCTGCAGGATCTCAACGGTGACCCCCTCGCCCAAGTAGGGCTCTATCTCCGTGAGCAGGTCGTCCGGAGTCTGGCCTGGAACCAGACGCCCGTCGACCTCAGCCGTGGCCTGGGCGGGGATGACATTGGTCTTTTGCCCAGCACGAACAACGGTCGGTGACACAGTGTTGTGGAGCGAAGCAGCCAGTGCCGCCGCCAAGGGCCCTTGTCCCTCCAATCGTTTCAGGATGCCAGGTTCCAGCCGTGGGGTGAGGAGCAGGGGAAGCATCACGGATGCTGGAAAGCTCTGAGTGGCAGCAAGACTGCGCACCATTGTGTCCACAGTCGCTGTGCGATGCTGCGGCAGGCGCGCGCTGCCCAGGCGCGACAGGGCTGCGCTCAGCCTACACACAGCATTCTCGGCATGTGGAATGCAGCCGTGTCCTGGACGTCCACGTGCAGTCAGCCGCATCCAACAGACGCCCTTCTCACCGGTCTGGCATACGTAAAGCCGCCTGCCTCCCAGCGTGAACCCGAAGCCACCGCCCTCGTTGATCGCATACTGGCAGTCGACGAGTTCAGGGTGGGTCTGCATGAGCCAACCCATCCCATAGGTGCCGCCCACTTCCTCATCTGCAGTGGCGGCCAGCACGACATCACGCTTGAGGGCCGACTTGGCACGCTTCAGGGCGATGACCGTGGCCAGTTGCATTGCCGTAAGCTGTTTGGTATCCACAGCCCCGCGGCCCCAGATGTAGCCGCCCGCCAAGTCCGCCGCAAAGGGAGGGTGTTCCCACTCTTCGGCTACTGCGGGCACGACATCAAGATGTGACATAAGAAGCAGCGCACCTTCTGACCCATCGCCCGCAAGCCGGGCCACGACGTTACCACGGTTGGTGGCCGATTCGAGCACGATGGGCTCAATACCTTCGGTTCTCAACACTTTGGCCACGTACTCTGCGGCAGGTAGCTCGTTTCCTGGTGGATTGCTGGTGTCGAAGCGGATGAGGTCACGCAAGAATCGGACCGCCATGCTGACGAGTTCTTCCATGTGTTTTGACCTCCCAACCATAGTGACGAAAGGATAGCAGGCATGAAGTCAACTGTCAATGGAGGCTCCTCTCAGAGCGTGGCGAACGGCGGCGCCCAGCCGAGACGGGGATTCTGTGACATGTGCCCAACCAACACTGGACAGTTTCGACCCAATCGTTCATGCTGCGTCACAAAGTGCACGCCAGGGCGTCTTGATAGTGGGATTTAGGACGCTATGCATAGTCCAAAACCTTGCTACCGCGAGTGGCTTCTTCCAAGATGTATTTCTTCGACTGCCCCAACACACTTCTTTGGTAGACAGGGCCTGCTGAGGGACAAGCTTGCCAAGCGAACACAGTGATGCCCAACTGATCGCAGCATGTCAGAACGGCGAAGCCTGGGCATGGGACGCGCTCGTTGAGCGCTACAAACGCCTGGTGTTTTCGGTTGCACTGCGGGCAGGGCTTGTGCAGGAGGACGCAGCGGACGTGTTCCAGACCGTGTTTACCATTCTGTTGGATAACCTGAACAGGCTGCGCGATCCCCAGGGGCTGGCTGCCTGGCTGATCACGACGACCAAGCGAACAAGCTGGAACGTGATGCGCAAGCGACAGCGCGAAGTGGTGAGCCGGGAGAACATGGAGCAGCAGGTTACGGATGCAGGGTTCGGGAAGGGCAGCGAGAGCTGGGACGAGGAGCGGTGGGCAGATCAGGTACTGGTGCGGGAGGCACTGGAGCTCCTCGGTGAGAGGTGCAAACGCCTGCTGCGAATGTTGTACTACGATCGCACTGAGCCGTCCTACGAGCAAGTAAGCCGCAAGCTGAGCATTCCGTTGGGCAGCATTGGCCCCACCCGCGCTCGCTGTCTGCAGAAGATGCGACGAATCCTGCAAGGCTTGGGGGTCAGGTGATATGGACCGCCACCCTGTGTCGTTCGAGAACCTGGCTGACTGGGTCGACGATCATCTTGACCAGGCAGCCGCGGAAGCTGTCAGAGCGCACTTGGAGACCGGGTGCCCGGAATGTCATGCGGACCTGGCCTGGTTGCGACGCGTGATTGGAGCGGCAAAGGGCGATGACCTGGCCGAGCCACCGGTTGGCGCTGTCGCCCGTGCCAAGCAGCTCTTTCGACAGCGGTCCCGGCTTGCGCGATGGAGAAGGCTAGTTGTTCCGCCAGCGTGGCGTTGGGTGCCGGCGATAGCGATGGCGTTGGCGCTGCTAGTGGGGGCCGCCTCTCTGTCGCAGGTGCCTACGTTGCTGCCGGCTCAGGCACGGCTTTCGGAGGTGGCGGGCGCGGCGGAGCTGCGCGGAGTTGGCGGCTCGGCTTGGCAATCCGTACAGGACGGTGCCGTGCTCAGTGAAGGGGATCTGCTGCGCATCAGCGAGGCGTCTGCTGTGCTGAGTTTGTTCGACGGCACCCGCCTGGGGCTGCAGCCAGGGGCCCAGGTTTTGTTCGAGACGCTGCGCTCGGGACTGTTTGGTGCTAGCTATCACATTGCATTGCGGCAGTTTTCGGGTTCAGTGGAGTATGACGTCGCTCCGCTGCGAGGAGGGAGATGTCGTTTTGAAGCTGAGACGCCCACTGTGCGCGTCTCCGTGCAGGGGACCCGCTTCGTCATCACCGTGGAGACTATCGAAGAAACGAGGGTGACAGTGCTGCAGGGAAGCGTCCGCCTTGATAGCGCGGAGCAGAGCGCGGTGCTGATGGAACGTGAGGCGGCCATCGTTCCGGCGAGCGCGCCATTGGTTCGATTGCCCACGCTCACACCGACCTTCACACCGTTGCCCGTCCTGCCGCAGACGGCGGCGCCCGGCCTAGAACCCTCGCGCACGCCGCCGGTCACACATACGCCCACAGCGGTGATCGAAACGGCTGCACCGTCCGTACAGGCAGTCGTGTCGCCGACAGCCATGCCCCTGGTGACGCCAACGGCAGCCGCAACAGTGCCCATGACGCGCCCCGTGCGGACTTTGACGCCGGAAGTGCTCTTGACGGCGAGTCCCGTTCGTTTTGAGCTCACGGGGGCGATTGAGGCCTTCCCGCCAGATGTCCTGGGCGCATGGAGGATCGCCGGGCGAGAGGTCGTCGTGCGGCGGACAACCCTGATCAGAGGTAGACCGGCGGTCGGCTTGCAGGCCTACGTGGAGTGCCTGATGAGTGCTGAGTCGAGCGCGGGGCGGCAGGTGTGCGTGGCTGTGGCAATTGACATCGCAGAGGCACAGCCGGCTCCTGGCGAACGACCAACGGCCACGCCTTGGTGGGGCGCTGCCACAACGCTGCTGCCGCCTCCTGTGCAGACGATGCTGCCGCAGTTGCCGACGCTGCCTTTGCCCACGTCATTGATGCCGCCGGATATCTTGAGTACCATGGTGGCCTGGCCCACGGAGCATCCGATACAGCTGCCCTGGTTAGGCCACACCCCGCGACCTCGGCCTACGCTGGGTCCTTCAGCGACTCCAGTGATCGACGGGAATGCTGCTGCGGTAGCCACACCAATTTCGGCAAGCATGTCGGCGCCGTAGAACGCAGAGTGCCTGGCCTGATGAGCTTGTGAAGCTAGGGATTGTCTGGAGGTGATGCGATTGTGCAGAGATGGGGTGCGGCGTCTGTAGCGGGCATGGGGCTGAGCGAGATGGACGACTTTGTGTGAGAATAGGAGGTTGATGATGAAGGGAAGATTGGGGCTACTGGTAGTCGTGATGCTGTTGACGAGTCTGGCCATGCCTCTCGCAGGGGCGCTGGCGGCCGACGAGCAGACTGGTCTGCTGCCCATCGTGCGGTTCGAGGGTATCATCGAGAGCCGCCCGCTGGAGGAGACTGAAGGCACGTGGGTCATCAGCGGACAGCATGTTGAGGTGGTGGTTCGGACGCGGATTGTGGAGCAGAAGGGGCCGGCCGAAGAAGGCGCGAGGGTGGTGGTGAACGCAACCCGCAGTGAAGACCAACTCACAGCCATACAGATTCGCGTGGTCGAGCCCGCCCAGGCCACAGTCAAGATCAAGGGCGTCGTGAGTGAGCTGCTGGAGGAAGACGGACGAACCTATCTCATGGTAAACGGCCTCAAGGTGGAGTACAACGAAGACACGGAAATTACTGGGGAGCTCGAGGTTGGCGCTCGGGTCAAGATAGAAGCCCTGGTGGCTGCTGCTGGCTACACCGCGACCAAGATCGAAGTCCTCGGCTTTCCCTGGATTCGAAGGATCGTCGAGTTCGAGGGCACCATTGTCAGCATCGTGGATTCGACGTGGACTGTGGATGATCACGAGTTCACGGTGAGCGAACTCACGGTGATCATCGGAGTGCCTGCCGAGGGAAAGTACGCCGAGGTCAGGGCCCTCCAGCAGTCGGACGAAAGCCTGGTTGCTCTGTGGATCAGAATCAGGGAAGAGCCTGAGATCGAGACTTGGGAAGGGCCGATTGAGAGACTGCCACGACTGCGCTGGGGCTTCTGGGTGGTGGACGGCAGGGCAGTCCTGGTGACACCTTTGACAGAAATCTCGGGCCTGGAGCCGGAAGTGGGCAAGTGGGCACAGGTGGAGGCAGAGCGGCACGGCCTCCTACTTCTGCAGGCGGTGAAGATCGAGGTCAAGGAACCCCCGTCAGTCGAATCGCTGACGCCCAAGGTGGAAGTACAGTAGAGCTGGCATCGCGACAAAGCAGGGCCTGCTGTTGACAAGCGGTCTTCTGGACCAAGGGGCCAGGTCTCGGCCGGGGCGCCGCGGCCTGGCCTGCCGCTGCACTGTCTTCCATCTGAGAAAGGACTTCCGATGACTGGATCTTTCGGATTAAGGTTGCTGGCTGCAGTGACTGTCTGTTTGGCGGTGTTGGCCGCTGGCGTCTGGGCGCTATCCGCCAGTGTCCAGTGGAGTGTGCCCGTCAATCTGTCTGAGAGCGAGGTCTTTACCGAGGACGCCAGCATCGCGGCTGACAGCCAGGGGCGCATGCATGTCGTATGGAGCGAGGGTGCACGGATCGTACATCGCTATCGCTTGGAAGAGGGCTGGTCAGCTCCGGTGACCGTCGCGACAGGGTTTGCCCCAGCACTCGCCGCAGGCAGTGACGGCCAGCTGCATCTGGTCTTTGTTAACCGCTTCGCAGACGTGGATGATGTCTACTATGTTTCCTGGCAGGACGGTTCGGGCTGGGAGTTGCCGGTGAATGTCTCCGATGGGGTGGAGCGGTCGTCCTCTCCGTCGTTGGCCATAGCCAGCGATGGCAGCAGGGCCGTGGCTTGGGGCAGCCGTTCGGGGAATCTGGATCTGATCTATGTCGCAGTGTCGGACGATGGTGTGCAATGGGCAAGCGGCCCCGTTCCCCATGCGTTTGGAGTACGCCCCAAGGTGGCCATAGGCGACGGCGATCTGATGGTCGCATGGCATGGCCCCTATGACACACAAGGCTCAGCCGCGGAGGTCTTTTTCAGTCGCAAGTCGAATCACCAGTGGACGCTTCCCCTGGACGTGTCGGCATCGCCGGAGGTGGATAGCATGCTTGCCTCGCTGATGTTCGAGGCAGGCCAGGCCTTTCTGGCCTGGCAGGAAGATCTGCTGAGCGGGTCCGCGGTGTTCACATCCGTGGAGGATGCCGGGGTGTGGAGCCTTCCTCACCAGCGATCTGGTGAAGAAGAAGCATACGCGCCAGCCCTAGTGGTTGGGTCGGACGGCGGACACCTGGCATGGACCACAGATTCCGGGGTTCAGTACGTCCGTTGGGAAGCGCCCTCCGGTGTATGGCAGCCGATCGAAGAAGTTGCCACGGAACAGGCTGGCGCACGCGACGTGCGCATAACATTGGACGGCTCACCGTCCCTTGTTTGGCTTGCCGAGGCCGGCATCAACAACGACGACGTGTACTACAGCACCCGCGGAGCTGAGCCGACGGTCACACCTTCAGCGACGGCAATACCCACCGCATCGCAGACTGCACCGCCGGTGGCCAGTGCGACACCTACCCTGACCCGCACTTTGATGCCCACGTTGACCTGCACCCCAACCGCGACGCTGCAACACCAGTCGCTGCTCCTCCTGCCAATCATCTGTGCCGCGAGTTTGCTGACCCCCTAAGTTGCCTTGGCATAGCACACAGTCTGCTCTAGAATGGGGCAGAGTACGAAGCGGAGCCCTTCGACTAGGGGGTACGATGGCGAAGCGTTTCTTTGCACCCACACAGCTGGCGAGCACATATTCCATTGTGGCGCGCGATGCCAGCACAGGCGAGATTGGCGTGGCAGTGCAGTCGCACTGGTTCTCGGTAGGCAGCGTCGTATGCTGGGCCAAGCCGGGCGTCGGGGCAGTGGCAACTCAATCGGTGGTCGAGCCATCATACGGGCCGCTTGGCCTGAATGCAATGCGGAAAGGACAGACGGCTCAGGAGGCACTGAAGGAGGCGCTCGCCGCAGACGAGGGGCGCGAGCTGCGCCAGGTGGCGATGGTCGATGCTGCTGGGCGCGTTGCTGTGCACACCGGGACTCGATGTATTGCTGAGGCGGGACACGAGCGCGGAGATGGATTCAGTGTACAGGCGAACATGATGGCTAGCGCGGCGGTCTGGCCAGCCATGGCCCGTGCCTACCGCAGCACTCGTGGGGATCTGGCAGAGAAGCTGCTGGCCGCACTTGACGCGGGGGAAGCCGCAGGTGGGGACCTGCGTGGAGAACAGAGCGCCGCAATTCTCATCGTGGGAGCCGAGCGAGCCACCAACCCCTGGGAGGGTCTGGCGTTCGATCTGCGTGTCGAGGATCATGCCACTCCACTCCTTGAGCTGCGACGGCTAGTCGTGTTGCAGCGCGCCTACGCTCACATGAACCGTGGGGACGATTTCCTTGCCCAGGGCCGCGTGCAGGAGGCGCTCGGTGAGTATGAGACGGCAGCAGGCATGGCGCCTCAGATCCCCGAGCTGCCCTTCTGGCACGCCGTCACGCTCGCCGATCTGGGCCGAATGGATGAGGCCTTGCCGATCTTTCGCGAGGTGTTTCTTCGCGACCCGAATCTGTCCGTGCTGGTTCAGCGCCTGCCGGCCGCGGGGCTGTTGCGCGAAGACTCGCGTATGATGGGCCAGATACTATCGACGGCACAATAGAGAAGGCTTCCAGAGCCGCTGCGGCTCTGGAAGCCTTTCGCCCAACGTCTATGACAGATTTGCCCGAGGCACCCCTGGGAAGGGGACGTTGTGTGCAGCCTGTCGCTGTCGCCTCAGTCGAGTGATACCCAATCGCCTCTTGAGATGCGTATGTAGTCGACCCAAAGTTGCGTCCATGGGCCGTCGCGCTCTTCCTCGTTTGGGGCCTGAGACTGATCAGCGTGACTGCCCAGGTAGATACTTCGTGGGAGCAGGTTTGAAGAGGTGTCGGCCGGGTTCACAGGTGCGACTTGTTGCCATTCGCCACCTGCGCGCCTGACTCTGAGCCCATACTTCGGGTCTCCGAGAACCTGCACTTGCACGGTGTGCAGAGCCTCGTCGTCGACCCCGCCTGGCCAGAGCCACTTCCATCGATCGGTCGCTGGATCCCGGATCAACCTCACTTCAAAGACGGGTTCGCTGCCTCTCACGTGGTGGATGCTGAGCACATCTTCAATGCCCTTGAGTCGGTAGGGCGGCAGCTGCTTGCCCGGATCTGCAGGATCAGGGTTCGGGATTGCATCTGCGCGCTCGCCGCCATAGTTGGAAGAGTTGACGGATATCGTCGAGCCAAACCCGGTGAAGTTGGTGTGCTTGAACCGGACCTCCATGCAGAAGCAGCCGCTGAGGTCTGCGAAGAGGTCATTCCGGTACACCACGGGGAACGTGCTGGTGTCCGCGGTGGAGAAGAGATGCAGTCCCGTCTCGGTGGTGCCGGGGATGGATTCGATCCGGAGATCGGTGCCGACGGGTTTGCTGATCGTCCACGCGTCTAGGTCCGTGGGACTGTTAAATTCCTCGAGAATCTCCCACTGTCCACAGCGAGGATCGCACTCATACAACGGTCCGGCCAAGCTCGGAAGGTAGATCTTGAACCTCTCCGGCTGCACAAGCTGGACGCCGTCACAGGCCTCCATGCCATCAACAGTCAGGCAGTTGTCTGCCATCGATACTGGCGCCAGGGCTACAAAGTCCACCGTCCAGGTGAAACTGTCCTGTGGGGCTAGCGGCATGAACGGATCTGTTGCCTCCCATGTCCAGGTGACGACACCCGGCATCCACTCGTCAGGCTCGACGCTCCAGGGAAACAGAGGCGACAGGTAGCTGCTGGCGTACACGTCGACCGCGGTCAGACTGCTGATTGCCACTCCGCCCACGTTCCTGATCACCAGCTCAAACCTCACTGTGTCACCCACATTGGCGACGCCAGACGCTGGAATGACGAGTTCCTTGCTGACCTCAAGCACAACCGCCGGCACGATCTGAACTGTATCCGAGTCCATCTCCGGTGGTGTCTGCTGTCCATACTCGTCGGTGCCTTGCACCGTGGCCCCGTTCCGCGTACTGGACGTCTCGCCGACCGCTTCGAAGACCAGGACAATCTCAAAGCTCTCACCCGGTGCCAGGGGCAGGTAGGCACCCAGCTGCTCGGACAGCCAGGTGATGCTGCCCGGCTCCTGCTGGGAAGGCGGGATGCTGGCCGATACCAAACGAAGGTAGTCGCTTTCGTAAGTGTCAGTGACGTTCAGTGCCACTATGGCCGTCTCACCGATGTTGGCAATCCGGAGCGTAAAGGTGAGGGACTCGCCGACAGCAGCTGTTCCACCAGAGGGGTCTGTGACCTGTTTGGACATCGAGAGGGCAGGGGGCCGTGGCTGGATCTCGACGTCATCACAGGCCTCACGCGGCAGCAGTGGCTGATCGAACTGATCAAATCCCTCTGCCAGCAGGCAGTTCAGGGTGCTCGACGTTGGCTTGAGGGTCTGAAACTGAAGCGTGATGACCAAGTCGTCGTCGACGGCCAGGGGCAGGAAGGCGTCCAGCGCCTCTGGAGTCCACTCCAGCGTGCCTGGAGCTAGCTCCTGGGGCGGCACGTTCGATGTCGCGTAGGCCAGATACTCCGGGTCAAAGGTGTCTGTCAGAGTCAGGTCGGTGATTGCTGTGGTCCCAGTGTTGACGACCCGGATGGTAAAGTCCACCAGTTCGCCGGACGTGGCAGTACCATCGGGCGGACTAGTCAGTTCCTTTGTGACGCCAATATCTGGGCCAAGGCAGTACTCGACCCGCAAGTAGGGTCCGATGTACTCAGAGTTCCAGATGTCGTACTCGCCCGAGTCGTCTGTGATCGGCACAAGGACCAGCCCTCTGTTCTCCAGAGGATACTTGAGCCAGTCCACTACGGCTGCCGTGACATTCCACTCGTACCACTGGTCGTAGTCGTACAGCGAGATCTGGTCCAGACGAGTGGGCGACCGGTCGCTGGCTGTGTCGTCGCAGCCAGGCTTGCTCCACAACTCGTAATACGAAGCCTTGTTCCAGGTGGCCTCACACTCCTTCCAAGGCCGAATGACGGAGTATGCTGCGACCGGAATCGGGACGGAGCGCTGACCGTAGTTGTAGACGTAGAGGCCAAGCGTGCCGTTCACAATGCGTGCGTTCTGGGGGATAGAGCGCTCCAAGTCGAGGAACTGCACGAGCACGCGCCCACGGCCCATCATGCCCAACACAAGCTCGTCGTTACAGTAGTTTTCGTCGGGACGCTCTGCCGTGATCCGCGTATCGCGGCAGCCCAGGTAACCATCCAGTCCTTGTTGGTAGGTTATAACATAACATTGCTGGATGGGTTGCTGTGAGGCTGATCTGCCGGCGGTGCCTGCAAGCGCGGTGGCGGGGGCAGATTGCGCGGACGGTACGGCTTGCGCTTCAACCGACATGGCATGCAGCCCACCTAGGACTCCAGCCGTCAGTGCCAAGCCTGCCACGACTGCCAAAAGGAGCAAGGCGGTTCGGGTCCAAGAGCTCAGTCTGTTGCACATGTCCGTCTCCTTCACTGTGCGCTAGTCACCCCCCCTGGTCTAGCCGAGGGTGAGCTGAATGGATGCAGTTGTCGCGCAAGCATCACAGGTTCACGGGCTCAGATGTGACAAGCCCGCCGCGGACCCGTCCGATGACGACAGGGATAACGGCGGGCGGGTCGGCTGGCCAGCAAAAGCCGCCACGTGAATACCGCGCCTTGATGTGCCCGGTTGCGATTGCCCAGGCACGACTGCTCTTGGCTACACCATCTGCAGTATAAAG
>Ga0180437_10011121_pt1 | contig 10850 bp, 6 predicted proteins | sample SS_ome_4_FD_132410 | JGI IMG/M metagenome (GOLD analysis project Ga0180437, IMG submission 132410) | Hypersaline lake sediment archaeal communities from the Salton Sea, California, USA - SS_3_D_1 metaG | ecosystem: Environmental > Aquatic > Non-marine Saline and Alkaline > Hypersaline > Sediment... | reverse complement strand
TGTCAGCGGTCGAATCAAAACCGGCCAGTGCGGGTCGGTTCAAAACCAGCCATTCATGAGGGCTACTTTTTCACCTTACCACTCCTCGTTTTTGGGGTACAAGCCTTGTTTCTGAGTCGATAGCTCTTCCCCGTGATTTGAATCACCTCGGCACGGTCCAGGAAACGGTCCAGAATCGCCGTTGCCGTAGGGACATCCCCTACGAGTTTCCCCCATTCATCGAGAGGCCGGTTCGAGGTCATGATGGTGGAGCGGAGTTCGTATCGGCGCATGATGATCTCGAAGAGGTACTCCCCGGCCTGGGCGGGGAGTTTTTTGAGCCCCATATCATCGAGGATGAAGAGATCGGGCTTGAGGTATCGAGCCAGAGCTCTGAGTTGATCATCCTCGGCTTCGGCCTGTCTGAGCTCGGCGATCGCATCGAAGATCGAGCGGTAGAGCACGGTGAAGCCCGTTCTGGCCGCCTGGTAGCCGATTCCCTGGGCCAGGTGGCTCTTTCCCACCCCTGGAGGACCGAGAAACAGGATGTCCCGGTGCTCCCGGATGAAGCGGCAAGTGGCCAGTTCCATGATCTGGCGCCGATTGATCGAGGGATTGAAACTGAAGTCGAAGTCCTCGATGGTTCGTTGGTCGCGGAAGCGAGCGGCTTTGATCCGGCGGGCGATGGCCCGATCCTCCCTGACGGCCAGCTCATCGGCCACGACCAGTTCGAGAAACTCGCTGTGGCTGAGGTGGTTGCCCTGAGCTTCCTGGAGTCTGACCTCGAGGCTCGACAGGAGGCCTGAGAGACGCAGGCGACGGAGGCTTTGGGCAAGTTGAGCATTCATGGGTATCATCTCCTTTCCGGTGTCCTGAAGCGGATGGCGTCCTGGTAATCCGACAAGGGTCTGATGATGGGGTGGCTCTCGTTGAATCGGAGCTCGTGTTGGTTGCCGAGGCGGTTGCATAGCTCTCGCAAGGGGCGCAGGCGGAAAAGCCCGGCATCCAGAGCAGATTGACTGGCCCGATTCACAGTCTCTGCGGAGTGCTTGCGGGTAAGTCCCACGAAGCCCTGGAGCACCCGGATACCCTGGATCCCTCGCTCTTCGATCATGGCCCGGGCCCACCGGCCAGCCTCCAGGCCGATCCGATCGGCCTTGGCCATGAGATAGTCGACTCCTCGCTCAACGCCTGAGATCTTCTCATCTGCAATGTGCCGCCGCTCGGTACAGAAGCGACCGAGGGAGGCCCGGGCGTGGACCGCAATTTGTTCGAAGCGGTCGTTGAAGATCCGGACAAGCCGGGAGTCATACCGCACCCAGACCTGATGGCCGAGATATTCGGGTGGGACGGAGTAATAAGCCCTGGCTACCTCGATGTGCCCGTCTCGATGGACCGAGCGTCGCCCCTCCTGGAAGAGAGGGAAGGGATCATCCGGCAGTGGCCGAAGAGCCGGTCTTTCGACCTCTTCAAAGACCTTCTTCACCTGCTTCTTCGTCGTCCCGTGGATCCGGGTATCGGCGACGGTGGTCTCCCAGTGAAGGAGGTGGGCATTGAGACCACCGAGACCGGCAAAATCTCGACCCTTAAGGGCGTTATTCTTCACATACTTGACGCCGCTCTCGATCTTGCCCTTCTCGCGGGGAGATGCCGGCCGTGTGGGGAGGATGGCAAAACCGTAGTGCCGGGCGAAGGAGACGATCTTGGGATTGAGCTCCGGGTCAAACCAGTCCGCTTTGATCACTGCAGCCTTCAGATTGTCCGGCACCAGGACGGCCGGGACTCCGCCAAAATGCCGCCAAGCGTTTTCCAGACACCGGATGAAGGCCTCGGTGGTCTGCCGGTAGATCGCCTCGCTGTAGCTCTTTCGGGAATGGCTGAGCGTGATCCGGAGGACATGCGTGCGGCGCCGGCGACCATCCTCTATCACCAAGGGGCCCCGACCGAAGTCGACCTGGGCTTCCTCGCCGGGCTCGACCTCGATCCGACGAAAGGGAAGAGGCCTCGTGCACCCCAGGCGGCGTACGAAGCGTTTGACCGAGGAATAGGAGCCCGGGAAGTCGCTCTCGACCCTCAGATCCTGGAAAATACGCTGGGCACTGAGACCCTGCTCCAACTTTCCGCGGATCAGATCCCCATACGGCTCGCACTCGCTCTTCCGACCGCACTCCCACCCGGACCCGGGGGTCGAAATGGCCGGTTTTGAATCCCTCAGCCGGGCATACCGACCCACCGTCTCCCGGTGCACACCCAACTCCCGGGCTATCCGCCGGTGAGACCAGCCCCGCTTCAGAAGCTCTTCTATCGCATGTACTAAAGCCATCTTGAGTCCATTCGCCATACCCACCTCCTCCCTCAGGAAATGGGTATAGCCGATGTCCCTCAAGAATGGCCGGTTTTAATTCGACCCCCGGTGGCCGGTTTTGACCGACCCCTGACATTTCTCCGAGGATCCCGTGTTTTGTTGGATCCCGGGAGCCGAGTACACGCTGGACTGTTCCTCCCCCTGTGTGACCGGCTACAGCTGCGGATTGGTTGGAGCTTTCCCCGTGGGATGCGGGGCCACCCGCACGGAGCCAGAAACCTGGAGCTCGATCAAGGCCTTGTACCGGTGAGCGGTCCGGTTCATTCTCAAGAGAGAGGCGAGGCGTTCGAGGCGTCTCGCCTCTCTTATGTTGCCTCAAAGGTCCACGGGCGTGCGGTGGGAAGCGAAAGTGCAAGGAGGACGACAAGGACAGCGGAGACGAGTGTGAGGCCTAGACCAGCCCGCGTTGAAACCGGGTCCATCCTGAGTGTCACCCGGTGGGTCCCAGCGGGAACCGGAATGGAACGGAGAGCCAGTTCGGACTGCCAAGACAGGGTCTCGATGCCGTCGACCTCAACCCGCCAGCCTGGATAGAAGGTCTCCGCCCAGCGAACCCAGCCGGGGGACGCTGAGGAAGTCTCGATCACGACGTGCGAGGGGCTCCGCCGTACCAGACGGGCGCGGCCCTCTCCCCCACCCTGTAGGGACCACCACGGCACATCCCCCAACGGTGCTTCTATGAGACATACCCGCTTCGGATCGTACCTCGGGTGAGTCATCGCGGCCTGGATCTCCCTGGGCCCAGCCTCCATCTTACCCTTCTCAGCCCACAGCACGCGCGGCAGGACATCCACGTTCCGGTAAACAATCAGATCGCGGTCGTAGAGAAGTCCCAGATCCCCACCGGAAGCTTTCTCTGCTGACCTGAGGACCCGAGCGACCTCGGGAGATGGCTCGGCCAGCACGTACTCCACGTTCAGAAGGTCCAGGATGGGCGAGGCGAAGGTCTCCACGCGGACCGGAGCATCGATCTTCTTGCGCTGGGCGTAGGAACCAGGCGACATGACGTCGAACAGCTGCCCGTACCGGTCAACCATGAGAGCGTTGTATCCCTGCGCGTCGTCGATCCCAAGTACGGCGTTGAAGTTTGGGGGCAGCACTTGGTCCGAGAAGGCTCGTACGACGCGGGAGGGAGCGGCAGGGGTCTGCTGCTCACGAACGAAACGGACACCTGGAGGTTCCCTCCTCACATCGCTAATAGACTGCGGCGTGTAGTATGCCCGGGCGAAGGGGATGAGGTCGATCATCGCTAGGCCAACGGCCGCCCACAAGACGTAGCGTCTTCCACAGCCCCGGCATACTGTGATCCCGAGGAACAGGGCTGCCCCGAGAAAGAGCGCGGACGGAAGTATCTCCAGCCGTTCGTACTGCACCCACCCTGAGAGATCGTCTGTCAGGAACAGCCACATCCGAGGCGAGAGGGATCGGTTCCACGTGCCCGACAGAATCAGCGGCCCAACAGAGGTGGAGATCCTCGCCAGAACCGGACCCATGGATACCCAGAGAATTCCGACACCGACCAGGAGCACACTCGCGACACCGATGGCCGCCCGCCCCACCCCAAGGTCCAAGAACCTCCCAGGAGCACTCAACGCAGCAAGCCCACGCGCCCCGAGCACCGCCAGAGCGAAACTCAGCAAGAAGGCAACGCGGTCGGCCTGGGCCCAGCCCGCGCCCGGGACGAACAGATAGAGCACGGAGAACACCGGGCGCAGGAATGCGGCCAGCGCGGCCAGGACGGCCAGCATGAAGAAGAACCGGACTTCCCGATCCCTCCGAAGGCGTGCAAGGGCGGCCAACGCCAGGACCAGCGGCACGACTCCCACATAGGCTGCAAGTCCAATGTCGTTGGGATGGGCCTCGGGGCCTTTGAGAATCCCTATCCAGTTGGTATCTTCCACCGGGTTTCCCGTGAATCCCGGGACTACGAGGTTCACAAGGGAAACCAGTGGGGTCCGCCAGACGCTTTCCGCCAGGGCCTCGGACACACGCCCTGACTGCCGCGCGAACTCCAGGGTCGGCAAGATCTGGACGCCTGCCAACCCGACCCCCACGGCTGCGAAGCCAACTGCCCAGAGCACGACGGACCATCGTGCGCGGCCGACGGCGACACGGTACACAAGGTAGAGCAGCCCCGCTGCGAGACTGTGGACAGTCACTTGAGGAAAGCCGGAGAGAACTGCGAGGGCTGTGACTCCTGCCAATGCGACGTACCATAGACGCTTGCCCGAGTCCACCACACCATCGACCCCCAAGAATATCCAGGGAAGCCAAGCAGCGGCCTGGACCATCGTTGGGTGGCCTACCCGAGTGGTGAGGAATCCGCTCCACATGAAGGCTACGCCGCCGAGAATCGCCGACGCGTGGGGCAGCCTAGACCTGCGGAGGTACGCGTAGGTGCCCAATCCAGCCAACACGATGTGCAGGAAGACAGCTGACCCCATCGCGCGGAGCGGGTCTCCATAGTTGAGGACTAGGTTTGGGGGATAGTAGACAGCCGACTGAAAGTCAGCCAGGAGTGGCATGCCCGATGCCGTGTGTGGATTCCAGAGCGGCAAGTCCCCCCGCTCGAAGGCCTGGTGGATCAGCCACCGCCTGGGGTAGTAGTTCAAAGTGGCGTCCCATCGGAAGGATCGCTCGCTCAGCAGATCCTCCGGAGACTTCCCGTAGGCCCAGGGATACATCAGGTTCTGGCTGGACGTAACCAGGCATTGGTCCGAAAAGAGGACGCCCGCGTAGAACACCGCCGGAGGCAACACGACAACCGCGAACACTACGAGCGCCCCCCGGACCGTGAGTGCCCGATTCTCGAACGGGCCCATCTTTCCCCCTAGGTACCTCTGTGGCCAGCAGAAACCGCCGTTCGGATTAAGTACAGAACGCCCCCGGCCATACCATTCACCGTGAGAAGGAGGTAGAAGAGGAATGCAAGCACGATGGTTTCTGTTTCTCCCGTCCCGAATTGCGCCATCAGCCCCGCGAAGGATCCCTCACGCACACCGACCCCGCTGAGAGACACTGGCACGACCCGGGCAAGCTCGACCAATGGGACAACAACCAGCAGTCGAGGGAAGGTGATCATCTCCGCGGAAAGCGCCGAAGCGATCCATGCACCCCCGAGAATCCAGACAAGCCGCGACAGCAGCGAGAGGAGGAATCCCCCCGCAAGGGCTGCTCGCTTTTCTCCGTACAGGCGGAGCGCTTCATACACGGATCTCAGCTTCTCCTCTATGTCGATCTGCCGGAATCGAGACAACAGCGGGCGCAGCAGGCGAATGATCCCCATAGCCACACGGTTGCTCAACATCACGCCCACAAGGGCGAACATGAACAGAGCCACTCCCTCCAGGACTACGAGCAACCTCGGGTTTTGAAACTCACGGTACGTCAGCAGGATGCCTGCGAGACTCACGGGCACGAGGGCGAAGAAACCCAGAAGTCTTTCCACGACGACGGACGCAAGGGCTACCGACCGGCGACCCGTATATCGGCTTGCCGAGAGAACACGGACGAAGTCCCCACCAACGGATGTTGGCATGAAGGTGTTAAAGAAAGCGCCGATGAAGTAGTAGTAGACCACAAGACGCAGTGGAACGCGCGTCCCCTGAGCCAATAGCATGACCTGCCAACGGAGCGCATTCAGCCCCAGCATGGCGAAGCTGGCGCCCAGCGCCAGGCCAAGAAACCCAAGATCGATCCTCGACAGGACTGCCCCCAGCTCACGCCGATCCACCCTTGACACCACAATCGCGAGCAGGATGACCGAAATCAGCAGACGGGGCCACCGGGCGCGCAGCCATCCTCGCCGGTCCTGTCCGCTGGCCCCCGGGACCTCCGGCTCGGGCGGGAGCGTGTTTCCGGTCGTGTGCGTCGTCATCTCTCTCGGGACCCGGCCTCTGGGGCGACGCGTCCCCGGAGGTAGATCCGGGACCACATCTTCCAGAGCTCGACGAGCGTGTTCCAGACGTGCGACGGGCGAACCGTGGACCGGCCCCTCTTTCTCGGGTAGTGACGGACGCCGATCTCGGTCATCCGCAGATCGAGGGCCCTGGCCTTGGCCAGCACTTCGGTGTCCACGAAGAAGTTCTTTGACTCGATCTCGATCCGGTCGAACACCTCGCGGCGGAACAGCTTGAAGGCGCAGTCGATGTCCCGGACCCGGATGCGAAACAGGATCCTGGCGAGCAGGTTATATCCCCACGAGAGGATCAGGCGGCTTAAGGGATCGAAGCGGTAGATGCGAAACCCGCAGACCAGATGGTAGTCGTCGATCGCGGGAAGGAAATTCTTGAGCTCCCGGATGTCGAACTGCAGGTCCGAGTCCGTGTAGAAGACGAGCTCGTACCGCGCCGCTTTGAACCCGTCTCTGAGTGCGTCGGCGTAGCCCTGGTTTCGGGGATGGTGGAGGGCCCGGACCTCTTCGATCTCGCTGGCCAAACGGTCGATGATCTCGCCGGTCCGATCGGTCGAGCCGTCGTCGACGACCATGACCTCGCGCGCTTCGAAGCCCATGGGCCCCGTCGCGTCCAGGACCGTCCGCACCTGTTCCTCGATGCCCTCCTCCTCGTTGAAGGCGGGCAACACGATGGAGATTCGGCGTCGAACCAAGAAGCCCTCTCCCTTCTCGCCTGTGCCCGGGGCGCGCGGCCGGCCTGCCCGCTACCCCACGTACCCTGCACCTCGCAGACGTCGGCGGATTTCTTCGTTCTCCTCGGGGGAGAACGTCTCTCCCATCATTCCCCGGATCAGCTCCCGATCTTCAAACTCCACCGGATGCTCTTCCATCCGGCCGGGCTCGAACAGGGACACAAGGACCCGGCCGTCCATGGCCCGAGGAACCGGCGCGCCCATCAGGTAGAGAATCGTGGGCGCCAGGTCGAGGATCCGGGCGCCCTCGATCCGGTGGCCCACCCGCACGCCGCCGCCCGCCACCGCCAGGATGCCTTCCATCCGGTGGTCCCCGGAGTTGCCGTAGGTGGGCTCGATGAACCGGTTGGACGCGAAATCCAAGGTCCCCAGGGCCTTCGCACTCATGTCGGCGGGGAGAAACACGACATCGGGCGCCAGGTCGACGTAGGGGCCTTCATAGATCTCTTCCCGACGGTAGATCTCTCCGAAGAGGGGCGCGCCGTTCCCCGGGTCCGGAGTTTTCCTCAACCGATCCACGATGTCGTCCCGGACGCGCTCGTAGGCCTCGCCCGGCTCGACGGACCCGAACGTCTCCCGGCCCCTCAGGTTGACGTAGATCTGCCCGTAGTTGCCCTTCGAGTAAGCACGCGTCCGGCTCCAATCGACGTCGGCAAGGGAGAGGAAGACGCGCTGGACCTGGTCGACCAACCCCTTGCGGGACGAGACCCCCCCCGAGAGACGCATCTTGGCCAGGCCCAGCCGCATGGCGAGCCGGTAGGCCTTGGCGGGCGTCAGACCCGCCTGGAAGGCCAGCCGTCTGAGCAGGCTTAAGGGGCGCCGCTTGAGAACCAGGAATCCCTGTTCGAGAAGCCACACGTTTACGATCAGGAACCGCGTGATGGGCCCGAACCCGTGGTCGGACATCAGCAGGAAGGCGGCGTCCCGCGCGCGGGCCAGGTCCCACAGCTCGCCGATCCCCTCATCGACCCGCCGGTAGTAGTCGATGAGGCGCGGGCCGAACGTGCTCCCCTCGGAGCGATCGTACGCGGGGTGCTCGGGGTCTCCCAGATGCCAGAGCTCGTGTTGGGCGCGGTCGACGCCCCAGAAGTGGACCATGAAGAAGTCCCAGTCCTTCTGCGCGAGACACCGGGCGACCCCCAGCCTGTAGTCGAACACCCGGTAGAGCTCATCGAGGACGGGCCCGGCTCTGCCCGGACGATAGACCTCCCCGTGGTAGAGCTGGTAGGGGCCGAGCTCGGCCTCCAGCTCGTCCAGGACGCCGGGGGGGTGCGCGAAATCGCGGCGGCCGCGCGGGGTGAGGAACCCGCTGATCTGGATGCCCCGGACCTTCTCGGGAGGGTAGGTGACCGGGACGTTGACGACCACGACCCGGCGCCCCGCCTCCGAGAGCAGGGTCCAGACCGGAGTGCCGTCCCGGAGCGTGGCGTTGACGGGCACCTCGCGGAGGCCCGGCCGGAGTCTTACGATGAACTCGAACACCCCGTGCCGGCCGGGGTTGAGCCCGGTCATGAACGTCGTCCAGGCGGGCGCCGTCACGGGAGGGACGACGGTGCGGAGAGACCCGCTCGTACCCTCGCGAACCAGACGCTCGAGGTTGGGCAGACGGCCGGCCTCCATCCACGGGCCCATCCTGTCCCAGGTCGCCCCGTCCAGGCCCACCACCATGAGCTTCGGCCGGGAGGTCCGGTCGGGCCGCGCCTCGGTCATCTCTCGCCCGTTCCTCCCTCGACCACGATCTTGGAGAAATCGGCCACCCTGAGGAAGAGACGCTCGACCTCCCTCAGAAGAGCCAGCCGGTTGTTCCGAAGACTCTTGTCCTCGACCATGACCATCACCCGGTCGAACAGATCATCGATCCGCGCCCGCAGCATCACGAGCAGCTTGAGCGCCTTGGCGTACTCGCCCTCGCCCAGCAGGGGATTGATTCCCCTCTCGGTCGTCAGGATGGACGCGTGCAGCTTCTTCTCGGCGTCCTCGGCCAGCAGTCCCTTCTGCAGATCGGGCAGGTCGCCCGTTCCCTTGACGATGTTTCTCACCCGCTTGAATCCCTCGATCAGCCTCTCGAACTCCTGGTCTCCCCGGGAGTCCCGGAGGGCCGCCACCCGGCTGATGACATCGATCGGATCCCGGCAGTAGAGGGAGAGTACGGCGTCAATCTCGTCGTGTCGGTATCCCTGGTCCCCCAGGTAGGTACCCATCCGGGTTCGGAAGAACTCGAGCACCCGATCCTCAATCCCCTCGGCCCCAAAGGCCTCGCCGTAGAGGGTCAGGGCCCGGCGGACGAGGTCGCCCAAGTCCAGGCGGAACTCGCGCTCGACCACGGTCCGGATGACGCCGAGGCCCTGCCGTCTCAGCCCGTAGGGGTCTTGGGATCCGCTCGGAATCAGGCCCGCACCGAAACAGCCCACGATCGTGTCGACCTTGTCCGCGATGGCCACCAGGGCGCCCGGGAGCGTCTCGGGCACCCGATCCTCCGCAAACCGGGGCAGGTAGTGCTCGGCGATGGCCGCGCACACCTCCTCCGGCTCGCCCGAGACGCGCGCATACTCGCTGCCCATGACGCCCTGCAGCTTGGTGAACTCCTTGCCGTCCCGGATCATCTCGGTCACAAGGTCGGCCTTCGAGAGCCGGGCCGCACGGAGGGCCACCCGGCGAACCTCGGGCGGCTGGTCGGCAGCCAGAAACTCGGTCAGCGCCACCAGCCTCTCGGTCTTCTCCAGGAGCGTTCCCAGCTTCTCCTGCCAGACGACCTTCGAGAGGCTCTCGACCTTCTGCTCCAGCGAGGTCTTCAGGTCCTCCTGCCAGTAGAACCGCGCGTCGTCCAGACGGGCCTCCAGAACGCGCTCATTCCCGAGTCGGACTCCGTCGGCTACGTCGGCCCCCGAGTTGCCCACGGCGATGAAGTAGGGCAGCAGGCGACCGTCCTTACCCTCGACGGCGAAGTACTTCTGGTGCTCCTTCATGGCCGTGATCACGACGTCCGCGGGCAGGTCGAGGAACGAGGGATCGAACCCCCCGCACACGGCCGTCGGGTACTCGACCAGGTGAACGACCTCGGCCAGCAACTCCTCGTCGGAGTGCACGCGCCCGCCCTTCTCGCGGGCCAGACGGTTGATCTCGTCGACGATCCGGCCGCGGCGCACGTCCGGATCGACCACGACGAACGCCTCCTCCAGGACACCGGCGTAGGACCGGGGATTCTCGATGCGCATGGGCCCGGCCGAGAGAAACCGATGGCCGTAGGTCACGCGGTCGGCCCGGAGGCCGGCCAATTCCAGCGGAAGGACCTCGTCGCCCAGAATGGCCAGGACCCAGCGGATGGGCCGTGCGAATCGGAAGGGCTCGGCCCGCCAGCGCATCGACCGAGGAAACTCCAAGTTCATGACCCGCTCGGGCAGGACCCCGCTCAGGATCTCGCCGGCCGGCCGGCCCCGGTGCTCGGCGACCACCGCCACGTACTCCCCCTTCGGCAGTCGTTTGATCTGGAGCGCATCGACGCTCACACCCTGGCTCTTGGCGAACCCCAGGCCGGCCTGGGTCGGCCGGCCTTCGGCGTCGAAGGCCTTCGCCTTGGGAGGTCCCACGACCTCCACCGACACGTCCTCCTGACGCTCGGCGACTCCCTCGAGTCGAAGCACCAGGCGGCGAGGGGTCCCGCCGGTCCACAGATTCCGGTAGGACAGCCGCCCCTTAGCCAGGACCTCCGAGGTTTCCCGACCGAGCTGTGCCAAGGCCGGCGGGATGTAGCTGGCGGGGATCTCTTCGGTTCCGACTTCGAGGATCAGATCCTTGGCCACGCTTTCTCCTCCACGTGCGATCGTCATCCGTTTCGGTTCGACCCTATGGTCCCGCACGA
>Ga0180437_10011120_pt1 | contig 10851 bp, 8 predicted proteins | sample SS_ome_4_FD_132410 | JGI IMG/M metagenome (GOLD analysis project Ga0180437, IMG submission 132410) | Hypersaline lake sediment archaeal communities from the Salton Sea, California, USA - SS_3_D_1 metaG | ecosystem: Environmental > Aquatic > Non-marine Saline and Alkaline > Hypersaline > Sediment... | reverse complement strand
GGCGCCTGCCCTCCAGCGTCGCTGCCGATTTCAAATCCTGGCTCCAGGGAGCCACCCATTCCGGCCCAGGTCCGCAAACCGACGAGGAGAAGCCCAGCCAGCGCAGCTACAGCACCGCAACGGTCAAGCTCTACTTGCAGGCGCTTAACCGCCTACTGCGTTTCTGGTGGTACCGCGAATGGCTCTCCTTCTCCCCTGAAGAGGAGATAGAAGCCCGCAAAGCCCTGCAGATCCAGCGCTCGCGCGGCCAACGCGAGCGCACCTCGACCCGCAACCCGGAGGTGCCCTCCGATTTCGGCGATCGGATGCTGGGAGCCGTCTCTAAACTTCCCCTCCCTACAGTTGCAGACATCCCCGATCCTGCCCAACGGAGAAAAGTCCGTCTGGAGAACATGCGTTCTAAAGCCCTGATCCATACCCTGCGTGCCAGCGCCCTGCGTGCTAGCGATATCTGCGACCTGACCCGCCCCCAAGTCGAGCTTGCAAAGCACAACAATGGCTACATGGCGATAGCTATGCGCAAGACTGGGCTGCTGGCACATGTAGTATTGGGGAAAAACACACTGGATGCGATTGATGCCTATTTACAGGAAAGGAATGACGATTCCCCTTGGATCTTCGTCCAGCATGGCCGAACCGGCTCCCCTCCCCGCCGGAGATCATTGTCTGCAGAAGGCTATCGCAGACGGAAAAAGGGGTACGGTGCGCAGATGGGCACTGGATTGGTGCGGAAGATTGTGATTCGAGTGGCAAAAAGTGCGGGATATAATCCGAAACGCGAGTTCGTCTCCGCCCACTCCTTCCGCCATTGGCACGCCCAACGGCTGATCCGCCTGGGCGCATCCATTGACCAGGTGCAGTCCGTCTTGGGCCACGCCCGCGCCCAGACCACCAAGGACATCTATGCGCCTGAGCCCAATGTGTCACAGATCTTGCAGTGGGAGGAGATGATTCAACAAAGCGAGAGATAATTTCTAGAGAGAGTATCTTGCCGAGTTTAAGATCGAAGCACAAATTTCCTTAAGAAGGACATGTCAAAATTTTCTTTTGCCCATTCTTTTGTCCCATTTGGGTTTCTCTTAAAAGAACTCTGGCTTCCTGCGCTTGTACACTGCTGAAATCGTATGCCAAATAAACCATTTCAACCTAATCGCATTTACGTCGTTTTTTCAACGAAGAAGAAAGAGTACAAGGCAAGGATAAAATTATATCGGCTTCATAAATCTCGAATTGAAATTATAAGCTCTGTGCTACGCTTTACCCATCAATATTTTCAAGAGTAATTCCCTGCTGCTCCATCATGATGCGAATACCATCAAAACTTTCATCCGTAATAGGACCAGCGCCAGTCCAATCATAGAAGTTTTTGTTGCATAGAGTCTCTATACATGCTTCTGATTCAACATAGGCGATCACGGCTGTATTGATGGTTTCCTTCAATGCTTCTGGGAAGTCGGGTGAGTAGGACATAGTATCGTTGGGAACCGGAAGTGAGATGTCCAGAATACGAACTTTTTGGACAACATCGGGCAATTCCTCTCGGATTGCAGCGCGGGCATCCAGGACGCGGTACTCATTGCAAAATAGCTTGCCTTCATCGTTCAGCGCACATTCGGGAACGAATTCATCTGGGATATCCGGGTCCATCGTCTTTGGTTCCCAGGTTCCCATGCCCTCTGGCAAGAGCGGGGCACTGAAGTAGCAGGTTCCAAAATCAGCTTCACCATAGTAAACAGCTTCTACAACTTGTGGGTGGCCACCTGCTTCGAGCGTTTCACCAACAGTGATGCCCATATCAGCGAAGAGGGATTGTGGGTAGATGTAGCCTGATGTGGATCCGGCATCCGGGTAAGCCCAGGTTGCGCCTTCAAGATCCTCAAGGGTTTCATAGGGGCTGTCACGTGGAACGATGAACTGCGTCCAGTAGATATTCCAACCATATCGTACGGAAGCCAGGCCAGGCTCTACACCACAGAACGAATTAGCCAGAGCATAGCCCATGGCAGGGATGAAGCCGATGGTGTTCTCTGTTGAGACGCACATCTCCTCGATCGTTGCGGCGTAGGATGTGGGAATACTTACCTCAAAGAACAATCCGGTTGCTTCGTTTAATGCCTGGGCGACCAGTTCGCCGCTTTCGATCATGAAATCTACATCCCCTACTGGGGCAAACAGGATCTTTATCGGGTATTCTTCACTTCCGATTTCCTGAAGGGCATCTTCGGTGGGTTGTGCTGTCGGAGCTGCAGAGGGACCAGTTGATGTGGAGGTTTCGGTCTCTTTTACCACATCTATGGTTGGAGACCTTTCCACCGCGGTCGCTCCACTCAGACCCAGTTGATCCCAACTTAAAAGAATGAAAGAAGTTATGGATACCGCAACCGCCAGCACACCAAAAAGAAGTACCGTTCTAACCTTCTTCAGTTGCTTAAGTTTTCCAGGAATGTCATGTTTTATTGATGCTCTTTCGTAAAATGGATCCTCATCTGTTCTTTTGGAGAATGATGGTTCAGGCTCTTGCCTTTTAGGGGATCGCGCCGTGACAAAACGAAAGGGTTCTCTTATGGTTGGGGCTATTTCAACTCGAGTTGGTTCTCCGAGAAAACTAGCTGTTACAGCTTTCGACAATGCATCAACCATGTCTCGCACAGTAGCGTATCGATCCTCCGGATCCTTTGCCAAGGATTTTAGGATGACCTTTTCAACCTCTTCGGGTAAGTCCGGGTTAAGCGAACTGGGCGGTGGAAGAGGGTCATGAACGTGCTTGAAGATGACCCCTATGGGTGTCTCAGCCTCGTAGGGCGGTCTTCCAGTGACCATTTCATAAAGAATGATGCCGAGTGAATAAATGTCACTTTTATGGTCAATCTTTTGCCCAGAACCTTGCTCAGGAGACATGTAAACAGGCGTGCCAATGATGCCGCCCGTCTTCGTGAACTCCTTTGAACCCTCAATGATCTTGGCAATGCCAAAGTCCATCAGGATGCAGTTTCCAGTCTCATCGAGGAGGACATTACTCGGTTTCACATCCCTATGTATGAACCCGCGCGAGTGAGCAAATTCCAGTGCGCCGCCAACCTGTGAAATGATCTGTTGTATCCTATCTAAGGGAAGCCTCTCAATAGCCATTAACTCAGCCAGATTCCCATTTTGCATTAAGGGCATTATGAAATAGGTATAACCCTCTGATTCGCCGAAGTCATATACCGGGAGAATAAAGGTATGTTGGAGTTGGGCTAAAGCCTTTGCCTCTTGTTCAAATCGACCAAGAAATTCCGGATCTGAGGAGTGAAAACGCGGGAGTACTTTAAGCGCTACATAACGATCCATACTTGGCTGGTAGGCCTTATAGACCGTCGCCATACCCCCCGCTCCACATGGAGAAATGATCGCATAGGGACCGAATTGTTTGCCAGAAAGATCTTCCATCAGACACCCCTGGGAAGAAATAGTAAGGAAGATTATGAATAAAGCTGCGGTCTTATCCAGTATACAACCGGGTTGTATAAATTGAAAAATACTTATGAGCGGACGCATTACTTTGCACACTCTTTCATCAGCCGCTGTTCATTGAAGAGATGAGAATGCACCAATCAATGAATATGAGCCATGGAGCATGATGTCAGAGCTTGAATCCCTGTAGTTGTAATACAACATAATGATCTTTATTATTTATAACGATTAATCAGAAGGTATGAACCCATGACCCATCCTCTACCCTCCATTCAGGGTGCTGTGGAAGCTTTCCTTGAGGATTTCGACTTCGGCGAAGGCGGCGAACGCACACGCCTTTCCTATCGATCCGGTGCCATGGCTTTCCTGCGATACATCGAGGAACACGAGACTCTGGATTCTAGAAATTCCATCGGCTCTGGATAAAATTTAAGTCGTCGAGAGAATGCTCTGTACTTCATACCATCTCCAGAATTTCCTTCAGCACTTCCATGTGAGATACGAGACCAACTTCCTGGATGCTCAAAGGAGTTTCCCCTTTTTGAATTGACTGTCCCAACCTTGATGCCTTAAATTCCCGCAAGTCCTGCAGATAAGGATCCATGACGAATTCATCCCTCACAACTTTACCATCGAGGAGATGGATGATGCGATCTGCGGATCGCGCCACGGTAGGATCATGGGTCACCACAAGTATAGTGACCCCATGATTTCGATTCAGGCCTTTGAAAATATCCATGACTTCTCCACCGCTGTGGGTATCAAGATTACCTGTTGGTTCATCTGCAAGGATCATGCGTGGTTCATTAGCCAACGATCGAGCGATTGCCACACGTTGTCGCTCCCCACCTGACAACTGAGCTGGAATCTGAAACTCTTTTCCTCCTAAACCTACAATATCAAGGAGCATTTTCGCTCTAGCATCCCTTTCCTTGTTCGTCATCCGTAATTCCCGCATGGGTACGGTAACATTTTCAGCGGCAGTCAGTGTGGGGATCAAGTTATGCAGCTGGAATACAAAACCAACGACCCGGCTTCGAAAGCGATCCAGGTCTGCTAAATCGGAAACCATCTCACCTGCTACCTGCACATCCCCGCTTGTTGGTCGATCCAGTGCCCCAATCATATTCAATAAAGTGCTCTTCCCACTTCCAGAGGGTCCCATCACCGCAGTAAGTTCGCTCTCCAAGATGGTGAGGTTGACACCCTTCAGGGCATAAATCTCCCCGCTATAGCTTTTAACCAAGTCTTTCGTTTGTACAACGATACGTTTCTCAGACATGGGGTACGCCTCCTCTACGACTTGCATTGCTACAAGATAGGACCTTACTCATAACGCAACGCCTCAATGGGTCGAAGTCGAGCAGCACGCCAGGCAGGATAGACACCACCGATCGCACCCAATACCAAGGCTACAAACAACCCTGTCAAAACCGCATTCCCACTTAAGGGTGCTTTGCCCAAACTTGAAAGTGCGGGAAAAAGCCCGGTCAAGGCGACCAATCCTGCAGCAAGGACTATGCCGGCGAAGCATCCGATCAGACTCAAAATAAGCGCCTCTGCCAGGATCATGCGTAAGATACGAACCTTGCGCCAACCAAGCGCTCTCAGTGTTCCTATTTCACGTGTACGCTCAAAAACACTCATGAGCATGGTGTTCATCGTACCCAGGGCACCTGCAAGCAACCCAATCAGCGAAACCGCAGCCGCCAACGTTTGGAGCATTTGAATATCAGGTGTGTTTTGAGCGAACTCTGAAGACCGGTAGGCGATCACTTCAGGGAATTCTGCTTCGAGACGGGTAATTACCTCGTCGATCTGATCCAAGGCTTGGGGTTTGAGTTTGATCTGAAAAAGCGTCACCTGATCATCTTTCTTAAATACTTGTTGAGCCGTTGATAACTTCATCACACCACCACCATTTTCAAATCCCACTCCTGTTTCATAGATACCGCTTACTCGAAATGTTTCCTTCTGGATAGTGATCCTGTCATTCAAACCTTTTTGAATAAAGTCCGAGGCCATATGTCCAAGAAGAAGATCTTTCTCGCCTTGAATCCCCTCCCCCTCCACCAAATGGAAACGGTCAAAGGCATTCCCATTTGGACTAACACCCAAGAGGACAAAATAAGGATTATTCTCCACTTGTGTGATCTGAAAAAGAAATCCTGAGACCCATTCCACCTCGAGTATTTCTGCGAAGTGCTTCCCTAACTCTTCTTCTAGAGCACTGAAGGACATATCGGCAATCCCGCTTTGCATGACCGTGATTTCTGCGCCTGTGCTCATCATCAGATCGGTAATCTGTCCGGCAATACCCTCTGAAAGCCTTGTTAAAGCTACAACCACCGCGATTCCAATCATGACGCCTGCAATCGTTAATAAGCTGCGTACCTTTCTTCGCCATATATTTTTCATCACCATAAGTCACCTCCTTCGGCATTTTCGAGCTCAATATTCGAGGCCAGCCCAATGGAGAGTAAGAAAATTGCCCCTCCACCAAAACGACCGACAGTCGGTTAAGTAGTGAAAAAATCAACGAAAACGAACCCCATCGAAAAATAAATCCATAATTACGTCAACAATTTTGCGATCACTAACTAGCCTATCTCGCTGCAACCAGTCGTAATAGGGCATGGTGATCATGCTATGGAGTGTTGAGGCGAGTAACTCCGCATCAAGATCGCGGAACTCACCCTCCTCGATTCCTTGCTGAATAACATCCTGCAATATCGATCGATATTTCAAGCGCCTCATCCTTACCCTGCGAGTCGCATTCTCGCTCAAACGTGATACCTCCCGTGTGAAAAGCGCAGCCATAGCCTGGTGCTGCTTCAAATATTCCCACAATGAGTTGAGGATCTTGCTCAACTTCTCGGAGGCTTGAATATTCTTTTCAGCAATCCTAGCTGCTTCCACATGTACACTGTCCATCTCCTCCTCAACGAAAAAGAGCAAGATTTCTTCTTTGCTGGAGAAGTAATCGTAAATCGTGGATTTTCCCATCCCGGCTTCCTCAGCAATCTGACGCATAGAGCTCTCGTGAAAACCCTGCTGCAAGAACAACTTCGACGCATCTCGAAAGATTCGCTTGCGAACTCGATCACGATCTTCTTCAGAGAGAGGTATTCCCTTCGGCATGATCCCCTACCTCGATAGAAGCGACCAACGGTCGCTATTAACTATACTTTTCATTTCAAAACAAGGTTCATACCCGCAATGGCTACATGGCGATAGCGATGCGCAAGACCGGGTTGCTGGTACATGTGGTACTGGGGAAAAACACACTGGATGCGATTGATGCCTATTTACAGGAAAGGAATGACGATTCCCCCTGGGTCTTCATCCAACACGGGCGGACCTGCGCCCCTCCCCGTCGTCGATCATTATCTTCAGAGGGTTATCGAAGGCGTAAGAAGGGGTACGGCGCGCAAATGGGCACGGGTTTGGTGCGGAAGATCGTCATCAGGGTAGCAAAAAGTGCCGGATATAATCCCAAGCGGGAGTTTGTCTCCGCCCACTCCTTCCGCCACTGGCACGCCCAACGGCTTATTCGTCTAGGCGCTTCCATCGATCAAGTGCAGTCTGTCTTAGGCCACGCCCGCGCCCAGACCACCAAGGACATTTATGCGCCGGAACCCAATGTTTCACAGATCCTTCAGTGGGAGGAGTTGATTCAAGGCATAGAATAATAAAATATGGGGAAGAGATATTCATTAGCAATAGAGGCAATATAATGGATATTTTACCATCACAAACTCATTCATTAAGTCTCTAGTTTTCTTAGTTGTCGGAATCGCATACAAACTTTAACGTCCCAGAAATTCTCGTCGTTGTAGGGTGTTCCTGAAAGAACTTTTAAGAGGGAAGAAGTGTAAAGTTCAGAAGGAAATGCCCTTCTCCACGCGGGATGGGCTCAATAAATTAGATATATTATATAGGTGATTCTCGCGGCTCTTTGCTGAACAGTTAAGGAGAACAGATGAATTTATTGATTTCATGTTGACGTGATTAAGCCAGGTGGATGAGTGAGGTGACAAGCCACATCGCGATCGTTTGTTGCAGGGAGTCTCGCCGGCTTGATTTCACGGCACTCTGGTAAAACATTGGGACAGCGTGGGTGAAATCGGCAGCCTTTTGGAGGATCAATACCTGATGGAGGTTCTCCAGGAAGAATGATCTTACCTCTAGCTTTTACCTTTCTTGGATTAGGAATTGGAGTAGCTGCAAGCAAAGCCTTTGTATAGGGATGAAGCGGATCATGAAATATCTCCTCTACTGGAGCGATCTCAACGATTTCTCCAAGATACATAACAGCCACATATTGAGCAATCGAACGTACAACTGCAAGATCATGGGTTATAAAAAGGAAAGTGAGATCATTCTCTTGCTGGAGATCCTTTAGCAGCGTGAGTATCTGCGCCCTAACGGAGATGTCAAGAGCCGAAACCGGTTCATCCGCAATAATCACCTGAGGTTCAACTGAAATAGCTCTAGCAATACCAATCCTTTGCCGCTGTCCTCCACTGAACTCGCGTGGATACCTATCAAGATATGAAGAAGCAGGACTCAGGCCTACCTTCTCTAATAGATCAATAATATACTCTTGTGCTGTTCGTCGATCAGCAATACCGTGCAATAGAAGAGGGTCGCGAAGAATTTTAAAAATAGTTTTCCTAGGATTGAGTGATGCAACCGGATCTTGAAAAATGATTTGGACATGTTTTCGAAAGGACCGTAATTCTTCGCCCTTGAAGTTTAACACGCGTTTTCCCAACAGATGAACCGAGCCACTCGTAGGTTCACACAGTCGTAGCAATAATCGGGCAAGAGTGCTCTTGCCGCAGCCACTCTCGCCGACAAATGCAAGTGTGCCTTTCGGATAGAGGTGGAGGTCAACGTGATCAACCGCATGGACAATTCTGGGGTTGAGGTCAAGAAATCCAGATCGGACCTCAAAATATTTTGTTAGTCCTTTTGTCTCGAGAATCCACTTATCTTTCATCAAGCCTCGCCTCTTTCCAATCACCTCCAGTATGTTGTACCTCCTGGGAGTACAACCAACAGCGCACTGCCTGACCATGTATATTAGAAAACATGGGTGGCTCTTGCAGGCAAATTGCCATCGCTTTATCACACCTGGGGCGAAAACGGCATCCCTCTGGCAAAGCACTTAAATCTGGTACGGTCCCCTGAATTGTCTCGAGAGTCGGTTTATATTCGTCTATACTCAGGACTCCCTTTAGCAAACCTTGTGTATAAGGGTGCGCTGGATTCTCAAATAGTGTTAGGGCAGCAGCCTCCTCAACAATTTGTCCAGCGTACATCACATAGACTCTGTCGCATAATTCTGCAACAATACCAAGGTCGTGTGAGATAAGTAAAAGTGCCATATCGAGACGTGCCGCGAGATCATCAAGCAAAGCCAATATTTGAGCTTGGATGGTCACATCTAGAGCTGTAGTTGGTTCATCGGCAATTAATAATCGCGGACGGCAGGACAATGCAATTGCAAGGAGTACCCTCTGCCTCATTCCACCACTGAGTTCATGTGGGTAGCGTTTCTTTATTCCTGATTCGGGTTGTAAGCCAACAAGTATAAGTGTTCTATCCATCTCTTCTTCGAGGCGGTCTTTGCCATGATGAAGCCATATTGCTTCGCCAATTTGATCGCCGATACGCATTGTAGGATTCAAATAGGACATTGGATCCTGAAATACCATTGCTATTTCAACCCCACGAATTTTCTGAAATTCTTTTTCTGTCAAAGTCACGAGGTTTAAACCTTTGAAACGAATCTCGCCATCCAATATTTTTGCTGGAGGAGATGGAACAAGTCTAAGGATAGAACGCGCAGTCATGCTTTTCCCACAACCAGATTCCCCCACCAAGCCCACCTTCTCTCCTTCGTGGATCTTGAGCCCTACCTTGTCTACTGCCCGGACGATTCCCCCTGACGTAAAGAGATAGGTTTGCAGGTTGTGTACATCAAGGAGCTCATTTTCTAGTGGCATCATTCATCCAGTCATCAGAATGACTTACCTATCTTTCAACTCGGGGTTCAGAGCATCGTTCAGTGCATCCCCCACAAGGTTGAATGCCAATACGGCTAAAAATATTGCGCTACCCGGGAAAACACTCAACCACCATGCGGTAGCCAGGTACGGTTGTGCTCGATTTAGCATCTGTCCCCAACTGGCAACACTGAGATCCCCGAGTCCAAAGAAACTTAACCCTGCTTCGATGAGAATCGCGGCAGCAATATCCAGTGTCCCTCGTACAATTGCAGGTGGAAGAGCATTAGGTAAGAGTTCACGAAAAATAATATGGATGTCGCTGAACCCCATCGCCTTGGCAGCTTCAGTAAATTCCTGCTCTCTCAAAGCAAGGAATTCAGCTCGGATTATCCGGGCTGTTGCTGGCCAACTAACAATCCCCAAAACCAGAATAATCATGCCCGTCCCACCGCCGATCATTGCTACTACAACTAATGCAAGAAAAAAACGAGGCATGGTTTGGAAAAGTTCAGACATGCGCATCAGAATACTATCAACATATCCACCATAATACCCGGCTATGCTTCCCACCAAGGTTCCCAAAATTAGAGAACTAAGCGCGGCAAAAATCCCGACAGTAAGTGAAACCCTGGCGCCAAATAAAACTCCACTATAGACATCTTTACCCACGTTGTCTGTGCCAAAATAATGTCTTGGGGTCGGCGATTCAAGACGATCGTGTGAGACAACAGTTGGGTCGAAATCCGTCAACTCGGGTGCTAAAAATGCGACAGAGATGAATATCAGGATGATGGCTAATCCAAGTACTCCAGCCCTGCTTTTACGAAATTGGTACCAAATCGTTCGTGCGCCAGATTGTCGCTTTGGTTGGATTTGATTAACTGCCTCCACAATATCGCTCCTCGTCATCTCATCCGAATTCTCGGATCGAGAATTGCATATACGATATCTGTAATAAGATTAGCAATGACAGCCATAACACCAACTGCAAGAAAGACTCCCAGGATCACAGGTGCATCCCTTGCCGCAAGCGAATCAAATAATAAGCGACCCATCCCAGGCCATGCAAAAACGGTCTCTACCAATGCAGATCCAGATAGGGCAAAACCAAAGTTGTATCCGATGACTGTCACAACAGGCAAAAGGGCATTTCTCAAGCCATGATTGATTGTCAAGCGCCACCCCGGTACCCCCTTTGCCTTGGCAGTGATAATATAATCCTTTCCCATAACTTCGAGCATGCTCGCACGAGTAATGCGAGCATTCAACCCAAGGTATCTCATCGAAAGTGCAAACGCTGGTAAAGCTAGGTGGAGACCGACATCTCTGATTCTAGCTAACCCGGTGTAACTCTCCCTAACAGAGTGCATTCCCTGGGCTG
>Ga0180437_10011119_pt1 | contig 10851 bp, 8 predicted proteins | sample SS_ome_4_FD_132410 | JGI IMG/M metagenome (GOLD analysis project Ga0180437, IMG submission 132410) | Hypersaline lake sediment archaeal communities from the Salton Sea, California, USA - SS_3_D_1 metaG | ecosystem: Environmental > Aquatic > Non-marine Saline and Alkaline > Hypersaline > Sediment... | reverse complement strand
GCGTTTCCGTTTGTATCATTAATAGAACGTACAACGGCACGCAGGATCGGTGGCCGAAAGCCAACGAAACGTATAGGAGGCGAGTCCGATGAAGCGCACAAAACCCGTCTCAAAGAAGCTCTTCATCCAACCACTCGAGCTTCCGGCCCGGGCTCAAATCGGCGATGTAACGACGTTGGCCATCGGCGAGGAATGCGCGAAGTGCGGCGACGACGGCGGCCCGATCACCACCTTGGCCATCGGCGAAGAATCGCTGAAGGCGTAATGGCCGTAGGACGGCCCGTCGTTGTCCGAGAAACGAAAACTCATTCTTATCTTAGCGGGTGGCGGCGACCCTCAAGGGATGCGTGTAAAGAGGGAAGTCCGCGCGCGAGGCGGTCGTGTCCTTTGGTGCGACACACGAGCCTTCCCGCAGCAGGCGCCCATAGCCTCTCTCGATGGCCACCTGTGGCTGAATCGCAGGAAGGCACCCACGCCTACTGCCGTCTACCTGCGGGGACTGGCCTGCCACCCGCTAGTGCCCGCCTTCGAGCGCGACCTTGCCGAACGTCCCCGCGGCCTAATAGCTCAATGTGACGAGAAACGCGCCATGCTCGAATCGGTTCTGCGCACCCTCGAGAGGCGTGGATGCCCCGTGGTCAACACGCTCGAAGCCAACGCACAGCATAGCCAGAAACCTTACCAACTCGACCTGCTGCGCGCCGCCGGACTGCCTGTGCCCCGCTGGCTCGCCACCAACGACCCCGCCGCCGTCCGCCGGTTCACGCAAGACGTCGGCCGAGCTATATACAAACCCTTGGCCGGCGGCGCGGCCGTCCAGTTCCTTGAACCGAAGGACCTTACCGACGAACGTCTCGATGCCTTATCGCTGGCGGCCGTCTTATTTCAGGAATACATCGAGGGCACATCCGTGCGCGCGTTCGTAGTAGGTCGGCGCGTTGTGGCCGCGGCCCAGATCCACTCGTCCGAACTCGACTATCGGCGCAAAGAAGACGCGGTCCTACCCACACGGCTCACGCCCGACGAACGAACAGCCGTTGTCGGCGCAGCGCGCGCCTGCCGAATGCCGTTCACCGGCGTCGACTTCATCCGGGTAACCCAAGGCTTCGTCCTCATCGAGTGCAATCCCTCGCCCATGTTCGCCACATTCGAACGCAAAACCGCTCTCGACGTCGCCGGCCCATTCGCCCAATTCCTGCTCCGTCTGTGAGCCCGCTTTCGAGAGCCGTGGACTGCGGAAGATCTTGTTACCGCCGTCTCCGCGTGCGCGTGAAGGCCTGCTGCGCGCCGCGCATCGGCGACTTCCGCCCAATCGGAGTCGCATTCGACTGCTGTCTTCTCAAACCGCTTCGCCAGCGCCGACGATGCGGACTAGTTCAACGGGGGAGTGGCACCGGTTTGCCGGCGACCAGTGCCTGGAGAGCTTGGGCGTACGCGTCGATTATGCGATCGCGATGGTAGAAGGTTGCACGGTGGCGGGCGTTGTTACGCCATCCGAGCAGTTGTGCTGGCTCCCCGACTACGCCGTGCAGAAACGCGGGGATGCCGTCGAGCGCATCCCACAAGAATACGGGGCCTGCTTCCGACGCCTTAACTTCACTGGCAAGCGGGCTGTCGGCGTCGGCGACGGCAAGTACGGGCGTTCCTGCCGCAATGGCCGTGATGAGTTTGCTCGGAACAAACGACCCGCCGCCGCCCGACTTCTCCGTTATTACAAAGAAGTCAGCGTCATGCAGCGCTTGGGCGTACTCGGGCTCATCGAGCAAAGGGCCGAATACGAACCGGCCGTCGTTCGAAGACTCGACCCACGCGCGCACGCTCTCCGCCATCGCGCCGTCGCCGTGTATCCGCATCGAGAACGGTGCTGCGCTTGCCCGGAGCGTCTCGCAGAGACGGATCAGGTCCTGTTTCCCGCCGATATTGCCCGAGTAGAACAGCTTCACTTCCTTCCGCGAAAACGGTTTCTGACGGCCGGCGACGCCGTCCAGCGCCTGCGCCATCGACGGCGTAAGCCAATTAGGCAGGTACAGCACAGGCTGATTGCGCTTGCGGATGCGTTTCAGCCGTCCGACGATCTCCGGGGCAATGGAACTCCAAACGTCGCCTTGGTTGAACAAGAAGCCCTGGAGGCCTGTCAGCGCTCGATTCACCCATTTGCGCCGCGAGATGCCGCTTGCCGCGGCCGCTTGGGCAGACAGATCTTGGACGTTCAGCCAGAGCGGCCTGCGAAAGACCCATTTACTGACTGCGCCAAAGGCGACCGCGCCCACAAGCGGACAAAACACCATTACCGCGTCAAACCGGCGGCCCCGCGGCAGCGAGCGCAACAACGAAAAAAAGAATGAGCCCTCATACAGCAGCCGCTGGACGAGGGAGCGGGGATTATGCGGGATAAACAAACCGTACCGCTCGACGTGGACGCCTCGCTCGTCGTACCGCTCGACGCGCAGGCCGTTGCGCCCCGTCTTGTCCCGCCACTCCGGGTAATACGGATAGGCGCACCGCACCGTCACGTCGAAACCGCGCTCGACGAGCCCCTGGCAAAGGTCGCTGAAAATGGCGCCGCCCCCGCCGAAATCGGGCAGGTACACATTCACGACCACAAGCAGTCGCTGGAAATTTGGACGCGTGTTTTTCATAGGCGGCAAGCGGTTCTGGGCAGATCCCTTTGCGCTAAGTCACACTCAATCGCGCGGCATCGAAAACAAGGTCCCCGCAACGGGATCCGTTGCGGGGACCTTGTGCGCTTTCAGCCAAGTCACTGCCTGAATTCTTAGAACTTGACTCGGGTCTCAAACCGGAAGTAATCGCCGTCGTCGTCATCCGTGCCGCCGTTGAACAGCAAACCGTTCCACCCGACGAAACTGCCGTCGTACACGCCGTCATCCGCGAACAGATGCGACCAATGGAACAGGAACGAAAGATCGCTGCTGTAATTGTACACGGCGACAATGTCGGTCACTACGCCGAGATCGTCGTCACTTTCCGTGTCCAAGAAAGGCAGGAACGGCACAATCGGGATGCGCCACCGGCCCAACGTAACGTGCACCGGCCAAGCAAACGGCTCATCTACCTCGAAGTACCCGGCGTCGAGATGCACGCTTAAGCATTCCGTTGGGAACAGGTTCGCGCCGATCCGGTAAATGTGCACGTTCGACAATTCGTTCTGCAGGTCGAAAAACCCGTTATACATGTGATTCGAGAACAGCCGGTTGAAGCTCACGCTCGCCTCCGGCCGATCGAACGGGTTGATCCACTCCCAGAACGAGAGGTCCCGGTTGTCTTCCCCGCCGTAGTAGCTGTACCCGGCGTGTACCCGCGGGTTCCATGCCACGTCGAACGTGTAGCCGACGTCCAGCTTAAGGGCCCATTCAGAGAAATCTTCGTCATCGTCGCCGTACACCCAAGGTTTGAAATTGAACCCGACCTGGCCGGCGTCACCAAGTTGATACGCCGCCTCGGCGCCAAAATCGAAGGCGCCAACCGCGCCCGCGGCCCGCAAACCGACCGTATGCAGTTCCGTTACGTCATAGTCGTCGAGCCCGAGCACGTCCTCGACCCACTCAAAGAGCGGCCCGCCGTTCGTATCGTTCAGGGCCCGGCCGTCCCGAACGAACAGCCAATACGCGTCGAACGTCACGTTTTCCAGGGCGCGGCACGTCCCGTAGACGCCGTAGAAGTCGACGTCCCCGTCTTCTTCGACCGGGCTGGTGTCAACAAGTTTGGCGCTCCACACGTCGATGTCATACACATCCGTACCGTACGTAAGGCGGACGGCGTCGAACGAACGGCCCATGAACATAGGGCCGAAATCTTTGGGACCCACAAGCCACTCGCTCCCAAACGAAAGCTCCTGACGCCCAATCCGGGCGCGCAGCGGCATGTCCCACATCTCGCTCGCCTCGATGTAGGCTTGATACACCTCGAGGTCGTCCACGGACGCGGCACGCATATCTGCGCCCGTGATGTAGTTCGAGCGAAAATCCTCACCCCACACGTCGTAGCTCTCTAACTCGACAAATGCCACAACGCAATCCGTGAAGTCGGCCCGGACGTTCAACCGCGTACGCTGCTCGACAAAGCTCAACGAGTTCGATCGGTCATCCCAGGCATACGGGCTTAAAATGCCGGCCCCGTTAAAGGCCGGCGCGCCCGACACGAAATCGCCGATGGCCCGCCCAGGCAACAAGGCCGCCGGGATGCGCATGGCAAGCGGCCCGGGACGCGCCGCCCAGTCCATCACGTGGTTGGCGCCGATTCGGACCTCGCCGCCAATCTGAACGGTCTGTAATTCCGCGAAGGCCGGCGCTCCCACCACAAGAAGAAGCGCCACAAAGAACGGTAAACAGATCCTTTTCATATGAAACACCCTCCTTCCGCGCAAGACAAAACAGACTCTGCTTCGGCCGCCTGGAAAGACCACACCGTCGATACAGGCGAGCCAAAACCCCTTTTCCCCATCGCCTATGAGGATACCATGCGCCTCGAGCGCCGTCAATACGCAAGTGCCGCTACCCCGAGCATCACAAAGCCCACGACCAGTTTGGCCAGGATGCCCGCGACTTTCCCCAACGCCGCACCAAACCCCGTCCACGCCGCCGTCCCGGGTTGCTTCTCCATTACAATGAACTCGTGGCACGCCGCGCCGATAAACGCGCCCACGCAGGCGCCCAGCACCGAGCCCACAATCGGGAATACCGGCGTCCCCGCGATGCCGCCCACGATGCAACCCGCCAACACCGACAACGTCGAGCCCTTGCTTGCCCCAAACCGCTTTGCGCCGAGATCCGCGCCCAGGAACTCGAGGACTTCGCCCAACGCCGCCAAACCGGCCAGCGCCAGAATACACCAAATCCCGAAATGCTCCCGGCCCGTCGCGAGCCAGGCAAGGGCCACGGCCCCCAGTATTATCCAATTCCCGAAAAGGCCGATAAGATCGAGGAACAGGCCGACAAGTATGGCTGCCCCGAATGCCGTCCAACCCAGAATGGCTATGATTATTGACACGACGGTCACTATCCCGTTGGGGCTTCGCCAAGCGCGGCCAGTCCGCATCGCCCCCGCAAATCCCTCATTTCCTGCCCGCGCATTACACCAGAATGCGCTGCGGGAAGTCCAATCAGAAGGCAAGGGAACTACGAGAGCGACGACGGCGGCGACGTCTTCTCGATCCTACATGCGAAAGGCAAAAAGCAAACTACCCTCAGCCTATTCGGGAGGATTTGCACGGTCCTTTGCAGCCGGTTTCCTCTTGGCGGTAGTCTTCTTCTTCGCCGCCGGCTTTTTCTTTGCGGCGGCTTTTTTCTTGGGGGCCGCTCTTCTTTTACGGGCCGGCCCCTTCTGCTCTGCGGCCACGGCCCGCATCGAATCTTCCGCCTTTTCGACGAGATCAGCGGGTTTAACTTGCTCGAGGCAAGGGTGTTGCTTAATCCATTCCACGATAGGCTCGAACACGTCCTTGACGCTCTCGCGTCCAAATGCGAGGTCGACGTGGTTGTAGTCGGCCGCGTGGCCGTTGCGCTCGGAGAGCATCAGGTATTTCTTATCCTTTCCCGGGAGGTCCTTGAAAAACGATTCCGCGCGGGATCCCGGGATCAATGGATCGGCCGCGCCGAATAAGGCCAGCAGAGGCGCCCGAAGCGTCTTAAGCCCTGCCGCAACGTCTATTTCACCGTCTTGCATATGCCATTCTTCGCCCGTGCCCCACGAGCAGAGCGCCTTTGCGACGGTCGGGGGCGCCGGCTCGAGCACATTGAAGAACGCGCCCGCGTCGATTTCCGGGTGCAGGTTGTCCCAGTTGACGGGCACGAAACGCGATTTGGGCCGGACTTTGCACAGCAGCGGCGTTAACCCGCGCAATACGTAGTAGAAGACGGGCGGGCAAAGCGCATGAAAAGCCAGCAGGATCTTGGGGTTGTGCAGCCCCTTGCCTTCGAAGCCCGGCGGCGCGCCGAGGGTCGCCGCACTGGCAATCTGGTTAGGCCCGTACGCAACTTGATACGCATACAACAGCATGCCGCCCATCGAATGGCCGACGCAATGCACTTTGGCGTAGCGGGTCACTTTCTGAATGTACTCGATGGCCGCGGGGAGGTCGCGAAGGAGATAGTCGTCCATGGTGGCCGCCCACCGCCTACGTCCGTACGGCGGAATCGAACTCTTGGCGCCGCGCAATTCGATTGCCCAGCAGTCGTAGCCTTGTTTCGTGAGCACGTCCACAAGCGCGTTCTCGTCCGGCAGGGCGAAATTGAAGTGATTGGCCAAGGCGCTGTGGCACAACAGGACGGGTTCCCCGTCGCCGTTCTCGGGCATATAACGGTATAGACAGATCGTCCATAGGTCAGATGTCTTTACTTCGTGTACTTCGTCGGCCCGGGAAACCTGCGCGTACGCCCGAGACAGCAGCACCCAGTAGACCACGGCAGCCGCTGCAAGCAGAATCAGCACGATGAGTAACGCAATCATTCTTCTACTCCCTCCGTTCTCCCTTTTCGGAAAGCCGCAGCGAATGCCCTCACTTCCCGCGCCAATTCCCCTGTGAACCCGGGAAGAATCGCGATGGCCTCTTCTGACACGTCCGCTATTCTCGCAATTGAGCCGAACTTATTCAAGAGCATTCTCGCGCGCCTCGGCCCAATTCCGGGGATATCGGTCAGTGCCGTGCGAACGGTCGCTTTCGCACGCCGTTTCCGGTGATAGGCGACCGCGAACCGATGGGCTTCGTCCCGAATCCGCGCAATGAGATGAACCACGGGCTTGCTCTGCACAAGTATAATCGGGTTAGCCCTCCCGGGAATGAAAAACCGCTCGGGCGATCGCCCCGCGGCACCTTCTCGTCTGGATTTCGCGACGCTCGCGGCAGGCAGGTCCTCGATACCCAAATCCTTGAACACGGTCGTGGCGACGTTCAGTTGCCCTTTGCCGCCGTCAATCAGCACGAGGTCCGGCAGGTCGTCCTCGGCCGCCGCTTTTCGGTATCGGCGTAAGAGCACCTCGCGCAGCATGGCAAAATCATCTTGGCCGGCAACGCTGCGAATGGCAAACCGCCGATACCGCGCCTTGTTCGGGACCCCGCCCTCGAACGCCACCATCGAGCCCACGGCCCCCGCGCCTTGCGTCGTCGAAATGTCGAAACACTCGATCCGACTGGGAACACTCGGGAGCCGCAGGGCCTCCTTCAACTCGTCGAGCAGGTCCGTTTGCACCTTGGCCGCAAGCCGCTTCTCCTCGAAACGCGCCTTCGCGTTTCGGGCGGCGAGTTCGACCAGGGCCCGCTTCTCGCCGCGCTGTGGCCCTAGCACCTTCACCGGCCCGCCCCGCTGTTCCCCCAGGACCTCGACGAGCGGTTCCTCATCTTCCACCGGCAATGGGATCAGAATCTCAGGTGGTATGCTTGCGGCGCCGCTGTAGTATTGGATCAAGAACGAACTCAGTTGTTCTTCCACAGGGCTCTCGCGTCCTTTGAATGAGAAGGAGCGGCCCCCGACCATTTTGCGACCCCGGAAAAACAACACCTGCACCTCGGTGTAGCGGCCACGGGTGTACACGCCGAACACGTCGCGATCCTGGGGCCCGGCCACGTTGACCGTTCGCTGTCGCTCGACCGTTCGGCGCAGCGCTTGGAGCCGGTCCCGGAGCGCCGCCGCCTTCTCGAATTCGAGCGCCTCGGCCAACGCGCCGATTTGCTCGAGCAGCAGTTTCTCGACCTCGGCACTACGGCCCTCGAGCACCAGGACCACCTGACCGACGATCTCATGATACGCGGTCGAACTGACCAACCCCACGCACGGCGCCACACATTGATTCATTTGGTGGTAAAGGCACGGCCGCGTCCGATTCCGCATGACGGCGTCCGTGCACGTGCGGAGCGGGAAGATGCGGCGCATCTGACGCAGCGTCTCGCGGACGGACTGCGCGCTGGCGTAAGGCCCGAAATACCGCGCCCCGTCGTGCTTGTGCCTCCGCACCACGGTTATCCGCGGAAAATCCTCCTTGACGTTGACGCGCAGACTGACGTACGTCTTGTCGTCTTTTAACCGGACGTTGTAGCGCGGCGAATGCTGTTTTATGAGGCTGTTCTCGAGCAGCAGCGCTTCTTTTTCCGTGGCGGTGACGAGGAAATCGATAGCCGCTACCCGATCCATCAAGAACTGCACGCTGTGCCGCGTATCCTGCTCGTGGACGTAGGTGCGCAGGCGCGCGCGCAGGTCCTTCGCCTTGCCTACATAAATCACGCGACCCTCGCGATCCTTCATCAGATAGCACCCCGGCCCGCTGGGCACACTGCTCAGCTCGAATTCGCCAGGAAACCGCCCAATCTCGGACTTCTGCGTCATAGAGATCAGGATACCACAACACCTTGAGAAAAGCGGATTCAGAACCGAAACCGAGCAAAGACAAGCACGGCAAAACGGGACCAAAACGGGGACTGTCCCAGGCGAGCGTCAGCGAGACGGGACTGTCCCCGTTTTGCGGAACCCCAAGCGCAGGCGAGCGCCAGCGAGACGGGACTGTCCCCGTTTTGCGGACCCCGCGCGGGGGCGGGACTACTCCTACCGTTTGGGCATCTGCAAATGTGCAGCAGTGTGAATACAGAGCCATCCTGTGTCCGTTTCAGCCCGAGTAGAAGCCGCGTCGCTGTCCTCGTTTCTTGTTTCAATCGTCATTATTCTATGTAGTGTGCTCAATCATAAATCCCTTGAATAAGTGTGGCCGACTTTCTTTGGGATAACATGGGCGCAAGGCCAACAGACAAATCTTCCCGTCATTGCGAGGAGGCGTAAGCCGACGTGGCAATCACTTATCGGCGAGTGACTTGCGCTGAAGTGATTGCCGCGTCGCTCCCCGCCTAAGGCGGGGCTCCCGCCAGAGGCGGGGTCGCTCCTCGCAATCACGCGAGGGGATAGCTGCCGCCGATGAGGCCCGTGCCGAGGATGAGGGTATCACCCCCGGTGAAGGGTTTAGCAAAAGACGCACGACTTTGCAAAGGTATCTCGCACTCGGGACAATAGGAACAGGAAGAATAGGGCCTTATGTTCGTTTTCCACACCCTTGCAGATTCGCGCCTGGTTAAACAGACGCTCGGGGGTGATGCCGGCGCATTCGGCGAACTGGTCGAGCGTTACTCGGGTGCCGTGTTCGGCGTCGTCTTCGCACATCTGCGTAACCGGGCCGATGCCGAAGACATTTCCCAGGACGTGTTTCTGACTGCCTACAAATCGCTGGATACACTCCTCGAGCCGGCCAAATTCGGTCGGTGGCTGACCACTATGGCCAAGAACCGGTGCCGGGATGCGCTGAAACGGCGCAGAGTCGAAATGACCTCGCCGGGCCGCTTGATCGCCGCACCGGTCAATACACGCCCTCATCCGGAACGCGAGGAGTTGTACCGGCTGCTGCACGAAGAAATGGCCAATCTGGATGCGGACGACCGCGAGGTCTTGATGCTGCACTATTTTTCCCGCAAGAAGACCCGCGAAATGGGCCAGCTGCTGGGCATCTCACAAACCGCCGCCGCAAAACGGCTCCAACGCGCCCGAGCCGCGCTCGGCGAACGATTGGTGGCGGTCATTGGCGAGGAACTCAGCCGCGAAGACAAACCTTCAGAGCGCGCGGCCCGCATCATGCGGGCCGTGATGACCGCCCCGGCCGCGTGGAAAAGCGTAGGGACGAGCGTTGCCGCGGTCGGGTCGCATATGGGCGGGGCTGGAATGATGGGAGGAGGTATGTTGCTCATGAAGAAGGTACTGATCGGGATTCTGCTCGTCTTGGCGGTCTTGACGACAGGTCATATCGCTCTCCGACATGCCTTGCAGCGAAACACGCTTAGTCTTGACGTGCCCCAAGAGGTTGGCGTGAAGACGCCACCTGCCCCCCTGCATACCCATGCCGTTACGCCAGAAGAACAGCCAGAGAATACATCTCCGGCCGTTTCTCCAAACGAACTCAAGGTTCAGGACGGTGATGTGCTCAACGAGACCGCGGCGCTCGAGCATTGCGAAATCGCGTATCCGTCTTGCTACTGCTCAATCTCCGGCAGAGTCCTGGATCGAGACGGTGACCCCATTGCGGGCGCAAATGTCCTAGCCGCATGTCAAGGCTTCGAGCAGGGCGGTGGCCGATGCCCGCGGAGATATGAGTAAATGGTATCGGTGCAGTCTCAAGAAGAACCATCATTTTCGTGCTACCTCAGGTTCTGGGGGTGAGTACTGTATCTCAGGGATTCGCTTCCGTGGCGTGGTTAAGGTGAGCGCCTTCGCTGAAGACTATGCCTGCACTAAGTTTGCCAACGTTGTTCTCAAGGAAGGTGACTCGTTGGAGCACGTGGATATTGTCGTTGGATCTGGCAGACCCCTCGTCGGACGTCTTCTTTCCCCCGAGGGCATACCCGTGACGGACGCGGTGCTTCGAGCCGCCTATAACGTAACGCTGGCCTACACAGACACAGATGGCTTTTTCGAGGTCACCTTGGAACCTTTCGCGACGGCCTTCATCAGCGCATACAGCCCCTTGTATGGCTCCGCAACCTTCTCGGAAGTCCCCGTCGGTACTGCTGAGATCGTAGAATTGACCATGCCGGGGATGGCGGTGCTCGGGGGACGGGTAACTTGGCGAGACGGGACCCCGGCAGAGGGGATGCGTGTCCGGCTGCAGGGGGGATTCCTCCATTGGGACTATCTGGACGATGGTTCGCGAACCCGGGGGGCTCTTGCAGAAGACCTCAGCTATACGACAGTCGTAGATGACCGCGGCCAATACGAGATCCGGAAGATTGACGTTGGGCAGTTCTATTTCAAGGTCGCGGTGGAGGACGATGGCGGTGATGAGTACGCCGAGGACGAATTGGGCTTC
>Ga0180437_10011117_pt1 | contig 10853 bp, 6 predicted proteins | sample SS_ome_4_FD_132410 | JGI IMG/M metagenome (GOLD analysis project Ga0180437, IMG submission 132410) | Hypersaline lake sediment archaeal communities from the Salton Sea, California, USA - SS_3_D_1 metaG | ecosystem: Environmental > Aquatic > Non-marine Saline and Alkaline > Hypersaline > Sediment... | reverse complement strand
TTGTCTCCTCGTCCGCTTCAGGGAGCATTTGCCGCAGTCTGGCCAGCGTTTCTCGTATGACGGCATGGGCGTCCGGTGGAGCCACTACAAACACACGACCCGCAGTCGGACGACTCTGTATCTTTACGCCAGGGTACTTCGTCAACACCTCTTGAATTGCCGACATCACAGTTTCCAAATCAGCTTCCTCAAAGCTATAGCAGACGACTGTTCTGTCGTCACTCTTTCGCTCGCTTTCAACGAGGATGCGCTGGAGAGTCAGAAGGCATAGCCCGTCACCTTTAACGCTCAGAAACCTGCTGGGACGCTCCTTCTCCCCGGAGTGAGCCATGCAGATTTCGAGCGTATTGCCTCTGAGGCGATAGATTCCCCGTCCGGCGAGACCGCCATTCCCCAGCCAGTCGATTTCCTTTGGATCCGTATTCGATCTGAGTTGGAGGTTACATCGCTCACGAACCTCGTCTCCACATTTCACGGTAATAGTCTCTTCGTCGATGACCACGTGGAGCCCGTCCTCAAGAGCGACAGCTTTGCCGTTCTGCACTTGTTGCACGATCTTCCAACTTCCGTGCAATTTCGATCTGCCTTCGCGCATATCCGTCGTCTCACTCGGGGGCGAGATCGTTTCTCCTGAGGACGGCTGCTGGCCACCTTTTCCGATGACCTCCATATCCGATCGAAGAGTTTGTCCCCCTCGAGCCGCCGAATCTGGCGTCTTCGTCGCAATCAACGGGCGAATCTCAAAGAAATCGAAGCACGCGTCGATGCTGCTTGTCTCGCGGGCCCAGGCGGCTTTGGCCAGCAGGCCGATCCGGTCGGGAGAGCCGTTGCCCCATGAGGCCTCGCCATGCACGGTCCATTCCTTGCCGTCCGTGCTGCTGGCGTACTCGTAGCGGTCTTTCCGCAAAGTCAGGCGAAGCCAGACCTTCTTCGTCATGTCGTGCGTAATGTCGGGCTTGTCCATCGTCGACGAACCATTGGTCTCCCGCAGGAAATTCCAGGCAACCCGATTTGGAATTCCACCGCGAGTCGTCTGCTCGATCACCCACTTCACGTAGTTGTCGTCGTCGTTGTAGACGATCAGCCCGGCCTGTTGGTACGGTTCCCGCGGGTAGAACCCGTCCAGGCACGTGGTGACAACGAAACCTGGGCCCTTTGGATACGGGTTGTCCAAGAGGAGGATGTTTTTCGCCTTCGGCTTTCCCCTCAAGTGAATCGTCCCTTTTTGCGTGCTGATCGTGAGGCTGCCCGGATGCTTCGACAACGAAATGTGCGTCGGGTCCGGACGGAGCAACTGCCAATCCAACTTCAACTGTCCGTCAAAGTCGTCAACCAACCGAACGTCGCCCGGCTTCTTCGCCGCCTCGGCGAATGTCACCTGGACAGGGACTTCTTGCACGGGGACTTGCCCCCCCACAATCCCGGAGGGCTCACGATATGAGCCGGATCCAAAAGTAGGACTGTATGTGCCAGTTGGGTCCGAAGGCTGTGGCTGCACGGTGGCGGGATACGCACCGCTTGAGCCCGACCGATAACCATACGCACCATCTGACTGCGGGGAACGCGACTTGCTTGCCGCAGATGCACGTTCCGGGGCATCGCCCTCTGCGCCGCTCGAATCGGCTGCGAGCAATGGAATCAGGAAGGCAATCGACAGAATTCCTGTCTGGCACAGTCGTAGGTGTCTGGCGTTCTTCATGGCTTCTCCTTCTTGTCTCGAAAGGTATCAACCTCCATCCCCAACCCTCTGCCAATGTCTTCCGCCGGGAGTGTGCCAAGGTCGACTGGCGTTCGGCTCGCCGTCAGGGGGACGGTGAACGGCCGTGTCAGCAACTCTCTACTGTCTCCATCCGGACGCAACTTGCCCGGGATGTAGATCTGGATGTAGTAGTTGCCCGGCGACACGGCCTCGAAGCGGAAGCGGCCCTCGGAGTCAATCGGCAGCGGCCCTTGATTACGCTGTGATTCCGGAATCGCGGCGTAGAGATCCCAACCTGGCATACCTCGAACACCTGGGCCACCGAACTCCATATGGAAAGGTGGAGCTTCGAGGTAGATTCGAGCGTGAATTCGCTCCCGGTCGGTTTCGAGAGCCTCGGGCAGTTCCACCTTGCCGACGACCGGTCGTCCCCTGCCGCCGAACGTGACTTTCGTCGTTTCTCCTGCAACGATCTCAGCCGGCAGGTCAAGCCCCCACAAGCACCCACTCGGCTCGAATGTAGGCATGAGTTTCACGACGCCGGCCGGCACTTCCTCAAAGTCGAACGCGCCGGATGCGTCCGCCCGCGCTTCGCCGTGTTTCTCCCATCGCTGATTCACTGGATTCAGCAGGCTCAGTCGAATCGAAGCCACGCGAAACACACCCGCGCCCCCCGGGCCGGCACGGTGATGGCGGAGTTCCGGGAACGCCACGCGTGCTTCGATGCGTCCCAACTTTGCAGCCCCTGACTCCGGAGGCGATTCGCTACCGAGTACCATGGCCTCTGAACTGACGCACCAAGTCAGCCGCAGAAAGACCAACACGGTTACGGGGACTTCATCGCACTACTCCTATTCCTGCTATGTAGTCCGTCGCATCATCAAACGAGCATGATTGTCCGGGACCTCGCGTAAAGCTACTTCGGCTTGACCACGCGGGTTTCCTTCTTCGGCAGTTTCCAGAGGCGAAGCGCGAAGTCGATTCCGGCATTGGTGCCGCGGTTGGCGGTGTAACGTCCGCCGCCGCCAGAGAGGGCAAAGCTGCCGTCGGGTGAGAAGGCCACACCGAACACCCATCCGCGGTGTCCCTCGTAGGTCTCGATGAGTTCACCGTCGTCGGCATTCCAGAGCCTGACGGTCATGTCGTACCCGCCGGTGAGCAGGCGCATGCCGTCTGGGGAAAAGGCGACGCACGTGGCTCCGCCGGGATGTTTCAGTTCCAGAAGCTGACGAAAAGCATCCGATTCGTCAACGTCCCAAACGCAGACCGAGTCGCCCGCAGTCGAGACCGCGCGTCCACCGTCGGGTGAGAAGGCGACGCTCCGGCCGCAATCGGCAAGCTTCGTTTCCGCAAGCTGTTGTGCGGCGTCCAGATCCCAAAGCCGCATCTTGTGGTCCCAGCCGCCGAGGAGCGCACGTTTGCCGTCCGGGGAGAAGGCCACGCTGCGCACGTGCGCCGCGCTGCTTTCAATTCGGAGTAGCTCCTCGCCGCTCGTGAAGTTCCACAACCGGGCCGTCGAATCGCGACCACCGGTGAGGATTCTGTCGCCCTCCTTCGAGACGGACAGCCCGTAGACCGTCCCCGTGTGACCTTCGAAGTGCCGGATCAGTTTGCCGGTGCTCACGTCCCAGAGCCCGACGGCACCGCCGGAGATTCCGGCGACCGCCTGCTTTCCGTCGGGCATGAATTCCAGACAGTAGACTTCCCCGGGAGCTTCGCGCCCGCCCGACTGATCGGGGTTCAAGGGTATCCCGGTCATATCGAACTGGCGGATCTCCTTGCCCGATGCGACTTCCCAGAGACGTAGCGTACGATCACCCTGGGGCCAGCCACCGCCGGAAAGGGCCAGCTTGCCGTCGGGCGAGAACGCCAAGTCCGCCACCGGGCCCGTATGTCCTTCGAACTTGCGAACCAGATGCGGTGAGATCGCCTCGGGCACTTGATCCTTTTCCAGGCGGATCGACTCACGCATCAGCCCATCGGGCGTGACGATCTGCATCCTCGTCGGCTGCTGGACCGCCGGCGCCGTGTCCTCGGCCGGCGCCGCGGCAGCGGCAGCGGCGTCCTTGTCCGGCGATTCGTCTTCCGGTGCTGCCTCTCCGAGCGCCGCGGCGGCCATCGCTACCACGTTCGAGAACCCGCACAGCTCGCTTGCTGCGAACGTGACGGCCAGCAGAAGCGACGCGGCCACGGCCACCCAACCGACGCGAATACGCTTCGACGATCGTTGTCGGGCCTCAACGCGGCCTCCTCTTTGTTCCGGGCCGGCCGCAGTACTCAGATTGATCGCCCGCAGTGCTTCGGCCACCTCGGCCGCGCTGCCGAAACGATTGGCCGGGTCCTTCTCTAGGAGCCTCTCGATGACGGGAAGCAGGCCCGCCGGCACGTCGGGACGCGTTCGATTGATCGGCGTGGGGGCGTCTTCCTTCGTCCGTCGGAGCACGGCAAGCGTCGTTTCCGCGCAAAACGGCGGATTGCCGGTGCACATCTCGTAAAGCACGCTTCCCAAGCTGAACAGGTCGGCACGGTGGTCGCAAGACGTCCCCTCCGCCTGTTCGGGGGCCATAAACTCGGGTGTGCCGACGATGCATCCCGTTTGGGTCAGACCAGCATCATTGATGGTGCGTGCCAATCCGAAATCGGTGATCTTTACTCGACCGCTCCCCCGCTCCAAGAGAATGTTGGACGGTTTGACGTCACGGTGAACCAGGCCGGTGGCGTGGGCCGCTTCGAGCCCGTCAGCAATTTCTGCTCCAATGCGAGCGATCTCTTCCCATGAAGGTCGTGCGGCTTGCCTCAGGAGATCGTGGAGTGACGTTCCTTCGACCAACTCCATCACCAAGTACGGCATTGGCGCAGTGTCTTCGACCACATGAATGGCCACGACGTGCTCGCTGTGCACCGAGGCGGCGGCACGTGCCTCGCGGCGCAAGCGCTCCCGGGCCTTCTCGTCCTGGACCAGCGGCGTCAAAAGCACCTTCAACGCCACCAATCGGGAAAGGGAAGAATCATCCGCCTTGAAAACGAACCCCATGCCGCCCTGACCGAGCAACTCGATGACCTCGTAGCGTCCGAGACGGCCGAGACGATCGGGGTTGTCGCAAGGAGTGAGGAAGTTGAACGCCGGAGTACCGTCTTCTGTTTCGAGGCGGCCGGCCGGTCGCCGCTCCGTGATCGTATCGCATTGACTGGATAGCATCGTGGCCGTGACGCGCTGAAGCTCCGGCGACGAAGCCGGCAGCGGCTGCCGCAAGCTTCGGGTCACGGCCGTCCACAGTTTGGTGCTGCCAGCCGCGTTTTCCAGCCTCCGGCGACAGCCCCGGCACCGGTCGAGATGGCCAACCAGGGCCGCCTGGGCTTCGCAGGAAATCGTTTCATCGACAAGTTGTCCAAGCTGCTCGTCCGTTGGACAATCGCTTCCGGGTTGAACAAGTGTTCGAGGATTGGTGGCTTCGACCATCTCTATTCTCCTTCAATTCGCTCCACTTCGCGTCGCAGGCGGGCCAAGACCCGGCTCTTGGCGACGTAAACCGCTCCCACGCTCATCCCCAGTGCTCGGGCCGTTTCCATGCCACTCTTCCCTTCCACGGCGGTCAGCCTGAAGGCCTCCCAGGTCGTGTCGTCGACACGGCGGCAGACTCTTTCGGCCGCCCACACATATATGCGTCGTTCATACTCCTGCTCCCACTGACGGGCCTCCTCTTCGCGCGCAAGAAGGTTATCGGTCCGTTCACTGGGGGAGCCGTCGTCGCCAGCCCCGGGACTTCGCCTGCAATGCGCAATGAAGTCGTTATGTTTATTTCGGGCGATCGTGAAGAGCCAACTGCGAAAACTCCCCCGCGAGGGATCGTATTTCAACCGCCCCGCTTCCACCGAAACCGTCTGAAGCACCGTCTGGGTCAGGTCGGCCGCATCGGCATCTTGAAGCCCTCGCTTCCGGTAGAAGCCGTGGATGACCGGCGCATACAGTTCCACGAACTGATGCCATGCCTCGGCATCACCTGTATCGCGGATGCGAACCAGCAAGCTGGGTCGAGTGATCGGTGCGGTGGGCAAGGCGAACTACCTCCATCCACAGATGATACTGCCCGGACTCGGAAACCTTACACGGAATTCTCCTGAAGGTCTGTCCGGAGGTCGCGTCCAGCAGAGTCTCTCCCGGTCGCTTCGAGCCGTCCTCCAGGTCCAGGCGTCACTGCCCAAAGCCCAGATTGAGACGAGAATATAGGCCGGGGACTTCAGTTTCTTCGCGTCAAAACCACCCAGTAGAGGGAAGGCCGTAACGCGCGTGGGTGGCGGACGCCGCTGAAGTTCTTGATTCCCCTAAAAGTTCAGAGGTTCACACCCGAGCAACCAGGCCCTTGGCAGAGAGATGCCCCTCTATCTGAGGGGCAGGCGTCATCATTATAGCCACACGACCAGAAATGGTCACTTGAGTCGTTGCGCACCTCGGTCGGGGCGACATACGCGCTTTGCGAAACCGGGCCCCCGCTCTTCGGCGGGGGGGCCGCTGTCCGGGGCGCTGGTCCGTCAATTGACCACTCTAAAACACCCCCGCCAGCGCCAGTTCGTCGAGCAGGTCACGAAGAGCCTTGCCGGAGAAGAAGGCGTCCACGCCGTCGGTGCCCTCAAAAGCCTTGTCATCGGTGGTCTCGCCGGTCAGGCTCACCGACAACTCCTGGTTGCTTGAACTGGTGTCCTCGGCAAGCAGTTGGGCGTAGACGTCGGCCAGGTTCGTCTCCTGGACCTCGAAGTGGAGCACCATGTCCAGGTCGCCGTCGCCATCCACGTCTTCCAGCGCACTGTGGACCGCACTGGCTCCGGCAAACACCACCGTGCCCGCGTCGACCTGCGAGGCGTCGAAGTCGTCGGTGGTGAAGATCGCCACGGCAATCAGGCCGTTGCTGGCCAGGTTGATCGAGTTCGGGTCACTGCCGGGCTTGACGTCGATCTGGACGGACAAGACCTGGGGCTGGACCTCGAATGCGCCGATGTCGACGGTGCCGTCGATGATGCGGGGGAAACCTTCGCCTTCCTTGATTTCGCCCCGCTGGTCGTAGACAAGCGGGGCTCCGTCCGCGTCGACTGCTTTGTCGTTATCGCCGGCATTGAGGGCAAGGCTGCCCTCCACGAGGGCATGGGTCAGGGTCAGCCCGCCGTTGTGGGCCAGATTGGGGTCGAGCACGGTGGTAATGTCGATCGTTCCGCTGCCGGCGTTACCGACGATGTTCCCATTGACACCGTCGATGAGGCCGCCTGCCGTGGCGGAATCGCCGATGAGGTTGTGGGAGCTGGCGGGATCGACGGTACCATAGATGTCGTCCGGGCTGTCGGCGCCGGCCGGCCCCACAAGATTCCCCGCGAGAATGGTGTTGTTCAGCGTAGGATCGGAGGAAGAGTTGTAGAGTCCTCCCCCCTCGCCCCAGTCGTCGCCGTCCGCATCCGCTCGGTTCGCGGTGACCGTGCTGTTTGTGATTTCCAGTGGCCCAGAGTTGAAGAGTCCTCCACCATGTTCGTTCGACGAATTCCCGGATACGGTGGTGTTAGTGAGTTGTACTGTGCCCGCGGCGCTATAGATTGCTCCGCCGTGGCGTTCTACTGAGTTGTCAAACAGTGCGCTATTGGCAACTGTCAGCGTGGAGAACACGTTGTCGATCGCACCGCCATAGCGCGCCGAGTTGTTCGAGAACGTCGAGTCTGTGATGTTGGTCGAGCCGTGAGTGAGGATATCGATAGCGCCACCGCAGCCTCCGGATTTGTTCCCGGAAAATGTGCTGCCCGCGACGGTCAACATGTTGCCTCTGTGGCCGATCGCGCCGCCGTGACCCCTCGACTGGTTGTCTGAGAGAACACTGTCGGCAATATCCAGCACGCCGTTGCTGCAGATGGCGCCCCCGTAATTTGCGTAGTTCTGCGAAAGTCCGCTGTTTTCTAAGCTGAGCGTTCCCTCGCTGTAGATGGCTCCACCGGCATCCCCTTTGCCGCCAGTGATCGTCACCCCCGAGATGTCCACCGTGACGGCCGCATTAATCCAAAAGACCCGGCTAGCGTTGTTGCCGCTGATGGTCAGATTGGCCGCTCCGAGTCCCGTGAGCTTCAGATGACCGCTGACGGTCAATTCCGCGCCGCCGAGCGCGATCGTCTGGTCGGTCAGTGAAGTGTCGAACGTGATCGTATCGACAACGTCGCCCCCCTGACCGGCCGCGGCGTCGCCGAAGGGTGCGTTCGTATTGGCCGCGGTGACGGCCTCCCTCAGGCTGACATAGCCATCCGTGTCGCTTGCCGTCGCCGAGGGGTCGTCGATGAATGTGTCGACGAGGAATCCGGTGAGCATCGTGCGATCCTCCAGGGCCTCGAGCCTCAGAAGGGACGAGCAAGACCTGCGGATCGTCCGCCCGGTCCGGCTGCGCCGGCCCGAGGGATGTCGCGAACGAACGCAGCGGAGCCTCCTGTTGTTCAGACCGCCGAGCCATTTGGTGATGAACATGTCTCATTTCCTCTTGGTTGGACGTCGGTCCGCGATACAATAAAGAAGCCGTCTGTCCGCGCGCGGACCGTGCGTCGCGGGCTTCAGGCTCCCGGCCGGTGAGTGGTGCTTGGTCGTGCTTACCTCACCGGCCGGGTTCTTGTTGCTGTTGTTCAAGGTTGGGTTGGGATCAGTAGGAATCCGCGGGGGTCGACGTCAAAACGTCCGTAGCCCGCGATGATGCCGGCGTCGTTGATAACGCTTGCGCCCCAGAGCTGGTCCCAGCCGCTTTTGCGATCGATCTGCGTCTCCAGGTCAATCACGTCGCCGTCTTTCCACAAGCACGCGCAGGGCGCGACCCACAAGCCTCGCTTGTCCACGAGGTCCAGCCTTCCCACGATCTCGCCGAAGTTGTTAATGTCGAAGGCGGTGCCGAATGCCGTGTTGCGAGGCACGGGCATCGGTTGAGCGGTCTGGCCCGCGGGTGCAACGAAGGGCATCCAGTCCGACTGCCCGCAGACGTCGCCAACGATGTTGATGGCATTTGCGTAGGACTCCGACGGGTCCGACAATCCCAGCGTACCCACGCCTACGGGCAGCCCGGGCGTGGCCAAAGTGCCGTCGTCGTTGATGCCGAGTGTCCAGACGACGGCCTCGTTTTCATAGACGCCGTTTTCGCCGCGCGAGTATCCGCTCACCTGGAACGATCCATCCATCAATTCGTCGATATCCGAGCCCCATACTGCGACGTGGCCATCGAGGGGCGGCAAGGGCAATGGCCCGTCCACGGCGACTGCGTCTTGGTCGACGAACACGCGCCAGATCACACTTTCTCCGTCCGAAATCCCCACGATCATCCCGGCGTCGTTGATCCCACTGGCCCAACCCTCCGTATGCCCCGCAACTAGAGGCAAGTCGACCGGGGCAGCGCCAGGGGCCTTCCAGAACGCGGGCACGAAGTGCGCGCTGCTAACACGTCTTCCGACGATTTGGCTGAGGTTGTTTACGCCCATCGCGGTGTGGCAATCCTGCAACTGGGTGTACGTACCGGTCGCCATGTCGACATGGAGGGCCCACCGGACCGTCTGGTGACTGCCGTTGGCAAGTTCCCTTCGGAATTCCTCAACCCCAACCGCGTCACCCAACTCGTTGAGATCCCATACGTGACTGTCATGGGATTCGAAGTCCGTCGGGGGGGCGGGCGCGCGGAACGCGACGATCGTGTACGGAGCGGTCTGCCCGCCGCCGCCTCCACCACCCCCAGGCTTGTCCGGCTTGCCGGCCCAGGCGGCCGCAGACGCAACCAGTCCGATTGCCACGCCGATGGCGATCCACCGCCCGAAGTGCTTCGGTTTTCTGACCATGACTCTCACTCCCTGGTTCGGGCTTGGTCCGCGGTGTACAATGAAAAGGCCGTCTGTCCTGCGGCGCGCGGACCGTGCGTCGCGGGCGTCAGGCTCCGGCCGGTGAGCGGTGCTTGGTCGTGCTTACCTCACCGGCCGGATTTGTCTGTGCTGTCTCACTCGCCGTTGGGGATCAGGAGGAACCCGTGCGATTCGCTGACCGGACGCCAAATGCACATCAGACCTACAATGTGCCCCGCGTTGTTGATGTCTTTGGCCAATTGCAGGTGGTTCTTGCCGCCGGTGTCTGCCAGCGAGTTCAGGTCGAGCATCATCCCGTCCTGCCACAGGAACGCAGCCTGGGAGGACCTTCCCCCGCCAGTATCGCTGTAGCCCACGGCCTGCCCGGCGTTATTGACGCCCCAAGCGACGCTGATGCTGCCGCCGAAGCGCCCCAGACCGATCATGCCCGTAGTCTCCGACCAAACAAATGCTTCCCACGGACCGTCGATGATGCGACAGTGACCAGCCACCCAGCCTCCGTTGGTGCTGATGGCCTCTGCTTCAGCTCGGTCATAACCTGGAAGTACTCCCAGATAGTCAACCTGGAGGTTGCCCTGCGCGTCAAGCCAAGCGATGGCTGCAAGCCCCATATCGTTTCCGGCCATCACTCCTGTGTCACTGATGTCGTACGGCCAGAAACCACCGAGGATGATTGGGTCACCGGGCACGCCATCGGCGAGCACCCACATGGCGCCAAAGGTTCCCCGCGTCGTCCCGTCGTCAAAGGTGATGCCCCCCACGATCAGGCCGAGATTGTTCACAGCTCTGGCCCCAGCGCTCACGCCGCCCAGCCTCGGTAGTTCCTGCATCCCCAGGCCAGGCACGAAGACGTGCCCGCCGCCGGTGACGACGACGCCCGCGTCGTTGACGGAAACCTCACGGTAATCATTCGGGTGCGTTGGCGCGCCAAGGTCCAGCGGTTCGGTGAACGAGCCGTCGCCGTCCACTCCCCACAGTACCGGGTGGAACTCGCCGGCCGTTCGCGAGTTGCCGGCCACGAAGACCCCTCCTGCCTCGTCGGATTGACTGACCGCCTGGGCGTCGCTTTGAAGAGAGCTGCCTTCCGGGAGCCCGAGCAAGTCGACCAGCACGTACGGAGCCGCTTCGTTTCCTCCGCCGGGCGGCTTGTCCGGCTTCTTGGCCAGTGCCTGCGAAGAGCAAACCAGTCCGATTGCCACGCCGATGGCGATCCACCGCCCGAAGTGCTTCGGTTTTCTGACCATGACTCTCACTCCCTGGTTCGGGCTTGGTCCGCGGTGTACAATGAAAAGGCCGTCTGTCC
>Ga0180437_10011116_pt1 | contig 10854 bp, 11 predicted proteins | sample SS_ome_4_FD_132410 | JGI IMG/M metagenome (GOLD analysis project Ga0180437, IMG submission 132410) | Hypersaline lake sediment archaeal communities from the Salton Sea, California, USA - SS_3_D_1 metaG | ecosystem: Environmental > Aquatic > Non-marine Saline and Alkaline > Hypersaline >... | reverse complement strand
GCTCGCTGGAGGGATGGCCTACTACTCCTGTTCACAGCCTGTATAGCTACTTGCTTTTTGCAACTGGCTATACCTCTAATCACCAGTTGGTGGAGCTGAGGGGATTCGAACCCCTGACCTCATCAGTGCGATTGATACGCTCTCCCATCTGAGCTACAGCCCCACACTTGAGAATAGTATATAGCAGATTGGTCAAGTTGTCAAGTCACTTTGCCTCTTCTTTGTAGATCACCGCCTGCCCAAGCGCGAGCCCATTCTTGGGCAAAGTTCAGGAACTCTTGCCGCAATCGGGTGGAAAGCTGGCCCTCCTCGTAGGCAACGAACAGGTCCCTGGTCAGGGAGAGTCCCTCAATGGGCACAGTGCAAAGTTGGCCGCTGGCCTGCAACCGGGAGACGGCCAAGGCCGAGACGAAACCGATTCCCAACCGGGCCTGAATGGCTTCGATGACGGCGTGGGTGCTTCCCAGCACGAGAACCACGTGGTTCTCGGGCAGTCTCTCCCCCCTTTCGGCCAGCAACTGCTCCAGACTGCGGCGCGTCCCCGACCCCTCCTCGCGCAGGATAAGCCGCTGCCCTTGCAACTCTTCCAGTCGGATGGCCTCCCGCCGGGCGAAGGGGTGACCCGGGTAAACGGCCAGGACGATCTCGTCTTTGATCAGCGGGGCCAGGGTGAGGCGGGGCCTTTCAATGGGGGCACCGATGAAACCGAGGTCACATTCGCGGGCCAGCACCTTCTCCACCACATCCCTGGTATCGGCAATGGTCACTTGGGCCTCGACCTGGGGATAGTGGACCTTAAAGTCACTCAGCAATTGTGGCAGGACAAACTCCCCCGGCGTGGTGCTGGCAGCGATGGTCAACTCTCCGCTGACCTCTTCCTTGAGGTGGCTCAATTGCTGAAGTAGCTCCTCATGGGCCGTTACGACCTGCCTGGCGAAGGCCAGAAACACTTCCCCGGCGGCCGTCAGCGAGACCACCCCCCGCTCGCCTCGGATCAGCAGTTCCATGCCCAGCTCCCGTTCCAGTCCTTTGATCTGATTGGAGACCGCTGGCTGGCTGATGCCCAGGGCGCGGGCTGCCTCTGACAGGCTCCCTCTCTTGATCACCTCCAGAAAGCTGCGCACGTGGTCGAGGTTCATGCTTGACAAATCTTCCCTTTTGAATATAATCTATTGGGTTATGGCTGCCATAATCATAGATTATAACTATTCCATCTCATTATAACCGAATTCCTGTCTCAAGGCAAGGCTTGACATGATTTATTTCGACAACGCCGCCACCTCCTGGCCCAAGCCGCCGGGAGTCATCGAGGCCATGGTGTATTTCATGCAGAAGGTGGGGGCCAACCCGGGCCGCTCCGGGCACCGGTTGAGCGTGGAGGCGGGGCGCATCGTCTACGAGGCTCGCGAGGCGTTGGCCGAGCTCTTTCACATCGAGGATCCACTGCGCATCGCTTTCGGCTACAATGTGACGGAGGGGCTCAACCTGGCCCTGCGCGGCATCCTGAGACCTGGCGACCACGTCATCACCAGCTCGATGGAGCACAACTCGGTGATGCGGCCGCTGCGGGCCCTGGAACGGGAGGGGGTCGAGTTGACGGTGGTGGCCTGCTCACCCCAGGGTTTTCTCGACCCGGCCGACGTGGAGGCGGCCGTCCGGCCCCACACGGTGATGGTCGTCCTCAACCACGGCTCCAACGTGGTGGGCAGCCTGCTGCCCGTGGCTGAGGCCGGCCGCATCTGTCGCCAGCACGGCCTGCTCCTGCTGGTGGACGCCGCCCAGACGGCGGGGGCCTATCCCATTGACGTAGAGGCCGACGGCATTGACCTGCTGGGCTTCACCGGTCACAAGGCCCTCTGCGGCCCCATGGGCACCGGCGGGCTGTACATCGGCCCCCGGGTGGACCTGGAGCGGTTTGAACCCCTCATACGGGGCGGCACGGGCAGCCGTTCAGAAATGGAAGAACAGCCGGACTTTTTACCGGACCTGTGCGAGAGCGGCACGGCCAACACCGTGGGACTGGCTGGCCTGGGAGCGGGGGTGCGCTTTCTGTTGGAACAAGGGGTGGAAAACATCCGCTGCCACGAGCAAGCGTTGACGGCTCAACTGATCGAGGGCCTGAAAGCCATCCCTTCGACAGGCTCAGGGCAGGCTCCTTCGACAGGCCCTTCGGCAGGCTCAGGACGAGGCTCAGGACGACGTCCCGGCGTGACCGTCTATGGCGGCCACGACGCGGCCCGCCAGACGGCCACCGTCTCCTTCAACGTCGCCGGGCTGGAACCCTCCGAAGTGGGCCTTCGGTTGGACGAGGAATACGGCATCCTGTGTCGGGTGGGGCTGCACTGCGCCCCCTCGGCCCACAAGACCATCGGCACCTTTCCCACGGGTACGGTGCGCTTTGGGTTAGGCTACTTCAACACCAAAGAGGAAGTTGAGGCAGCCGTGCAGGCCGTGCGGGAGATAGCAGGTTGAAAGGGAGGGGTATATTGTCCAAGCAGCCGGCCCGGCCTCCGACCATCGCGCTGTCGGCCAAGTGGCATACCTATCCGGACCGATTCCATTGGGCTGCGGAGCACGGTTTCGCTTTAGAGTACACGCCCAACCCGGAAGCCTTCGACTTGCTTCCCCAGCATACAGACCCTTTCCTGGAAGCAGGCGTACCCGTCCGCTACCACGGCTTCTTTCCGGGCTATGAAATGGGGCACCAAGACGCTGCTACCGCCGAGCATGCCATGCGCGTTCACATGGCGGCCCTGGAAGCGATGCATGGCCGGGGAGAACAGGTCATCACCTTCCACGTCGGCCTTCGCCGGAAAGCCCCGATCGTTTCTGACCGGGCTGTGGAGAACCTTTCCAAATTGGTCGAGTATGGGCGCGGTCTGGGCATCACCATCTGCCTGGAAAACCTGCTCCGGGGTCCAACCCGTCATCCCGAGAACATGGTCGCGTGGGCCCGTGAATCCGGGGCGATGATCACCCTGGACATCGGACACGCGATTTCGTGCCAGCGCGTCCAGAGCGGCGAGCTAACGGCCCTCGATTTCGTCGAGATGGTCGCCGACCGGCTGTTTGAGGTGCACCTGTACGAGCGGGAGACAGACCGGCATCATCCCCCGCAGGACATGACCCTCCTCGGGCCCATTGTTGACCGCTTGCTGACCACCCGGTGCACCTGGTGGACGATTGAATTGGATGATGAGGCCGAGGCCCTGGCTACCAGGTACTTGCTGCTAAATTATGTAGGGCAGGTTTCTATACCTGCCCCTTGATGCGGTGGCTGTGGAAAGCCGCCCTACGCCTGCTCAGTTATGTAGGGCAGGTTTCTATACCTGCCTCTTGATGCGGTGGCTATGGAAAGCCGCCCTACGCCTGCTCAGTTATGTAGGGCAGGTTTCTATACCTGCCTCTTGATGCGGCGGCTATGGAAAGCCGCCCTACACCAACCCCTGGCGTAGCGGCGGCTATGGAAAGCCGCCCTACTTCAGCCTCCTGGTCAGCTCGACGACGTATTGGATCAGGATGATCAGGGCCACGAGCCCGCCCGCGGCCCAGCCGATGGATTTGCTCAAATGCAGCGGCCAGATGACGCACCCGGCGTACACCAGCCCGCCTCATATAATCGCACCGGCCAATGCTCCCAAGGCTCTAAGCAGTTCGCGCATTTGGGTCACCTCCTTTATTTGCGTGCAACGGCTATCAGCAGCTCGCTGGTCTCTTTATCATACGGATCGAAATGATAAGAGCCGTAGAAATCCACGGTTGCAAAACCAGCCGCTTTCAACAGCCTTTCCTGGTCGTCCTTCAGAAGCATCTGGGGGTAGTCAACAGACCAGACCTTGAAATCACGGGTTCCCTCGCTGTGAAAGATGTCCAAAATGTGGTACCGTGCTCCTCGATCGAAATAGTCTATCACGAAGAGCCTCGAAAACTCGTTCGTGTTGACGGCAAGAATAAACCTGGGCTTCTCTGCCCATTGCTTGTCCGTTGTGCCTTGGGTCAAAACCAGGATCCCACCATCACGCAGGACCTGGCCCATGCTCCTGAAAGCGCGAAGCACCTCGCTCTCATTGGGCATGTGGAGGATGGAACTCGACAGGCACACCACCGCGTCGAATGGCCGGTCAAAGTGTCCGGGCAATTCACGATAGTCTGCTTTCTGCAAAGGCACCTTCACGCCCAGTTCAGCCAGGTTTTTGCGGGCTTGAGCCAGCATAGACTCCGAGATATCGGACCCGACCACCTGGCATCCGAGCGAATGAAACAAGACCAGGTCATGTCCCGTGCCACAGGCGCAGTCCAGCACGCTGCGAACCTGGTTTTCGGCAAAGAGCCTGCGGTGAAACTCGACAACAGCGGGGTCGTGTTCACCGAATTGGCTAAAGAATAGATCGTAGCGATCGGCGAAACTCTCGTACAAGTCCTGAGTCATGTTCTGTACCTCTTTGGCATCTCGGCTAACGTTTCCTGTGTTCAAGTCCCAGGAATTGGCAACGCGGCGTTAAGCGGTGTCGCCTTCGTTTCCAGCATCGAAGGCATCCTCGTCGTCGGGATAATCCAGATATGACAGCCCAGCACCAAATCCCCCTTCGGGGATGGGCTCTTTAGTTCCCGTGTATTTATGCAAGTCTGGTGGATGCAACTGTTCTTCCATCTCAATTGCGCCAATGGGGTGAGTGCCAATTGATGTGCCGTGGATTGTTAACTCACTCCACGCGGCAGGTGATAGGCATGACTGCCATTTGCCTATCTCTGTCCACTTTCGATGAGACTCTGTATAGATTTCCATGGAAAATGAGACTTCGTTTTGAATAACAGGATCAGTCCATCGCGACTCGAATACCAAGTGTTTAGTCACTGTCGTCTTTGGAAGGACCACAAAGGGCATCCACTCGCCCAATGTTGCCTCATCAATCCACTGGAACCGGTTACGACCTATCCGACGGAATTTTTCGGGAGCCACTTCCCAGATAGGGTAGAAGATTTCTCGGTTACCTGGGATCGGCAGATTAGGGAAACTCACTGAAATCCGAAGACCAAGGACTTTGCCGGGGCGAGCCCCTTCATTGGCAATGCTCACTGGTACATCCAGACTGGGAATGAACCAATTTTCCCTTTCGCTTCGAATAGGATAGATGCGTAAGCAAAGATCGCCAATGGTACAAATTGGTCGGAACTTGGCAAAATGTGTTTTCCAGAGTGCTATCAATGATATAGTGACTGCAGCGACCGAGATGACCGCCGAAATGATAGAGACCAGAAGCGATGGTTGCATCTGTTCCTCCTTTTTGGGAGAACTTACATCCTTACCGGCGATGCCACCTAACTTGAGTATGGTCACTATTAAACATATCGCTCATCAGGGTGTGATATCCGTACTGGACATAGGCTCTTTGGGATTTCGCGTGGTCGGGGTATCGGACTCCCCAACTTGTTGGGGGTGACGCGCGAAGAACCCGAACAAGTTCGGGACTCCAATACGTTAACCACGCAAACTCCCAAAGACCCTGGACATATAACGTCACGCTTTATCAATGCACGAAAATAATCTCGCTTTTGGAGTAACGTTTCTAGCCGCATTTTGCGAAGCCCTAAAACAAGAGCCAATCCTCTTATGTCTGTCCTACGGAAAAGGTTGGCCTTCAGTGTCGAATGCTGTCGTTTCCCTCCGTTAGCTGCGGTGCGGGCTGTGGCAGTGAGATGTCGGTTAATGCCTGGTAGAGCTATTTTTGTTGTAGATTGGACAAAGCGCGGACTTATTGCTCATCCGTGGCGCTGTCTTGCCGAGTCTTTTGCTCATAGTATTCTCGGCACAAAGCGATGATCTTTTCTACCAACTCTGGCTCATCCGAGATGCAGTGTTCTTTACCTTTGAGATATAGATAGATTTTTCCATCATCCCATCCGACGAGCAAGTCCTTGTCCTTCACTGTCTAACCCCAATGAATTTCTTGATCCTGGCCTGCAACTCGTCCGGCAGATACTCAGGATTAACGATGATAGAGTTATTTTACCATAGCTTGGACAAAACGCAAAGCATTGTAACAAGCGTTCAGCTATCGGCCGTCAGCGACCAGAGCTGGCTGCTGATGGCTGACCGCTTGCCTTTGAGCAGCGGTGTGATATAATCTTTGGGAGGTATACCCATGTCGAAAATCGTTGATGCCCGGGGGCTGGCCTGTCCCCAGCCGGTGATCCTGACCCGCAAGGCGCTGCAAGAGAGCGACGCGGTGACCACCATCGTGGACAACGAGACGGCCAGGAGCAACGTCTCGCGCATGGCTGTCAAGCAGGGCTGCCAGGTGAACGTGGAAGAGCGGGAAGATGGGTTCTATGTGCACCTGACGAAAGGGGAGAAACTGGTCGAAGAAATCGCGCCGCAATCGGTGGCTGCCTCCGCCAGCGGTCCCCTGGTCCTGACCGTGCCCGGCGACATCATGGGCCGTGGCGACGAAGAGCTGGGGGGCATCCTGGTGCGCGCTTTCTTTCACACCCTGGGCGAGGTGGAGCCCCTGCCTAAGACCATCGTCTTCTTCAACAGCGGGGTCAAGCTCGTGGTGGAGGGTTCCCCTGTGGTGGAAGACCTGCAAGCTCTGCAGGCTCAGGGCATCGAGATCCTGGCTTGTGGAACGTGCCTGGGGCACTACGAGTTGAAAGACAAGTTGGCGGTGGGGGAAGTGTCGAACATGTACACCATCGCGGAGACGATGCTGGGGGCGGGCAAGGTGGTGTCTTTGTGAGAGGGGACTATGGCGTCGTGCTTTTCTACTCTACCAGCGCTGCCATCCGCGCTGAGAAATTGACCCAGGCGGCCGGGCTGAAAGTCAAGCTCATCCCCGTGCCCCGCCAGTTGAGCTCTGACTGCGGCATCTCTCTGCGTTTTGAATGGGATCAGGCCGACGCGGTGCGTTCCGCCCTGGAAGCGAAAGGCGTGGAAACTCAGGGAATACATCGCGTCGAGTAGGAGGAAAGATGAACAAGTCTGCTGAGGCACAGCCCATCCGCCTCACGGCGTTGACCAGTGCCGCCGGCTGAGCGGCCAAGCGGAGCCCCGAGGCTCTGGCGCAGGTCCTGCGCCCTTTGCGAAATCTGTTCCGGCCGGAGGATTACCCCGACCTGCTGGTGGGCCTGGAGGTAGCCGACGATGCCGCCGTCTATCGTATCAACGACGAGCTGGCTGTCATCCAGACCCTGGACTTTTTCACCCCCATCGTAGATGACCCCTACGAGTATGGGGCCATCGCCGCGGCCAACGCCATGAGCGACGTCTATGCCATGGGCGGCGAGGTGGTGTTGGCTCTCAACATCGCTGCCTTTCCACCCAATTTGCCGGCTGAGGTGCTGGCCGAGATCCTGCGCGGCGGGGCCGAGAAGGTGGCCGAGGCCGGCGGTGTCATCGCCGGCGGCCACACCATTGACGACGAGGAACCCAAGTACGGCCTGGTGGCCATGGGTTTTGTCCACCCCGACCGGATCACCACCAAGGCCGGGGCCAGGCCGGGTGACGTCCTGGTGCTGACCAAGCCTCTGGGCGTGGGCATCATCACCACGGCCGCCAAAGGCGAGGTGGCCGATCCAGTTCACCTGCGCCAGGCCCTAGAGAATATGCTGACCCTCAACCGCAAGGCCGCCCGGTTGATGCAGCAGGTCGGCGTACACGCGGCGACGGACATCACCGGCTTTGGCTTCCTGGGCCATTCCGCCGAGGTGGCCGAGAAGAGCGGCGTGGGCCTGCGCTTCTTCGTGGACAGGCTGCCCTTCCTGGACGGGGCCCTGGAGTACGCCGACGGCTGGCTCTTTCCCGGCGGGTCCTGTCGAAATCAGGAATTCTACCTGCCGGGCGTCCGCTTTGCTCCTGATGTCTCGGAGGAAATGCAGATGCTTCTCTTTACTCCCGAGACCTCGGGGGGCCTGCTCATATCCCTGCCACCGGAGGAGTGGGAGCGGTTACAGGCGCTGTGCGATGCTGAAGGTCAACCGTATTGGGCGGTAGGGGAAGTGGTTGAGGGCCAAGGGATCGAGGTCCTCAGTTAAGCACTTGACGTAAAAGAGCAGGCTACTCGTGATCAACAGCCTGCTCTTGTCATTCTGTTTCGATTCAGCAGTGGCTCCCTGGCAACGACTATTTGTCCTTGTCCTTACCGCCACCTTTGTCCTTGCCGCCACCCTTATCTTTGTCCTGACCGGGCGGTGTGTCGGGTTTTCCACCACCTTTGTCTTTGTCCTTGCCGGGCGGTGTGCCAGTTCCACCTTTGCCCTTCCCCTGAGTCTGAGTGGCCGTCATTTCCTGTTCTTGCTCCTGTTCCTGTTCCCTTTTCGCTCGACCGGACATGATGGCGCCCAGATTCTTCTTGGCCTTATCACTGCCCAGGACGGCCTTCCTGAACTGGCCCCAGTTTTTGGGAGTTTCCCCATCAGCCAGCGTTATGGAACTGAAATCGCCGCTCCGTTTGGCTGCGAGAATGTCGCCGGGCGTCATATTGGTCTCGGCTTCAGAGTCGTACATTATAGAGGACATCCAACAGGCCTGAGCGATGACGCCGAAGCCCATCCCGTCCTCGTGATAGCCCATGATCTCGTCATAATCCAGCCCCAGGGTTTCAGCAAAGAACTCGGCCAGGGCCGATGCTACTGGATGCACCGCAGTTGGCTCCTCGTCAGACGGTTCCTCTGTGGGTTCCTCAGTTGGCTCAGCAGTTGGTTCTTCCGTCGGTTCGGGAGTAGGTTCCTCCGTTGGTTCCACAGTTGGCGTTGGTTCCTCAGGCTCCTGCCCTCCGGGGGCAGCCCAGACCGATACCGCCGATAGAGTGATGAGGATCAAGACCGTTAAGATGCTGATGAGTGCTTTTGTTCGTGACATTTCAGGACTCCTTTCTTGTTTTGCCATGTTCTCAACCTTTATACCGTTAAGAGGTGCAGAAAGATACGGCCTCAAGACCGATTTTGATTCAAATTAGGACCAAAGTACTATGGCTTGGGGCCCACTGCTAGTATCCTTTTTCGAACTTTTGCGGTATAATAGATGCACGAGAAGATCATCACTCCACCTATGCAGAGGCGTCTTCAAGTGCACGATGAATCCCTCTTGATCGAGCGGGCCAAAAGATACGACCCAAAAGCCATCAGCGAGCTCTATAAGCGTCACGTCCAAGACATCTACCGCTACATCTACTACCGCGTGGGCGATGTGAACGTGGCCGAAGACCTGACGGCTGACGTTTTCCTCAGGGCTTTGGAGGGCCTGGCAGGGTTCACTTACCGTGGCGTACCCTTCTCAGCCTGGCTTTACCGCATCGCCCACGCCCGGGTGATGGACCATTTTCGGCAGCAGGCCAGGCGCGAGCTTTTGCCGTTGGATGAAAGACTGGTAGCGACGGGGAAAGGTCCACAGGCTACGGTCGAGGCCAGGCTTGACTGTGAAGAGTTACAATCAGCCATTGCTCAACTGACCACCGACCAACAACAAGTCATTATCCTCAAGTTCGTAGAAGGTTTGAGCAATGCCGAGGCAGCTCGTATCTTGGGCAAAACGGAGGGAGCCGTCAAGGCGCTGCAACATCGGGCTCTGAACTCGTTACAGCGCACCATGAGGAGAGAAGAATGACAGAGCCAGACTTGGAGGCCATTCTGGACGAGTGTCTTCGCGAGATGAGCCTCCGGGGCGAGAGTATCGAAAGGTGCTTACAACGCTGTCCTCAACACGCTGAGCAATTGGCCTCGCTGGTACAGATGGCGGATCACATTCGGAAGACCAACCATCCGACTCTCTCTGCCCCAGTCACCAGAGCCATAGAGCAACGCTTGCTGAGGAGAACGGCAGAGCTCAGGCGAGCCAGAGCCAGGCGCAGTCTTTCTCTTCCTTTCTCTCTCCGTCCATTGGTGACGGTCGCCGCCACGCTGATGGTGGTCTTGGCCCTCGTCTTGGCTGGGGGTGGTGGCATCGTCTACGCCTCGACCGATAGTCTGCCGGGGAGTCCCCTCTACGGCGTAAAGCGTGCTACGGAACAGGTCCGACTCTTCCTTATCCCTACCGAGACAGGGCGAGCAGAGTTACACATCAAGTTTGCCCAGAGGAGGTTGGAAGAGGTGCAGGCCCTGGCCGAGATCAAGGGCCAGGTTGACGAGGAGGCTCTGGCCGCCATGGCTGAGGAAACCAGGCTGGCTCTGGAGGAGATAGACAAAGTGCCGGCTCAGAATAAGGCCACTCTCCTGGACAAGCTGGTCAGTCTGACTGAGCGCCAGCAATCCGTGTTGAAGGGAGTACAGGCAAAAGCCCCGGAGGCTGCCCAGAAAGGCCTGAACAGGGCTTTGGAGGCTTCGCAGCAGGGCCACGAGAGGGCCAGAGAGGCCCTGGAGAAAGAAAAGCCGGGCCGGGATGTCAAGCCAGCCAAGTCCCCTGTGCCGACCAAGGTGCCCAAGCCGACTCGCGCACCTGGCGGGCAGGGTCAAGGACCGCCGTCCACGCCAACGGGCCAGGTTCACGGACCATCGGCTACAGCGCCCGGCCAATCAGGCGAGGAGCACGGACCGCCTGCCGAACCACCTGGTCAGTCGGACAAAGATCATGGGCCTCCTGACAAACCGCCCGGTCAATCAGGCGAGGAGCACGGACCGCCTGCCGGGCCTCCAGGTCAGTCAGGTAAAGAGCATGGGCCGCCTGATGCGCCGCCCGGCCAGTCGGGGGAGGATCATGGTCACGGCAAGGAACAAGGGAGCGGACAGGGTAAAGGCAAGGACAAGGACAAGTAGCTGGGTGTAGATAGAGGGGTTTATTGAACCTTGCGGACAAGGAAACTAAAGCTCGTTTCAGTGATGACCTCTTTCACTCTGGTAGTCCCTGCCAGCAATCCCCAGTAT
>Ga0180437_10011115_pt1 | contig 10855 bp, 17 predicted proteins | sample SS_ome_4_FD_132410 | JGI IMG/M metagenome (GOLD analysis project Ga0180437, IMG submission 132410) | Hypersaline lake sediment archaeal communities from the Salton Sea, California, USA - SS_3_D_1 metaG | ecosystem: Environmental > Aquatic > Non-marine Saline and Alkaline > Hypersaline >... | reverse complement strand
GGGGAAAAGTATTTTGAAAAAGATTTGAAGGAATTGATTAAAGTTGAGGTGCCGAAGTTGGTTGGATAAATTTTAATTTTATTGTTCAGGCATTGCAAGTTTTTGGTATAAAATTTTATCTATTATGTTTTTATATATACTGTTAATTTTATAACTTGGCATTCTATCTTTTAAAAATTCAAATATATTTTCACTAAAATGCCTATTTTCCCATATTAATATAAATAAATTGTCTGTTAATTTTTTATGATTTTTTTTATCTGAAGCAATATCATAGAATGCATTAGAAATAGAAAAATTCAATATTGTCGATATAAAATATTCTTTTTTGTTGGTATATTCTTCAATATAATTCTTTATTTCCCTATAAATATATTTATTTTTTCCTATATAGTCTAAAATATCTGTATCTGGGAAAAACCATTCACTTGAATTAATATCTTTATATTTTTTGTTTAAATTATATTCATCAAAAAAAGTATGTATTTTTTTTTCATATTCGCCAAGCATTGGCGCAGCAAACAATAGCTCAAGTTTATCATAAAAATTATTTGATATATTTTTTATTCTTAGACTTGGGATTTTTGATCTTCCAATTTTGATATATTTATGAATTTTACTTTGTGCAAAATATAAAAAATCTGGATAAATAAATTTATCATCTTCATATAATTTTTCTAATATTTGAAAATCGCCTTTATTGATCGGGAACATTGCATTCAAAAGACAACTTTTACATATATCATATTTTTGTAATTCAATTACTGCCCTCCTTATTCCATAATCATCTAAGAATTTTATAGGCTGATATTTTGAAAATTTTTCTTTACAAAAATCACAATAATAAGCTATTGTTTTCCTTTTGGATTTTTCAGTTTTATAAATCATCTTAGTTGCCATGTTTATCCCCCATAAATTAAATAAAGCATCTTATAGATGTATATTTCCCTAAATTAAACACAGGTTTGCCAGGGCATAAAATTGGGAATGTCTTATGGTGGCGTTACCTGTGTTTATTTATCTGCCTTAAAATTAAATTAAAATAAGTGGCAAAGGTTCTGTGTTAATTAAATCACCCAACCTTCAAATCAAACAATCTTCCATTCGCGATCATAAGCTTCATAGCATCTTCATGCTTAAAGTTTTGATCACGAAGCTTATGATACATATTCATACAAGACGAAGCAAAGGCTTCAAGAAAATCATCTGCCTCTTTTGATTGCAACACCTCTTTCCCAACAATAAGCGCACCAATCAAATTTTCTTTAAATTCTTCAAGCATATTATTATCACATTCAGATTGCATGGTTTGTCTCCTACTTCGCTTCAATTGGGTTTTTAAAGGCCTTTGTAAGCTCAAATGCTGCTCCTTTAGCAAAGCCTGCTTTTTGTAGCTCTTTATAATATTCCCAATGCATCTTTGCTATAATTTTAATTATATCGGTTTGCTCTAAAATCTTTTTTGCAGCCTTTTCTGTGAAATCTAATGCTGCTTCGATTTCTGTATCATCAAACATAATTTATCTCCTATAGAATTGTTGTTGTAAAAAATAGAAATACAACTAATAAGAATAAAAAAATAGAAATATAATAAATAGAAATAAAAAAATAGAAAGCGATCGCCTCGATAAATATAATCATTTAAATATAAGTCAGCAATTAGCTGTATATTCCCTTAAACTAAACACAGGTTTATCAGAGCTTAAAACTAGGGGTTAATCTTAAGGTGAAATATATCTGTGTTTATTATCTGCTTCTATTTTTTAATAAAAACTTCACTATCAAGAAAAAATAAAACAAAGGATTTGAATCAAAGTTATTTCGGCAGCTCTCCAAATTCTAAAAATTTAAAGTCATCAAACCACTCATCAATTAGAAATGCAATCCCACATACTTTACGTTCAAATGATATCGCAAACGATCTCATAACTGCATGCATATGTCTTGATGCTTGATCTTTATCCAATCCTTTTTTTATTTCACAATAGGCATCTTTTAAGCCACATATAGCCCATTTTATTATTGGGTCAACTTTTGGATTGCTATGATAAGGTGTATCATGTGGGTTGAATTCTGGCGGCAATTCATAGATTTTATGAATATATTTATTCATATCATTATTGATCCCAAATATTGCAGTACTCATGCTTATATTTTGTGGATATATCTTTCTTGGTTCTACTTTTGTTATTATCATTTATTATCTCCTATGAATCGTGAATCATCTATATAGATGTATATTTCCTTAAACTAAACACAGGTTTGCCAGAGCATAAAATTAGGATTGATTTTATGGTGGCATTACCTGTGTTTTAATGTTTGTGTTTATTTTTAATAAAAAACAAACCACGTCGACAAGGCGTAAACAAGTGCTAACACGGCAAAAACATTAATCAAACACAAACTATACCTGGGTTCCTGCAAATGATTTTGCAGTCTTTCGCTTTGCCACTTTCTTTGCCACCAGCAAAGAGTACAGTTTTACCATAACTGCTGGTGCCCCTTAGAACGCGATATTCGCCTTTATGCAAGACGATATCACCAGGTATAAATGGGTTGTCTTTATCCCTCATGCATGGGCCACCTGGATAGATGATATAATCACTATCAGGCTTTTTCTTGTCGTCTTTTTTTTTCACCTTAAACTTTGGCAGTATGTCCTTGCCGTTTTTATCTATATATTCCTCTAAACTTGGCTTGGTTTGGCCAGTTCGTTTTTTTCGATTTTGGGCAATGATTTTATATTTGCCCTCATCATTCTTGGCTTTATAGCTTCTCTCTCTGATAGAAGTTACGGCATTTCTTGTATGCCTCCTAAATTGGATAAACCTATAAACTTCTACTTTATCAAGATCGATTTTATCAAAATCGATCTCATCATACTCATCCCAGGTCATAGACGCAAAATATGCATCTATATAATGATCCTTTGATGCACTTCTCTTTTGTTCAAAAACAAAATCATTACGTTTATCACTTGTCTCGTATCCAAATGTTTCTTTGACATTCGGATATGTAGTTTTCAGCCAACTGTAGAAACGCGGCATGATTGTATTTAAAATTGTCGCATGCACATAGCGTTTCTTCATGCCGCCGAACTTTTCCTTTAATTCGGCATCGAGCTTTTTATTTCTGTGCAATTTATTATGACATTTCTTGCACAGAGTCACCAGGTTCTCTGGTGTATCAGCGCCATTTTCACCTTTTGCATGATATACATGATGCACATTTACCTGTATATCATTTTTCTTTGTGGTGTGCTTTTTACACAGTTGACAAGTATACTTGTCGCGTTGAAGCACATATCTTTGCGCATTGGTACATCCCTTCATTCTGCCATTTTGATATTCTTTCCCTTTGATTTTTGGATTGTCCAGCTTCTGGAAATCAAATGGACAATATTCTACTCTGATCTCATCAATAGGCAGAATACTACAAATCTTTTTTACAAAGCTTTTATGGCTTTGCAGGAGATGATTCGCAGTCGGTGTAAGCCAACCTTCTGGCCTACGTCTGTTTGCAAATTTCACAAGCTTTGGCTTGATCATGGTACATAACATTGGCTCTTTAACGCCAGGGATTTTGTACTCTCGTTCTCCCTCAAATATTGTTCCAGCCTTCTTTGCTCTACGTTTCCTTTTATTGCGCTTATGATGTCTGCGCAAACGCCTGTACATGGCCCTTTCCTTCATGCCTTTGGTAACATCTGATGTTCTTGTTTCGAGATAAGAAGCAAAGACTATTTCTCCATTCTCCTTCCTTACTGTAATACCAATGGTATAACCAGGATCTATGGCCATAATTAATTTCTGAACTGGGTCTTCATTTGCACCAATGTCGGAATTTAATTGAATTGTAAATGGCTTAATCATTTTTGTTTTAGCCATCTTGTTTTTCAACATCTTCCTTACTTTACCAAACCTTTTAGTCGGCATCAGCGGTTTTCCACTTTTGTCAATTACAAATACTTTATGGTCGTTCATCTTAATCTCCTAAAATTGCTTTTAAATATAATATAGTTCAGCCTTTTAAGCTGTATATTTCCTTAAACTAAATACAGGTTTGCCAGAGCATAAAACTAAGAATTGATTTTATGGTGGCATTGCCTGTATTTAAATATCTGTCTTAATTGTTTTTAAATAATTAAGGCCTGGGTATGCCAGAAAACAATTAAACAATAACCTTTCAGATTAAAAACAATTAAAATATCAATAACACCAAATCACACAATCCCATTATCATTTTTACTGGGCCCAATAATCAAATCTTTAGGACCCCATGTCTCATGACAATGGTTCCAATATTCACACATAAACGAATCACAATATGCAAATAATCTGTTTGGAGGATATATGCCAGAAAACATTTCATGTAGACCTAATCGAACAAGCTCAATAACTTTATGATAATCTTTATCTCTAAAATGAAATGGTACTTTATGAAACATTACTTTGCCATATTTCTTGCGACGATTGATTTGAAGTATATTTAATTCTGTGTCTCTAATATTGGCAAAATATGAATATGTGCCCAATTGAAGATATTCAGATTCGGTATAAAGCAATTTATCACCACTCTTATTTATAGAGCCTTTTATTTTAAGGTCTAATATAACTTTTGATCCATCATCTCTTGTGTGTATATGGTCAACAAATCCATTACATTTTAGCTTCATATTTGGAAAAGCGCCAGCTACAGGTATTTCAGTATTTTCATTGTTAAAGTCATACTTTGCATATGTAGCCAAATACATATCAACAATTTCTGGATATACTTCTTTTGACAATGTTTTGCTTTCTTCAATATTCTCCAGCATATACTGGATCATCTCAGATCTATTAAATGCTTTATCTTTGCCTTCAACAGATGCCTGTTTAGCTTTATCATGAAGGTATATGCCTATAGCTAGATTTTGTCCCATTTTTCTAAATGATGGTGCCTTGTATAGATATCTACAGGCCCATTTGAATTTACACCCAAGTATATTTATTTGGCTAGGGCTCCAATGTTTTATTTTAGCTATAAGTTCTTGTCTTGAATATTGTGGTATATATTTCATATTATTACTCCATAATTTCTATATTAATTTTTGCCAACTTTCCACAATAGGATACTATTGTATTTTTTAATTTTGCATTACAAAGTGTAGTTCTTGCCAATAATGAACATGTAAAGTCAGTGTCTTCTAATTTTGCATGTTCAAAATTAACATTCCTAAAATCTGTTGCAATAGCTTTAGTATTTTTTAATTCTGCATAAGAAAAGTTTGATTCTTGAAAAAATGAATTATTGATTTTTGCATCATTTATCGAAGCATTAAAAAAAATAGATTTTTTTAAAACTGATGATATAATTCTTGATTCATTTAATATTGCATTATTAAAATGTATTTTTTTTGCCACAATATGATCAAGAACACAACCATGTGCAAATACACTATTCATGTTGGCAAAATATAAATTGCTATTCTTTATTTTTGCAAAAGCAAAATTTGCACTTGCAAAATTTGCTTTTTGCATATCTGTATGTAAAAAACTTGCTTGTGAAAAATCTGATTCTACACCATTAACATTATTCATATATGCAAAATCAAAACATGCTTTTATGCAAATTGAACCATCAAGATTCACTTTATTTAAATTTGCTCCATAAAAGTTAGCTTCTTCTAATTGCGCATTAATTAAATTTGCATTTTCAAAATCCATATTATGAAGATCTGCTTCACGCAGATTTATTCCTCTCAAATCTTCATTGCTCCAATTTAATCGCTCTCCAGCCCTTATTTGCTTTTCTATTTTTTCTATTTGTTTCATAAATTATCTCCTAATAATTATCATCATCTTCATCCTCTATAATCTCAAAATTAACTTTAGCAAGCCTGCTATTATGGCTATTAAATGGAATAATTGTATTACAAAATAATGTATTGCAAAGACTCACGCTTATAAGCTCTGCATTTCTCAATGTAGCATTTGTAAAATCTATATCTGACAGGTCTGTACTATTTAAAACTGCATAATCCAAATTTGCATCAACAAATTTTGAATGATACAATTCAGATTTTTTAAAATCAGTACCTCTAAAATTTGATTTTGAAAAATTTGAATATGCAAGATATGATTTTTTTATCTCAGCATAAGAAAAATCAGATTGACAGGATATTATTTTATATAATGATGCATTATTAAATCTTGCACTCTTTGCTACAATATTATTCATTTTTGAATAATCCAATTCTGCACCATCAAAACATGCATATTTTACATTTGCACATTTCAGCCATACTTCATGTATCTTTGCATTTCTAAAATCTGTACGCCTTGCAACAATATGATCTAATGATGCTTTGCTTAAATTTGCATTTTCAAAAGAAGCATCTGACATAGTAGCATAATCTAAATTAGCATCTATTAAAATTGCATTTTTAAAATTAGCACCAATCAAATTGGCTTTTATTAATGTTGCGCCTACAAGAATAGCACCTTCAAAATTCATATTGTGTAAATCTGCATGCTTAAGATTAATACCTGAAAGATCTTCATCTTCCCAATTAAGCCTTTTGCCAGACCTAATGTCTTTTTCAATTTTTAATAGATAATTTTTATTCATATCAATCTCCTAAATATTTGAATGCAAGATATTTATTCCCATCTTCTCCAAATAACTTTATATCCCATTCGTTTAAATCGGGATTTATTGTGAATAGTGGTTCTCTCTGCCATATTTTAGCAGTAAAGTCATATCCATTTTGATAATTAAATAGATCTACACCATTAACATAAACAGTCATTGATCTTGGCATGTCAATCCTCCTGATCATTTTTTATTGAGCAATACAGCTCAACAAATTCATATGGAATGGATAGCAATGATTTTAAAAACAAATCAAGGCGCACATTGTCATATCTATATTTACAGTCAAGCATTTCTTTGACAGACAACAGCCTGTTATTGCTCAGATCTTTATCATTCTTGTAATCACAAATTGGACATGCGCCTGAAAGCAGATTGCTTATTTTCCCAATCCATCCACATCCTGGGCATATTATTCTGTAGCTCATAGTTTTGGCTCCGCTCTAAAAGTAACTCTATCTGGAAAAATAATCCAATCATTAAGATCGATTATTACTGGCAATGGAAAATAATTTTCTAAATCCATATTTGTATTTTGGTTTAAGCTTCCAAAGAAAGGTTGATGATCACAATACTGATCATAATTTATTCTGTCTATATAACCCATTATTGCTTCCATTTTTATTTTTCTCCAAGCCTTGGTTTGGCGACAAACAATGACATTCCATCATGGGTAAACTTAAGATTCCATTGATTTTTGTTTACAATAACTTGAAATTGGAAATTATTAGTATGTCTAAGATTACCTTCAAACTCCTTCTCATCCCAATATTTATCCAGGTTTGGTTCGTCAACATTTGCAACAAATGCTATTATTTTGGTTCTCATAATTATCTCCTTATAGAAAAAAAATAGCCTTTCAAAGCAATTGAAAGGCTAAAATGAAATTAGGGCGCTTAAGTGTAATGTATTTGGAGGGTTTGTTATCGATTGAATACAGTATTAGGTTTATCTTTTTCCTGCATCATGCCAGCAATTAATACCAATGTTTTAAAAATCCCAACCTGTGCAAGACATGTAACTTGTAACACATTAAAATCATGATCTGTATCAACTGTGGCCTCATTTATATTGATTATCTCTTGCCATAGTTTGTCTTTGTCTATCATTAATTTGCATCCTTAAAAACAGAAGCAGCTTTTCTAAAAACATATTAGAAAAACTGCTTTTAAAACAATCCAGCTAAAAGCTGTATATTCCCCTAAACTAAACACAGGTTTATCAGAGCTTAAAATTTGGAATGCATTTTAAGGTGAGGTATACCTGTATTTATTTGTCTGTGTTATAAAATACAAATTATATAACAGTAGGAGGAAGGACGACCGAATTAAACCATCTGATGATATGTACCTTCACCAGTTACATAATACATATGTGGCACATCTTCATTATAATTTTTTAAAGCCCAATACGCTTCTGGCGATAATGATTTCATTTTTTAGGCCTCCTTTTTTTGCTTTTATTTTTGGCTTTATTATATATGACTTCAGATACTTGCGCATTACCTTCAATATGATAATTATTGATAGTAATTGAACGATTGTCAATTACAGTCTTTTTAGGCCTTCTTCGTTTTGGCCTTGATTTCTGTTTTGGCTTATGTTTTATTACATCATGATTGCGTTTATCTGGATGAGTTGTTTCAGAAGGCCTGGCCAATTGATCTATCAAATATTGGCCAAATATTCTGAATGTGTTATCAACACCTGGCGCATTGTTGTCCCATTTATATCTATCTGGTAAATCTGCCATTATTATCTCCTATGGGAATGCGCTCCTAATATTATCAGAATATTTGTTGTTTGTTTATTGTGGTGGTCATTTGTTGCTGTTAATTTTTTATATTAATTAAACATTATAGTTTGGAGCTTGAAGTTCGTCGTCTTTATAATCAACTATTAGCATGCCAGCCATTCGTTTTGAGGTGATTATTGCGAAATTAAGTGCATGCAAAAAATCATCAGGCACCTCTGGAGGGTGCCTAAATATTTTATTTATTACAAATGGCCCTTCGCTTACTTCTTCATATTCAGCAAGAATATCATTAAATACAACGCTTATTTTATCTGTCTTTGGAAATATTATCTTCTTATCTTTCATCTCAAAAAACAGGTTATTTAGCGACATGCTTTTATTTAAACTATACCTGGTAGAGCTTTTATTCCATGACAAATAAAAATTAGCTCTTACATAATTGTATTCATTGAGCTTCATCAGTTGTGTAGGGCACCATTTACGCCTGAGGATATTATTATTTGTATGACCAACACCATGGTCACAACCAACTTTATCAACCTTCCATGCCCTCAATAATCTCGCTATTTCCATTATCTGTTCATAGGTGTCTGAATGTGGGAACCGATAAAAATATAACACATCCCATTTTCCACCTGGTTTTAATCCAATAATAATTATCGTCGTAAAGCTGGTTATACCTGACACCCCCCAATCAACGCCTGCACAAATATTTACATATTTGCTTTTGTCAAGTTTTTGATAATCTATAAAATCGTTCTGACATAGTTCTCTAAGCTCAGTAAGTGTTATAAGCCTGCCACCAAGATCATATGAAAGGCCCAATACTTCGTTCGCGAATTGAGCCTTACTATAATTGCTACCAGTAAATTTTTCCCAGATATTGCGCCAATTTTTTGGTGTCAGGTTTTGTACGATTAAAAATCTTGGTATATGATAGCCAAGAAAATAATCTTCTCTAGATGGATCCCCAGGAACCCATTCTACATTTAAAATATCTTCTACACTTAATGGTCTTTTACAGTGGTAGCACTGAGGACCCTTTTCAGCTATCATATTGAATGCGTTATCAAGATCTGGTATACAATGCTTGGAACACCTGGAGCATTTGACTACAGGCTCATTTTGGGATGTCTGCAGCCATAAATGTTCCATAGTGTTTTCAAGCGATTTCGGAGTTCCACAAAACCTTTGTATCTTATGGTCAGACGCACCCATGCATTCTTCAACAATTGGCATATGATCCCAAAGTATATCTTGTACCTCATCCCAATTGATTTCATCACAAGATATACTTCGAATACGATCAACACCATTTTGACAGTATCCAAAAAACATCGTACTGCCATTTGTCCATGATTTTACAAGGACTGATTTTACACTGTCTGAATCTGTTTTGAGCCTAAATATATATGAGTTTTTTAGAAGTGGTTTTATGTACAAACTAGAAAAGCGATATACCTGCTGTTCAAGCGGAGCCACATATAAGCTGTTATAATAGCCTTTAAAAAAGCATCTTAATGCCATTATGTTTGCAAGTGTTGTGCTTTTTGTTGCCTGTCGCGCTGTCTTAAATAATGCCTTTTGTGCTGTACGATCATATAATGGATGCATTAGTTTATATCTATCTAAACTTAATGGCTTGCCCTTTAATACAATCGTTGCTTCAGCTATTTCATGTAATTGCCAATCATCTTTTGCGACAACAAACTTTTCCAAATCATCTAATGTATCTATATGTGGCTCCGCTAGAATCATTTTGTTAGTCCTTAATTGCTGTGATTACTTCTTCTGGATTTCTACCATACCATTTTTCTCTGCTGATAACAGCTTTATCAAAAGCAACAAGACAGTCTTGCATATATTCAGCCAGTATAAAATCTGGTGTATCAGATCCATTTTCTTTAGAAAATTCATTTATCAACATTTCTAATCTTTTTCTGAAACTACGCATTCTTATATCCTTTTTCAAAATGGTGGGCCATCGTTATCTTCGTCTTCATCTTCATCTTTATCTTCGTCTTCATCTTCATCTTTATCTTTATCTTTATCTTCATCTTCATCTTTATTTTCATATTCAGGCAAAGTAATAATAGCCTCTTTATTCCCTATGAGATTTGAATCATTTATATAATCATATGCAGCAGCAAGATTCCCACCATCATGAAAACTTCTATCACAACAATCTGGCTGTATCATCATTACAGGCGATTCACCCTTGCAAGACTTCATAATCATTGTAGCGTGATATATCATGCTGTGCAACTTATGGATTAAATTTTGTATATCTTCAAATGCTGTTTGTGGCGTATCTAAAAATACAAGTTCTGTAGCTTGTTTTTGCAATTGCAACAAAGCATTGATATATAACTGCACGGATTGCGCAGAAAGATGCTGTCTATTATTTTTCTCCATTCTATAGGTCATTTCTTGTACACATGTATCTCTTAATCCAACAGCCTCTTCC
>Ga0180437_10011113_pt1 | contig 10855 bp, 10 predicted proteins | sample SS_ome_4_FD_132410 | JGI IMG/M metagenome (GOLD analysis project Ga0180437, IMG submission 132410) | Hypersaline lake sediment archaeal communities from the Salton Sea, California, USA - SS_3_D_1 metaG | ecosystem: Environmental > Aquatic > Non-marine Saline and Alkaline > Hypersaline >... | reverse complement strand
CTGAGATGGGCAGAGAAAAGGGTCACCGGATGCGAGCCCTTGCAGCGCCCCCCGCCGAAGGTCGCCTGGGAGTCGAGAGGCTGAAACGGGTCCATAGGCCGTAGATAAGTCTCTCCGGGTTCGCCCGTTACCGCGAGCGCCCTTATTTGGAGGGCGACAGAGTGCAACGACAGGGCCCTTTGGCTCTGGTCCGGGTCCTATCGTTGAACCAGGGTGGTACCACGGAAGGAAGCCCCTTTCGTCCTTGGACGAAAGGGGCTTTTGTGCACTATGGCAGAGTCCTGCTTGACGGGGAGATCAAGACCGTGTAGAATGGTGTGCCACTATAGTGGCATATGCCGTGTGGGGGTGAATGAGATGGGAGTGGTCAAACTGACGGTCAGACTGCCTGATGCATTGCACAAGGCGCTGAAGCACAAGGCGCAGAGCGAGGAGCGTTCCCTTAACCAGACCATTGTTGAGGAGTTGTGGCAATCTGTGGAGGCCCCGACGGTCTGTGAGACCGAGCGTGAGCGCACGCAGCGGGTGCTCCGCGAGAGTGGTATGCTGGTCGAGCTGGGACCAGACTGGGACAAGTACATCGATGGTGCCCCCGACATGACTGCAGAGGAGATCCGTGAGGCGTTGCGCGGGTTAGCGCCGATCTCGGAAGACATCATTGCTGACCGAGGCGAGCGTTGATGGTCCAGTTTTACTTTGACAGTAGCGCGCTGGTCAAGTACTACCTGGTCGAGCCGGGCACCTCGTGGGTCCGTTCGACTATCGACCAGCGAGTAAATCTAGAGTGGGAGCACGAGATTGTCACTTCAGTCGTGAGCGTTGTGGAAGTGGTTTCTGCCTTCGCCAAGCGTCGGCGAGTTAAGGATATATCCTCCAGGCTATGTGCTGGCGCAATATCCCGCTTCTTGCGCGAGGGTCGACATCGTTGTCAACTTGTGGGGGTAAATGAGTCAGTCGTTGATCTAGCAGTCCAACTCGTCCAGGGCCACCCCCTTTGCGCTTATGACGCTGTGCAATTGGCGACTGCGCTACGGGTCAACCAAATCTTGCGACAAAACCGGCTCCCATCTCTGACATTCGTGTCTGCCGATGCGGTGCTGTGCCAGGTCGCGCAGGCGGAAGGGCTGACGACCGTGAATCCAAACGAACTTGAAAGCGAGCATCCGGCTACCGGCAACCACGGCAGCCGCCTATAGGAGTGGACGATGAGTGACAAGCTTTCCAAGACCTATGATCCACGAGAGCACGAAGAACGCCTCTATCGCTGGTGGGAGGAGCAGGGCTACTTTCGCCCCGAGACGCAGGTCCAGTTGGACCGGGCCTCTGAGGACGGCCCGCGCTGGTGCATCACCATGCCCCCGCCGAACGTGACTGGCGTCCTGCACCTGGGCCACGCGATGACCGCTGCTGTTGAAGACTTGATGACCCGTTACTATCGTATGAATGGCCGTGAGACTCTTTTTCTGCCCGGCGCGGATCACGCGGGCATCGCTACTCAGAACGTGGTAGAGCGAGAATTGCGTAAAGAGGGACTCACCCGTCACGATCTGAGCCGGGAAGAGTTCGTCGAACGCTGCTGGACCTGGGCTAATGAATCCCTGCGGCGCATCACCGAGCAGCACAAGCGGCTGGGTATCTCGTGCGACTGGGAGCGGGAGCGCTTTACGCTCGACGAGGGCTTGAGCCACGCCGTGCGCACCGCGTTCGTGCGCCTCTACCAGCAGGGGATGATCTACCGCGGCACGTATCTGGTCAACTGGTGCCCGCGCTGCACCAGCGCGATCTCCGATCTGGAGGTGGAGCCAGAGGAGCGCTCCAGTCACCTGTGGCATGTCCGCTATCCCATCCTCGACGAGGATTGGGATGGACCCCAGGGGGAGTGGGGCAGTGGCAAATGGGCTGAGGGCGCGACCCAGTTCATCGAGATGGCGACTACCCGTCCAGAGACTATCCTGGGCGATACGGCTGTCGCCGTCCACCCGGATGACATCCGCTGGCAACGGCTGGTGGGCAAGACCGCCGTCCTGCCGGCCATCGGGCGTCACATTCCGGTCATCGCGGACGACGTGGTGGACCCAGAGTTCGGCACCGGCGCGGTAAAGGTCACGCCGGCGCACGATCCCACCGACAACGAGATCGGCCTGCGCCACGGCCTGGATGCCCCCAACATCCTGACCGACGCCGCTCAGATGAACGAGAACGCCGGTCCTTACGTTGGGCAGGACCGCTTCGAGTGCCGCCGCAACATCGTCGCTGACTTTGAGAAAGAAGGGCTGCTCGTCCGTGTCGAGCCCTACTTTCACGCTGTGGGCACCTGCCAGCGCTGCCATACCGATATCGAACCCCGCATCTCTACCCAGTGGTTCGTCAAGACCAAGCCGCTGGCTCAGGCAGCCATGCAGGCCGTCCGTGATGGGCGGACCGTCATTGTCCCGGAAAGAGAAGAGCGGCGCTTTTTCCACTGGATGGAAAACATCCGCGATTGGTGCATCAGCCGCCAACTGTGGTGGGGCCACCGTATCCCCGTCTGGTATTGTCACGATTGTGGCAGCGAGACGTGCGGGGTGACCGATCCCGCCGTGTGTGCCCAGTGTGGTAGCACGCACATCCATCAGGACGAGGATGTGCTCGATACGTGGTTCTCCTCCGGCCTGTGGCCTTTTTCCACGCTCGGCTGGCCGGATACGGACGCGCTGGATCTGCAGCGCTACTACCCCACCGACGTGCGCGAGACCGGCTACGACATCCTGTTCTTCTGGGTGGCACGGGAGATGATGCTCGGTGCCGCAATGACTGGACAGACGCCTTTCGCCACTGTGTACCTGCACGGTCTGGTGCGCAACGAGGAGGGGCGCAAGATCAGCAAGTCTATGGAGAATATCGACGAGTACGACCCCCTGAACATCATCGAAAAGTACGGCAGCGACGCGCTCCGCTATACCCTGCTGACGAGCTCGACGCCGGGCCTGGACATGAACCTGGATCCCCGCCGCCTGGAGGGCGCTCGCAACTTTACCAACAAGATCTGGCAAGCGGCACGCTTTGTTCTGACGAACGTTTCAGATTCGGATGGTGCAGGTTTTGATCTCAACCTGAAACCTGAAGCCTGGGACCTGCAACTGCCAGACAGATGGATTCTCTCGCGTCTCAACCATCTTATCCTGAGCGTAGATCGTCTCTTTGAGACGTACCAGTACGGCGAGGCGGGGCGCCAAATCCACGATTTCCTGTGGGGAGAGTACTGCGACTGGTACATCGAGGCCAGCAAAGTGCGGCTGTACGACGAGGCGGCGGACAAGGCTATTCCGCAGGCGATCCTGCTCCGCGTGCTGGAGACGTCGCTGCGGCTGTTGCACCCTTTCATGCCCTTTGTCACCGAGGCGATCTGGCAGGCCCTGCCCACCTCCCCTGGATGGGGGGGGCAGGAGGGGGGTGAGACGCTGATGCTGGTCCGCTGGCCGGAACCCGATGCTGACCTCTTGGACGAGGATGCCGAGGCGCGGATGGACCTGGCGGTGTCGCTCATACGGTCCATCCGCAATCGGCGGGCCGAGTATGATGTAACCCCGGGCAGGCGTATCCCGGCCCTCATCGCTGCAGGTGACGCTGCCCCGTGGCTGGAGGAGCAGCGTGCTCTCCTGTGTGCCCTGGCCAAGCTCGACCCGGACCAACTGACGATCCAGCCAACCGCCCGGCCTCCCGCGCAGGCTGCTACCGTCGTGGTCGGGGACGTGGTGGCCTATCTACCCCTGGCCGGGCTCGTGGACCTGGAGGCAGAGCGGGAGCGGTTGTCACGAAAGCTGGCCGAGATCGAGGGCCGCATCGCCCGCAGCCAGGCCTTGCTGGCGGGGGAATTCGCTCAAAAGGCCCCCGATCAGGTTGTCCAGCGCGAGAGGGACAAGCTGACCGAGCTCCAATCCGAGCAGGCCAAGGTCAAGGATCGGTTGGCAGCGCTGGGGTGAGTCGAGAGTACCCAAACGGCAACGAATCGCGGGCTTCTGGGGTCCATTGGATCTCGGAAGTCCCGTGTTTTGTATATGGCATCAGTTGTGGTATAGTATTCCAACTACTCAACACCATAGCCACAAACGGAGGCCAGCGATGCCCATTGACCCCAAGGCCGAAAAGCTACGTCAGATGCGGGCGCAGGCCCGCCTGGGCGGCGGTCAGGACCGCATTGACCGTCAGCACGCCCGTGCCAAGATGACTGCCCGTGAGCGGGTGGAGAAACTGCTTGACCCCGGCTCCTTCCGCGAGCTAGACATGTTCGTCGCCCACCGAGCCAGCGGGTTCGGTGTGGAGAAACAGAGGTATCTGGGTGATAGCGTCGTCACCGGCTGGGGCACGGTCAACGACCGGCTGGTGTACGTCTTTTCCCAGGATTTCACTGTCTTTGGTGGCAGTCTCTCCGAGGTGCACGCCGAGAAGGTGTGCAAGATCATGGATCTGGCGACAAAGAACGGCGCTCCGGTCATCGGGCTCAACGACTCTGGCGGGGCGCGCATTCAGGAGGGGGTCGTCTCACTGGCGGGGTATGCCTATATCTTTTTGCGCAACGTCCTGGCCTCCGGCGTGGTGCCCCAGATCTCTGCCATCCTCGGTCCATGTGCCGGAGGTGCTGTCTACTCCCCGGCCATGACCGATTTCATCCTCATGGTCAAGGACACCAGCCATATGTTCATCACCGGCCCGGAGGTCATCCGCGCCGTCACACACGAGGAGGTGTCTTTCGAGGAACTTGGTGGGGCGATGACGCACGCTTCCAGGAGCGGCGTCGCTCACTTTGCCGCCGAGAGCGAGGACCAGTGCCTGGCCTCTGTTCGCCAACTGCTCAGCTACATCCCGCAGAACAACCTGGAGGACCCACCCTTTGTGCCGACCGTTGATCCAGAGGATCGGATGGACGAGGAGTTAAAGACCATCATTCCCGATAGCCCCATGCGGCCCTACGATATGAAGCAAGTCATCCGCCGGGTCGTCGACGATGGCCAGTTTCTGGAGGTGCACGAGCATTGGGCACAGAACATCATCGTGGGATTTGCCCGATTGGGTGGTTTCTCCGTCGGCATCGTCGCCCAGCAACCCATGGCCCTGGCCGGCGTGCTCGACATCGATGCGTCCAGGAAGGCCGCCCGTTTCGTCCGTTTCTGCGATGCGTTCAACATTCCGCTGGTCACGTTCGAGGACGTGCCGGGATTCCTGCCCGGGGTGGAGCAGGAGCATAACGGCATCATCCTCAACGGTGCCAAGCTCCTGTGGGCCTACTGCGAGGCCACTGTCCCCAAGATCACGATTATCACCCGCAAGGCCTATGGGGGGGCGTACGACGTGATGAGCTCCAAGCACATCCGGGGTGATATTTCATACGCCTGGCCCACGGCCGAGATCGCCGTGATGGGGCCGGAGGGAGCGGTCAACATCGTCTTCCGCAAGGAAATCGCCGCCGCCGAGGACCCAGAGGCGGAGCGGGAACGGTTGGTGCAGGAGTATCGCGAGCAATTCGCCAACCCATACGTCGCCGCCGCCCGTGGCTATGTCGATGACGTGATCGAACCCCAAGAGACCCGCCCTCGCCTGATCGAGGCGCTGCGCATGCTGCAGAACAAGAGGGACACCAATCCGCCAAAGAAGCACGGGAATATCCCGCTGTAATGACAGATGACCAGGGCTCAAACTCCAAACTCCAAATCCCAAATCTCAAAAAGTGGCCGAGGAGGGCATCGTGGAAAAGAAGCGACGTATTGACGAGGTGGCATCTGGGCTGATTGAACCGTTCAAGCACTCGGTGCTCGGGCAGGTAGATGACTACTGTGCCTATCTGACGCGTATCGAAGGTACATATCTCTTCCACCGGCACGCCAAGGATGAGATGTACCTGGTGCTGGATGGAGAGATCGGGGTGGACTATGCCGACGGTGCCAGCGTCACCGTGAGCCAGGGGGAGAGCCTGGTCGTGCGGGCGGGGGAAAAGCACCGCTCCCGCTCGAAGGAGGGAGCGCTGGTGCTGATGTTCAAGGCCAGGAATCTGTTTGCGGAGTAAAACACGGATCGGCAGGATCACTGGATGAGATGGAGGCCCTATGACGAACCCCTTAAAGATCTGCGACCTGATGCTGCGGGATGGCCATCAATCGCTCCTGGCCACCCGTATGCGCACCGAAGACATGCTGCCCATCGCCGCCAAGATCGACCAGGTTGGCTACTGGGCAGTGGAGATGTGGGGTGGGGCGACCTTTGACTCCGCCATGCGGTTCCTGGGTGAGAACCCCTGGGACCGCATCCGCCGCCTCAAGGCGATGCTCCCTAACACGCCCTTTCTGATGCTCCTGCGGGGCCAGAACATTGTCGGGTACCATCACTACCCGGACGACGTGGTGGAGCGGTTCGTCGTCCACGCCCACGCCAACGGCATCGACGTCTTTCGCATCTTTGACGCGCTCAACGACACGCGGAATATGCACCAGGCGATGCGGGTCGTCAAGCGGGAGGGTGCCCACGTCCAGGCCTCGATCTGCTACACCATCGGCCCGCCCTACAGCGTGGATTACTTTGTGAACCTGGCGCGCCAACTGGCGGATATGGGGGCCGACTCTATCTGCATCAAGGATATGGCGGGCCTGATCACCCCGTACACGGCCTTCGAACTGGTCGGCCGGCTCAAGACGGATCTGGATCTGCCGATCCATCTTCACTCCCATTCGACCAGCGGCATGGCGACCACCGCGCACCTGAAGGCGGTCGAGGCCGGGGTGGACATCGTCGATACCGCCATCTCCTCCCTCTCCCTGACGACCTCCCATCCGCCCACCGAGTCGATTGTCTCGATGTTGCAGGAGACGGAGCGGGGCACGGGCTTTGATCTGAATCTGTTGGCCGAGATTTCCGCCTACTTTGCCGGGGTCCGCCGCAAGTACGCCCGCTTTGAGAGCGGCATGTTTGGGGTGGACGTGCGGGTGCTCCAGTACCAGGTCCCCGGGGGAATGCTCTCCAACCTGGTCTCGCAGTTGCGGGCCCAGCAGGCGGAGGATCGGTACGAGGACGTCCTGGCAGAGGTGCCCCGTGTGCGGGCAGAGTTGGGCTATCCACCGCTGGTCACGCCCTCGAGCCAACTGGTCGGTACGCAGGCCACGCTCAACGTCGTCCTGGGGGAGCGGTACAAGATCATCCCCGAGGAGGTGCGGCAATACGTCCGTGGCTACTATGGCCGTCCACCGGCACCGATCGACCCCGAGGTGAGGCGGCTGGCCATCGGCGACGAGGAGCCGATCGACTGCCGCCCGGCCGACCTGATCCCGCCCGGGATGGAGCAGGCGCGGGAAGAGATCGGCGACCTGGCGCGGGATGAGGAGGACGTCATCTCGTACGCGCTCTTTCCCCAGGTGGCGCGTCCCTTCCTGGAACGGCAAGCGCGGGGGGGAGATGGGAAGGAGCCGGTGGTGGCTGCCATCGCCGGGCTGTTGCTCAAGCAGTTGCAGGAGCAAGAGGCCGTGGGTGCACAGCTTGCCGGACCGGCCGTCTCTCCGTGGAAGGTCTCTTGGCGGCCGGGAGCCGGCCGTTGGACCGGGTTGATCGATGGAGCAGGAGGGTTACGATGAAGCGAGAGTTCTCCCTGGCGCTGGAGGGCACAGAGTACCCGGTCGTCGCCGAGGGCGATTCCATCACCGTCAACGGCTGCCCCTTTACCGTCGAGGTGACCGATGGCGGCGCGGTGCTGGTGGATGGCATCCTCTACGACGTGACGTTGGAGGGGGAGAGTGCGGTCGTGGGTGGAAAGAACTACCACGTACAGGTCAGCGGCCTGTCGACAGTTTCGGTCGCTCCATCCTCCAGCCCTGGCGGGACCGCGACCCAAGGCTCGGTAGAGACCGGGGCCGGCGCGGTCCTGGCGATCATGCCCGGCAAGATCGTCCGCGTTCTGGTTGAACCTGGGCAGCAGGTCGAGGAGGGGGACCCCGTATGCGTGCTGGAGGCGATGAAGATGGAGAACGAGCTCCACGCCCGCCAGGGTGGCATCGTGCGCGCCTTGCACGTCCGGCCGGGAGACGACGTGGAGAAGGACCAGGTACTGATAGAGATCGAATGAGCCGATGTTGGGTCACACCGTGAACGGATCGTCGTGAACTTGTGCGCTGAACCCTGCTGGCGGAGGAATCGTGGCTGATACGTTACCCTTTGCGGGTTCGTTTCCAGGCCCCCAACGCATCCTCGTGGTGGACGATGATCCTGCGATCGTGCGTCTGGTCAGGGACAAGCTCGATCGTGCTGGATTTGAGGTCTGGACCGCGGCGAACGGCCAGGAGGCCATCGACGTGGTCGCCCTGCGCGGTCTGCCCCATCTGGCCATCGTGGATGTCATGATGCCCGGGATGGATGGCTTTGAGTTCTGCCAGAGGACGCAGCAGTTTGCCGATCTCCCGGTCATCATGTTGACCGCGGTGGACGAGGAGGAGACGGTCATCCGGGGCATTGAGCACTTTGCCGAGGATTACGTCACCAAGCCCTTTAGCCCACGCGAACTGGTCGCGCGTGTTCAGCGGGTGCTGCGCCGCATCGGTGACTTTGCGTACACACTCGACGCGGTGACGCGGGTCGACGGTCGCCTGGCAGTGGATTTTGCCCACCAGCAAGCCATTGTCGACGGCGAGCCGGCGTCTCTGACCCCGACCGAGACCAAGCTGCTCTTTATTCTTATGCGCAACGCCGGGCGCACGGTCACCACCGATTTCCTCCTGCGCCGCCTGTGGCCGCTGGAAGAGGTGTACGAAGATGTACTGCGGGTTCACGTCCATCGCCTGCGCCAAAAGATAGAGCCGGTCTCCAGCCAGCCTCGCTATCTCGTCACCGAACGGGGCCTCGGCTACAGATTTGCAGCCAAGCGCTGACAGTCACGTCGACGTAATGTTCATTGTAAGATTCTCTTGGTAGAATGACTTTGAGGCAACTTGCCCAAGGAGGGCGCAATGGCCGACGAACAAACAGAGATCACCTCTCAGACGGAATCTGTCCAGGAGGTGGATCGCATCCGCGACATCATCTTTGGTCCCCAGATGCGGGACTACCAACAGCGATTTCAGATCTTTCAGCGCGACCTCGAGCGCCTTCAGCAGGAAATCGACCACCTGACCGAGCAACTGGCTGACCAGGACAGCAGCCAGAGCAAAAAGCTCCAGGATCTGCGCCGGGAGATGCGCAAGGCTGATGATGGTCTGCGTGACGAACTGCGTGAGACCGCCCAGAGGTTGACGATCGAAAAAGTCGACCGCATAGCCCTGGGCGAGCTGTTCATCGAGCTTGGCACGCATTTGAAAACGGGTGGCTCCCTGGCCGAATTGCTCAAGAGCCTGGAAGAGCAGGAACAGGGCTGATGCCGTGACCGGAGAAAGCGCTCGCCCTTCCGAGACGGATGCATCTGGCGGTCCCCAGGGATCACAGGCCGAGCCCCCGTTGGAGGATCTGCGCGAGATCCTGTTTGGCCGCTACCGCCAGCAGATCGCCGAGCTGGAGGCCGAACTGGACGACCTGGAGCGACGTGTCACGGATCAGGACGCGTTGGTCGCCATCATCGCCCCGGTGTTGGGAGACGCGATCCGCCGCAAGATCCGCGACGCCCGCGAAGAGATGATCGAGGCCCTCTATCCCGTCATCGGGCAGACAGTGGTTCGTGCCGTCTCTGAGGCGGTCCGCGATCTCGTCCGCACTATGGATGCTCGCGTGCGTACCTCGTTCAGCCCGCGGGCGCTATGGTGGCGCGTGCGCGCGCGCCTGGGCGGTGTCTCTGATGCAGAGATCGCGTTGCGTGAGTCGCTGCCCTTTGAGGTGGTCGAGGTCTTTCTCATCCATCGCGAGACTGGCCTGCTGCTGCAGCACGTCTCTCGCGACCCCGAAGCGTCGCCCGATTCCGATCTCATCAGCGGCATGCTGACAGCGATTCGGGATTTTGCCCAGGACACCTTTGGCCGGGACGAGGAGGGCGGGCTCGACGAGATTCAGTATGGCGAGCGGTGCATCCTTCTTGAGGCGGCCCGGCACGCCTACCTGGCCGCAGTGGTCGACGGTGTCGAACCCCCCGGCTTCCGGGCCGAGATGCGCGAACGGATCGTCGAGGTGGAGCATGCCTACGGGGGCCTCCTGCGCCAATACGATGGCGACGCCACGCCGCTGAACCCGGCCGAGGAATCGCTCCGTTCGTTGATGGCGACAGCACCGCCGCGCGAGTTGAGCCGCGCCCAAAAGCTCGTGCTGGCCGGGGCGGTGGGCTTTATCGTCATCTGTGTGGCGGGAGCAAGCCTGGCCGGTGGGTGGGTTTGGCGCACGGTGCGCAGCACCCCCACCCCGGTGCTCGTCGCCATCGAGCCGACGCCGACGTTCACGATCACCCCTTCACCCTCGCCGAGTGCTACGCCAACGCCACCGCCTACGCACACGGCAACTCCGTCTCCTACAGGGACGCCTGTCCCCACATCCATGCCCACGCCCACACCCCTGCCCGTGATTGGTCTGATGACCGGAAACGTATGGCTGCGCGAAGGGCCGTCTGCTGAATCGCCTCGGTTGGGCCTGATATTGCAGCGCGGGCAGACTGTCGAGATCCTGGCCGTCTTGGGCGACTGGTGCCAGGTGCGTTGGGCTCCCGAGACTCAAGTCCAGGTCGTCGGCTGGGTGCCGCTCGAATGGGTGGGCACGACGGTGCCCATTCCGTCCCGGATCGTCACACCCGCAGCCGGGCCGTGATGGAAGGAGGATACTTTGCCTTGAGAACAATCAGCAAGAAAATCTGCCTCCTGGGCGATTTTGCCGTCGGCAAGACCAGCCTGATGCGTCGTTTCGTGTATGATCTCTTCTCCGAAAAGTACAT
>Ga0180437_10011112_pt1 | contig 10856 bp, 8 predicted proteins | sample SS_ome_4_FD_132410 | JGI IMG/M metagenome (GOLD analysis project Ga0180437, IMG submission 132410) | Hypersaline lake sediment archaeal communities from the Salton Sea, California, USA - SS_3_D_1 metaG | ecosystem: Environmental > Aquatic > Non-marine Saline and Alkaline > Hypersaline > Sediment... | reverse complement strand
GGTTGTAGGGCAAACAGGGGCGTCAGCGGCATGACCACCACCCCGTCAAAGCCGCCAACAGAAATGCCCGAAGCATCGGGGGTAGGAGTAGCAGGCAGGTCAGCCTCAAGCGTGGCCACCAGGTTCTCCATCACCGGAGGCGCAGTGGGAGCCGGTTCCGGGGTAGGCGTCTCAGTGGGAAGTGGCATACTCGGCGTCGACGATGCAGCAGGCAGGGGCGTTGGCAGTTCGGTGGTTGTCGGCGATGCAGCCGGAGGCGAAGGCGGCGGCGCTGGGGAGGTTGCCGAACCACACCCTGACAGGACTATCGCAAAGACCAGCGCGAGTAAAAGGCAGCCAGCAAGATCACCGTACCGGCCAGGCCGACCAACCCGGCTAGCACCAGGAACCGCAGGATCTTGGATTGGATGCAGCGTCCGTCCACGCTGTTCCAGAGCTGAAGTTGTCATCTTGCGTGACTCCCTTCTCAATCCTGATGGGCGAAACTCTCATCTTTACGTGCGGCAGATGAAAAGCAGAGATATTCTTCCTTCTCGCCAGGCTCTCGCTACCAAACATAACTGAGCATAAGGTACTATAGCACGTCTAGGCCAAAGCTGCCAGTATGTGAATCAGAATAGATAGTCAGAATTAGCAGTTTCCGACCCGGATGTGGTACAATCTCGATGAGCATCGTCGTGTTTGATCACCGAACACTACCTTAACAAATCCAAATCGAGAGGTGATACAAGGTGAACTATTGGAGAGAAGGCTCAACAACAACCCGCGTCCTGATCGTTGCCGTCGTGGCCGGCGCGGTGTGCATCCTCACGCTATTATGTCTCCTGGTCTTGGGTCTGCTTGGCGTGATCCCGTACCTTGGAGAGTCGCAACCTGAAACAGGCGGCGGGACAGTGATCGTTCCCACCGCAGCGCCGGGCGTGCCCACCGTCACCGCCAACGTGAACGTCAACATCCGTTCCGGGCCGGGCACCCAGTACCCGGTGATCGGCATCTTGGCCCAGGGAACAAGCGCCGAGGTAGTCGGCATCAGTCCTGACAGCGCCTGGTGGGCCATCAAGTACCCGCCGGGACCCAACGGGCAGGGCTGGATGGCAGCCCAGTATATGAGCGCCGAGAACACCGAGAATGTGTCAGTGATTCAACCCCCGCCGGTGCCCACGCCGACGACGGCGCCGCCCGTGGTTATCTCCGACTGGAAGGGTGAGTACTACGACAACCGCGACCTGCGTGGCGACCCGGTGGTGGTGCGCAACGACCCGGAGATCAACTTCGACTGGACCGACCAGTCCCCGGCGCAGGGGGTCCCATCTGAGAACTACTCCGTGCGCTGGACCCAGAGCCGCGATATTCCGGCAGGTACCTATCGCTTCACCGTCTGGGTCGACGACGGGGTTCGACTGTGGGTTGATGGCAATTTGGTCATTGATGGCTGGCAAGAGGGCGCCATCAAGAACTACGTGGCCGATGTGGATCTCAGTCAGGCGACGCACGAAGTGCGCGTGGAGTATTTCCAGGCCGTCGGTGTAGCCATCATCCAACTCCAGATCGGCTACGTCGAGCAGCCAGCGGACGGACCGCCCACAGCCGTCATCAGCGGGCCAACCAAGGCCCAGGCAGGCCAGCCGGTCACCTTTAGTGCCGGGAATTCCAGCGTGGCGGAGGGGAGTCACCTGACCACCTTTGACTGGACCTTGGGCGATGGCACCGAAGCCAGCGGCGTGGACGTCACTCATATCTACACCCAACCCGGCATTTACGAAGTGACGCTGACCGTCACCGACGATAAGAATAGGAGCGATACGGCCGTGCAGCAGGTCGAGATCACGGGTGAGCCGGTGCCCCCCGAGCCGGAACAGCCGGTGGCTGTGATCAGCGCACCGTCCGAAGCGCAAGTAGGTCAGCCCATCCCCTTCGACGCCAGCGGCTCCCAACCGGCTGACTCCCTCGTCAGTTATACCTGGGAGTTCGGCGATGGCACCACGGCCGATGCCGTGCGGGTGGACAAGACATACGATGCGCCCGGTGTCTACAACGTGACCTTGATCGTGACCGACGACCAGGGTGTGCCAAGTCAACCGGCAACCCACCAGATCAACATCACGCCTGAGGCTGTGTTGCCTACCCTCGAGCCACCCGAGTCACCCATCCCTGGACCGACGGACACCCCGGAGGCAGAGGGGCAACCGCCCACAGCCATCATCGCCGTCTCGCAAGACGGGGAAACCCAGTTGCCCATTGATGGGCCTGTGCCGGCCGTGGTGGATCAGCCCCTTTTCTTCATCGGAGCCAACTCGCAGTCGGGCACCAGCCCCACCGTCAGCTACGACTGGGACTTTGGGGATGGGGGTACAGGTAGCGACGAACTGGTCAACCACGCCTTCGCTGCACCTGGCGCCTATACGGTCACCTTGACCGTGACCGACGAGGACGGGCTGAGTGATACGGCAGCCCAGGAGGTTCAGGTCGGCGAGCCACAGCCCGAGACAGGGAACCAATAATCGACCCCGCGCACCTTCCCGGAAGTTTTAGAGCTTCCGGGAAGGTTGTCTGCACGGGAGTGAAAAATGAAAAAACTAGCTGAATGTGCACCTAACTCGCTATATAACGACTACCTGAGGTTGCTGGGCGATGTTGTTACCTATGTTCGAGAAGGCGATGCCTTGTATCTTAATCTCAAGATGGACGCCGTTAATATGAAGTTTGGCAAGCTGCACGCGGTGACTGGCCAGGTGGTAGCAGGGGAACCAGCGCCACTGCCTGAGAAGGCACAATTGGAAGTTAAGGTGATGGACGTGTCTCTGGCCGATGCGCCGGCCACCCAAGTGGGTGGGCAGACCATCTTCGACGTGACGCAGTTCCCCATCCTCTTCGAGGCAACCTACAACCCGCAGGCTATCGAGCCCAGGCACAGCTATGCCCTGAACGTCAAGATCACGGATGCCCAAGGCAATCTGCTATACACCAACACCCGATCGTATCCGGTTATCACCCGCGGTAACCCAACCTATAACGTCGAGGTGATGGTCGACAAGGTCAACTAAGACCTGATACCATTCAAACCAAGTGCCAGCCACGCTAATTCAAAGCATCTCAGGATGCTTTTTCTGGTGATTACCCTGTTACGATATAATGGACAAAGAAGCGCCGAAGCGATCCCCACCTGCACCTGGGAGATTGCTTCACCCCGTTCGCAATGACACTTGTGGGTAATCACCAATGCTTTTTGTTTTGACGTGGCTGTGATATAATCAGATTGTCTCTACTGTGTCAGGTTTTGATTGAATGTTTCTCCCCATTTCGCCACCTTTCCGATTCGATTACTCATAGAGCCAATTAGGGAGTTTTATGTCAAATCTAGAAGAAGCCGTTAAGATTTCGCGAATACTCATCGTAGATGGCGAACCGGCCGAGCTTCGGGCTACCTCCCAGTTGTTGCGCGAGGCCGGGTATGAAGTGACGGAGGCAAGCATGGGGGAGGAAGGTCTGCGCTTGACCGAACAGACAAAGCCACACCTGGTCCTTCTGGACGTGGTGCTCCCCGATATGGATGGCCTCGAGATGTGCCGCCGCATCAAGGCCGATACAGAACTGGCGAACATCTTCGTAGCATTGCTCTCCGGAATGAAGGTCAATTCCGCAAGCCAGGCTGAGGGATTAGAAGGAGGGGCAGACGAATTCATTTCGCGACCGATTCCCGACCAGGAACTGCTGGCGCGGGTACGGGCTATGCTTCGTATCAAGCGAGCAGAGGACGCTCTTCGCGAGAGCGAACACCGCTACCGAAGCATCGTCGAGCAGTCTCTGGACGGAATCCGCCTGATAGACGAGAAGGGCACGATCATCGAGTGGAATGAGACCTGCGAGCAGATCATGGGACTGAAACGAACTCAGGTCTTGGGGCTGCCCATATGGGAGGTTCTCCACCAACTCATGCCCAATGACCGAAAATCATCCGAGGCCTACCAGCGTTTCAAGTCAGCAACCCTCGAATTTCTCAGCACTGGCCAGACTCCATTGCGATCTGAGGGCCCTGTCTACACCATTCAGCACCCTGATGGTACGCCACGCTTCGTGGAAGAGCGCGTCTTCCCGATTACGACTGACAGAGGTATCCTGGGATGTGGAATCGTTCGCGATGTCACCCAGCAAGTACAGGCGCAGAGGGAACTGCAGCGCAGCGAAGAACGTTATGCGATGGCCCAGCGGGCGGCCAACATCGGCAGTTGGGATTGGGATATCCAGACCGGAAACCTTCACTGGTCCGATCAGATCGAACCCATGTTTGGGTTTGATCGCGGAGAATTCGGCAGAACCTACGAGGCGTTTCTCGAGTGTATCCACCCTGAGGATCGCCAACAGGTCATTGATGCCGTCAACGCCTGTATTGAGGAAGGTGATGACTATGCCGTCGACCACCGCATTGTCTGGCCTGATGGGACGATTCGTTGGGTCACCGAAACCGGGAACGTCACCCGGAATGAAAGCGGCGAGGCTGTCCGCATGCTCGGCGTCGTCCTGGACATCACTGAGCGCAAGGGGGCCGACGACGAACTACGCAGACTGTCGCGCGTCGTCGAACAGAGCCCAAGCATTGTGGTCATCACCGATACCAAAGGCGATATTGAGTACGTTAATCCCAAGTTTACCGAGATCACCGGCTATTCTGCGAAAGAGGTTCTTGGGAAAAACCCTTGTATTCTAAAATCCGGTGAGCAGGGGTTAGAGTTTTATAAAGACCTGTGGGCCACGATCCTGGCTGGAGACGAGTGGCGAGGCGAGTTCGTCAACAAGAAGAAGAACGGAGAGCTCTACTGGGAAGCGGCAATTATGGCGCCAATCAGAAACGCCGCCAGGCAAACCACCCATTTTGTAAAGCTGGCAGAAGATATCACGCAACGAGTACGCGCGCAGCAGGCGTTGCGTGCGTCAGAAGAGCGCTATCGCCGTCTGCTGGAACTCTCCTTTGACGGAATCGGCATTCACAGCGAAGGCAAAATTGAATTCATTAATTCTACAGGGGCAAAATTGCTCGGCGCAGACAGTCCGGAGCAACTCATCGGAAAACCGATAGATGATTTCATTCACCCCGATTACCGCGAAACTGTCCAGCGGAGACAGATGCACATGGAACAAGGGCAGGCGGCTCCGCTTGTCGAAGAGATATTCATCCGTCTCGACGGATCACATTTGAACGTGGAGGTCACAGCGATTGCGACATCTTATCGGGGAAGACCGGCGGTGCAGGTCGTTTTCCGTGACATCAGTGAACGTAAGAGAGCTGAGCTCGCACTGCGCTCAGCCAGAGACGCTGCTGACGCTGCCAGACGAGAAGAAGAGGTGCGACGGCAAGAGGCTGAACAGCGTCGCCTGATAGCAGAAAGCCTGGCCGATGTCCTGATCGCTCTCAACTCCGAGCAATCTCTGGATGAAGTCCTGGACTTGATCGCGACTCAGACCAGGCAGTTGCTCGGCACCCGTGCGGTGGCGATCTTCAGCCAGAACTCCGGGGGCGAGGCGCCCAGCATCCGTGCCGCTCAAGGCCTATCGGCAGGTTACAGCCTCGAAGCTGGCCCACCTATCGGCTATGATGCCCTGAGGCAAGCTGTGGATTCGCGCCAGCCCGTGGCCATTCCCGACGGGGCCGCCGTCGTCGGACCAGTAGACGAGACGGAGCATTCAGCGATCTCCCCCTCCTGGGCTGAGCGTTACCGGGCCTGGCTGGCGGTGCCCATTATGGTCAAGAACGAAGCCGATTGGGCGATGCTCCTGTATTATGCTGAGCCACGGTCATTCTCCGATGATGAGGCGGAACTTGCCACTCTGCTCGGCAACCAGGTCGCGTTGGCAGTGGAGAACGACTGGCTTAGAGCCAAGTCTAAGGAGGCCGCCAGAGCTGCGGAACGCAACCGCCTGGCCCGTGAGCTGCACGACGCCGTCACCCAAGTGCTGTTTTCGGCCAGCCTGATCGCCGAGACTGTACCACGCATCTGGGAAAGGGATCCAGAGAAAGGACAACATGGCCTGGATCAACTGAGCCGATTGATTCAGGGTGCACTGGCCGAGATGCGCACCCTACTGTTGGAGCTGCGACCGGATGCCTTAAAAGAACAGAGGCTAGACATGCTAATCCGCCAGTTGACGGATGGCCTGATGGCCCGAACGCGCATACCAGTCACGATAACAGTGACAGGTGACTGTTCACTTCCGCCCGAGGTCAAGCTCGCTCTGTACCGGATCGTTCAGGAGGCGCTCAATAACGTCGTCAAGCACGCCCTGGCCAGCCAGGCTTCAGTGTATCTCGAGTGCCAGCCGGACCAGGTCACACTGCGCGTCAGCGACGACGGGTGCGGCTTTGCCTCAGAAGGGATTGAGCCCCACAAATTAGGCATCGGCATCATGCGAGAACGGGCCAAAGCCATCGGTGCCCGATTCGCGCTGGAGAGCCAGCGCGATCAAGGAACGCACATCACCGTCACCTGGGAAAACACCGAATATGACTAGAGGCAACAGACCAGCGACGAATTACAGACCCCGGATCATGGATCACACATTTCGAACGACGAAGGGGAGGCACTATGAGCATATCCAGGCCCATTCGGGTAATGACCGTCGACGATCACGACATACTACGGGGTGGCATCCGGTTTTCTCTGCTCGCCTTCGATGACCTGGAACTGGTAGCTGAGGCGCGCAGCGGCGAGGAAGCCCTGCGTCTGTGTGGCGAGCTTGAGCCGGACGTGGTGATCATGGATATGCTGATGCCGGAGATGAACGGCGTGGAAACCACGCAAGTCATCCACAGCCGGTACCCCCAGGTCCGAGTGCTCGTCCTGTCCAGCTTTCACGACAGCGATCTGGTTCAACGCGCCGTGAAGGCCGGCGCCATTGGCTACCTGGTCAAGGGGGTATCCGCCGACGAACTCGCCGAGGCTATCCGCGCCACCTATGCCGGCCGGCCCGTCCTTGACCCGGAGGCTGCCCAGGCGTTATCCAAGCGCGACGATACGTCACCCGATGATACAGTTGATGCTAATCCATCCGCTCCACCTTAAAGATAACCGGCCTGAGCCAATCCGTGCAACCGGTGATGAGGGTTCCCGGCTGCTTCATACCGGGCATATCGCCGCCGTAGGCCACAGTCAACAGATCGTGTCGTATGTCCGCCCAGGCCCAGGCACAACGAGCGAAGAAATCCTCAGGTAGCGCTGCTGGATCCACAACAAATTCATCGCCTTCTGCAAAACACTCACAGATGTTTCACATATGGCGTTATGATTGTTACGAAATCTGGACAGATCGGAGAGGAATATGTCTGATAAGTTAGAAACTGCAACCTTTGGAGGTGGATGTTTTTGGTGTGTCGAAGCCGTCTTTTTAGAATTGAAAGGCGTGGAGCGGGTTGTCTCCGGCTATGCGGGTGGGACAGTCGAGAACCCGACCTATGAACAGGTTTGTACCGGCAACACCGGCCACGCCGAAGTGACCCAGATCAGCTACGATCCCCAGGTCATTTCCTACGAAGACCTGCTGTACGTCTTCTGGCGCACCCACGACCCGACCACGCTGAACCGGCAGGGGGCTGACGTAGGCACCCAATACCGCTCGATTATCCTGTATCACGACGAGGACCAGAAGGCCATCGCCCAGCGATCTAAGGCGGAGACCGATGCGTCAGGCCTATGGCCTGACCCCATCGTCACCGAGATCGCGCCGCTTGGCGAGCTTTACCCCGCCGAGGACTATCACCAAGACTACTATCGAAACAATCGCTCTCAGCCATACTGTATGATGGTGATCGATCCTAAGATCAAGAAGTTTAGAAAAGAGTTTCAGCTTAAACTCAAAGAATGACGAATCAGAATCAGACCAGCATCAAGATGCAATCACCCTCCCCATCGGAAACACGGCTGGTGCAAAACCGAGAAGAGTGAGCACCCCCAGGTGCGAACAGTGTCAGAAAGACCCGCTCCGCACCTGGGGGTGCTTCGCTCCTCGGCGCTTACGGGACATATTTCGGACGTATCAGCGGACTTTGCACCAGCCATGTCGTCGCAAAAAAGGCCTTGCCAAACACCAAGAACTGTGCTATAGTAGCCTAAGAAGAACATAAGTTCTCATTCGTATACTGGAGCGCTCGAGTGGCATACCCAACAAAGATAACCGGGTACGTTATGTCAACCTATCTCGACAATCTCCGCAGGCACCCTCCAATTGATATTGTTTTGTGCTACATTTTGCACTACCCCCGCTTCTGGAGGCACCTCCGCTTCTGGAGGCACCTCCGCTTCTGGGGCACCCCGATTTTGGGGACCTCCGCTTTTGGAGGCACCTCCGCTTCTGGAGGCCCGCACTTTGGTACATTACACCATGTACCGTACTGAGAGAATCTTGCCGTGGGCGGTCGAAGCCATCGGCCAGACGCCGCTGGTCGAGCTGAGTCGCATCACGCATGGCATTGACGGTCGCATCCTCGCCAAGTTGGAGTACCTCAACCCCGGCTTCTCCAAGAAAGACCGTATTGTCCGCCAGATGATCGAGGATGCCGAGGCGCAGGGTGCGCTGGCGCCGGGTCAGGCGGTGGTGGAGCTGACCAGCGGCAACACCGGCACCGGGCTGGCCATCGTGTGCGGCGCCAAACGTTACCCATTCGTAGCGATCATGCCACGAGGCAACTCCATGGAACGCGCCCGCATGATGTCGGCGCTGGGCGCCGAGGTGATCTTGATGGGAGTACAATGAGCAACAGAGAAGAATTCTACCCCATGCGCTTCTTCGCCACTCTGACAGTGGACGACCTGGAGGCGTCGACGCGTTGGTATACCGACGTGCTAGGCTTTCGGTTGGTCTTCAGTATGACAGGCCAAGACGGCGCGCCGATTCTGTCCCATCTGCGCTGGATCAAGTATGCCGACCTTCTGCTGGCCCCGCAGGGGCCCCCAACGTCGTCGAAGACGGATAAAGGGATGGGCGTTCGTCTCTCCTTCCTGGTCACGGAGGGCACGGTCGACGAGTTAGCTGACAAGGTGAAGGCGCGAGATTGCACAATCGCACAAGGGCCGTTAACCCAACCCTGGAACACCCGCGAGTTCACCGTCCTCGACCCTGACGGTTACACGCTCACTTTCTTCCAGCAGGCCGACACAAACCGGACCTTCGACCAAGTCGTCCAAGATGTATCGCAAAAAGTTTAGCCTGCGTTATGAAATGCGTAATTATCGGTGCTGGGGCTACTGCCTACTGTGACATTGCCAATCCAGAGAGAAGGCCACCGCTGATTAACTTCGAGGACTTCTCGCGACTGATTGACTCACCCGTTTATGGCGTACTCTTGAGCCCTGCGGGCAGAGAAAATATAGCCCCATTCTTTTCGTGGGCACTTCGAGAGTTCTCTGGGGACATTGAGGAGTTCTTCACATGCATTTTCCGGCTCCGATCATTAAGACGAGATATCTCCGATGAGAAGTTTCTTCAATATGTCCGAAAGGTTTACGGTCCTAGCGGAATCCTCAATGTCGCACACAAAATGTATGAGTGTCGGTTACCATGGGGACTCGGAAGTACGTCCGCATGGAATATGTTAGAGATATTCTCGGGAGCTCTCCTCCAAGAGTTGTGGCTTTGTTTAGGTACAACTGGGAAGGATCCAGTACCTATTTCCAGGCAACCAATCTCGAATGATCACCGAGAAATTGTCCGGATGTTACATGGTGGTGACATCGTCATAAGTTTCAACTACGATTGGGTTATGCCGTATGCCTTACTGAATGAAAACAAGCTTTCACACCATTCCTTTGAAAACCCATACTTCAAAAGGATCAACATCCCATCTAACCGTGTGAGCGATGATCCAATAAAACTTGTAACGCCTCACGGTTCTTTCACATGGTTCAACAATATCGAGAATCTCAACGAAATATTGGTGAACTACGAGGACATAGAGAAAAGGGATTTGGGGGGCTTTGGAGTACAGGGAAGGATCATTCTCCCTCTCAAATGCAAGTGGGAAGTCTATCGGGAATTACCGGCCTTCTATCAGGAATTGGGATTATTCCTTGGACACCTCAACATCTGCAATGAGCTATACCTAATCGGAAAGCAATTCAACTATGGTGATAAGGACTTGGCATTGATGATAGCTAAAGCCTGTGCTGCTAGGAAGAGAAGCGTTACATATGTCAACCCAGATTGTAGGCTGCCTGAATGGGTTGAGGAGCATAATCGCATTTTCAATGCCGACACTGACGCAGTCACGTTGTATTACGACCTAGACAGCTTCTTAAAAGCCTATGAGAACTGGGTGTGATGGGGCACCAGACTTCTTTCAGGCTGCTTCAAAGGCCCACCCGTCGTATTCCTCCACGACGGGCTGCTCCATCAGGCGGGATGGGACCGTCAATTTGAGTGCTTTTCCATAATAGACGGGAGACCTGAAACGTGGGAGATAGAGTCAGCATAGGCATCATCGGCTGCGGAAACATCAGCCCCGCTTACTTCCGGGGGTACCAGGCGTTCGACATCCTGGATGTCGTCGCCTGTGCCGACCTCGACATGGACCGCGCCAGGGCCAGGGCCGAGGAATTTGGCATCACGGCCGTCCCCCCGGTGGAGGAATTGCTGGCTGACCCGGCCATCCAGATGGTCGTCAACCTCACCACCCCCCAAGCCCACGCGGAGGTCAACTTGGCCGCCACCACTTTCCACAGCCCGGCCGCGCCGTGGATAAACGGCTGCGTGATGCCGGTGGTTTGGAAGCGGATGTGGGGGCAGGGGCGCGTTTTCTACTCGTCGCTGGGCCACGTGGCCAGCGACTTCGACGTGCCGGAGGTCAGAGAGATCCAGACGCGCGGCATGTT
>Ga0180437_10011111_pt1 | contig 10856 bp, 6 predicted proteins | sample SS_ome_4_FD_132410 | JGI IMG/M metagenome (GOLD analysis project Ga0180437, IMG submission 132410) | Hypersaline lake sediment archaeal communities from the Salton Sea, California, USA - SS_3_D_1 metaG | ecosystem: Environmental > Aquatic > Non-marine Saline and Alkaline > Hypersaline > Sediment... | reverse complement strand
ACCATGTGCGGCCAGACGTCGACGATCTCCTGCCCATCTTTGCCCTTGACCAGCCGGTTGTATCGGCTTCCGTAGTAGCCGTCCTCGTCGCGGGACGCGATCAGGGCCTCGATCCAGCGGTCTGCCGTCTTCTGAAGGCGCTCGTTTCCTGTCAGCCGGGCCAGGTCGTAGAGACCGCGAAACCAATAGGCGGCCTCTTCCCAGCCGCGTTCGTTGCCGCCGAGCCATCCGCTGTCCGGCGTCAGGAAACCGCTGATCTCGTCAAGATGTCCCACCTGGCCGTCGGCCATGAGCCGGAGCTGATGATCGAGCCAGCCGTTTGCCCGAACCGATCCCAAGGGCAAGCGAACCATGGGACTCGGCAGCAAGGGGGCCCGATTCGACGCGTAGAGCTTGCTCCGGGAACTTGCGTCGGCGTGTTCCACAATTTCCATCGACGCCCGCGCAGGCACGGCACCCATTCCGCAGATCGCAGCGATCCACAGCAGGCAGCCTGTGCTCGGAAGGCATTTCGCCATATTCTTGTCCTCCTCGTCGCTTCTCACAAGGCGCCATGCTCCACGGCTATCGAATCGATCTCGATGACGGCTCCCTTCTCTCCTTCAAAAGCGATCTGGAGCGACTCGATCATGCCCCGCCAGCCCGGCTCGTCCGAAAGTGGAACACCGAGCGAAACGAAAGCCGTTCCCGCCCGGACCTGTTGTGCGGCGCCGAGCTTCCTCCCGTTGGCGGACACTTGCACCTGCAAGTCCTCGGAAGACCGCAGCCTGATGGCCAGCGCCTTGTCGTTGTTCGTCGCCGTCACGCTCAAGCCGTCTCTTTGAATCGCTCCCGTGCCGCCGTCCAAAGAGAAATCCAGGTAGCCCAGGTAACCCGCCAGGTTCGACGAGATGCCCTGCGGTTTCCAGCCTTCCGTTTGCCAGCCGCCGCAGTCGAACTCGAAGAGCAGGCGTCCGTCCTTGGGGTCGCGGCCGTTGATTTCTTCCCACTGGTCCGACAGGCCGTCACCGTCGCCGTCGAGGCGGACGCTCTCATATTCCGGATTCACGCCCTGGCCCCACTTATGCCCGTCCGCCTGAAACTTCATCTCGGCTTCCGGCTCCTCGCCCTCGCCCAGGTCGCCCTTGGCCAGCCAGTCGTCCAGGAGTTTTCGGTGGCGCTCCAGTTCCGCTCGATAGGCCGGATCGCCGGCCAGGTTGTTCAGTTGGTGGGGGGCGCTCGCTACGTCGTGAAGCTCCTCCGCCGGGCGCTGGCCGAAATAGATCTCCGCCAGCTTGGAGGAAAGCTCTCCGCTGGCGTACAGCTCCCGCAGGTTTTTCACGTAATCGCGGGAATCGCGGTACTGGGGCTGGAGGAAGATGCGGTCCGGCTTGTAGTTGCGCGTGTAGCGGAAGCGATCGGTCCGCACGGTCCGCACCCGGTCGATCGTGTGGTCCATGCGGTCCTTGGCGGCGGCCACGAACTCGCGGGGCTTGAACTCGTGCGCGAACAAATCCTCTCCTTCATACCAGTCGGGCAAATCGATCCCCGCCCAGGCCAGCGTCGTCGCCGGCAAGTCGAGCAAGTTCACCAGGTCGTTGCGGACCTGTCTTTGGGGCACGTATTTGGGCGGGCCTGATAGGACGAAGGGAACGTGCAATCCGCCCTCGGTCACCATTTGCTTGTGACGCACGAGGTTGTTCGCGCCGTGGTCCGAAAAGTAGACGACGACCGTGTCGTCGGCCATGCCGGAATCCCTCAGGCCGCGGAGGATCTCGCCGATCAGGTCGTCGTCCATGCGAATCGAGTCGTAGTGCTCCGCCACGACCTCGCGGTAAAGCTGGTTCTGCGGATAGTCCGGCGGCACGGTCACGCGGGCGGGATCCGTCTTCCGCTCCGCCGGAAACCGGGCCGTGTTGCTCTTCCCTCCCGCGGTCTGAATCTGGCCGAAGAAGGGCTGGTTCTGCTTGAATCTGTCCCAGGGGATCCCCTTTCCACGCGTCCCCTGCAGCGAGTAAGTCGCCTCCTGATCCCAGACGAAGTTATAGTCGGTCTTGCCCAGATTGAAGGTGAAGTAGCCGTGCTCCTTCATGATTTGCGGGAGCAGCTTCATGCCCGGCGGCAGCTCGATCTTCACCGGCCCCCGCGACGAGCGATGCTCATGGGCCCCGAAGCGGATCTGGCTTTGTCCGGCCATCATGGCCGAGCGGCAGGGCGAGCAGACGGGCCCCGGTACGAAGGCCCTCGCAAAGAGAACTCCCGCGCCGGCCAGCGCATCAATGTTAGGCGTCGCGCCGGCGTTGACGGGATCGCCGTAGCAACCCATCCAGGGTGAGGTATCCTCCGCCACAATCCAGAGGACGTTGGGAGCCTTTCGGGAAACTTGTTCGCCCGAATGCGCCGTCGCACAAAGGCTGACGGCCAGGAAGAAAGCGAGGCAGGATCTCATCGGATAATCTCCAATCTATGGTCGATCACGGCTGGCCGAAACAAATCAGCTTGCCGTCGCTGTTCGAGAGGTAGAGCCGCCCTGCGGCGACGGCCATGCCGTCCCAGACGGGAGGCGCGTCGAGGTCGGCTTTGCCGAGAGGCTCCCCGGTTTCGGAGTCGAGGATGTGCAGTTCGCCTCCGGCACGCCCCTCGAAGCTCGCCCAGGGGTCGTCCCGCTGCACTTCTGCCGGCGGGCCCGCCACGGCCAGGCGCTTGTTGCCGGCAACGATTGCCCAGGGATAAATGGGGAAATGGTCGTGACGCCAGATTGCCGGCGCCGGCGGCTGCGTCGCCTTGGCGTAGCGAGATCCTCTCGGATCCGGCAGTTCGGCAGCGCCTTTGTCGGCCTTCGATTTGGCCGCGAAGAGCACCGCTCCACCGACGTGGAGGTTGGGATTCGCCAACCAACTGGGGCCGTCACCGTCGAGGCCGGCCACCCGGCCCGTCATTCCACCGGTCGGAATGTGGAACGTCTGGTTGGGGCCGCCGGGAAAATTGGCCGCCGCGACGTAAGCTCGCGTGCCGTCGAAAGCAATCAGGTTCCCCTTCGCGCTGGCGACGCTCGAGCTGAAATGCCAGAACGCCCGGTGGAACCAGCGGCGGTTGGCGAAGCCGCCGTCCGCCGCAAGCGTCGGTCGTGTCGCCGCCAGAGGCCGGGGAGCCACGTTTTCCACGGGCGGCGACAAATCGAGCTTCCTTTTCCGCAAATACACGCTGACGCCGTCGGTGGCGAGGATATCGGACAGTGCGCCCTCGGGCAGTTGCCCGGTGGTCTTCGTCTCCGTCTGGACCTCGTGAATATGCCGGGTGTCCAGGATCTCGCCGGTGGCCGCGTCCAGCGAGTAGGCCCAGACGCCGTCGTCGAGCATCGACGTTCGCCCGGCGACGAAGTACACCGCGCCGCCGGCCACCAAGACGCTTCCGCAGACGGGCCAGCAGCTTTCGAGCTGTCCGAAGGCGACGATGCGGCGATCCTCGGGCGCGGCGTCGAATCGCCATGCGAGCGCTCCGTCGCTCGCTCTCAAGCAATACACCCGGCCGTCCCGGCAACCGAAGAGCACGCATCCCTGCCAGGCGGTGGGCGGGGAATCGACGCGACCACCGGCCGTGAAAGCCCAGGCCGTCTCGCCCGTCGCGGCATCCAGCGCAATGACCTGGTGTGTATCCTCCGACGCCACGAAGACCTTGCCGCCTGCCACGGTCGGCGGGGAGAGCGGGCCCGGCAGCTTCACCTGCCACGACGGTTTGGGAGCCAAGGGAAGAGGGCTCGTGGCCATCGCGCTGCGCATGGGGTCGTGGCGGTAGGTGGGCCAGTCGGGGGAAGGCTGAAGGCTGGAGGCTGAAGGCTCAATGGTGCCGTAGGCGGGGCCTCTGACCAAGCGGGAATCCGAAGTCGATGGCTCGCGAAGGACTGTGCCCGACGACATCGCCAGGAAGCCGCGGGGCTGAAACTGCATGTAACACTGGCAATGATCGGGAGGGCGGTAGAACAACCCGTTGCCGAGCACGTGTCCCGACCGGCAGCCGGTGCGCAACCAGTGGTGCAGCGTGAGTTCCCCCGTCTGGAGGTCGACGAACTCGGCGCCGCGACGGCCGAGCACGGCGAAATTCACCGAAGCGCGGTTCGGGTAACAGCGATGATGGTGGCCGACGTTCAGGGCCTTCTCAATCGAATGCACGACATTTTCGTTGCCGGTGGCCGTGTCCAGCCCGATCAGCGTCATTGCATGGCGATCCGGCAGCCAGACGGTGTCGCCGATTGCAAAGACGTCGGGCCATTCGATGTAGGCGATCGGCGTCGCCTTGTCGTAGCGCCAAAGCTCCCGCCCGGTCGCCGGATCCAACGCCTGGAGGATGGCGGGCGAATTGTGCTTCATCGCGGCGCCCGTGGTCAGGTGCAGCACGAACAGCCGGCCGTCGTGATACACGACCGTGTGGACGTTTTCGCCGGCCAGAAGATGGTAGAGATCGCCGACGCCCGGCGGCTTGGCGGACGGCTCCGGCGAGACGAGGCGATCGATGCGCCACATTTCGCCGCCCGTCCGGCGATCCAGCCCGACAACGTGTTGCTCGTCGACAAGGAAGACGCCCTTCTCTGCGGCCGTCAGGTTGAGGTGCCGCATCGACGCCATGCGGTCGATCTTGGCCGCGTTTCCCGTGAAGGGGCCGGCCTTCCACAGCACCTTGCCGGTGGCCGCGTCGATTGCCCAGACCCGCTTCTGCGACGGCGGCGGGCGGCGCTCGGCCGGTTCGGGCCTTACGCCCTCGCCGGGCCACGGCCGCTGCGGCCCGTCGTTGACCGCTGCGTAAAGAACGCCGTCGTGCAGCACGAACTCGTCGGCGAAGTCGGTTCCTTCATAAGTCGCCACCGTTTCACCCGATGCAGCGTCCAGGGCCGTGATCGGGCTGTCGAATCCGAGCGTCACGTAGACGCGATCCGCCTTGGCGACGAGACGTTTGCGGACGTGCAGGGGATGGTTGAAACGCGCCGCATGGCTCTCGGTCCAATAGCTCCATGCGTGGGAGCCCCAGCGGTTCACGTCGCGCCGCCAGAGCAGCACGCCGTTGAACGCGTCGCGGGCAACCAGCCGCCACTGGCCCGGCATGCCGCCAAAGCCGACCGGGGCCTCGTCGATGATGTAGAAGATCCGCCCGCCCGAGGTGACCGTGGCCGTGATGCTCGGTTCGATGCCGTGATGGCGCTGGAAGATCGGGTCCGACACCCACCGCAAGTGCCGCGGCGGGCCGACAAGCTCGTCGCGGGAGACCATGTTGCCTTCGGCCGAGTAGCGGAAGTGGGTCCACTCGTCGATTTCGTCGGGCCGTGGTTTGACGATCTTCAGCCAGGGCTCCGATTCGCCGACCTCCCGCCGAATCATCGCCACGCCGCCCGGCGCCAACACCCGCATTGCCTCGTCGCGCGACACGGTGCCGCCGTCCACCACGAGCAGGTTCACCAGATTCTCGGCGTAGGGCAGATGCCGGCCGCTGAACCGTTCGACCGACACCTTCCCATAAAGGCCGAGCGACTGAATGCGGCGGCGAGCCTGCTCGACGCTGGCCGCCTCGGCGTCGAGGCCGTGAACGAGGTACCGGTCGCCGGGACAAAGCTCGGCCGTCAGCGTGCCGTCGCCGCAGCCGACGTGGACGACCAGCCCGCCGGCGGTTCCGGCGGCACCGAGTATTTCGCGTCCCGACTCGGCACCAGCCGCGGCGGCAGCAAGAAAGGTTCCGCCGCAGAGAAAGAGGCCGATCGTCAGCAATCGAATGGGGTGATTCACGCTTCGTTCTCCTTGAGGTGCTTGCGGCTTGCCGACTCGAGCTTCAGGTATTCGGCGTAGGCCGCCGCGCAGTCCGGCTCTTCACCGGCCCTGCCGCCGTGGATCCACACCGCGTATCGCAGCCGCAGTTCTTCTGGCGGTTTTACAACAAGCTTGCTCGGCGGGCCCTTCTTCATCGCCTCGCGACCGAACGGGTTCGCCGCGACGAATCCGTAGTTGCGGGCGTGCATCCAGCTTTCGCGGAAGTTGTCCGGGTGGCACATCAGCGTCATGCCGATCGGCCGGCCGTCGAGCGTGCCGCCGTAGTCGCACCAGGCGGCGGCGTTGCTCCAAATGTCTTTCGCTCCCCTGCGGCCCTCGGAGTCCCGCAATCGGCCGCCGTCGATTTCGCTGATCGGCGTTGCCACGCGCAGTCCGAGGCCCATCTCTTCCTGATCGCCGAAGTAGAATTCCTCGTCGCCGCGAAACACCGAATCCCAAGTGAGCAGATAGCCGCCGTGGTGGACGTGGAACGAGCAGCGAAACACCTCTTTGCAGACGAGCGAGCCATCGCCGCGAAGGTAGTGCTTTTCCTCGGCGAAGGAACCGCTGCCGGCCCCGCCTTGTGGTTCCTCAAAAAAGGACTTGTGGACGACCCGTGCCTTGTTGCGCCAGAAGTCGCAGCCGTCCAGGTCGCCGAACGCCATCCAGATGCCGGGGTGCATGGTGTCGTGGTCCGTGCGATCCTTGCCGGCGATCGGGGGGTGGTTTCGGGTCACTTGATGGCCGCCGGGCGTTTTCACGTCTGCAAAGTAGGGACGAGGAATCTCCGCGTCGGCATACACGTAGGCTGCAATCGGCTGGCCATCGACGACGACGATCACCCTGCCGTCTTCTTGCTGGAATCCAACTTGCGGCAGCCGATCCTCGGCCGCTGCCGGAACACCGGGCAACATCATGACGAGCAACACCATCCAGACCTGGATTCTCATCGTGACCTCCACGCTATTTTACCACGTCTGAGCGTCTAAACACCGCTCGGTATCGCCCAATGCCCTCCCTCGCGGTACGTCCGCGAGAGCATGGCATTCGCCTCGGCATCGCCGAAGACGGTCTCATCCGCCGGCTTGACGTTGAGACCTCGGCCGATGCGGACGGCGACGTTGGCCAAATGGATCAGCGCCGCCGAATCGTGTCCGACGGCGATCTCGGCGGCGGGCGGCCTGCCCTCGGCAATCGCCTCCAAAAAGTCCACCTGGTGGTTCCGCGGCAGGACCGGCATCTCCCGCGGCGCCGGGTCCTGCACGGGCTGGTTCGAATCGTCCCACAGTTGCAGCTTGCCGCGCTTGCTGACAAAGAGCATGCCTTTCGTGCCGTAGAACTCCACGCCCGTGTCGCAGTTGTAGGGGTAGTTTTTCGACCAGATTCGCATCTCGAAGATCAATTGCCTCCGCCGGCCGACCGAACCGTCACCCGGCCACTCGAAGACGCAGGTCGCGGTGTCGGGAAACTGCTGATCGTCGTCGAAGTAGTACTTGCCGCCCAGGGCCGACGCCGACGACGGCAATCCTTCCGTGCCGAGCCCCCAGCGGGCGATGTCCAGCTCGTGCGCACCGTCGTTGCCGACGTCGCCGGTGCCGAAGTTGTACCACCAGTGCCAGTCGTAATGGAAGCGGTTGGACTGGTAGGGCATGAATTCCGCCGGGCCGACCCAGGCGTCGTAATCGACCGTCGGCGGCGGCGCCGTCGGTTCCCCGTGCCCGATGTTCCGCCGCCGCTGGACGTTCCACGCCTTTGCCATCAGCACGTCGCCGATGGCGCCTTCCCGCAGCATGCGGACGGCGCCGGCCACGAGCGGATCGGTGCGACTTTGCGTCCCGTGCTGCACGACGACGTTGTTGCGGCGGGCCGCCTCGACGAGCAAACGCCCTTCACGGAGGTTGTGGCTGCACGGCTTCTCGACGTAAACGTGCTTGCCCGCCTCACATGCCATGATCGCGGCGGGCGCGTGCCAATGGTCCGGAGTCGCCACGACGACCGCTTGGACGGACTTGTCGTCCAGGACTCTGCGAAGGTCGCCGCTGACGTGCTTCGCTCCGGATCTTTCCTGGAACTGCTTCGCTCGTTGCTGGTCGGGATCACAAGCCCAGGCGATCTCGGCCTCGGCGGCGAACGCGCTGAGCAGCGATCTCGAACGCCCCCCGCAGCCGATGAAGCCGATGACCGGCCGGGCGCCGCTCTCCGCGGCATGGGGAGAATTCCCGGCCAACGAGCCGATCGCCGCGGTCGCACCGGCGGCTTCGATAAAGCTGCGACGCGTGATTTCAGACATTGTCTCAATCCTGTGTTGAAAGGGCCTTCCCACCTAGGACACAATCCAGACGAATCCGCCGATGAGCCCGGCCACGCACAGCCAGGCAACGACAAAGCCGGCTACCGACGCCGCCGAAGGCACCGGCACCTCGAGGCCGCCGGCCGTGAGCAGCATTCGCCGCTTTGGCGCCGACGACCATCTCGGCAGCGTGCAGGGGTCGGTGATCTCCTCGCCGGGCTCGACGGGTGTGCGGCTGAGCCTGTAGAACCGATCCAGCTTCTCTTCGGCGACTTGCCGGCTGAAGAGACTGACAACGACTCCCGCGGTCGACGCCGTCGCCATGTAGAAGAGGATTTGCCACGGCAGGTAGACGACGGCGGCGTCGCCTTCCCGCCACAACAACCGCAGCGAGTCGGCTTGCGGCAGCGAGCCGAGCCAGCCGACGAACCACGGCTGCGTCGTCACCCACCACGCGGCAAATCCGGTCAAGGTCGTCGTCCACGCTCCGGCGACGGTCATCCGCCGCCAGAGGAAACCGATCCAGAAAACGAGCCCCATCATCGGCGCGATCATGAACCAGATCTCCAACGCGTCGACGACGCTTGGGACCCAGAACGCAAAGGCGACCCCGCCGGCGACGATCGCCACCGACGCGGCGCGGCCGACCCAAACGTAATGCGCGTTCGACCTGCCGGGCGCCGCCGGCTTGTAGACGTTCTCGGTGAACAGCCCGGCGCTGCTGGTCATGAACGAATCGCAGGAGCTCATCACGCCCGCCAACAGCGCGGCGAGGAAAAGGCCGAGCAGCCCCGGCATGAAGCGGGGCAGAAACGCATGGGCGATTTCGCCGTAGATCCCGTCGGCGGTCGCCTTGAGCGCGTCGCCGTCGAGCTGCGAAGGCGGACTGCCGCGCTGGATGTACCAGGCGACGGCGGCAATCGCCGTCAGGCACCAGGCGACGGTGCAGAGCCGCTTGATCAGATTGCCGCCGACGGAGCCGATCCTTCCCTCCCACTCCGTTTTCCCCGCGGCGCAGACTCCCATGATGAACGGCTGGGCGACGATGCCGACGAGCGCCTGGATAGCCATCATGACCACAAAAAAGAGCGTGATCTTGCCCGGGGCCACCAGCGACAACATCGCCTCGTCAGAGATCGTCTCCCGAACGCCCGCCATGCCGCCCACCTCGGAGAGAATAAACGGCAGCAGCATGAAGGAGAAGGTGATCGTGAGGATTCCCTGAACGTAGTCGGTGACGATGGCCGCCCCCAGCCCGCCGGCCGCTCCGTAAACCACGAACATCACCGTCACCGCGACGATGGCAAGCTGCGTGTCGATCATGCCGCCGGTTCCCGACTCGATCAGTGCTCCGGCCCCGACGAGCATCAACCCGATCTTCACGCACATGTTCGCCATACCGACGATGGCAAAGAGCACCGCGACGCTGCGATCGAAGCGCAGCTCGTAGACGTCGGCCGTCGTGATCGCCCGGAAACGGCGAAAGATCGGAGCGATCAGCCAGTAGAACGGCGTCACGAAGAGCCACAGCCACTGGTACCAGATTCCGCTCAGCCCTCCGCGGAAGGTGGCCGACGCCACCGAGACGGCCTGATCGGAGGCCGTGCCCGTCCCGAAGGCGTGCATGATCATCATGCCTTTGCCGAATTTTCTCGGCATGAAGTAATCCTGAAGCCCGGAGATCCGCCGGCCCATCCAGACGCCCGCCGCCGTGACGCCGATCAGATATACAACGACGACGGCCGCGTCGACCCAGTGCAGCCCGGCACATCCGGCGGCAAGGAGCATCAACCCGCGTCCTCCGCTTGCTTCCGATAAGCCTCGATCACGGCGCTGTTGTCGGCGTCTCCAAAGCCGAGCGCTTCGGCCCGCTCGAGCAAACGCTCGTGCGCGCGGCTGAGCGGCGTCTGCAAGCCCTCGCGTTCGGCCGCGGCAATGATCAACCGCACGTCCTTCAGGTGCTGGGAGAGTCGAGCCTGCGGCTCGTGGTCGCCTGATGCCATCTTCCCGCCCTTTGACGCCATGACCGCCGAAGCGGCCGGCGTTTGCTCGAGGATTTCCAGCACCCGCACCGGCTCGAAACCGAGCGCCGCGGCAAACGAAAGCCCTTCGGCGAGCACGGCCCGGTTCAAGCCGAGCACAAGGTTGTGAACAAGCTTGAAGCGTGACGCGGAGCCGACGGGCCCGAGGTGAAAGCGCCTCGACGCGATCGCGTCCAGGATCTCCTCAACTCTCCGCACTGCCGGGCCGTCGCCGCCGACAAACAGGCAAGCATCGCCCGACCGCACCTGTGAGCTCGACCCTGCAACGGTCGCTTCGACGTACGCGACGCCTTTCGCCCGCAGCGTTTCGCCGATCGCGATCATCTCCTCCGGATCGCCGGTCGTCGTGTCGATGATCGTCCGGCCGCGCCGCAAGGAGGCTGCGTTTTCCGACAGCACGTTCGCGGAGACCTTGCCGTCGGGCAGGCACATGACGACCGCGCTGCAACTGCCGAGCACCTCCGCGGCACTTGGGCATCGTGTTCCGCCCGCCGCGGACAAAGCATCCAGTTGCCCCTCGCGCAGATCATACCCGCGGACTTGACGCCCGCTGCCCAGAAGGCGCTGGGCGACGGCCGCGCCGAGCAGCCCAACGCCGATCAATCCGACTGGCCGCTGTTCTTCGTTCATCGGCTGTCAGCCTTCCAATCGGACGGCAAGCTCGCTTTGATCTCGTCGCCGCCACAGGTTCCGCTCGCTATCAACCATGCTGCCGCGCAGATCGCCGCGGCGACGATTCCCACGATTTGTTGT
>Ga0180437_10011110_pt1 | contig 10857 bp, 11 predicted proteins | sample SS_ome_4_FD_132410 | JGI IMG/M metagenome (GOLD analysis project Ga0180437, IMG submission 132410) | Hypersaline lake sediment archaeal communities from the Salton Sea, California, USA - SS_3_D_1 metaG | ecosystem: Environmental > Aquatic > Non-marine Saline and Alkaline > Hypersaline >... | reverse complement strand
CGGCGGCAGGTTCGAGGACGACGTCTGATCCGGGAGCTACACGCAGCGCATCCTGGGTAAGCACGTCCGCGATAACTTCAAGTTCGGCCAGGTTACCCAGCAGCAGCAATGGCTGGCCGGCAAGGAGCGTGCTGTCGCCTTGCTGGTGCCGCTCGAGCACTACGCCGTCGATAGGCGAGCGGATGGCTGCGAGCCCAAGATCGTGTTCGGCTCGTGCGAGCCGCGCTCTGGCCTGGTCGAGCTGGTGCACGAGCACTTCGCGGGCGAGCCGCTTCAGTTCGAGCTGTTGTTCGATGGATCGAGGTCCCAACCCGACGGCCTCGAGTTGGGCCTTTGCCTGATCGCGCAGGGACTCGTATTGTCGCAGCTGGGCCTGCATAGTCTCTGCTGACAGGCGCGCATCGTCGAGCAACCGCTGTGGGGCGGCTTCCTGTTCGGCGAGCTCCTCGACACGTTTGAGCTCTTTTAGAGCCCGATCGAGCTGGGCTTTTGCTCCTCTTACCTGGGCGTCGGCGACCTTGAAGGCTTCAACCGCCGCTTCGGCGGTAGCTTTCGCCTCGGTCAGCGAGATCTCCTCGACGCGTTCGTCGTCCTGCACGGCGATACGCGCTTCGAGCTCTGCCACGAACGCTCGGGCTTCTGCGACCGCTCGTTCGAGCGGCAGCCGGTCGAACTCAACCAACGTTTGACCGGCCTTGACCTCGTCGCCCGGTTCGAGATCGATCCGCGCGATACGCCCGCTCACCGGCATTGTGATCGGGTAGGTGTTGGCGAGCCGGGTGCGCGCAGGTTCAGTGAACGATTCCTGGATCTCGCCCCTGTACGGCGAGGTGACTTCCACCTCGGTCGAGGCACCGCATCCGGCCATAACGGCCGCCAGCACAATCAACCAGCGGCACCGGCTGAGTACAGAGCGCGATGCCGGGAACATACTCGGGTTTATCATGATCTACTCCTTGATTTTCATCACGTCCAACCAGTTCATCTTACGGATAATCCGGTAAATGATCAACTGTGCGGCGCTGATGAAGAGGATCATCAGGGCCGCCGTCAGCAACATGCGCGACGGATAGACTATCACCGGCCAGCGGTAGAGTTCCGTGTCGTACGCGCGCGCCAGAAGGTGGAACAACCCTATCCCGCCAACAAGGCCGGTAACTATGCCGGCAATATTTAGCAGATAGCTCTCGCCTGAGAAGATCCGTGTGGTATCAAGAGGCGAATACCCGATCACGCGCAGCGTACCTACCTCTCGTCGACGTTCGCTGAGCGATACCAGCGCTGCGTTCAGCACGCTTCCGAACGCGATGAGCCCGGCGAACAACACCATTATCGCCATTGAGGTACCCATCATTTCGCCGAACACCTCGTCGAGCTGGGTCAACGCGCGGGTACGTTCGCTGATACCGACGACGGTAGGTCTTTGCTTTAGTTCGGTAAGGAAGGGCGTATTGGACGACCCGCGGAACGATCTGCCCAGTATGAGGTTAGCCGACCATTCCTCGCCGAGCAGCCTGCTCAGGTAGTCGATGTCGGCGTAAGCGGACAACCCGAAGAACGTGTCGACCGTCGCGACGACCGGCGCGGTGACTTCCTGGCGGCGCGCGATAAGCGGCCGCAACCGCACGGTGTCGCCCGGCTCGACGTTGAGCAGCTCGGCCGTTTTCTTGGCCAGCACAAGCCCGGCGGCGGGTATGTCGATCGGTCGGCCCTCTTTGTCCAGCGGCGTGTACAGCCGGTTGTCGCTCGGCAGTCCCGTCACACCCAGCCGTCTCCGGTACGGGCCGTTCGAGATATCGCATACGACCACAAGTTGCGGTTCGGTGACGGAGGTCGCGGGCAACGACCCGATCTCAGGGGGGCCGCGTCTTCCCTGGGGATCTCGAAGCGCCACCGTGAAATCCTGGTGGGACACCTTCTCGAACTCATAACCCATCATGTAATCGAGCGTGGCCATCATGCTCACCGCCGTGAAGACAAGCGCCGTGGAGACCATGCACGCCAGGATGCTGACTGCGCTGCGAAAAGGGTTGCGGAAAACAGCGCGCATGATCATCTTCCAGCGGAACGGCAGTCGCTGCCAGAGCGGCGGGATGCGTTCGGGTAGTACGTGGACACCTTTCTCGGGCGGAGGCGGTCGCATAGCTTCCGCCGGCTGGAGAGCGGCAGCGACCCGCACTCCTCTGATGGTTCCGGCTATGGCGAACAACACGCTGATGGCCATTCCGCTTGCAAGCACTTCCGGGTAGAAATGGGCGTTGATCTCCGGTAACGCGAAAAAAGTCCGGTACATGTTCACGAACACCGTCTGCAAGTAAGCGCCTAGCGCGATTCCAGTGATCCCACCGAGTGTGCCGATGATAGCGCCGAAACTCAGGTAGTGGCGCATGACCGAGCCGGAGGAATAACCCAATGCCATCAACGTACCGATAACAGTCCGCTGCTGCACGACCATCCGGCCGATGAGCACGTTCAGCACCAGCGCCGCCACCGCCAGGAAGATTGTCGGCATCACCGTCGAGTTGATCTTGAGACCTCGCAGCTCGTCGTGAAGAAACCTGATCGATGGCTGGTCGCGTGCCGGGGTGGTGTTAGTCACGCCGTACGCGTCGAGCGAGTCTTCGATAAGTTTGAGCGTGTTGTCCACCGCGACGTCGGAATCGTCGTGGACAAGACCGATAAACTGGTTATACGCGCCGGCCAGGTCGCACGATACCTGGAGAAACCTTTCCGGCATGTACATCACGCCGAACCGTTCAGGATCGGGCGCCAATCCGCCAGCGGCGGATATCAGGTAGACGAATTCCGGCGACATTGCCGTGCCCACCACCAACAGATCGTGCTGTTTGTCCATGAGCATCACCTTGATCCGGCTGCCGGGGTGCAGGCCGTTCTCTCGGGCAAACGCTTCGTTGAGGATGACCTCTTCGGCGTCTTCGTGCGAGAACCATGTGCCTGAACGCATGAGTATGTCGTTGAGCACGGGTATCGGTTCGACCGGCATCGAGATAGCGGTGCCGGTTATCGGCTCGTCGAGTCGTGGCAGGTCGATCAGCACGCCGAAGTATACGCGGCCGCGGACCGCACGCACGTTGGGCATGGCGGCGACCTGGTCAGCGACCCATTCCGGCGCGCGCTTGAGATCAACGTAGAAGTCCGCGATACGCTGCGCGCGGTAGTAGCGGCTGCGCGACCCGTCGAGGTCCCGGTATACCCCCGCCATGCTGATATACACGCCGACGCCTATGGTCACGATGATCAACAGCGTCAGCAACGCTCCTTTGCGGTACCAGAGGTCGCGCCAGAGCTTGCGTAACAGAAGGCGGTTTACCATTCGACTTGCTCCACGGGCGTCGGTTCGTCGTTGACATTGATCGAGTAGATCGAGCCGTCGCGAATGTGCGCGATCCGGTCGCCGATGCCCGCGATTGCGTTGTTGTGCGTGATCAGCACGACGGTCTTGTCAAGCTTCCGGTTAAGCTCAAGCAGCAGAGCGAGCACCTCGCGGCTGGTCTCGAGATCGACCGCGCCGGTAGGTTCGTCGCACAGTAGGAGGCGCGGGTTGCTCGCCAGCGCGCGGGCGACGGAGACGCGCTGCTGTTCGCCGCCGCTCAACTGCGAGGGGAAATGGTCCGCCCGATCTCCGAGACCGACCATCCGGAGCGCCTCCATCGGGTCGAGGGGATCCGGCACCACCTCGACGGCAACCTCCACGTTTTCCAGTGCCGTCAGAGTGGGAATCAGGTTGTAGAACTGGAATATAAACCCGACCTGGGTGCGCCGGTACATCGTGAGTTGACGATCGGAATAGCGCGATATGTCCTCTTCGAGGAACTTCACGGTGCCGGATGTCGGCCGGTCCATACCGCCGACCAGGTTGAGCAAAGTGCTCTTGCCGGAGCCGCTCGGTCCGACGATGATCAGGAACTCACCGTCGAGAATGTCGATCGTCGCGTTGCGTAAAGCCGGTACGTCGACCTCGCCCATACGGTAGATCTTGCTGGCCGACTGTACCGACACGATAACCTTCTGATCTGCTTTAGCGGTCATGGCGCTCGTCCTGTAATGCGCTTGGAGTGCTGGTTACGATGATTTCACTTTCCTCTGTATCCTACCTTCCAGCGCGGTCTATTGCAACTATTCTGTCGAGTCCCTCTTATCGTGGGCTCACCGGTCATCAGTGCTTGATAGCGACCGTGCTTGTTTGTCGGAACCTACCTTCTCGCTGCAAATCTATCCCATTCGTCATTCCCGCGCAGGCGGGAATCCATCCTACAGGGTAAGTGTGTTCCGGTGCTTCTGGTTTCCCGCTTGCGCGGGAATGACGCGAGGAGGCGGGCAGACTGCCCGGATCAAGGCCCGGCCTCAAAAGGCCTTTGAAGCGGACAAACTTTTATGATATGATTGGCGTGCAAACCAAGCGGTCAAGGACCCAATCACCTCCTAATCCCAAGGCACGTGGTCGGATTTTGGATCACGATTGACCTTCACCGGTCTAGTGTAATGACTAGAGTAACTGACGAATCCGCTTCGCTCGGACGCAAGATGAGAGGGCTATGTCGACTTGCCTGCGTGTTACTCTTCCTTGCCATAGTCGCCGAAACGGTAGGAAAGCAGTATTCCGATGCTGCTGCGGGGAGAATGGCAAGAAGAGCTGCAACTCCTTCGGAATCTCAGCGTTCGAAGTATGAGACGGAAGCTGATTCTCTACTGAAAGTCGGAGTACGATTCTCGTTCATCGGCATTGTCTTCGCCGCAGTTGGATTCGTTTCGGGACTTGTTTCTCTCCGCAGTCCTAACAGAGCTCTAGCTCCAATCTACCTTTTCCTCGCCTACGTCGTGTGGTACTGCGTCACGTGATGCTATTAATGAATGCTAACAAACATATCGGCGGGCACAGGCGTGGAAGATGATTTTGAATCTCGTTGAAAAAGCGGCTATGAACAACCCGGTGAGAGCGTTTGTCCAGCGACATTGTGAAGCGAAGCGGCTGTTGTCGATGGGCGGTGCGATGTCGGGCGGTATTGCGCTCGAGGTCGGTTGCGGCCGAGGCGTTGGAGCGGAGCTTATACTGAACGTTTTTGGAGCTGACAACGTGGACGCGTTTGATTTAGATCCACATATGGTGAGCCTGGCGCAGAAGAGGCTTAAGCCGTACGGAGAGAGGATAAGGCTCAGGGTAGGGGATGCAACCGACATTACGGCGGAAGATGATTATTACGACGCGGTGTTCGATTTCGGCATTGTACACCACGTGCCGAACTGGCGCGATGCTCTCAAAGAAATGCATCGTGTTCTCAAGCCCGGCGGTCGATTCTACTGTGAAGAGGTTCTGGAGAGGTACATAACCCATCCTTTCTGGCGGCGTCTGCTCGATCATCCTCAGGAGGATCGTTTCAATCACGATCAGTTCGTGAAAGGCCTGGAGAATAGCGGTTTCTTGGTGGTTGATTCGGCCCACCTTTTTCATCAATTCGGGTGGTACATTGCGGACAAGCCGGATTCGATACAATAGGAACCTAACCCTTAGAATCTCTACCGAAAAGAAGGTAGCACGGGCGTCCCGCCCGTGATTTCATAGGCAAGATGCCCATGCCACTCTAATAAGGGTTTTTTACTAGAGGCTCTTCGGCAACACGTAGAACAGCACCGCGAAGAAGTGGCAGATGCTGCCGCCGAGCAGGAACAGGTGCCAGACGGCGTGGTTGTAAGGCATTTTCTTCCAGGCGTAAACGGCGACACCGACCGTGTACGAGCACCCGCCTATGAGAAGCCACAGGAGGCCTCTCGCCGGGATAGATGCGAGCGCCGGTTTCAACGCGATGAGCGCCATCCAGCCCATAGCAACGTATATCGCCGTTGACAGAGCGATAAAGCGGCCCATGAAAAGGCTTTTGAAGACGATTCCTCCGACGGCAAGACCCCAGATGACGCCGAAAAGTGACCAGCCCCAGCCGCCTCGCAGGTTGACCAGCATGAACGGCGTGTAGGTTCCCGCGATGAGCAGATAGATCGACACGTGATCGATGAATTGAAACACAGATTTCACCCGGGGCGAGCGGAAGCTGTGGTACAGCGTTGCGGCGAGATAAAGGAGCACCAACGTTGCACCGAAAATGCTGAAACTGACCACGCGCCACGCGTCGCCTCTGATGGCGGCGAGCGATACGAGCACGCTCAACGCGGCGATGCTTAGCGCTGCGCCGATACCGGCCGTGATGCTATTGGCGACTTCTTCCCTTGCCGTATACTCGCTCGTACGTCTTGTTTTCGACGCCATTTCCACTACAGATTTCCCCTCTCTATCAGTCTGATAAGCGCCAGAGAGATAGCGCAGACCTCCAGTAGTCGCAGCGCCTAAGAAGAAGCCTCATCGATTTGTACGGAAAGTCTCTTTCAGTTCGTCGAATCTGCTCCTCAAATCCGCCTTATGTTTTTCCAGCCCGGATTCCATATTGTTGACTTTGAGCATAAGTTTGCGCAGATTGCTGTGGAACAGGTTGACGCCTCCTGTGATGAACAGCTTGGCAACACTGACCGCAACAGCCAGCAGGAGCAGCGGGATGATGTAAGCCAGCACTTCCGGCGCCGGTTCGACGCGCACCTCTTCATCGTCTATTGTCATCTTGAAGGTTACCTCGTCCGATACGAGCTGTTGGAACGCAGTGAGTTCTTCCGGGTTGGTGAATATCTTGTAGACCTGGACGAACGCCCAGAGCGCTATTACCACGCCTATAACGATCAGAACGAACGCCAGCATTCTATGAGGTTCCGGACCTATGTGCTGCTCTCTCTCTTCGTCGTAGCGGTCGTCGTACGGCATCAGATGCTCTCCCTGGTTAAATCCAAAGCAGTTGTTCGAAGGAGCTGTCTTCTTGCCCTTCATGTCCCTTTCATTATATGAGTTCGATTGATGGAAGTCCAGAGCAGGCGGCCATTACGCCGCAGTTGGTTCACTTTCAAGACCTATTTCGTTACTCGTCTCCAGACAAGCGCGGTGAAGTTCCTGGAACGTTTTTGACCCTAAGAGGCAACGGACGCTCTCGGTTCTGTGTCCCGGGGCCGGTTCCGTCCCGCCGAACTGCGAAAAGTGTAATGGCCTTAAAGTCTTGTCGCAGCGTGACTTGCGTCCGATGGAGGGCGGCATGCAGAAAGGGGTTGAAAATTGTCCCGAAATGTGGTAAAGTTTTAATGGAAAATGCCGATAACTATATTGAAGGTTAGCAGCATGGGGAGAGGTACAGCTAAGATGGGAGCATAGTTATGGGCGAAATAAGACCTGTAGAGCATCTGCCCGACACGGTGGAAAGCCGCAAGACGCCTCCGCGCGAGCGCGAAAGGGCGGAGCGGGCAGAGGGTCGCGATGAGCTGGAGATCTCTCAAGAGGCGAGGCGGGCTGCAGAAATCGCCAAGTTGGTTGAGATCACACGGGACCTCCCGGATGTCCGTGAGGACGAGGTCGACGAGGCGCGAGCCAATATTGCCGAGGGTCGTTACAGATACGACGAGGTGATCAGGGAAACTGCACGCCGCCTTCTCGGTGGGTGATCCGTCATAGTGTACTCAATAGAATAGGTTGCGTTTGGGGAGCCCCGGTTTAGGTTTCGAGGCTCCCCTTTTGTCGTGGGCGGTTGGAGGTCTTCGCCGAGGTTCTTACGGTCTCGGACTGGCAGAGACCAGACTCCGGCGAGATGAAACGATGGAATCCATTCCCGGTTACAGGGGCATTTCAGCGCGACAGCTTGCAAGGGTGGCATTGGTCACGTTTGTCGTGGCTGTTCTCTATGCGGGATGCGTGACGTCCCGCAGTGGGCGAGGTTACTATCAGGTTGGATCGGCATCCTGGTACGGGCGGGAGTATCACGGTCGGCCGACTGCTTCGGGCGAGCGGTTCAACATGAGGGCTCTGACCGCCGCCCACCAGACGCTTCCTCTCGGTACGCGCGTGAAGGTTACCAACCTCGAGAACGGGCGCGCCGTCGTGGTTCGGATAAACGATAGGGGGCCATTCCTGAAAGGACGAATAATCGATCTCTCATATGGTGCTGCGCGCCGCCTTGGAATGGTTGAAGATGGGGTAGTGAAAGTTGGGTTGCAGCTTCTCTGAACGGGTCTTCTCCCGCCGTCGTCAAATCACTGCCGGATTCAGTGCGCTGCGCTGAGGAGTTCGGCAGCCGATTTGCGCCCGTCACCGACTTCGCTCATTATCTTCGGAATATCGGTTTTCTTAAACCCGGTGGACTCCCAAGCTTCCGAGTCGAACTTGGCGCTACCTGCAGGACCTCCCCTGCCGATCTCCTTTGCGTAACAGATGTAGTCGGCAAGATTCACGAGGGCCGCTAAGTAAGGGGCCGCATCCTCGTCCGGTGAGTGATGATGGTGGGAGATTGCGCGGACGAGCTCACCGGGCAGTTTCCATCTCTCGGCGAGTTTACCGCCGATCTGGGCGTGATTCACTCCGATGATTTCCGTCTCGCACTGATGAAGTGGTGTGCCCGACGTTGCGCTCTTCTCAAGCGCTTGCTCAAACTGCTTGTGAAGGTGCTGGTCGAGAATAATCTTACCGACGTCGTGCAAGAGACCCGCCGCGAAACTCTCTTCCGGATCGACGGAAGCTCCCTGCGGGGCACACCTGCCGAGCACACGTGCCACTATTCCCGTACCGACGCAATGAAGCCAGAACTCCTCGCGTTCGAACAACGGCGCTTCACCGGAGCTGCTTGATGAGAATACGCGGAAAACGGTGGCAGTCAGCACAAGGTTCTTGACGACTTTCAATCCGAGCAGCGAGATGGCATGTTCGAGCGAACCGACACGTTGGCGCACGCCATAGTATGCGGAGTTGACGAGGCGCAGCACTTTCATCGAGATCGACGGGTCGGCGGAGATGGTTTCTGCCAGGTTATTGAATGAAGCGGATGGGTCGTCGATCATCTGCGTGACCTTGACGAGCACTGTCGGTGCGGACGGCAACGTCACTATATCGTCGAGCAATCTGTCAATGTTTGCCTTGCCCATCAGTCCCCGCGTCGTCGTTGCCCTGTTGTGCTACGCAGTGCCACCCTATCCGCTACGGTGTTGATTCTGACAAGTCTGCGAGGTACGTATCTCGTTTGGCAATGATCTCTATCAGAGCTTCGGGAGAGAGCGACTCTATCCAGTCTTCCAACCGCGTTCCGGATCGATCTTCCTCTGCGCTTCCATCCGAAGCTCTCTCCTTGAAAGCCAGGCCGTCGACGGAACCCTCTTCCTGCCCAACGATCACCGTGAGCTCGCCGGATCCGGATATCGGAAACCGCTTCTTCCGCGTCTCGCCTACTTTTTCCCAGCCGTTCAACGGTCCCTCCGGTCGCCGGAGCCGGGTCTCCGATATGCAAGCCCTATTGTGCCTTTACCGGTTCTGTTTTGGTGGACCCACGCAGATTGAGGACGGACAGCAAACTGAAGCGATCGGCCCTCCGCCGCACCAACGATCGTGTCTGCCCCTGAACCATCTGGTACTCGCAAAACACGACACACGCCGACCCGCGCTTGCGCCGTACCCCAAGCTCGCCAACTAACCCCGAAGGTAGTGTTCTAGTACACGAACTCCGGTTCAACAAGTGGGCCGTAGTCTTCCGGGATAGGCAGGAAGAAAGTCACGACCTCAAAGAAGCCGACGGCCGTGCGGCCGACTGCCTTGGCAACACCAACCACCGGTGCGGTGAAGACAATCCCGCCAAGCGTCTCGGAGTCTTTGCTGCGTTCGTAGATCTCCTTGGGTATCTCCGCCCATCCTGAGAGCACGTTTGCCAAACCGCGCCCAAGTTTCGTGAGCTGTCTCTTTGCTGGAAAATCCGTTCTTTCGATCTCATACTGTGCGTACGCCGGGAGCGAGCTGCTCAGCAATAGAACAATCATAAGCAGCCCGGCAACCAGCTTGGTACGCGAACCGACTTTACCTGACTTCACGACCTCACCTCCCCGTCCTGGTTCTGCGCGTTTGCCATAAGAGTCTCTTCTCCAACTGCTCCAGCGCATTCTAACATAAAGAGCTTTCATTGTCAAGAAACGTTTTGACAGGAAGGACTTACTGCGGCTACAATAACCCGCGAAGTTCGTCTGGATGAAGAACGCATGTTTGGGGTGTAACGAGCGGATGGCTGTTTCGATGTCGAGTCGGGTGCGTGCGGTCGTTGGGCGGTTCGGGTCGCTGATATCGCTTCTCGTGATGTGCGCGGTGCTACAGGTCGCTTCGAAAGGAACGTTTCTTACCGCCGAGAACATCATGAACGTCGGCAGACAGATTGCCGAGATAGCGATCATGGCCGTGGGGCAGACGCTTGTGATTATCGCGGGCGGCATAGACCTTTCGGTCGGGTCGGTGCTGGCGTTTTCCGGTGTAGCGACCGGTCTGGTGCTGACGAGTACGGGCAATATCCCTCTGGGTGTGTGCGCGGGCCTGGCCGCTGGTTCGCTTTGTGGGGGGCTCAACGGGTTTCTCGTCACCAAAGGGAAGATACCTCCGTTCGTCGTCACGCTGGGCATGATGGGGGTGGCCAGCGGTGTCGCTTTGGTACTGACGGGCGGCACGAACATATTCATCGACATACCGATTCAGGAACGAGGTTTTAACTCGATCGGGCTTGGCCGTTTGTTCGAAACGATTCCCATACCGCTCATCATAATGGCATTCGTGGCTTTGTTAGCTCACATTGTGCTTAGCAAGACGCCGACCGGAAGGTACATTTACGCGATAGGCGGCAGCGCCGAGAGCGCCCGCCTGTCCGGCATTTCCGTCAACAAGTATCAGGGTCTGACTTTCCTGATAAGCGGTTTCACTGCGGGTTTGGCGGGAGTGGTTCTGGCATCGCGACT
>Ga0180437_10011109_pt1 | contig 10858 bp, 5 predicted proteins | sample SS_ome_4_FD_132410 | JGI IMG/M metagenome (GOLD analysis project Ga0180437, IMG submission 132410) | Hypersaline lake sediment archaeal communities from the Salton Sea, California, USA - SS_3_D_1 metaG | ecosystem: Environmental > Aquatic > Non-marine Saline and Alkaline > Hypersaline > Sediment... | reverse complement strand
TCGGCAAAGTCGAAAATGGCGGACCTGCAGTCGGAGATCTCCGGTATTGTGCGGGTGTCTGACGACTTGGCAAACATCGAAGTGCCCATGTCCGAAGAGGTCGAGAATCTTCTGAAGGCGTCCGACGCGAAGGGCATGAAGGCGGTAGGTAAAATCGAGGCGCTGACCGCGTCGCTTCGCAAACTGAACGAGGAGCGCGCTGATCTGCTGGCGGTCAAAGTCACCCCTCTTGCCGGTGGCATCGGCGTGCGGCTCGAAAAACTCGCCAAGGGTTTAGAAGGCGGCTACAAGGGCTACATCACGCGCGTCCGTAAAAAGATCGACAAAGAGGTCGAGGCGCTGACGACCGAGATCGGTGGTAAACAGGTTAGGATTCTGGACGAGATCGACCGGATCGACGCTGAGGCTCGGAAACGTGCCACGAAAGTCCTGCCAGGGCTGGAGAAGGCAGCGGCTGATGCAGCGGCACGCTTTGAGGCGGTCCTCGCTGAGAAACCCATGGCGACGTCCCTGGTGCCGTCGACGTCGCAGTCCATCGCGGAGTGGGACTCCCTGGCGGACCGGCTGGTCCGGCGTCATCAACAGCTGGAGGCGCAGCTGGTGGACGCGACCGGTGAAACGCGCGAGAAATTGGCGGCTGAACAGGCCAAGGTCTACGCTGAAATTCTCGAATTGCAGGCTTATGAGCCAACTGAGGAAATGCGCGAATGGGTGACGGCTTCAGAACAGGCGCGCGACGAATCCCTCGCGGCGCAGCAGGCATTCCGTGAAAAGAAACGCCAGCTGGATCGCGGCGAGGCCGACGAATTGCGCGCTACGCTGGACATGAAGCGCAGGGCCTTGGAGGCTGATAAAGCCGAGGAGTTGATGTTCATCCGTGAATATCAACTTGAAAGGGCCGAGTTGATTCGGCAGCTGGAGAAAGATGGGCAAAAAGAAGCGGCGAATGCCCTAGTCCGCCTGCAAATCGTGAACGAGGCCATTCGGGAAGAAACTTCCAAGCGCAACAAACAAATCAGCGAAATCCAGAAGGGGCAAAAAGCCACGCTTCCCAAGGGGGCCGAGGGCACCCTGGTCGACTTCGTGGTGGCGGAGAAGAATCTCGCCCAAGAGGCCGATGCGGCGACGAAGGCGCTCGAAGAACAGCGTAAAGAATTAGTCAAATACATGAAGGCGGTTGACGAGGCTTCGCATGCGGCGCTGGGCTTGAACGAGGCGCAGCGGTATGGTGCCAAAAATCTAGAGGCGGCTGCAAAGCGTGAAATCCGCAAAAAAACCAGGGCTTCGGTGCCGCTGGAGCAGGCTGCTGCCAACGAGCGCGAAATCCTCAGCCGGCTCAATACGCAAATTCTCAGCCTGCGCGACGATATGCGCGCGTCGTTTGACGAGCCAGTCACCGAGGGCCAGGAAGAGCAGGCGCGCGGTCTTTTGGGATTGTGGCGGAAAGTCCGCGATATCCTGGTGGGGAATTCCATCATTCCTGACATGGTTGAGGACATCAATGCCTGGCTGGCGCAGATCGATCCGGATCAGGCGAAGTTTGACCAGCTGGTGGCGGATGCTGACACGACTGCGGAGCAGGTCGTCGCGTCGATGGGGCAGATCGCGCGCGCGGTGCCGGTCGAGCAGCTGGGCGACCGGCTCGAAGTGCTGCGGGTGGAGTTGGACCTGCTGGGGCAGGAGTTCTCTAGTCTGACGCTGCAGGGGAGCGAGGCGTCGCAGCGGCAGCGGGCCTTGTTCGAACAGGCGGTCAACAATGCCAGGCGGATGCGGGGCTATTCTCCAGAAGACGAGGCCATGTTTGCGGAGGGCTATTTGCCGAAGGGCTTCGGGGTTTCTGGTGCCGAGACGCAGTGGGATCGGGGCCTGGGGCGGACCGCTGAGGGTGATGACGCGTGGTATCGGGCGATGAAGGTCGACCTGGATGCCAAGGTCCAATACACGAAAGCGCAACAAAAAGAAGTTGAGTCTATCCTCGGTCAAATGGCAGCGAAAGAGGCCGAGTACGCGTCGTTGGTTGAGGGTCTTTGGGAAAGAGCCGAGCAACTCTCCGAGGCGGTGGGGTCCCAGGCCGAGCCATTTGCGGAATTGGCGGAATTGGAGAAGGTTTCGGACATCATCGAGGAATTGACGGTCGACTACGCTGGGCTTTCCGAGGCGCAGCAGGAGACTGTGGAAAAGACCGCCACGCTGGTCGAATTGACGAAGAAGGAGGCGGCGCTGGCGTTCAAGCGGACCGATAAGGGGCGCAGGGATAGCGAGGCTCTCCGGCGTGCTAAGGCGAGCGCGCGGACGCTGGGTTTGGAATGGTCCCAGGTCGAGCAGGCGATGGATGCTTCGGGCGCTGAGTTGCGGGTCGTGGTCCGCGAATTGGAAAGGGCCGAGGCAAAACAGGATCAAATTTCTAGGGACGCACTGGAGATTCGTGACCATTATCGCGGGGCCGGTGGGGCCGTCCGGCTGTTTGTCAAGGAGTTGAACGAGGCGCGACGCGAGAATCAGGGCTTGTTTGAAATGTCGCGCGACTTGCAGGAAATCGGGAACAGTCTAAAAATGAACGCAGCCATCGTAACGGGTGCCGTTACGGTTGCGGGGCGCGACTACGTCGAGTTTGCGAAGCAGTCCGACATCGCGGCTCGGTCCCTGGCCTTAAATCGGGACCTGACGCTGCAATTGCGGGACGCGACGGTCGACCAGGCTGCGGCGCTGGCGGTTTTGAGTCCGCAGGAAACGGCAGCGGGGATCACCGAATGGGCGCAGGCGACCGGTCAAATGGTCGGTACCCAGGGTGAGTTGAATGCGCTATTGTCTCAAACGGTGCCTATCCAACAGGCGGCGACGCTGACGCAGACGGATATTCGGACCTTGACCGATGCGACCGCTGGTGCGCTGAACCAGTACAAGTTGGAATTGTCCGATACCGAGCGGGTCGTCGCTATTTTTAACAAGGTTTCGGACGATACGCTGGCTGCGGTCGGGGATGTGGCTGAGGGGTTTAAATACGTAGGGCCGACCGCCAATCGGGCCGGTGAATCCATCGAGGACACAGCTGCGGCCTTCTCCATCCTGGGGGATAACGGGATCAGGGGCACGCAGGCCGGTACTTCCTACGGGCGGATGCTGGAGAACCTGCTTGTGCCCAACAGCGAACAGGCGCGCGATCTGTTTGTCGAGATGTTTGGCACCGAGTCTCCTTTCTTCGATGCTGAGGGGACGTTCATCGGGACGGCGCGCGCGCTGGAGGTTTTGACGGCACGCACCCAGGACATGACCGATGCCGAGCGCGAGTCGGCGTTGTCGGTTATCTTTGACACCAATGCGCTACGGGCAGCGACGGTCTTGATGCGTGAAATGGCGGAGGCGCGCGAGGAAGGCCAGAATGCTTTGATCGAGTCCTCGGCGGATTTGTCGCGGTCGGCGCTGGATGAGTGGCGTTCTGGTGTCGCGGATTGGGAGGCGACGGACGTCTATCGTGTCGAACAGGCAAAGCTGCGTTGGCAGGCGTTTTGGTTGGAAGTAGGCCAGCAGGGCTTGGATGCGGCGTTGCCGTATCTGGAGAAGGCATCCGAGTTGGTTGGCGATCTGACGGCGACGCTCGATGCTAATCCCTGGTTAGCGGATGTTGTGATGTCAGTGGCGACCGGTGCGTTGGCTATCGGGACCGTGGTCACGGCGGTGGGGACGGTTTCTAAAATTGCCTTGACGCTGAAGTCTACCTTCGAGGCGGCGAAGGCCACGCTGCTCAAACGGCAGACCGCTGATCAAAAGTTCCAGACCACGGTGGTGTCCTCGGCGGAGACCTTCAGGAAGATCATTGTCGAGGCTGCGGGACAGGCGGCTGGCGTCGAGGTTAAGGGGGCCGAAACCGAGACCGCTATCGAGCAGCGGGGTGCGTCTACGGCTGCTAAAATTCTAGGACGTTTGGCGACGGCTGCGATTGTGGGTGAGTTGGGGTCCCAGGCATTGACGGGGCAGAGCTTGGTCGGCTGGGCTGGCACGCGTGAAGGGGTACGTGCTGGTGAGGAGCAGTTGGCTGGCCTGGGCGGGGCTTCAGTCGATGAATTGCGCGCTATGTTGGGCGATCTGCGTGACGACATCGAATTGCTTGACCGCTATGTTGTACAGGAAGGCGAACAGCAAGCTGGCACGCTTTTTAATCCTCGGTATTGGAGTGAGGTTGTCTTCGGTGGCGTGGGTGGCGCTGGCGACTACGAGCGGCTGACTGAAATGATGGGAGGGCGCAGTCGGGCGATGTCGGGCAAAGCGTTAGAGGACAAATTTGCGGAATTGAAAACGCTAGAGGCCGGTGTCATCAGTCAAATAAACGCGCAAATCTACGCGCGCGCGGATGAGGTCGACGCATTGCAAGAGGCCGATACGGCTCTCGATGCTCATGTGCAGGCGCTGATCGACTATTCCGGTGTGACCGGCTCGATCCTCGACCAATACGACACTGAAAAAATCGAGAATGCTGTTGAAATCTACGAGCAAATGCTCGAAGAACAGGCCGATGCGCTGAAGGAGTTCAATGACTCGCTGGCGGAGTTGAATGCTGACCTGGCTGACGACCTGGCGCGATTGGCTGAGAAATATGCCCAGGATCGCGTCAAGGAGGAGGCTGATTTTCAGGAGGATATCCTGAAAGACCAGCGCGAATTCCTCAAACGGCAGGCCGATGCGTTGCGTGAACATCAAAAAGCCATGGCGCGCATGGAAGAGGACCACTACATGACGCTGTGGGATTTATCCCTCTCGCGTGATGCTGCGGGGATGTATAAAGAAAATCAGCGTTATGCCGTCGAGCGACGGCGCGCGGAGGAGGACTTCCGCGACTCCCAGGGGCAGGAACAGCAGAATTTCCAACAGGAACAGGCCGAGCGGCAGCGCGAACATGCCATAAAAATGGCGGACCTGGCGGCGCGCTATGCTGAAGAACGCGCGCAGCGGTTAGCGGATCACGCGGAGGCGGTGGCGGAATTGCAAGCGGAACATGCCGAGCGCATGGAAAGGCTCAAACTCGAATATTTCGAACGTTTGAATGCCGAGCTTGAATACTACACTTTGTCGCAGCAGCAGTTGCGGCTTTACCAGGCGGCGATGCTGGGGGACGCGGTGTCGTTCTTGCAGAACAATCGCGCGATCTGGCAGCAGTACGTGGCGTCGCTTCCGGTGCCTGGCATCGGGGCTGCGGGGGCGTCTTCGCAGTCGGCCTGGGACCAGTACATGCAAGCATCGCAGGGGAATGGCTACGCTGCGGGTGGCTACGTTGGGCAGACGGGGATGGCACGCGTTCACTCTGGCGAGTTCGTCCTCAATCGCGGGACGGTGTCGGCGCTGGAGCGTACCTGGGGATCGCTTTCTCAGGAAACGTTCAGGGGCGGGGCCGGTGGCATCCGGATCGACATCGGTGGCATCAGTGGCATGGGCATGGGTCCGCGTGAAGTCGCGCGGATGGTGGGGGCTGAGGTCGAGCAGCAGCTGTACGCAACACTGACGGCTGCGCAGGCTTGATCTTGGCTTGGTTTTGGTGTATGGTTTAGGTAGGGTTTCTCAAAGTTCAGGAGGCTGAAAATGCAAAGCGTGACTCAGGATTTACCACTTTCTCCGTTGGGGTCCCATACGCGGATCGCATCTATTGATACGGCTCAATCTGTCGCGGTGCCGGCTGGCGCGCGACGGCTGTTTTTGACTGTTGAGAGTCAAAACGCGCGGATCACGTTCGACGGGTCCACAACCGCGACCGCGACCGTGGGGCTGTTATTTCCGGCTGCGGACGAGACCAAGATCATCGACGTGGTCGAAGGCATGACTTTGTCGATCATCGGCGTTGCGTCCGGTGGCTCGGTTAACTATCAGTTTAGTCGTTAGAGGGGGGCGCTATGCCCTATCAAATCGGACCGACGTCCTCTCCGTTGACGGATTTAAAGACGCAGTTGGGGTATTATCCTGCGTCGCGTTACGTGCAGGCGCTGGAGGAGGACCATGGTGGTGGGCAGCGTGTGGTCGGCTATCCGCGTAGCATCTGGACGTTTTCGTCGTTGTCGGTCGATCAGTACAAGGCGCTAGTGCAGACGCTGCTGGGGTTCTCAACCGGCGAATACTCCGGCGAGGTCTACATCGAAACGCGCGACGAATGGGATACTTGGTCGACCTATCGAACGACCATGCGACTTCCTGCGCCTGGCGATCTAGAGCGGTGGGGTGAACATTACCAGGATGTGGTGGTCGATTTTGTGCTGTTGGAGGTGATTCCGTGAGAAAGTTACGGGTTTGGTATCAGCGGCGTCTTCCTCGGTGCCTGGGTGGCTGGGGTGATGATGCCATCGGTCCCTGGTATCGTGGTCCCTGGCCTGGGCGGTTTCGGGATGTGCCGGCTTTCGCAGCTGCGGACGTGCTGGCTGCATACCAGCCTGCTTGGGCGGCTGGGTCCATCTATGCGCGCAGCGATGCGGCTTCGAAGGCGAACAGCCTTGTAAATCTCAACGATCCAGGGACCAATGACGGGACCGAGGTCAATACTCCAGGCTGGACGGCTGCGCTGGGCTGGGATTTGGATTTTGCGACGGCTTATCCGGCTGCGGTGGATACCGGCGTCGTGCCGCAGTCTCCCTGGGGGATGCTGTTGTGCATGGGGCCGTCGAGTGATGCTTACATGGCTGGTTTTCCTGCAGGCTCTCGCAATTCCGGACCAATTGATCGCTTTAGCCTATCTTTTGGGGGTGGCGGTTTTACGTATGGCTACGGGAGTACCTTAGTGGCAGGTGAAAATCCCACAGCATTAGAAGTCGTTGGTGTTTTCAATGATACGGCTTATCGTGGCGGACTGCGTGTTGCTGCGATCTCTCCAGGGCTGACTGGCAGGCCATCGCATTCCGTGTATGTTGGCGGAATGAATGACGCAGGGTCTTTGCAGGGTGGCTTGCTATCAGTTAAAGCCTTTCATATGTTCAAATGGGCGACCGCCGAGCAACTTGCGGCATTGACCTGGGCCATGCTTGCGATAGGGGGTGCTTGATGCAGCGTAGGATTGTGCTGGGGTATCGGCGTCCTATCGTGGTCCGCACCAGGCGCTGGCAGGCTGCGGCGCTGGGTCCCTGGTATCGGGGTCCCTGGTCCGGTCGGTTTTCTGACGTGCCGGCTATCGCGGCTGAGGACGTGCTGGTTGCGCACCAGCCAAAATGGGCACCGAATTCCCTTTATGCGCGCGCGGATGCCGAAACGAAAGCGAACAGCCTTGTAAATCTCAACGATCCAGGGACGGACGACGCGGTCGAAACCGCGACCATCGCGCATGGGGTGGACGGTTGGGACTTCGACGGCACCGGCTATCTGACGTCCATCGTGCCGGATGAATCTTACACGATGCTGGTGCAGTTCGAGTCTGATGATGTCTATGCCGAGTATATGTGCGGGTGCGGTTCTGGTGGCGCTGGCACGCGGTTCTATATTGTCGCTGACAATGTTGACGAGTCCGGTGGCGGCTGGGGCGATGGTAGTGGCTGGCTGGACAATGAGGCGGTCCGCGTGGGGAATCTTGGCATTGGCGACGCTGCTTTCTTGGTGAATGGGGAGCAGGCGGTCACGGATATCGGCACGTTTCAGGCTGCGCCAACGGAGAACGTGCTGATCGGGACGATTCCTGCGCTGGTCGGGCCTGCGATCTACTGGTTTACAGGCACCATCTCGGCTTTCGCTATCGTTAAGAACGTGTCACTGCCCCAGGTGATGGCGTTGGTGGCGGCGATGGCGATCATCGGGACGGACTGATGACTTTCGACGTCACTCAGTCGCGCGTTGGGCTGCTGCTGGCACCCACTACCACGGTGTGGACGGGGACGGTGTCCTCTTATAATTCTGCGGCGTTTGCGGCTATCGTGACCACGGTTTCCGGCTCTCTGACGGACGTCGAGGTCGGGCTGGCTGCAAATCTGACCGATACCAATCGCTATATCCGAATCAAAAGCATTGACACAGGGCTGGGTGTGCTGTACTTCTCTGAAAATCCGCATGATTTGCAGCCTGGCGACGCGTTGCGCATCTATGCAGCGCGTTTTCCGTTTCCGTGGTATCAGAATGTGTTATCAAATGGGACCGTCCTCATGGATTGGGATATCTCCTGGCCTGGCGAGGACCTGGCGATGCCTCCGCGCGTGGTGGTCACTCCGGACGTGATCGTCGCGGACGTAGGGGAGAGCGTGGCGATGGTAGCGACGTCCTCGGCGGCGATGGCGGTCGGCGGATCGCTTTCCACGTATACCTGGGACGCGGGTGCCGGTGGTGCTGTGGTAGGCTCAGGGGCGAGTGTGTCGGTATCCTGGTCCACGCAGGGCTTTCGCTATTTGTCGTTGGAAGTGACCGACAATTATGGCGGTTCTACCACGCGCTACGTGCCGGCCTGGATCGGTGAGACCACGGTGCCGGTGGCAGAGGCGTCGTTAAATTGGCGCGCGAAGAATGGCTGGATCATGACCGTGGTCCTCTCGATGGGCGGCTCGGCTGCGACCATCGCCTACATTCCACGGACTCCGATGGCGTTGATCGATCTGGAAACCGAGGACGTGTTGTTCTACGGCTGGCTTGATCCAGAGTCGGTGGTCTATGACTTCGATGGCGACCGGCTTTCGATGACCTGCGAGTCCATCCTGGCGTACTTGGGTGGCGTCTACTCGTATGCTTTCCTGCTTAACAGCGTAGCGTCCGGCGTGGCTGACGAATGGCAGGAAGTGGAGGACCTGACGCTGCAGCGCGCGATTTGGGCCTTGTTGCGCTGGCGTTGCAATGTCCACGAGTTGGCGAACGTCGATTATTCTCCAACCACGCGGACCCTTCCGAATGTCGAATTTACCGCTGGCACGCTATTGCAACAATTGACCACGGTGTGCGACTCGGTGTTTTGGGAGGCACGTCCCAGCCGCACCGGTGGGCTGCTGATGATGACGCAGCCTCTTTATAATTCTCTGTTTGGGTCGGCGTCGTCCTTGACCCTGGATGCCGAAGACGTCAAAGGCAAAATTACCAGCACGCAGTCCATGCAATGGATCAGCGATGCGCGCGTCCAGGGGATTTATCCGGTTGGCAGTACCTGGACTCCGCTGATCGTCCGCGCGCCATCGCATCCAGAGGACCTGGGTTCTCCAGGGGAAGTGACCGGCCTGGTGCCGCTGAATTCGACCGAGTTGCGGGGCTGGGCTTCGCGGCATCTGGCGTTGTCGCAGGTGCGGACGTATGACGTTGATACCTTTGTCGACGTCGATCCGTGGTCGGTCTACCGGCTGATCCTGCCCGATCTGGTCGAGATTTCTCCGGAGTCGGTTCAAATGACGCATGACGGAGAGGGGCTGTTGTGGAATGTTGGGGTGTCGGGTCGGGCTTTCGGTATCGATGTGACCACGGTGGACGAGCCTCCGCCACCAGACATCATTATCCCTGCCCCTGATCCACCACCAGTATTGCCTCCATTGCCTCCGTTGCCGGATTTGGGCTGGCCTGCAGGGGTGTGGGTCGGGACTGAGGATTATGGCATCTATCGGTCGGACGATTTCACCGATCCGTTGCAGGTGACCCAGCCAACGTGGGCGGCTGACAATACCGGCTTGCCGACCTTACCAGCTGCCAATCTTACGGTTTTGCGGTTCGAGGCTGATCCGGCATCCTCGGTGCGTCAAGCGGTTCTCATCAAAGATACATCTCCCGTTTATCCTGCCCCTGATATGTATACGGTCTACGCGCGCGACGACGCGATTTCCGACTCGACGTGGTATGCTGTTTTCGACAATGATGACGCTGATACGCTGACCGGCGAGGCTCCAGGGGATTGCCGGATTTGGGACATCACTTACGATGCGACGACCGGCAGGCTGTGGGCGCTGGTTTCGCCAACGATCACCCTGGGAAATAATGTTTATCCTTGCTATTCTGACGATAATGGTCAGAATTGGTCGGTTGCGGCGACCATTGACACGCTCGGTAATACCTACGGGGCGATGATCAATCGGTCGTTTGGCAGTGAGGTGATCTTTAGTAAAGCCTACGCTTCGGCTGGTCGAGTTTACTATTCCTCAGACGGCTGGAGTTCGTTCAATCGCACCGACTCGTTGGGCGGATCGTCGTGGATTCCGTATTGCTATCTCTTTTCGAATTATCTTTACTCAGGTGGCAATCCTGGCGGCATCGGTGGACCGGACCTGGTCCAGATCAGTAAATCTGTCATGACGTCTGTTACTAAATTGTGGGATTCTCTCGACCTTGGGCCTGGCACCCCTCATTCTATGGTCGAGGACGATACTGATGCGTTGCACCAAAGGCTGCTCAAAAACTCCTATCTGTATGTCACTTATGATGAATGGGCGACGCTGGTCGATGAGACTCCGAGCCAGCTGACTCCGACGACCTTCGTTCGGATTTATACTCCAGTTGCTGGTCAGCCTGATTTCATCTTCTTGGGGCGGCAGGGCGCGAATGGGACCAATCCGCACATCTTCTACATCATGGACGGTGAGGATGGTTCTCTTATCGCGCGTTCTGGTCCTTCTCCTGGCACATCACCCTATACGGATTCGATTCCGTATCCGTGTGGTGAAATGTGCGGTTTGGCGGTGAGGTTCTGATGTCGAAGCGAAATGTACGCGCATTGCGGGGTTTAACGGACGGACTCCGTCCGAAGGGATCGCGTTGGGACGGCCTGCTGGGCGACGGCGACGGGAACATCGAGACGGGTCGTCCCAACGAGGTTTATGTCCGGATGCGCCAGGCTGGTAGTGATACTTACGCGGTTGGCATCTTCGAGGTGCGTGGCGGCATCCGGCTTTATGAGAATCTTCCCGTCATCATCGAGCAGGACCCTTTGACCGGCAGGCGG
>Ga0180437_10011108_pt1 | contig 10858 bp, 5 predicted proteins | sample SS_ome_4_FD_132410 | JGI IMG/M metagenome (GOLD analysis project Ga0180437, IMG submission 132410) | Hypersaline lake sediment archaeal communities from the Salton Sea, California, USA - SS_3_D_1 metaG | ecosystem: Environmental > Aquatic > Non-marine Saline and Alkaline > Hypersaline > Sediment... | reverse complement strand
GAGACCGCGCCCGACGAGTTGATTGTCGCGATCCGCCAGGTAGCCAGCGGCGGCAAGTACGTCAGCCGGTCGCTGGCGGAGGAGCTGGTCACTGCATTGAGTGGTGAACGTGAGGCCGAGCCTCACGAGGCTCTTTCGACCCGCGAGTACCAGGTGATGTGTCTGTTGGCCACCGGAAAGACCGTCAAGCAGATAGCGTCGGAACTGTCGCTCAGCGTAAAGACTGTGAGCACTTACCGGGCCCGCCTCCTGGAGAAACTGGGGTTGGCGAGCAACGCCGAGGTCATCCGCTACGCTCTTGAACGGGAACTGGTCGAGTAACTGCCGGGCATCGTCCTCCGAACTCTCGTCCTCTTAACAACCCGCGCCGATTCCCTACCGGCGCGTTTTCCATTCCTGCAGGAGCATTCGCAATCCCAGCAGAGGGTTTCGACGACGTCCAGGTTTAAGTTTCTCGACGATCCGCCTGGTCGTCATGTGCAATCCACCCTGTGCGAAATATAGGTCTAGATTTTCCCGTTCTGTCATCTCTGCGCTCTCAGCGATCTCGGCGGTAAACACTTACTTGAGAGGTTTATCTGTGAACCATCAGTCGCGCAGCGGCCTGCGCCCCCGCTTGCCACGGGGTGCCGGACCGAGTACAATACGAGTAGCTAACAGCTAGGACGTTGGTGCACTGTGATTGTCAATAGAAGTACCAGGTCGTTTCTGAACAAATACCCGGCATATAGACCTTCGTCTGCAAGTTTGCAGGCCCTTTGTGGAGAGTGGACGTATGACATTGGCCCGGATCTCGATGCTGTTCGCGCTGGTCGTGTTGATCTGTCTTGGCGTCGGCGTGATGTTCGCCTGGGCCCTCTCTCCCCCGCCACAAGACTCTCCGCCACCCCCTGGTCCACCTGCGCCGGTCGTGGTGCAGCTTTACGTCAGAGATCGGGATCACTTGGACAAGGTGGCCGGGGAGTTGGATATATGGGAGACCTACCCCCATGCCGAGGAGGAGCACGTCGTCGCGGCCGTGACCCCTGCCCAGTATCGGTGGCTCGAAAGCCTGGGCTACCGGATGGAGATCGACACAGGGAAAAGCGCTCTGTTGGGGCCCACCGCCTCTCTCGATCCACGTTTCCACTATTTTGACGATTTCTACCCGAATGCCAACAATCGATATGTGGTGAGCTTCCTGCAGGACATCGACGCTGCGTACCCTGACCTGACCCAGTTGATCGACATCGGCAACGCGTGGATGGCTGGCCAAGCGGGCGAGCACCAACGCGATGTCTGGGTGCTGCGTGTCACGAACGAGGATCCGATTTATGGCCCCGTCGAAGACAAGCCGGCTTTCTTCCTCTCTGCCGCGATGCACGCACGGGAGGTAGCGGTGCCGGAACTGGCGATTCGCTACGTCAGGTACCTGACCGAGGGGTATGGAGGCGAGGGTGGCTATGGTCGGGACCCTGACGTTACCTGGCTGGTGGATCATAACGTGGCCTACGTCCTGGTGATGCAGAACCCCGACGGTCACTGGAAGAACGAGCAGAGCACCAGCAACTACCGTCGGAAGAACATGGACTGGGACGATGGCTGTTATGATCCCGCCTTATGGGGCGTGGATCTGAATCGCAATCACAGTTTTCTCTGGGGCTGCTGTGGAGGATCTAGTGGTAGCCCTTGCGCCGAGACCTATCGTGGGCCCGGCCGGGGCTCAGAGCCAGAGACCCAGGCCTTTGAGAGCTACTTTGCTGGGATAACGCGCGATCAGAACGGACCCAACGGCGACGACGAGATCCCGGCGGCCGCACCGATTACGACCACGGGCATGTTTATCAGTGTGCACAGTTACAGCGACCTGGTTATCTGGCCGTGGGGCTTTGACGATTATGGCGATTCGCCCAACTACGCCCAACTGCGTACCATCGGGCGCAAGTTTGCCTACTACAATGGCTATAATCCCAGCCAGTCGATCTGGTACGACGTGGACGGCGCCGTCGATGACTGGACCTACGGCAAGTTTGGCATTGCCTCTTTCACCTTTGAGGTTGGTCCTTCTAGCGGTAGTTGTGGTGGTTTTTTCCCAGCCTACGGCTGTATCGACGGCCTTGACGGCATGCCTCGCGACTTCTGGGGCGAGAACAAACCGGCTTTTCTCTACGCCCACAAGATCGCCCGCACGCCCTATATGACCGCCTATGGTCCTGACGCACAGGAACTGACCGTCACGCCGGACGAAATACCTCTGGGCACGGACGCGTACCTGGCGGCCACCATCGCTGACCACCGCTACGGGGGGGACGTGCTTCAACCCATCGCCGCCGCCGAATACTTCCTTGGCGCGCCCGGCGAGGACGGGGCCGGTATCCCAATGGTCCCGACCGATGGCGACTGGGGAGATCTGAGCGAGGAGGTGACAGCGACAGTAGATACCTCAGGTCTGCTCCTGGGCCAGCACTACATCCTGGTCCATGGGCAGAACGCCGATGGCGACTGGGGGCCTTTCAGCGCCGTTTTCCTGGAGAGCACCACCGTGGGCGATAGTGCGATCATCGGCGTCGTGCGCGATGGCGTCACGGGCAGACCTGTCGATCAGGCCGAGGTCGGCCTGTTGGGAGGCGCCGCAGGCCAGTTCGCCACCACCGGCCTCGACGGTGCTTTCGCATTTACCGTCTTCTCCGGCACTTACACCCTCGCTGTCAGTGCCCAGTGCTATCACCCGGCCACGGTGACCGGCGTGGTGGCCTTGACAGGTCAGACAACCACCCAGCCAATCTCCCTCACGGTCTTCCAGGACGCTGTCCTGGCCGGCATCGACTTTACCTGGGAGCCTCCTATACCCTATCCGGATGCACCGGTGGCATTCACGGCCGTGGTGACCGGTGGTGTCCCCACGCTGCCTGTGACGTACACGTGGGGCCTGGGTGACGACGGCCCGCTGGTCCTCGGCAACCCAATCCTCCACACGTACGCAGTCAGTGAGACCTACCGCGCGGTGGTCACCGCCACTAATGGCTGTGGCGTGGTCACGGCCGCCCACACCGTTGTTGTTCTCGATCAGCCGGATATTGTTGTGGACCCGCTCTCGTTGAGCGCGATAGTGAAGCCCGATGGCACGGCCACGCGCACGCTTGCCATCGGCAACGTGGGTACCGTTGACCTGAGCTGGGACCTGGTGGAGAGCCCGGACGTGGGCTGGCTGGAGGCGGTGCCCGTTAGCGGCACGCTGGCGGTCGCGCTGGGCATGAGAGGCAGTGTGGGCGTGGATGTAGCCTTCGACGCCGCTGGGCTGGCCGACGGCATCTACACCACTACAATCCAGGTCCACAGCGACGACCCGGATGAACCACGGCTGGACGTGAGCGTGGTGATGACGATGGCACCCCATCGTGTCTACCTGCCGGTCGTCGTGCGCAGGGTGGTACGGCCGTAGGGCGAATTCGTTCTGCATCTGAGTGCGGCCGTCAGTGCGGATTCGAAGACCATCCTCGATCCAATGCTTGCAAAATCCCTCTTTTCGTGTACTATTGGTGCGAGCCTAGCTACAGTATGCGTGTACTTCAGTCTGTGAGAGATTTATGCTAAACACGTTTTTTTCTCCCCAATCGGTTGCAGTGGTCGGTGCCTCCCGTGATCCTGACAAGCTGGGCTACGCGGTGCTGGCGAATCTCCAGGAGGGGGGCTACCCGGGCCGTCTCTACCCGGTCAACCCCAAGGCCGACGAGATCCTTGGTCTGGAAGCATACGCCTCCGTGCTGGATATTCCCGGTCCGGTAGACCTGGCGGTGATTGTCATTCCCTACCGCTTTGTGCCCGCTGTGCTGGAGGAGTGTGGGCAGAAAGGGGTTCCTGCCGTCGTGATCATCAGCGCTGGCTTTCGCGAGGCTGGGCGCGAGGGGTTGGAGCGGGAGCGCGAACTGGTCGATATTGCCGAGAAGTACGACATACGGCTGATCGGCCCCAACTGCCTGGGCGTGATTGACACCGGCACTCCGCTCAATGCGTCGTTTGCAGCCGGTATGCCGCCCGGTGGCCCTATCGCCTTCATGTCACAGTCGGGGGCGTTGGGCACGGCCGTGCTGGATATGGCGATGGCTGGTCGGATTGGCTTTTCCAAGTTCGTCAGCCTGGGCAACAAGGCGGACGTGAGCGAGATCGATCTACTGGAGACGTGGGGCGATGACCCGGACTCGCGGGTGATTCTCATCTACGTCGAAGGGTTGCCTGACGGGCAAAGGTTCATCGAGGTGGCGCGCAAGGTCACGCGCGACAAGCCGGTGGTAGCGATCAAGTCCGGCGTTACCGCCTCGGGCTCGCGAGCTGTGTCGTCACATACAGGCAGCCTGGCCGGCTCCGAGGCGGCCTATAAGGCGGCCTTTCGACAGGCGGGTGTTATCCGCGCCACCTCTATGGAGGCACTGTTCGATTATGCGCGTGCCTTTGCCTACCAGCCTCTGTTGAGCGGTGACCGAATCGGCATCGTCACCAACGCCGGTGGACCGGGCATCCTGGCCACCGATGCACTTGAGCATGCCGGGCTGGATATTCCGCGTCTTGGCCACGAGACTGTGGAGGCGTTGACCGACTATCTGCCTGGCGCGGCCAGTGCCGCCAATCCGGTGGATGTGTTGGGGGACGCGCTGGCCGATCGGTATAAGCATGCGATTCGTCTGGTACTGGACGATCCTAACGTGGATGGACTGATCGTGATCGTGACTCCTCAAGCAATGACCGAGATAGAGGAGACGGCTCATGCCGTGGGCCAGATGGCTCAGGAGGCTGATAAACCGGTCTTGGCCTGCTTTATGGGAGAGGCGCGTATCGAGGCAGGGATCGATGTGCTGTGGCAATACGGCGTGCCCAATTATCCGTTTCCCGAGCGAGCAGCGGCAGCGCTGTCGGCGATGAGCATGTACCGACGCGAGCGGGAGCGGCCGATTTTCGAGGTAGAGCCATGCGTCACCTGCATTCCGCCGGTACGGGAGTTGTTCGACCGTGTGCGATCGGAAGGGCGTGTCTCGATCGGAGACGCTGAGGCGCGGGTGGTGCTAGAGTCGTATGGATTCACCATCCCCAAATCGCGCCTGGCAGAGACGCCTGAGGAGGCAGTTGAGGCTGCTGAGGAGATTGGCTATCCCGTCGTACTGAAGCTGGCGTCGCCTGATATCTTGCACAAGACCGATGTGGGCGGTGTTAAATTGGACGTGCGCTCGCCCGACGACGTGCGGGATGCGTTTGATTTGATCGTTTACCGGGCTGGGCGCTACGTGCCGGGCGCGCGTATATGGGGCTGCCAGGTGCAACAGATGGTACCAGGCGGTCGAGAGGTGTTGCTGGGAATGAGCCGTGATCCGCAGTTTGGACCGCTGGTCGCCTTTGGCCTGGGCGGTATCTATGTGGAGGCATTGAAAGACGTCGCGTTTCGTGTGGCTCCCTTCAGCCGTGAGGAGGCGGATGAGATGATCCAGGAGATCCGATCTTATGCCCTACTGGAGGGGGTTCGTGGTGAGCCGCCGGCCGACCACGAGGCGATGGTCGATGCGCTGCTGCGGATCAGCCAATTGGTAACCGATTTCCCTGAAATTGTGGAATTGGACATCAACCCGCTGGTGGTCTTTGAGGAGGGACGCGGGGCGATGGCGATTGATATGCGGTTGGTGTTGCATTAAAGGAGCGGATGATGAAAGCACTCTATATCACTTCTGTTGAAAGGTTCTCTGGCAAGACCGCTGTTTGTCTGGCATTGGGGCGGCGCTTGCAGAGGGAAGGGTACCGAGTTGGCTACTTCAAGCCACTGTCTACTCAGCCTTGGGAACCGACTCCTGGACGGGCACTGGACGAGGACGCCGACTTTGTGCGACGAAAGTTGGGGCTGGAGGAAAGTCCCGAAAATCTGGTGGGTGTCGTCCTTACCCCCAAGCTCGCGCGGGAAATGCGCTGTGGCTGCGCGGAACGTGATCTCCTGTCGGAGGTGAAGGTGGCCTATGAGCGAATCACTCCTGGCAAGGATATTGTCCTATTGGAGGGTGGGGGGTCCCTGCGGGAGGGGGTCAGTCTTCGCTTGGGACCTGCCATGGTGACGGAGGCGCTGGATATTCCTGCCTTGGTCGTCGTCCGGTACCGCGATCGGGTGAGCCAGGGCGATGATTGTGTGGCGGCGCATCTTCAGCTCGGGAAACGATTGCTAGGTACGCTGATAAACGCTGTGCCCAAGAGGGAGCAAGGGCTGGCCGAGCAGGTATGTAACCCTTGCCTGGAGAAGCAGGGGATCCGGGTGTTGGGAACCCTCCCCCTCCAGGAACAACTGCAGGCTATCAGCGTGGGAGAGCTGGCCGATGTGCTCAAGGGCGAGTTCCTGGCCCTGCCGGAGAAAACGGACGTCTTGATCGAGCAACTGATCGTCGGAGCAATGAGCGCGGAGCAGGCGCTGCCCCGTATCCGGCGCATATCAGGGAGCAAGGCGGTCATCACTGGTGGCGATCGGGCCGACATCCAACTGGTAGCGTTGGAGACGGCGACCCAATGCCTGATCTTGACCGGTCATCTCCGGCCTGTGCCGGAGGTGCTACGCCGCGCTGAGGAGATCGGAGTTCCAGTGCTGCTGGTTCGCGGGAACACGATGGAGACGGTCGAGGTCGTCGAGGGGGTGTTCGGCAAGACGCGCTTGGGCCAGTCGGCCAAGTTGAGGGCGTTCGAGGCGTTGCTGGAAGAGCACTTTGACTTTCCGCGGTTCTACCATGCGCTGGGGCTGGAGGCATCGGGGGCAGGATAGATTGCCGGCTGCGCACTGCTGATGGCCGGCTGCTAGTTACTGATATCCGGAGGAACAATGATCGAAACCGATATTGAATCAATTATCGCGCGCGAGATTCTGGATTCGCGGGGGAACCCTACCGTTGAGGTGGAGGTAGTGTTGATGGGCGGTGCCTGGGGACGGGCTGCTGTCCCTTCGGGAGCCTCTACCGGCGTCCACGAAGCGCTAGAGTTGCGCGATGGCGACGGGGACCGCTACAATGGCAAGGGGGTTCAGCAGGCCGTTGCTAACGTCAACGAAATCATCAGTGACGAGCTGTTCGGTTGGGACGCCACTGATCAGGCTGAGGTGGACGCAGAGTTGCTGGAACTGGATGGCACGCCCAACAAGGAGAAACTGGGTGCCAATGCTATGCTGGGTGTGTCGCTGGCCGTGGCCCACGCGGCGGCCAATGCCTTGCAGTTGCCGTTGTATCGCTACGTCGGCGGCGTGCACGCGCACGTGCTGCCGGTGCCGATGATGAACATCCTCAATGGCGGCAAGCACGCGATGGACGGCCCCGATCTGCAGGAGTTCATGGTGATGCCGATAGGCGCGCCAACTTTTGCCGAGGCGTTGCGCTGGGGCAGCGAGGTCTACCATGCACTCAAAGGCGTCCTCAAGACCAAGGGGTACTCGACCAGCGTCGGGGATGAGGGAGGCTTTGCACCGAGCCTCAAGACGAACGAGGAGGCGATCGAGGTCATCCTGGAGGCCATCGAGAAGGCAGGTTACATGCCTGGCGAGCAGATCCGCATCGCACTTGACCCGGCCGCCAGCGAGTTCTTTGAGGACGGAAAGTACATCCTCAAGAAAGAGGGACGCATGCTAACCGGTGCGGACATGGTCGAGTTCTACGCCGATTGGGTGGAGAAGTATCCCATTATCAGCATCGAGGATGGGCTGGCTGAGGATGACTGGGACAGTTTTGTGCTGATGATGGAGCGGCTGGGTGACCGCATCCAGATCGTGGGCGATGATCTGCTGGTGACCAACGTGGCGCGGGTGCAGAAGGCGATTGAACTGCGAGCATGCAATTCGCTCCTGTGCAAGGTGAACCAGATTGGGACGCTCTCAGAGGCTATTGCTGCCGTTCAACTGGCACAGCGGGCGGGCTGGACGGTCGTTGTCTCTCACCGCTCAGGCGAGACGGAGGATGCGACCATCGCTGACCTGGCGGTGGCGCTGAATACTGGTCAGATCAAGACCGGAGCGCCTTGTCGCTCCGACCGGGTCGCCAAGTACAACCAATTGCTGCGTATCGAGCAGGAATTGGGTGAGCAGGCCTTCTACGCAGGCATGGTGGCGTTCAGCAATCTGCGATCCTAAGCACTTGTTCAAAGACAACTCCATGCTGTGGTGGCCGTTTCGCGCCTGGTTTCTGTACCAAAGTGCGAACTTGTTAATGAACAAGTGCTAAGAAGTAACCTGGTCCGCCGGCCGAGCGATGCAACTGCTCACGACCTGTCCGGTCAGTCGAGTGGGAATGCTGTGAGTAGTTCGCTTCGTTCGTGCGAGGGAACGCGAAAGGAGCCACGAATGACTGGCAACCGGGCCTCACTACGTTTGGTCGCGATGGCGGTGCTGGCGCTGCTGTTGGCAGGTCTCGGCTGCAGCGTCTGTCCGTTTGTGCCTCAGCCATCACCACCGACCACTTCTCCGCCGCCTCCACCGCCAGCCGATACCCCGACTCCTCGGCCTACGCCAACTCTAGTACTGACAACCACGCCTGCGACATCAGTAGAGATGGTGCCCTACACCAATCCGATAGCGGGCTTCAGCGTTCTCTATCCGGAGGAATGGGTGTACGAAGCGGAGGTGGAGGGTGTGTTTTTCGCAGAGACCACACAAGGGCTGGAGACCGCCGATCCAGCGGAGGGGTTGGTCTGCGCTTTCTTCGCCGGCATTCCCGGGGACATCGAGTATATACTTGGGGAGACGACGACAGCGGACGATCTGCTCGACAGCTTGGTGGCGGAGCTGTGCACCGAGGAATGCGAGATGGGCGACAGCGAGCCGTGGTTCTTTGGGGAGACGCAGGGTGCTGGCCGTGAGGTGAGTTGGCTGGACTCTTGGGCCGAAGTGCGCGTGAAGGGTTACATGGTCGCCGCAGTCGGCGACGAGGTGGCGGGGATTGGGTTGGGTGCCTCGCCGGAACAAGACTGGGCTTCCTACAAGCCGATTGTCATGGATGTGTTCGCCAGCCTCGAGTTCTTCCCGCCTGAGGTGCCTGAACCTGTGGAAAGGGGCGCGATTCGGCCGGGAGAGACGGTGCGGGGAGAGCTACCCCTCGGTGGCAAGGACATATGGACCTTCGGTGCGCAGGAGGGACAGTACGTCACGATCCAGGCGGAGGCCATTGTCGCTGGTGATTTGGATACGTACCTGGAGCTGTACGACGGCGACGGGGCTATGCTGGTTGAGGACGACGACGGGGGTGAGGGCACGAATTCGCGCGTCCTTGATTTCCGAATTGATGACTCTGATACGTACTATGTCCACGTCTCAGCCTACGGTGGAGAGGGTGACTACCGGCTGGGTCTGGAAATCGCTGACGAACCCTCCGGTGGTGGCCAAATCGAGTACGGGGAGGCTGTGCGGGCAATGATGAGCGGTGGAGGAGAACACACGTGGGAGTTCTCTGGCGGGGAGGGGGATGAGATCAGCATCGCTATGAATACGGTCGAGGGGGAACTAGACTGCTATCTAGAGCTCTATTCTTCGGATGAGGAGCTACTGACTTATGATGACGACAGCGGGGGATCCCTCAACTCCCTGATTGAGTACTATGTGCTGCCTGCGGATGGCTTGTATCGCATCGTCGCCTCCGATCTGTCCGGTGAATCGGGTGAGTATGAACTCACACTGGAAATTGCTCAATTGGAGATCCAAGGAAGTCTGAGCCCTGATCAGATCGTCGCTGCAACGTTGGAACCGGCCTCGCGTCATCACTGGTTGTTTGAGGGTGAAACGGGTGATATCGTGACCATCTCCATGACTGCCTTGGACACAGACCTGGATGCGTACCTGGAGCTGTTCGCGCCCAGCGGCGAACTCGTGACGATGGACGATGATAGCGGTGCAGACTCGAACGCAGCGATCGTTGAATTCGAGCTGGCACACACTGGCACGTACCGTGTGGTCGCACGCGCCTACAACGATGAGCAGGCGGGTAAGTATGAACTCACACTGGAGATGGCTCAGCTGGCGATCGAGGGAACTCTCGCCTACGACCAGGCAGTCACCGCGGTGCTGAAGCCTGGTGAGCACCATCACTGGCTTTTCGAGGGCACGGCAGGCAAGGTAGTCAGTATCTCTATAGTCGCCGTGGATGAGGATATGGACACGTACCTGGAACTCTTTGCTCCTAACGGAGAGCGGGTGATGACCGACGATGACAGTGGTGGTGACTCCAATGCCGCCATCTTGATGTTTGAGTTGCCACTCAATGGTACTTACCGGGTGGTTGCGCGAGGCTACAGCGATGTTGATACAGGTACGTACGAGCTGATTCTGACCCGGCCATAGCCCGATGGAGTCTAGATAACATGCCCCGGACAAGGATTATCTGTACGATTGGGCCGGCTTCCAATTCGCCTGACGCAATGCGCAGCCTGATTCGAGCTGGCATGGACGTAGCCCGCATCAACTTCTCCCACGGCGACCACACCACGCATGCTCAGTCTATTGCTACCTTGAGACAGACGGCGGAGCAGGAGGGTCGGTTGGTGGCCGTGATGGGTGATCTGCAGGGACCAAAGCTGCGCGTGGGCGCGATCGAGGGTGGGGCGGTCGAGTTGCGTGAGGGGGACGTGGTCACGTTGACAGTGTGTCCTCGGCCAGGCGCAGCGGACGAGATACCAGTGCCCCATCCGGAGTTGTTGCGCGACCTACGGGCGGGCCAGGTTATCTTATTGGATGATGGCACCCTGGAGTTGAGCGTCGTACGGGCCAGTGAAGGCTCCCTGAAGTGTCGGGTGATTACCGGCGGCCAACTCGCTTCCCACAAGGGAATCAATGTCCCTGGGGCTAGGCTCAGTTTCTCTGCGCTGACGCCCAAGGACCGGCAGGCGGCTG